>ENA-ORPH01002120-ORPH01002120.1-human-gut-metagenome-genome-assembly--contig:-NODE-2120-length-17188-cov-3.757077_pt1 | contig 17188 bp, 15 predicted proteins | sample MGYA00242142_ERZ509074 | MGnify/ENA primary metagenome ERZ509074 (study PRJEB26280, sample SAMEA2338724) | human gut metagenome | biome: human gut; feature: human-associated habitat; material: faeces...
TACTGGCCGTACGGGCATCAGTTTTTTACTTTCTTACCGCTGGCACGGCCTAATCTCCTGTCTGGCTGCTAGCCGCAGGGGGTACTGGCCGTACGGGCATCAGTTTTTTACTTTCTTACCGCTGGCACGGCCTAATCTCCTGTCTGGCTGCTAGCCGCAGGGGGTACTGGCCGTACGGGCATCAGTTTTTTACTTTCTTACCGCTGGCACGGCCTAATCCCTGTCCGGAGGACGTTATCCCCCTACGGGTAGTAGTTATTCTTTTTCAAAAACGCTTTTAGGCTGCTGACAGACGGGGCAGACATAATCGTCCGGCAGGTCTTCAAACGGTGTATCGCCGTCATAGACGTATCCGCAGACGGAACAAACCCATTTTTCTTTTTTAGCGGCCGGTTTTTCGGCTTTTTCTTCTACTTTTTCAAATTGATCCGGACCGACGCCGCAGATCGGACAGACGTAATCCGCCGGCAGTTCGTCACCTTCATATTCATATCCGCAAACTTTGCATACCCATTTGGTCATTGTATTTTCTCCTTTAACATTTTGTGAACATTTTCCGGTTTTAAAAGCTTCCATGACTTTCGGCTTCCATGATTCCTGATACGCCGTATAGCTCAGGGCTTTTCCCGCGCCGTCCTGCGCGTTCGTGACTTCGCAGAAAAACAGCGTGTGCGTTGACAGCTGCTTTGTTTCCAGGACCTTGCAGTATAAATATGCCGCCGCGTCGTCTAAAACGGGCAGGCCGTTCATCAGATGATGCGGGACTTTTTCCCACTTATCGGCCAGACGGCAGGATTGAAAGCCGAAATTACCGATAATAAACGGGTCTGTCGTTTCGGATAAAACGGAAAGCGTGAATTCTTTGGTTTCTTCAATACATTCCCGCGTCCGAGTCCCCTGATTGCAGCAAATGACCAGCGTCTGCGGCTGGACGGTTGTCTGCATGACGGCGTCAACAACGCAGCCGCCGAATTTCGCGTCGCATTTAACGCCGACGACGTACAGTCCGTAAGTGAGTTTAAAAAAAGCTTTCGTATCTATCATGTCTTCTCCATAAAGTAACGAAATCGTTTAAAATGCAATATAGCCGAAAAGAATTTAAACGAATTGGAATATCTGTTTGCGCTGCCCGACAAATCGGATAGGGCAAACAAGTTTACTGCATCTGCGGCGCGAATACAATCGACAACAGCTGCGGCGGCAAAGGCGGGCGTTAAAATTCAAAGCGGGCTTTTAACATCAGGACGTCTGTCCGAAAACGGGATTTTTCATTAAAGCTTTTAATGTCTTTTCCCGCCTGCAGATGCCTGTATTCTATTCCCAGATTTATTCCGAACAAGCCGTATTCCAGACCGGCGATTCCCTGATAGACGGGGGTCGTTTTATTTTTGACGGAAGCGTATCCGGCTCCTGCGCCGGCGTAAAGTCCCAAAACGGGAATACGGGCGTAAGCGTTTGCCAAAACGCCGTAAACAGTCATGTGCCCCGGCGCGTCTTTGATATTGCTTTTGGAATAGAGGCCTTCTATTTCCGCGCGCAGCGGCAATACCGGCAGGGCGTATCCTACGGCGCCCGAATAAAACGCCGAATTGTCATAGCTGTTTTTAATGCCGTTTCGGGTCGTTTTACTGTCATTGAGGTTTAATCCGATACCGGCGGATACATACATACCGGCCTGCGCCGCGGAAGAAAACAGAATCAAAACGGCGGTGAAAATCAGTTTTTTCATGCAAATCCTTTTTTGTCCGGAGAAAAAAATTACTTTAACCCCAAAACGTCCTGCATGGAATATAACCCTTTCGGTTTATTTTGCGCCCATAAAGCGGCTTTGATCGCGCCGTCGGCAAAGATTTCGCGCGAAGAAGCCTTATGCGTCAGTTCAATGCGTTCGCCCTGTCCGGCAAAAATAACCGTGTGATCGCCGACGACGTCTCCGCCGCGCAGGGCCGCGAAGCCGATTTCGCCTGTCGGTCGGACGCCCGTGTTGCCGTGACGTTCATAACGGGCTGCACTCTTTAATTCAATCTGACGTCCTTCCGCCGCGGCATTGCCCAGACCCAGCGCCGTTCCGGACGGTGCGTCGGCTTTGTTGCGGTGGTGCATTTCGACGATTTCGATATCATAAGAAGGATCTAAAACAGCCGCCGCCTGTTTAACCAAAGCAAACAGTAAATTGACCCCTATGCTCATGTTCGGGGCGGCGACAATAACGGTTTTTTCGGCGCATTTTTTCAGAATTTCCATTTGATCCGCGCTTAGCCCCGTTGTGCCGACAATCAGGATTTTTCCCGTTTCCGCAGCGATTTTAGCGTGTTCAATCGTCGCTGCCGGCGCGGTGAAATCCAAAATGGCGTCGCAGGCGTTGAACAGTTCAAAAGGATAAGACGTTACCGAAACGCCCAACGGCCTGACCCCGATCACTTCCCCCAGATCGCGGCCGATAAAGCCGCTTTCGCGACGTTCCGACCCGCCGGCCAGTTCGCAGTCTTTGTTCGTTAAAACACGGTTTAAAAGCATTTTGCCCATTCGGCCCGCACAGCCTGTAACGCCTATTTTCATGGAAAACCTCTGTTAAAAATGAAAACGTATTGTATTTTATTATAAAAACCGCTTCATTCCAACCGAATACTTTTAAAGCAGACGGAGCATCGGAAAAAAGGATAGGAAAAAAATCATTATGACAGATCGAAAAAATAAATCAAAAATGATAAAGAAAAATATCGAAAAGGAAAGAAGAGATCTTTTATGTTTAAAACAAAATTAAAAAAATTCCGGCCGTTTTATTCGTCGCTTTGTTTTTGCGGTTTTTTTCCTGTCTTTTGCCCTTTATCTGTTATGGCGGGAAGAAATAACGGCTTTTTCAACCGCTTTTGCCTGTCTGATGTTGTTTTGCGCGGCAATCGCCGCCGGTTCCGGCGCGGCCGGATATTGCCTGTACTGTAAAAACATGAAAAAAACAGCGTTGTTTTACTATGCGTTGTTCTTTTTCTTACATTTGGAATTTTGGCTTGACCGATTGTCTTAAGCGCTTTATTTCAGCAAATCTTTGAGTTTTTCAAAAAAACCGGCGGATTCGGGACTGTTTCCTTTGCTTTCGGCTTCAAACTGCTGCAGCAGTTCTTTTTGTCTGGCCGTCAGTTTGGTCGGCGTTTCCACTTTGAACCGCACAAACAAATCCCCGACGTTTTTGTTTTGTAAAATCGACATGCCCTTTTTGCGCAGCCGGACTTCTTCGCCGGTTTGCGTGCCCGCGCTGATCGTGACCTTTTCCGTCGATCCGTCAATGCAGGGAATTTCGATGTTTCCTCCTAAAGCCGCCGTTGTCATGGATAAGGGAATTTCACAGTGCAGGTCCGCTCCGTCGCGTTTGAAAATCGAGTGCGGCTTGACATGGACGAAGATATACAAATCGCCATTCGGTCCGCCGTTTAAGCCGGCTTCTCCCTGGCCGGACAGGCGCATTCTGTTTTCGGAATCAATTCCGGCCGGAATGTTGACTTCCAGAACTTTCTTTTGAGAAACCTTTCCCGTTCCCCGGCATTTTTTACAGGGATTTTTAATCACCTGCCCCGTTCCCTGACAGGTCGGGCACATTCTTTCTTCGATAAAGAAGCCGGACTGCCGGCGCACGCGGCCGGTGCCGTGGCACATGTCGCACGTTTCGGCTTTTGATCCCGCCGCCGCGCCCGTTCCGTCGCATTCGTCGCAGCGTACGGCCGTTTGGATTTCGATTTCTTTTTTCAGGCCGTGATAAGCTTCTTCCAGCGTAACTTCCAGATCATAGCGGATATCCGCCCCGCGCCGTCCGGCATATTGGGACGAACGGGAACGGCCGGCGGCGCCGCCCATAAATTCGCTGAAGATGTCTTCAAAAATGCTGCCGAAGCCAGCGCCGCTGAAATCAAAGTTGAATCCGCCGAAACCGCCGCCGAAACCGGCGCCGGCGCCCTGAGCAAAGGCCGCATGGCCGTAACGGTCGTATGCGGCGCGTTTCTGGCCGTCTTTCAAGATTTCATAAGCTTCCGTGACTTCTTTGAATTTTACTTCCGCTTCTTTATCGCCGGGATTGCGGTCCGGGTGATATTTCATTGCCATAGACCGGTAAGCCTTTTTGATTTCCACGTCGGAAGCGTCTTTGTTAATCCCCAAAAGTTCATAGTAATCTTGTTTAGCCATGTCGTTATCAACCTTATATCAGGTATGGAAAAACCGTTCGGAGGACTTATTTGTACTCCGAACGGCTATTAATTAGCAAGCATTAGTCTTTTTTGACTTCTTCAAAGTCAGCATCAACAACGCCTTCGTCAGGTTTGGATTCTGCGGAAGCGGAAGCGTCCGCGCCGGGCTGAGCGCCGGCGGCAGCCGTTTCCTGCTGCGCTTTGTACAAAGCTTCGCCGATTTTCATCGAAGACTGCATCAAAGCTTCGGATTTCGCGTTGATCGTCGCTACGTCGCCGGATTCCAAAACGTCCTGCAGCGCCTTGATGTCGGCTTCGACTTTTTCTTTGTCGGCCGCGGAAACTTTGTCGCCCAGATCCTTTAAGTTCTTTTCCGTCGCGTGGATCAGGCTTTCAGCCTTGTTTCTGGCTTCGACGGCTTCTTTTTTCTTTTTGTCTTCGGAAGCGTGTGCTTCGGCGTCTTTGACCATTTTGTCAATGTCGGCGTCGCTTAATCCGCCGGAAGACTGAACGCGGACAGTCTGTTCTTTGCCGGTCGCCTTGTCTTTTGCGGATACATTGACGATACCGTTGGCGTCGATGTCAAACGTGACTTCGATCTGCGGCATGCCGCGCGGCGCGGCGGGAATGCCGACCAAATCAAACTGCGCCAGCAGTTTGTTGTCCGCCGTCATTTCGCGTTCGCCCTGGAACACGCGGATCGTCACGGCCGTCTGTCCGTCTTCCGCCGTCGAGAATACCTGCGATTTGCGTGTCGGGATCGTCGTGTTGCGGTCAATCAGACGGGTGAACACGCCGCCCAGCGTTTCAATTCCCAAAGACAGCGGCGTAACGTCCAACAAAAGAACGTCTTTAACGTCGCCTTTTAACACGCCGCCCTGAATCGCCGCGCCCAAAGCGACGACTTCGTCCGGGTTCACGCCTTTGTGCGGTTCGCGGCCGAAAAAGTCTTTGACGATTTCCTGTACTTTGGGCATACGGGTCATACCGCCGACCAAGATGACTTCGTTAATGTCGGAAGCCTTCAACCCCGCGTCTTTCAAAGCCTTTTCACACGGCAGTTTCGTGCGTTCCAGCAGGTCTTCAACCAAAGATTCCATTTTGGCGCGCGTCAGTTTGATGTTCAGATGCTTCGGGCCGGACGCGTCCGCCGTGATAAACGGCAGATTGATTTCCGTCTGCTGAGCCGAAGACAATTCGATTTTGGCTTTTTCGGCGCCTTCTTTTAAACGCTGCAAAGCCAGTTTGTCTTGACGCAAATCAATGCCTTGTTCTTTTTGGAATTCGTCCGCCAGATAATTGATGATGCGCGCGTCGAAATCTTCGCCGCCCAGGAATGTGTCGCCGTTTGTCGCCTTGACTTCAAAAACGCCGTCGCCGATTTCCAAGATGGAAACGTCGAAAGTCCCGCCGCCCAAGTCGTAAACGACAATTGTGCCGCTGGCTTTTTTATCCAGCCCGTAAGCCAAAGCCGCCGCCGTCGGTTCATTGATGATACGCAGGACTTCCAGTCCGGCGATTTTACCGGCGTCTTTGGTCGCCTGACGCTGAGAGTCGTCAAAGTAAGCGGGAACCGTAATCACGGCCTGCGTTACCGGTTCGCCCAGATAGGCTTCGGCGTCTTCCTTTAATTTTTGCAAAATAAAAGCGGATACCTGGCTGGGAGCGTATTTTTTGTCGTGCGCTTCGACCCAGGCGTCGCCGTTTTCGCCGGCAATGATATGATACGGCACCAGCGTTTTGGCTTTTTCAACCTGCTTGTCCGTAAAGCGGCGGCCGATTAAACGTTTGATCGCGAAAAAGGTGCCTTCCGGATTTGTGACGGCCTGACGTTTTGCCGCCTGTCCGACCAGTCTTTCTCCCCCTTGCGTAAAAGCGACCATTGACGGCGTTGTGCGCGCGCCTTCCGCATTTTCAATGACGCGGGCGTCTTTGCCGTCCATAATAGCAAAACAGGAATTTGTTGTTCCTAAGTCAATACCGATTACTTTCCCCATAAAAAAAACCTCTTTTCCTTGTAAATTTAACCGAGTTCGGCAACTATCGCAGCTTTATATAAGAAACCTGTTTTCTTTTCGCAAGCGTTGAAGCGCTATTTTGTGAAAAAATTTTTTCTTATATAAATTCAGTGGCATTTTGTCAGCCGATGCGTATGATAAGAAGAGGTTGCTTACTTATTAAACAGAGCGAGAAAATGAAAGAAAAGCTGGATAAAACCGTACGATCCGCAAAGGATTTTTTCCAAAAAACGACAGATCGGGCAAAGCAGAAACAAATGCCGGCTTTTTTTAAAAATACGGCGGCCGCCTTTGCCGTTTTGTGGGAAAAAGTAAAGCTGTTTTTAAAATCCGGCGCTGATTTTACGCCGCCTGCCAAAGAAAAAATCGTTTCTTTTGTTCTGAAATGGTGGCATTGGCTGTTGGGCGGGGTTTTTGCTTTTGTCGTTTTGTATTATCCGGCCGGAGCTCTTTTATATCACCGGATCGACCTTAATCCCCGCTTTGGCGCCGAAACGCAGGGTAAACAGAGCCAGTCTTTGAACACGCTGGCCGAATTGATTGACCGGGAGATTGACAAACATGCCTTTACGCCGAATCTGCCCTTCTTTTTCCCGGCCGCCGTTTTGGACAATATGCCGGCTTTTCAGACGGGAATTATTGACGGCGCGCAAAAAACGGCCGCTGTCTTCGCCCGCGTTAATCCGCAGGCGGAATCATTGAAAGAAGCTGCGGAACGGCTGGCTTACCCGGTATCCGTATGGCATGTCAACGCGTGGAAGCCGGCGGTGTCTTCGGTAAAAAAATACAGAACGGCCGGACACCTGATTTTGGAATACGAAACAGACGTCCAAAACGGACGGCAGACTTTTAATGCGTCGGCGGACGCTTTAAAAACAATCGCCGGCGCTTTGGCGGATAATCTGAAAGAATGTGCCGGCGAAATCAGTCGTCAGGTCGCCGGAGGGGGAAAAAAAGTTCTGGATACGCAGGCCGATGACGTTTTCTATAATATTAAAGGGCAGTCTTATGTCTATTTTTTAATGGTGCGCGATATGGGCGCGGACTTTAAGGAAGCGCTGTCGGACGACGCTGTGAAAAGCAAGTGGGAAAAGGCTTTGTCGTCTTTGAAAAAGGCCGTGCAGCTGCAGCCCATGATTGTCATAAACGGCGCGGCGGAAACGCAATTTGCTCCCAATCATCTGCTGGGGCTGGGATTTTATCTGGCGCAGGCCGCGTTGGATTTAACGGATATGGCGCAGATTGTTCGGCAGGTGGAAAATGAATAAAAAGCTCCTTTACTTTATTTGCGCGGTTTTTCTGATCGGCGGAGCGGCTGCGGTCGCGGTACGTTTTTTCGGCGATGAAATGCCCGCCGTGGAAAAAACGGCGGACGGGATTTTCGTTCCGCCCGTTAAAACGGCGCAGCTGCAGCGGATTTTCCGGGAATACGGCTATGATATGATTCATCAGTTAAAAGAAAATCAGCCCGTGCCGCGGTTGTTCGTTCAGTCTGTGCCCGAAGATTTTAACCGGGAAAAATATGACGAAGTCCGCCCGGCCCTGTTTTTTGAAATGATGCTGCCCGTTATTTTAAAAGCAAACGAAACGCTGGCCGCCGAACGGGAACGGCTGATGCGTTTAAAACGGGAATTTGACGATACCGGCGATCTGTCGGCGCGGTCCATGGACGAATTGAGGGAATGGATCAAACGGTATGACGTTAAGCCTTCAGATGATTTAGACACGTTGTTCAGCGCTTTGATCCCGCGCGTTGACGGCGTAACGCCGACGCTGCTTTTAACGATGGCGGCGCAGGATTCCGGTTTCGGCACCAGCAGGTACGCCCGGGAATACAACGCCGTATTTCATCAGCGCGACTGGAACGGCAACGGCGCTGTTCCCGACGAAGCGCAAAAAGAAGGGCCGCAGTACAGAATTAAGGTCTTTAATTCTTTGTATGACGCGGTAATCAGTCAAATCCACTACCTAAATACAAACGGGTATTTTGAAAATTACAGAATTGCCCGGGCGAAATACCGCCGTTCGGATAATCCGATGAGGGGATATTCTATAGCCCATTTGCTGATAAATTTCCCCTACAAGCCGTTTAAATATCCTGATATTATTAAACATCTGATTTTACAATATGAACTGACGCCGCTGGATTTCAGGGTGCTGGCCGACCGGCAGCCGGGTTGATTTTAAAGGGAATTAAAGAATTTATGTCTGTTGCTGCCGCCGTATTGAAAAAAGACGAACAAAATAATTCCGCGGAACTTGTTTTATCGGGGGAATGGCTGCTGGAAGCTCATCTTGACAACCGTGCCGATATTTTCGGCGAATTTGTCGATCCCCGGTTTGCGCATGTCGTTTTAAACGGTAAAGAAATTACACGCTGGGACAGTCAGCTGGTGGCTTTTCTGGTTCATGTTCTTTCTTTGTGCAAAAAAAGAAAAGTGACCTATACGCTGGCGGATTTTCCGGAAGGCATCGAATCTCTGCTGACTTTGGCTTTTGCCGTGCCCGAACACGCGCAGGCAGAACAGGCCGCTCAAAAAGAATCGTTTCTGATTTTTCTGGGAAATGTTTCTTTGCGTTCCTGGGACGCAACGCGGGCGGCTTATTTGTTCGCGCGTCAGACATATGCGTCTGTTATCCGTTTTCTGCTGAAACGGGCCGTCGTGCGCAAAGTGGATATTCTGTCTGAAATTCAGGACGCCGGGGCTAAGGCGTTTCCGATCGTGTCCCTGATTTGTTTTTTGGTCGGTCTGATTCTGGCGTTCGTCGGATCGATCCAGCTGAAAATGTTCGGCGCGCAGATTTATGTGTCCAGTCTGGTTGCGATTGCCGTTACGCGCGTTATGGGCGCGATTATGGGCGGCGTGATTATGGCCGGGCGGACCGGAGCGTCGTACGCGGCGACGCTGGGATCCATGCAGGTCAACGAAGAAGTCGACGCGTTGAAAACAATGGGAATTTCTCCATTTGATTTTCTGGTTCTGCCGCGTGTGCTGGCGTTGTCTTTAATGATGCCGCTTTTGACGGTTTATGCCGATTTAATGGGAATTATGGGCGGGGCGTTCGTCGGTATTTTTATGCTGGGGCTGTCGCCGGAAGATTATTTCCGCATGACGCTGAAAGCGTTGTCGATGAAAAATATCATTATCGGGATCGTGCACGGTTCCGTTTACGGCGTTATTATTGCTTTGTGCGGGTGTTATCAGGGAATTAACTGCGGGCGCAACGCTTCGGCAGTCGGATACGCGACAACGTCCGCCGTTGTAAATTCCATTGTATGGATGACCGTCGCGACGGCGATCCTGACCTTTATTTTCAGCGTGTTCGGGGTGTAGCCATGGCGGAACCGTTTCTGGAAATAAAAGATTTAACAGTGGCTTACGGTGAAAACGTCATTATGCATGACGTCAGTTTTACGGTTAATGCAGAAGACGTTTTTATTATTATGGGCGGCAGCGGCTGCGGCAAAAGCACGCTGCTGACCGTGCTGACGGGGCTGAAACGTCCGGTCAAAGGATCGGAAAACTTCGCCGGAAAGCCTTTCTGGGGGGGAAACGCGACAAAAGCCGATCGTGATATCGCTATGCGCAAGGCTGGGATTTTGTATCAAAGCGGTGCATTGTGGTCGTCAATGACTTTGGCGGAAAATATTGCTTTGCCTTTGGAACAATACACGGATTTAACGCCTGCGGAAATACGGGATATTGTCGCTTTAAAGCTTGATCTGGTCGGATTGGGCGGTTTTCAGAACTATTATCCCGCGGAAATCAGCGGCGGTATGAAAAAACGCGCCGGTCTGGCCAGAGCTTTGGCACTGGATCCGCAAATCGTGTTCTTTGACGAACCGTCTGCCGGGCTGGATCCGATCAGTTCAAAAAATCTTGACGATCTGATTTTGCAGATCAAAGAAAACCTGCATACGACGATCGTTATGGTAACGCACGAACTGCCCTCTATTTTTGCAATCGGCACAAATTCGATTTATCTGGACGCGCAGACAAAAACGGTCATTGCGCACGGCGATCCGAACGAGCTGTTAAAAAATCCTCCGAACGAAACGATTGAACATTTTTTAACACGCGGAAAAAAATAAGGAAAAGACGATGGTTCAAAAAGCAAATCCAAAATTGATCGGTATTTTTATTCTGGCGGCGTTTTTTATTTTTATTGCCACGTTTCTGTTAATTAATCAGGACAGATTTTTTTCGCGTTCGATTAAGTATGTTTTATATTTTCAAGGGTCGATCAAAGGATTGAATGTCGGTTCGCCGGTCGTGTTTAACGGTGTGCCGATCGGGCGGGTTATCGGTATTTCGCTGGTAACGGACGTTCAGACGATGGAAGTGCAAATTCCCGTTTATATCGAAACGAATGAAAATAACTTTGTCGTTTTAAATTCCAGCGGCCGTTCAAAAGAGGACATTCAGGAATTTACCGACAAGATGATTGAAAAAGGTCTGCGCGCAAAGCTGGAAAATCAAAGTCTGCTGACCGGGCAAATGATGATCGGGTTAAGTTATTATCCCGGAACGCCGGTCATTTTGCAAAAGCACAATCCGAAAATAATTGAAATTCCGACTCTGCCGTCAACAGGCGAAGAACTGCTGCAGACTTTGCAAAAACTTCCGCTGCGCCAGACGATGATGAATCTGAACACTCTGTTGGTCGAAGCCAATGACTTAATTCGTTTGATTAACAGTGATTCTCCGACCGTTATGAAGGACATTTCGACATTGACACGTTCTTTGTCTCAGGTTGCTCAGAAGATGGAAAACGCGTTAAACTCGTTTGACGAAGATTCCAGAACAATGCTGGATCTGAATAAAATGCTGCGTAATTTCAGCGCTGCGGCGCAGTCTTTGCGCAACTGGTCGGATTACCTGGAACGTCACCCCGAAGCGTTGTTAAGAGGAAAAGGAGGATCCCGATGAAAAAGCGTTTTTGTCTGATTTTTGCCGCCGCCGTTTTTATGGGAGCATGCGGCTTTTCACGTCCGTCAACGTTTTACGTTCTGGACAACAGTGCTTTGCCCGAACAAAGCGTGACGTTAAAAAGCGCGGATCGTATTTTAATCGGTATTGAGCCGGTTTTTATTCCGAATTATTTGGATAAACCGCAGATTGTAATCCGGCAGGCCGATTCGGTGACGTTGACGGCTTCCGAATTCAACCGCTGGGCGGAACAGCTGAGCGATGTTTTCCCTCGTGTTTTGGCCGGCGCCGTTTCCGAACGCATGGGATATCCGGCGGCCAAGCAGATCAATCTGAACCGGGATTTGTTTCCGTACCGCCTGTTTGTCGAGGTATTGAGATTTGACGCGACTTTTGACAAAGAAGCCGTACTGGATACATGGTGGACAATTATGTCAAATTCCGGCAATATGATTTATCGGACGCGTTCTACTTTGGTTGCCCCCGTTGACGACACGTATGCCGGCGTCGTTCGGGCCGAACAGCAACTGTTAAAGGATTTGGGGTATACCATAGCCGATTATGCGTTGAAAAATTTGAAAAAAGGTCAAAGATAATGTCCGTTTTGCAGCAAAATTTCGCACAATCCGTTCCCGCCGAAAAGAAGGAAACTTCTTTGGATCAGAATTTGCGGCCGCCGTTTGAAATCGTCGGCGACAAGTCCGTTCGGGAACGCATTACGGGCATGATTAATCAGATCGTCGAATCCGAAACCGGGCGGCAGACGTTGGAAATCGCCAGCAAAGCCGGTTATAAACTGGGTATGGAATTTGCTTTTGGCTGCAACGGCGGGTGCAACAAGGAAAATAAAAACATTATTCTGAACCCTGTCAGCAAAGACGAAGTTCTGGTCGGCGTTTTGATTCATGAATGTCGCCATGCCGGGCAGTTTGAACGCGGCGAATATGACGCCAGCGATGACAAGCGGCCCCGCAGAGAAACGATTAAAACGAACATCATGCGCACCCGCGCCGTTGAAGCGGACGCTCAGGCGACTGCCGTTCAGGCATTGGGGGAAATGATGGAAAAAGGCAATGAGACTCCGTTATTCGCTTTTTGCCGTCAGCCGGACAACCGCGCGATCGGAAAAGCGTTTGAATACGCTTTGTACGAAGATAACGCTTTACAAAACGGACATGCCAGAACGGCGGCTTTTCTGGCCTGGTATGACAATGAACCGGTGAAAAAAGCTTATGACGAAGCTTATCAGGTTGAAATGATGCAACGACGCGAAGACCGCGGCGATAATAAAACGGATACATATTCGGTTTCCCAGTCTGCCGCGCGGATTGTCAAAGAGTTATGTTTAAATAATGACGGCAGCTGTTATTTTTCGGAAAACCCGAAAGTTTTGGAAAGCGGGCATTATGTCGCCGTCAATAAGGAATCGGCGGAAAAGATCGGCGTATTGCTGGCTCGGGCACCTGTCGCCGGAAAAAGTATTGAAAATGATCCGGAAAAGTTTTCTCGTCCCCGGCCTGACGTTGCCGTGATTGCGGCCAGAGCCGGAAAGGGGCGCTAAAATAAAAAAACCGCTTTTGCAGGCGGTTTTTTTTATAATCCGGAATTATTTCAGGCAAAGATGTCTGGGCTCATCGTCAGACGACAGACGGCGCAACGTATCGCAGTATTCGCACCAGTCGCCCATTGCGTCCGTCAACAGCTGCTGAATAAAATCGTTTAATCCGACGCCGGTTTCGTCCGCCTGTTTTTCCAACAGGGAATAAAGGGGAGCGTCTATTTTCAAAGAAAGTTTCTTTTGAGGGGAAAACGCGGCTGTCATGATATAAGGTCCTTGAATTTAACTTGGTTTTAAGCTCTTCAGGTCTATGTTTCGATTGTGTTCCAGCTTTATTAATAAATAGTAACCTATTTAAAAAAGATGACAAAAAAGACAGGGGATCAGTCGATAAAGCGCAAAAAATCCGCCGAGTCGGGAAAAAAAGCACAAAAACGGTGTTTTCCGCGCCCGGCAAAAGGAATCGGGCGGTTGCGGACTTTTTTTCTGAACCGGCGGACGATTCGATTCGTTTTCGGCGTTGCGGCGGTTGCCGCAGCCTATGTCGGGTATTGCGCGGCAACTTTGCCGGATATTGAAAAAGCGGTAAAAAATACACGGGCGCCGAAAATTTATATTCTGGCGGCGGACGGTTCGGAAATCGCGTCTTACGGATCGCAGTACGGCCGTCCCGTAGAATTAAAGCGGTTGCCGGCTTATGTGCCGCAGGCGGTTATTGCAACCGAAGACAGGCGTTTTTATTCGCATTTCGGCATTGATCCGCGATCCGTCGTGCGCGCTTTGACGGTTAACCTGATTAAAGGACGCAAAGCGCAAGGAGCCAGCACCTTAACGCAGCAGGTGGCGAAAAATTTGTTTTTGTCTTCGGAAAAAACCGTCCGGCGCAAAGTGCAGGAACTGCTGTTGGCTTTTTGGCTGGAATACAAACTGACAAAAGATCAGATATTGACGATTTATCTGAACCGCGTTTATTTCGGGGCCGGAACTTACGGCATTGAAGCCGCCGCGCAAAAGTATTACGGTGTAAAAGCCAGGCATCTGAATTTATATCAGGCGGCCGTTCTGGCCGGCGTATTAAAAGCGCCGACCCGTTATAATCCTTTGACTCACCCGCAGGCGGCGGATCAGCGCGCCAGACTGGTTTTGGCCAATATGGTCAAAGCGGGATTCGTATCGGCCAGGGTGGCCTTGAACGCTGCGGAAACCGGCGCGGTGGCTGAAAAAGACAGAAACAAATCCGTTTTTTACTTTACGGACTGGATCGCCGATGAAACCGAAGCTCATCTGGGCAGTATCGGGCAGGATATCGCCGTTAAGACAACACTGCACCCTGAAAAACAAGCCATTTTGGACAGGGAAATCAAAAACGCTTTAAATTCTGACGAGGCAAAAGAAAAAAACGTTATGCAGGCGGCAGGCGTCATTATGGATCAGGACGGCGCCGTATTGGCAATGACCGGCGGAAAGGATTATCGTTTCAGCCAGTTTAACCGCGCGGTTGAAGCGCGCCGGCAGATCGGATCGGCCATTAAGCCGTTTGTTTATTTGACCGCTTTTGAACAAGGGGCTTCAGCCTCTGATCTTGTGGAAGACAAACCGCTTTATCTGAACGGCTGGAGTCCTAAAAACTTCAGCGGAAAATACTACGGCCGTATTTCATTACATGATGCTTTGGTCCATTCGGTCAACACGGTGGCCGTCGCTACGGCGGTAAAAACAGGCGTGCGTTCCGTGTTAAAAACAGCGCGTAAATTCGGCATCGCCGGGGCTGACTGCGAAGCAAACGGAGCGATCGCTCTGGGGGTTTGTCAGACGCGGCTGATTGACGCGGTGGCGGCATATGCGTCTTTGTTAAACGGAGGATTCGCGGTAACACCTTACGGAATTACGGAAATCCTCGGTCAAAACGGGCAGGTGCTGTATTCTCGTTCCGACAGCGGACGCGCCAGGCTGGTTAACCCGCGCTATGTCGCCGAACTAGATTCCGCTTTAATTGATGTTATTCAATACGGAACGGGCAAAAAAGCCAATCCGACGGTTTTAGCCAAAGGAAAAACAGGCACAACGCAAAATTACCGCGACGCCTGGTTTGTCGGTTATACGCAGGAACTGGCGGCCGGGATATGGGTCGGAAACGATGATGAAACACCGATGAAAAAAGTAACGGGCGGCAGTCTGCCCGCACAAATCTGGGGGAAAGTCGTTCACGATATTTCTTTACCGCCCTTAAAGGAAGAAGGTTATTGAGGCTTATAAACCGGATATTTCCCGGCCAGAACGTCATCAATTGACGATAGATCCTGACCGAACAGGCTGCGGTAAATCCAGTAATTGCCCATTACTTTTTTAACAAAACCGCGTGTTTCCCGCGACGGAATACCTTCGACAAACATCAAAGGATCGTCTTTGAAATCTTTGCGTTTCTGCCATTTAACCGTATTCCCCGGCCCACAGTTATAAGACGCGATCGTCATCAGAAGATTGCCGTCGATTGCTTTGTAATTCAAAAGCGTCTTAATTAATTCCTGACCGATCATCAGATTGTAGGGAATTCTGTGCAGCCGGCTGAGCTGGTAGGGCTGTTTTAAACGCCGTGCCATTAACCGGGCCGTTGACGGCATCAGTTGCATGACGCCGCGGGCGCCGGCTTTGCTGAACGCCCGATTTTTAAAACAGGATTCCTGACGGATAAAAGCGTATACCAGCGCTTTGTCCAGCTGCCAGCCGTTCGTCGGAGTCCAGTTGGGATAGGGAAACAAGGCGTCGTCGCCGTTCGGCGTTTCGATTTCACCGGACAAAGCGGCCAGGCGCACGCTCAGATCCGGGTATTCGGTAACGGATTCCGCATAGGCCAGCAGCTGCTTGCGCAGTTTTTTCTTTTCGGCGTAAAGTTTAATCAGTTCTTTTTCGGCGAATTCCATTTGTCCGATCTGAACAAAAGCAACGGCTCTGCGTCCGCCCGGTTCTTTTAAAACGGCGTCCATGTCCGGTTTTTCCAGAGAAGAACTTTTCCAGGAATGGCCGATCGGCCAGCCCAAAGCTCTTTGAGCCAGAATACCGTAAAAGAAATTCGGCGCGGCTGTTGCCGCCTGCTGCAGGTAGGAGGTGATTTCTCTGTATTTTTTTGTTTTTAACAAAACGCGCGTGGTCCAAAATGCCGCCGCGGATTTTTGCGTCGGAATGGCTTTCGGGTGGGCGGCCAGAGTTTTAAACGCTTTTTCGGCTTCTTCCCATTTCTGCATGCGAAAAGCCGTTAATCCGGCAACCCAATGGGCTGTCGGGTTGCGTTTGTCCGCACGCTTGATCGGTTCTTGTATCGTTTCCCATGCTTTTTCGTCCTGCCGGTCGATAAAATAAGCAAAAGCCAGCGCCGTCAGGGAATCGTCGCGGTCTTTTTGCGACAAATGTTTTTTCACATGTTTTTCATTTAAATGCAGCTTGGCAGCCAGCGTTTTGCCGCGGCGGATCGCCGAAGAAAAATACAGCATGGACATACGGACTTTTTTACGTTCCGGTTCGGGAACATAAGACGCCCTTTTGAAAAACACCAAATCAATCGGGTCTGCAATTCGTATGGAAGTACAGGCTCCGGCCGCCATATGCGCCGCCGGATCCGACGGCTTTTTCCGCGGCAGGGGCGCTTTTTTCTTCGCGGCCAGATTATAAACTTCTTCCGCAATCGGCAGATCGGCATATTTTTTCAGCCAATCACCCAGTTGTTTTTTGGTCGGCTGAGATTCTTCGGCCAGATAAATCTGCGCCAGAACATATCCTTTCAACAGATTATCTTCGACGGTTTCCAGTAAAATTTCTGCTTCTTTGAATGCGCCGTTGTCCAAATGGGAAAAAATCTGAGTATATAAAGTCTTATCCAGCGGCGATAAAACAGCTGTTTCAGCCGTATTTTCCGTTTCGGCCGGCGGAATTAATTGAATTAATTCTTCCGCACCGGCCGGCCGGCCGGCACACAGAAAAATCCCCGTCCAGAAAACAAAGCGGTATAAAAAACGATTCACCGACGATTGCCCGGGTTATTTTATGACAATATATTTTGAACAATCCTGACCGGTAGCCGTTCCCAGCTTGCATGAAATAATGTTTACTTTGGGTTTTGTCTGTACCATTGCAGGACATTTTTCCGAATACATACCTTGATCCCATACTTTTGAGGAATTCGGAGCAATATTCCTAAATCTCAGCGGATAATCAGAGCCAAGCAGAGTATAGGTTATCTTTAATTCTTTTATAGGAGTATCTGTTTTATTTTGTAAAACGATTTTCCAACTGCAAGACATTTTATATCCGGTCGGATTTTCATAAGAAGCGTCAGCCATGTAAAACCAGATTTCCCCTTTGGGCGGCGGAGGCGGAGGCAGGTTGGACCCCTGCGCGGATCCCTGTGCGGCCGCGATCGGTTTTTCCAAAGCGTCAAAAGAGGGCAGTTCATCGCCCCCCGCCGTTTGAGGCATAGCGGCAGGCTGCGGCCGCGGGCGGAACACCGGC
>ENA-ORPH01002122-ORPH01002122.1-human-gut-metagenome-genome-assembly--contig:-NODE-2122-length-17182-cov-3.161850_pt1 | contig 17182 bp, 10 predicted proteins | sample MGYA00242142_ERZ509074 | MGnify/ENA primary metagenome ERZ509074 (study PRJEB26280, sample SAMEA2338724) | human gut metagenome | biome: human gut; feature: human-associated habitat; material: faeces...
CGTACGCACCGCGTACGCCTCAGAAATTTGGGCACAACTGACAAAAAATCTTCTCGTAAAATCAAGCGCAGAAAGACTCCGAGAGTACATAAAAAAACAGCAGGAGGAAGAATCAATGGCGGGAATTTTAACAGCGCTGCTTTCCGGCGCACTGATGAGTATTCAGGGCGTTTTCAACACAGAGGTGACGAAACAGACGAGTACATGGCTGGCGGCCGGCTGGGTGCAGATTAGTGCGTTTGCCGTCTGTCTTGCGGCATGGTGCATCACCGGGAGGGAGCCCATCGGGGATCTGTTCCGCGTAAAGCCGTGGTATCTGCTGCTCGGCGGGGCAATTGGCGCGTTTATCACGATCACGGTTATCTGGAGTATGGCAGGGCTCGGCCCGGCGAAGGCGGCGATGCTGATCGTCATTTCCCAGCTCGCAGCGGCGTGGCTGATTGAACTGTTCGGCCTTTTCGGTATGGAAAAAACGGATTTCACCGTGCGCAAGCTGCTCGGCATGGCAGTGGCAGTTGTGGGAATTGTAGTGTTTCAGTGGGAATAACGATTAAGATTTCTACTTGTATTTTTATGGTTTCTTCGATACAATAGAAACGTAGTTATGCGTACACAAGGGACCCTTGCGCGTCAGATGCGAAGCGGAAGGGAGTACACAGCATGAAATTGAAAAAACAGCAGAACAGAGGCAGAAAACATGCAAAAATACTGGCGGCGATGCTGGTTTTTTTGCTCTGCGGATGCAACCACAGGGATACAGAATACAAACTGTCAGATAGCACAGGCGGGAGCACGGCGGAAACCGTTTTCGGGAATCAGAAGGAAGTGGATGAGGAGCAGACGGTTTCCGAAAAAAGCGCCGGAGAAACCACAGGCATTCCGGAAAAACGTGAGGCACAGGAGGCAGCACCGGAAGAAACGGTGCAGGTTTATATCTGCGGTGCGGTCGCTTCCCCCGGTGTCTACACGCTGCCGGGCGGAAGCCGCGTAGTGCAGGCTGTGGAAGCGGCAGGCGGATTTCTGCCGGATGCTGAAGAAAAAATCCTCAATCTTGCACGGAAAATCGAAGACGGAGAGCAGATCACCGTCTGGACGCGCGAGGAGGCAGAAAACATGGAAAGCACGGAAACGCCGCAGCAGAATACGGGCGGCACGGAGCAGGCTTCCGGTTCCGGCAAAGTCAACCTGAACACGGCCGGAAAAGAAGAACTGATGACACTCTCCGGCATCGGAGAGAGCCGTGCGGATGCCATCATCGCCTACCGCGAAGCAAACGGCCCGTTTGATTCGGTTGAGGAGATTATGAACATTGAGGGCATCAAGGAAAAGATGTTTGAAAAGATAAGGGGTTCTATCGAGGTTTAGAACAAGAAGGAGAAAAAATGGCAAAGAAAGTTCTTGTAGTTGATGATGAAAAACTGATCGTAAAAGGAATCCGCTTCAGCCTGGAGCAGGACGGCATGGAGGTTGACTGCGCATACGACGGCGAGGAAGCACTCTCCATGGCAAAAGAAAAAGAATACGATATGATCCTTCTGGATCTGATGCTGCCAAAGCTGGACGGATTGTCCGTCTGCCAGCAGATCCGTGAATTTTCCAACGTTCCGATCGTCATGCTGACCGCAAAGGGCGAGGACATGGACAAAATCCTGGGACTGGAATACGGCGCAGATGATTACATCACAAAGCCGTTCAACATTCTGGAAGTAAAAGCACGCATCAAGGCCATCATGCGCCGTGCGGCCCGCCAGGAGCCAAAAGAAGAGAAAGCAAAAGTCGTACAGGTGAAAGACCTGCGGATCGACTGCGAGGGCAGAAGAGTCTTCATCGGAGACCGCGAGATCAATCTGACTGCGAAGGAGTTCGATGTGCTCGAGCTTCTCGTCTTCAATCCGAATAAGGTGTACAGCAGAGAGAATCTGCTGAACATTGTCTGGGGCTATGAGTACCCGGGCGACGTGCGCACCGTAGATGTACATATCCGCCGTCTGCGCGAAAAGATCGAGAAAAATCCAAGTGAACCGAAGTATGTTCACACAAAGTGGGGAGTTGGTTACTATTTCCAGGCTTAAAATCAAAGAAAAATGGAAGTTTCTGCGGAGTCTGCGCTTCCGCATCACGGTGATTCTTGTGATCATCGGCATTGTACCGTGTGTGATCCTTGAGAAGAGCATCGTAAACAGCTATGAGGATCGTGCGGTATCGGTGCGCAGCATTACCGTAAAAAATCAGTGCGATATTATCTGCAACCAGCTCATCCAGCAGAATTACATGGAAGATCCTGGATCGGATGTCATCAACGGACAGCTCAGTATGATGACGAATATCTACGGCGGCAGAATCCTGATTATCGACCAGGATTTCCGCGTCATCAAAGATACGTACGATATGGACCGCGGAAAGACGATTATCTCGCAGGAGGTCATCCAGAGCTTTCAGGGCAAGGAGACGAGCCAGTACGACCAGAAAAACAACTATCTGGAAATGACGGTGCGGATTCAGAATACCGAGACGAAGGAGACGCTCGGCGTTATGCTCGTCAGCATTTCGACGGATGAGATCCGTGCAAATATGAAAATTCTGGAGACGAAGGGAATGACGATTCTTTCGATCATTGCGCTTCTCGTGCTGGTTTTTGGCTATCTGCTCGCGGGCATTCTGATGAAGCCGTTCCAGAAGGTCACCCGTTCCATCGAGGACATCACCGACGGCTATCTCGACGAAAGCATTTCTGTTCCGGATTACCTCGAGACAGAGCTGATCACGGACGCATTCAACAAGATGCTGACCCGCGTCCGCACGCTCGACGATTCCCGCCAGGAATTTGTTTCGAACGTCTCGCATGAGTTAAAGACGCCGCTTGCGTCCATGAAGGTTCTGGCGGATTCGCTGAACGGGCAGGAGGGCGTTCCGGTGGAACTTTATCAGGAGTTCATGCAGGATATTACCTCGGAGATCGACCGCGAAAACCAGATTATTACCGACCTTTTGTCGCTGGTCAAGATGGATAAAAAGGTGGCAGACCTCAATATCACCCAGGTCAATATCAATGAGCTGTTAGAGCAGCTGCTGAAGCGGCTTCGTCCGATTGCCGCACAGAAAAATGTGGAGCTCATTCTCGACAGCTTCCGCCCGGTCAATGCGGAGGTGGATGCGACGAAGCTCTCGCTGGCGTTCTCGAACCTGATCGAAAACGGCATCAAGTACAACAACGAGAATGGATGGGTGCGTGTATCCTTAAATGCGGATCACAAATATTTCTACGTGACGGTGGCAGACTCCGGCATCGGCATCCCGGAGGAGTCGATTGCGCATATCTTCGAGCGTTTCTACCGCGTGGACAAGTCCCACTCGCGGGAAATCGGCGGAACCGGCCTTGGCCTTGCGATTGCGCGGAGCGCGATTGTCATGCACCGGGGAGCGATCCGTGTATACAGCAAAGAAAACGAGGGAACGACATTTTCCGTGCGGATTCCTCTGAATTACGTGATGTAGGAGGTGGCGCACATGAAACGGATACTTGGCGTACTGCTGGCCGGCGTGCTGCTTCTTAGCGGCTGCGGGCAGTGGCAGAAGAGCCAGAAGGAGTCGGCGTATCACCTGTACTGCCTGGACAAAACCGGCACAACACTGGTGCAGGAGCCGTATGAACCAAAAGAAGGAACGGATCAGAAACTGATCAAGGAGCTGGTTGACGCGCTGCAGGGGAAACCTGCCAAAGACGGAAACCAGGCACTTCTTTCCAATGGGATTTCCATCAAGACGTATACGCTGGAGAACGGGCTCCTTACGCTGAACTTAAGCGGAGAGTACGGAGAGCTTGCGCGGCCGCAGGAGGTTTTGGTGCGTGCAGGACTGGTGCGTACCTTTGTGCAGGTTCCGGAGGTGGAGCGCGTGACGCTTCTGATCGACGGGGATCCGTTAAAGGATTCCAAAGGACGCGAGATCGGAACGATGACGGCGGACAGCTTTCTGGAAAATTCCGGAAGGGAAATTTATCAGTATCAGTATGCGACGCTGACACTGTATTTTGCAAATGAAGCAGGCGATCATCTTGTGAAGGAGACGCGGCGGGTGCCGTACAGCACGAACATTCCGCTGGAGCGTGTCGTGGTGGAGCAGCTGATGAAGGGACCGAAAGAAGACGGCCACTATGCAGTGCTGCCGGATACGATGAATGTCTTAAGTGTCACGACATCCGATCGGATTGCCTATGTGAATTTTGACAAATCTTTTAAGGATTCTGCGCTTTCGAGTGTGGCGGAGCAGATTCCGATTTATGCGGTGGTGGATTCCATCACGGCGAACTGTAAGGTGGATAAGGTGCAGTTTTCCATCAACGGAGAGAGCGATGTAACCTTCCGTGAAACGATGAAACTCAATCAGTTCTACGAGGAAGACCTGTCTTATCTGGAGGAAAAAGATACATGAGAAAACGGCCCATGTGCCTGGCGTGTCTTGGATTCATGCTGGTACTTGTGCTGCTGCGGATTGCGGGCGTGCCTCTTGGCACGCCTTTTTCTGACCCCAAATACGAAAACGAAGCGCAGCAGGGCAGGAAGGTGTGGATTGCAGGGACAATTGAAACGTATGAGAAAAAGAGCAGCAACAACGGGTATGTGCTGCGCGGGGAGGGAAGCAAAGGGAAAATTTATCTGCTCGCAAAGCGGGGAGATCTGCCGGTCGGAGCCGCTGTGCGGGTGTACGGAACTGTAAAAAAGCCGGAAAGCCCGCGCAATCCGGGGATGTTTGATGAGAAAACATATTATGAGGGAAAAGGCTGTGCGTTCTACGTGATTTCGGAGCGGGAGGAAGTTGTGGATGTCGGGCGGTGGAATCTCGGCGAAGCGCTCCGGCTGGAGCGGGAGCGGTGCTGTGCCGTTTTAAAAGAAATGATGCCGGAGGAGGAGGCAGGTGTGCTTTCTGCGATGCTGCTCGGGGAACGGTCGGAACTCACGGAGGAGACGTATCTGGCGTATCAGCAGAGCGGTCTGCTGCACCTGATTTCCGTTTCCGGCATGCATCTGATGCTGCTCGGCATGGCACTCCGACGGCTGCTGATGGCGCTGCATCTGCCGAAAACTCCCGCGTCTCTGGCAGCGGCCGCCGGTATGGTGCTGTATGGCATGTTTACCGGCAGCGGAACGGCGACCGTGCGTGCAGTGGTGATGTTTGCGGTGCGGATGGGAGCTGTCGCAGTGGGAAGGACGTATGATTCCTTAAGTGCGCTCTCTCTTGCGGCAATTCTGATGCTGTCAGAAAACCCCTTGTATCTGGAGCAGAGCGGGTTCTGGCTTTCGTTTGGAGCAGTAACAGCCATTTCCGGGGTTTATCCGGTTCTGGCGGGGGAGAAGGCGGAACGGAAGAGACGCGGGGAAAAAACAGGGCTGGAAAAGCTTGCGGCGAAAGGAAAAGAGGCTGCGATGGTGTACCTTTCCCTGCAGCTTGTCATGATCCCGCTGCAGGCGTGGTATTTTTATGAGATTCCGCTCTTTGCGTTTCTGCCGAATCTGTTTGCAGGAGCTGTCATGACGGCGGTGCTGCTGACGGGTGCTGCGGGGCTTCTGGCGGGACTGGCAAGCGTGAAAGCGGGAAGTGTTGTTCTGCTTCCGGCGCGGTTCCTGCTCACACTTCTGCGGCAGATGACAGCGGCGGTCGCACAGATTCCGGGAAATGTGTGGATCTGCGGTCAGCCGGAAAAATGGCAGATGGCAGGATATGGAATCATTCTGACCGGTCTGCTGGTGATACTGTATGTGCGAAAACGAAAACGGGAGATGAATCCGGATGGGGCAAAACGAAAAGGTGCGCAGGCACGAAGGCGGGAGCGGATGCTCTTTGGTATTACCATGTTTTTTGCCTGTGTTCTGCTTTTTTACCGTCCCCGGGAAACGTTTTCCATTACAGCGCTGGACGTCGGCCAGGGCGATGCGCTGGTGGTGGAGAGCGGCCGTTTTCTGATGCTGAATGACGGCGGGAGCAGCAGTGCGTCTGCGATCGGGGAAAAAAGGATTCTCCCGTATCTGAAACAGCGCGGCATTGCCGCTCTTGATGCCGTTGTTGTCACGCACCCGGACGCAGATCACACGAACGGAATCCTCGAACTGCTGGAGCTGATCGGGGGGCAGAAAACGGCGCTTCGCATCCGCCATCTGTTCCTGCCTGTGTGGATGAAAGGAAGCGAAAAAGAAAATCCTTTTATTTTAGCCGCACAAAAAGCGGGAATTATGGTAGAATATCTAAAAAAGGGAGACGAGATCCGTGCAGGAGAACTCACCGTATCGGTGCTTCATCCGGGAGCGGGCGAAGACTATACGGGAGAGGAAAACGCCGGAAGTGTTGTATTACAGCTTTCCTGCGGTGCCTGCCGCGCACTTCTGACGGGAGATCTGGAGGGAAGCGGAGAAGAAGAGGTCCTGGGGGCGGCAGAGCGGTGCCAGATTTTAAAGGTGGCGCACCACGGCTCGAGAAATTCAACGAGCGAGGCATTTCTGAACCGCATACAGCCGCAGATCAGCCTGATTTCCTGCGCGTGGCCGGGACGGTACGGCCATCCGCACCGGGAGCTGCTGGAGCGGCTTCGTGCCTGCAAAAGCCATATCTACGGAACACCGGTGGATGGAGCCGTGACAGTACAGCTGAAGCGTGACCGCCTGGCGGTTCACGGATACTGGTCGGATGTGGAATTTCCCGTCTCCTGAATGGTCAAAAGCTCCGGCTGCTGCGGCACTGCGCAAACGTGCTTTGGCCGGAACGAAAGAAAGAGGATGGAATGAAAAGCATTTTAGAAGATATCAAAACGCAGAATTTTAAGCAGGCCTACCTGCTCTACGGAGAAGAAGCCTATCTGAAGCATCAGTATAAAAACAAGCTGAAAAACGCACTGCTGCCGGAGGACGACACGATGAATTTCTCCCGCTTTGAGGGAAAAGGAACCGAGATTCCCAAAGTGATTGACCTTGCGGAGACGATGCCGTTTTTTGCGGACCGCCGTGTGATTCTGCTGGAAAATACGGGATTTTTCAAAAACAAAGCCGACGCGCTGGCAGACTACATGGGATCCCTGCCGGATTATCTGGTGCTGATCTTCGTGGAGGAGGAAGTTGATAAGCGGAACCGTATGTACAAGGCGGTGCAGAAGCAGGGAAGAGCAGTGGAATTTGCTCGTCAGGACGAAAAGACGCTGATGACCTGGGTACTCGGCATGATGAAAAAAGAGGGAAAAAAGATCACGCGCCAGGATATGGAAGATTTTCTGGAAAAGACGGGCACGGATATGGGAAATATCTCGCAGGAGCTGGAAAAACTGCTCAGCTATACGATGGGAAGAGATGTGATCACGCGGGCGGATATCGAGGCAGTCTGCACAACGCAGATTACGAACCGGATTTTCGAGATGATCCGCGCGGTAACGGAGAAGAAGCAGCGGAAAGCGCTCGATCTGTATCAGGATCTGCTGGCTTTAAAGGAGCCGCCGATGCGGATTCTCTTTCTGCTGGCACGCCAGTTCAATCTGCTGCTGCAGGTCAAAGAGCTGCTGGCAGAGCACTGCGATCAGGCGACGATCGCAAAACGGACGGGACTGCAGAGCTTCGTTGTGCGGAACTATATTCCCATGTCGCGCCAGTATGCGGCGGAGGAATTAAAAGCGGCGGTCAATGACTGCGTGCAGATGGAAGAGGACGTGAAGACGGGAAAAATTTCCGATCTGCTGAGCGTGGAGCTGCTGATTACGAAATACAGCAGGGCGGCGTAAGAGCAGAGTTTTCTATAGCAAGACCCGAAAATAATGCAAAAAAGGCAGTGCTGCTGAGCGCGAATTGCAAGGAACAGATTTGAAGGCGTACCGGGGTACGACGAAAATCTGTGACGCAGTAATTCACGCTCTGCGGTGCTGAATTTTTTGCATTATTTTCGGGTCTTGCTATAAAAAGAACAAGGCGTACCGGTACAGGAAAACTGGCCGATACGCCTTGTTCTGTGTTTATCAAAAGATCTGTCGCGGCGCACTCTTTTGGTAAGCATAAAAAAAGAACCCAGCCACATGACGGTATGACTAAGTTCTCTTTGTTTTATATCTTTATTATGCGATTGAGTTTACAGCTTTGCTCAGATTGGATACTTTTCTGGCAGCGTTGTTTTTATGATAAACGCCTTTAGAAGCAGCCTTGTCGATGGTAGAGATCGCATTTACTAATGCAGCAGCAGCAGCCTCTTTATCGTTTGCAGCAACAGCAGCATCTACTTTTTTCATAGAAGTCTTAACTGCAGAACGGATTGCTTTGTTGCGGTCTGCCTTTGTCTGATTTACCAGGATTCTTTTCTTTGCGGATTTAATGTTAGCCAAACTGTACACCTCCAATATTTTTAAAATTAATGTGATTTAAGGGATGTTATTCAATGGAACAGACACGGGCGCTCCACTGAAACATGCTTTATTATCCTATAATATTTCGCATGGTTTGTCAATACATATTTTTGAAAAAATTGCAGAAACTACAACAAAAATACAGGAGAAGGAGAAAAGTATGATAGGAAAGTATAGGATGCGGACAGACCTGGCGATGGAGAATCAGGAAAAATTTGAGAGGGACCATGTGGAGATCTCCGGGGTCGAGATTGAGAAGAAGAAAAGAAAGGCGGAAATTCAGACAACCATTGTGAAAATCACATCGGAGCAGGGTGCAAAAATGATGGGAAAGCCGAAAGGGACGTATGTGACGATCGAAGCGCCGCTGCTTTTGACGGCAGACGAGGAGGAGAGCCGGAAAGCAGCGGAGGAGTTTTCCCACTGTCTGATGGAAATGGTGCCGGAAGCGTGCGGATCCGTTCTTGTGGCCGGCCTTGGCAACCGCGGCATCACGCCGGATGCGCTCGGGCCGGAGACGGTGGAGCAGCTTAACGTTACGCGCCATCTGGTGCGCACCTACGGAAAGAAGGGCCGGGAAGTGAGTGCCCTTGCTCCCGGCGTTATGGCACAGACGGGCATGGAGGCAGTGGAAATCCTGCGCGGAACGGCAGAACAGACCCATCCAGATGTGATTCTCGCCGTGGATGCCCTTGCCGCATGCAGTATTCACCGGCTGAACTGTACGATCCAGCTTGCCGACACCGGAATCTGGCCGGGCTCGGGCGTCGGAAACCACCGCAATGCCTTAAATCAGGAGACGCTTGGCGTGCCGGTCATCGGAATCGGTGTGCCGACCGTTGTAGGGGCAGGAACGATCGTCCACGATGCCGTCGCAGGCGTTCTGGAATCGCTGGAGGAGTCCGAGATGGATGAATTTCTGGGAGAAGTCATTTCACCGGCGCTCGAAAGCCTTTACGTGACGACAAAAGAGATCGACGAGATGGTCCGCCGCCTGGCCGGGGTTCTTGCGGCAGGTATGAATCAGGCATTTTCCGGGGAACTGTAACATATCATGAATATGGTGATAATATGTGGAATGCCAGGCGAAATGGACGATGGTTCGGATGGGGATGTCTTTTCCTGTCCTGCAGTATACTGCTGTTCCGCAGTGCAGCGGTTCTCCGGAAAAATCATTTCTCAGAGGGGAAAGTTCTGCTGCAGCGGGCGGCAGCACAGGCGGAGCAGTTATCCGTGGATGTGATGATGCCGCTTCTTTTTTATGACGGAAAAGAGGACGGAAGGGGATGGATGGAAAATCTCCTCGCGGCAGTGCGGGATCAGATACCGGCGCTTCGGGAGGGAAGCACGGCAGAAAATACGCTGTCTGCCGGGACAGAAGCAGCGGAAACGGATACGGCGAAGCAGGATTCGAATCCGGGACCGGGAGCAGAAAGAGGGCAGACAGAATCGAAGGAGCAGGGAACTGAGGAAGATCAAAAGGATGGAACTCAAAAAGATGAAACTCAAAAAGATGGAATGGAAATCACGGAGCCGGAGCAGACGGAAACAGGAATCACAGAACCGGCAGCCGGAGAGTCGGCATCAACGGCAGAACCCGAAGCGCCGCAGTCTGTCCCGGAGGAGACCATCGAAACCGGCGGCGCACCGCGTGAGATTCTCTACCCGGAGGCCGACACGATTCAGGAGACAATTTCCCCTGACCTTCTTGCTGACCAGCAGGCGCTCCTGAACCGCTTCTTCGTTGTCGATCCCAACACTTCGGTCCTGCCGGGCGAGATCGACGGCAGCACCCTGCTCGGAAAAGACCTGACCCTGCCGGAAAATGCCGAAGGCCCGCAGATTCTGATCTATCATACCCATTCGCAGGAAACCTTCGCCGATTCCCGTCCGGGAGAAAGGGCGGACACGGTAATCGGCCTCGGTGATGATCTGCAGGAGCTTCTGGAAAAGCAGTACGGATACGAAGTGCTTCATATTACAGAGGCATTTGACATGAAAGAAAGCTGTCTCGAGCGGAGCCGCGCCTACAACTACGCGGAGCCGGTCATCGCAGCGGCGCTGGAAGAACACCCGTCCATTCAGGTCGTGATCGACCTGCACCGGGACGGGGTCAATGGTTCAAAACGTCTTGTGACAGAAATCAACGGAAAGCCGACCGCGCAGATCATGTTTTTCAACGGCCTTTCCCGCACGAAAGAAAGCGGCGAACTGACAAGCCTGCCCAATCCGTATCAGGCGGAAAACCTTGCATTTTCCTTTCAGATGGAGTATGAGGCAGAACAGTATTATCCCGGCTTTTCACGCTGTATCTATTTAAAAGGCTACCGCTACAACCTCCATCTCCGCCCGAGATCTGTTCTTCTCGAGGTTGGTGCGCAGACGAATACGGTCGAGGAGGTGAAAAATGCAATGGGGCCGTTTTCGGATATCCTGCATAAGGTTCTGTCGGGCAAAAGTCCGGCATCAGGCGGATAAATTTATCTTGCTTTTTTGAGTGGAATTTCGTATCATACAAAATAGACAGATTGCGGGAGTACGAAATATGGAGCAATCTGGTATCGTAGGGAAAAAGCAGGAGGAAAAAACTTGTCAGGAATAGATCAGAGTAAAATTCGTAATTTTTGTATTATTGCCCATATCGACCATGGAAAATCAACCCTTGCGGACCGTATTATTCAGAAAACAGGCCTTTTGACCGAGCGTGAGATGCAGGATCAGGTGCTGGACAATATGGATCTGGAGCGTGAGCGCGGCATCACGATCAAGGCACAGGCAGTCCGTACCGTATACAAAGCGGCCGACGGCGAGGAGTACATTTTAAACATGATTGACACCCCGGGCCATGTTGACTTCAACTATGAGGTTTCCCGAAGCCTTGCCGCATGCGACGGCGCGCTGCTCGTTGTCGATGCATCGCAGGGTATCGAGGCGCAGACCCTTGCCAACGTCTACCTCGCCCTTGACCATGACCTGGATGTGTTCCCGGTCATCAACAAAGTAGACCTTCCAAGCGCCGAGCCGGACCGTGTAATTGCAGAGATCGAGGATGTCATCGGACTGGAAGCGCAGGATGCTCCGCGGATTTCCGCAAAAACCGGCCTGAACGTGGACGAGGTGCTCGAGCAGATCGTACAGAAAATTCCGGCACCGGAAGGTGATCCGACGGAACCGTTAAAAGCACTGATTTTCGACTCCGTCTACGATGCATACCGCGGCGTCATCATTTCCTGCCGTGTGATGGAAGGAAGCGTGAAAAAAGGAACGAGAATCCGCATGATGGCGACAGGCGCTGTCGAGGAAGTTGTCGAGGTCGGCTACTTCGGCGCAGGCCGTCTGATCCCGTGCGACGAGCTCTCCGCCGGAATGGTAGGCTATATCACCGCCAGCATCAAAAACGTGCGCGACACCCGCGTGGGTGATACCGTGACCGATGCCGACCGTCCGTGTGCAGAAGCACTGCCGGGCTACAAAAAAGTCAACCCGATGGTATACTGCGGCATGTACCCGGCCGACGGCGCACAGTACGGCGATCTGCGCGACGCGCTGGAAAAACTGCAGTTAAACGATGCATCCCTCTTCTACGAGCCGGAGACATCGGCAGCACTCGGCTTTGGCTTCCGCTGCGGTTTCCTTGGACTGCTTCACCTGGAAATTATTCAGGAGCGCCTGGAGCGTGAGTACAATCTGGATCTCGTGACGACCGCACCGAGCGTTATCTATAAGGTTCACAAAACCGACGGAACCGTCATTGACCTGACCAACCCGTCGAATCTGCCGGATCCGTCCGAGATTGATTATATGGAAGAGCCGCTGGTAAAAGCAGAGATTATGGTGACGACCGACTACATCGGACCGATCATGGAGCTCTGCCAGCAGAGACGAGGCCAGTATCAGGGAATGGAATACATGGAGACGACGCGTGCGATGCTTCATTACCATCTCCCGCTGAATGAGATTATTTACGATTTCTTTGATGCCTTAAAATCCCGCTCCAAAGGTTACGCGTCATTCGACTACGAGCTGCTCGGCTATGAGAGAAGCGAGCTTGTAAAACTCGATATCCTCGTCAATAAAGAAGAAGTGGATGCGCTGTCCTTCATCGTATTCGAGGGATCTGCCTACGAGCGCGGAAGAAAGATGTGCGAGAAGCTCAAAGAAGAGATTCCGCGGCAGCTCTTCGAAATCCCGATCCAGGCGGCTGTCGGATCGAAGATTATCGCCAGAGAAACCGTCCGCGCGATGCGCAAAGACGTCCTCGCCAAGTGCTACGGCGGCGATATTTCCCGAAAGAAGAAGCTGCTGGAGAAGCAGAAGGAAGGTAAGAAGCGGATGCGCCAGGTAGGAAACGTGGAGATTCCGCAGAAAGCCTTTATGAGCGTGCTGAAACTGGATGAAAATTAAGAGATAAAAATGAGACCGGCCTGTCGGCGCCGCCTGCTGTTGCGGGAGCGCAGGGGCCGGTCTTTCGATCGTACGGAGGAAAAGCAGAATGAATAAAAAAAGAAAACCACTGGAACTCTATGTGCATATCCCGTTCTGCATCCGGAAATGTGCCTACTGTGATTTTGTCTCGGGACCGGGCACGAAAGCAATGCAGAAGGAGTATGAAGAGGCTCTGCTGGCAGAAATCGATGCAGCGGAAGAGACGGCAGAAAGGGAAGTGATTTCCGTCTTTTTCGGCGGCGGAACACCATCCGCAGTGGATGCCGGAATGCTCGCCCGTGTGATGGAAAAACTGCGGAGCAAGTACGTTTTTTCAGAGGATGCTGAGATTACGCTGGAGGCCAATCCGGGAACGCTGGATGCGGAAAAACTGAAATGTTACAGGAAGAGCGGCTTCAACCGGATCAGTATCGGCTGTCAGTCGGTTCACGATGAGGAGCTGAAACGGCTGGGAAGAATCCACACGTTTGCGGAATTTCAGGAGAGTTTTGTGCTGGCACGGGATGCCGGGTTTGCGAATATCAACGTGGATCTGATGTCAGGTCTGCCGGAGCAGAGTGAAGAGAAATGGGAAGAGAGTCTTCGGACGATCGCGGAGCTTTCTCCGGAGCACATTTCCGCCTACAGCCTGATCGTGGAGCCGGGAACCCCGTTTGCGGAGCAGAAACTGGATCTGCCGGATGAGGACACAGAACGCGAAATGTATGCCAGAACGGCGGAAATCCTCGCAGAATACGGCTTTTTCCAGTATGAGATTTCCAATTATGCAAAGCCGGGCTTCGCATGCCGCCACAATATCGGCTACTGGAAAAGGACGGATTATCTGGGGTTCGGGCCTTCCGCGGCATCGTTATTCGGAAACCGCCGGTGGACGAACACGGCAGATCGATCTTTGTATCTGAAAGCGTGCGGAGCACTGGAAAAGATCCGTGAGGATGAGGAAATTCTTTCCCGGCAGGATGCCATGGAAGAATTTATGTTTCTCGGCCTTCGAATGACACAAGGGATCTCGACGGCGGAGTTTGAGGAGAAGTTTGGAAAGGAGATCCATGCCGTATACGGCGGGGTTCTGAAGAAATACGAAGCGATGCATCTTTTACAGGAACACAGCGGGCGCCTGGCTCTGACACGCGATGGGATTTCCGTCAGCAATGTGATTCTGGCAGATTTTCTGCTGTAAAAAGATGATGAAGAAATAGAACAAATGTTTGCATAACGCACGGCGGTGTGCTATAATGGGAGAAAACGAGACAAGATTCCTGTCCCTGTCCGGACAGGGATTCCAATTAATAAGAGGAACAGTTATGGCAGAGAAAAAAGAGTTTATCAGAATACGGGGAGCCAGGGAGAACAACCTGAAAGCACTGAATGTCGATATCCCCAGAAACCAGTTTGTTGTATTTACGGGCCTCAGCGGTTCAGGAAAGAGTTCGCTTGCGTTTGACACGATCTATGCGGAGGGCCAGCGGCGGTACATGGAGAGCCTTTCCTCCTACGCGCGCCAGTTCTTAGGACAGATGGAAAAACCGAATGTGGACAGCATCGAAGGCCTGCCGCCTGCTATTTCGATCGATCAGAAATCGACGAACCGGAACCCGCGTTCCACCGTCGGAACCGTGACGGAGATTTACGATTACTTCCGTCTTCTGTACGCGAGAATCGGTATTCCGCACTGCCCGAAGTGCGGAAAAGTCATCAGCCGCCAGTCGGTGGACCAGATGGTCGATCAGATCATGGCACTCCCGGAGCGGACGAAAATCCAGCTTCTCGCGCCGGTTGTGCGCGGCCGCAAGGGAAGACACGAAAAGGTGCTCGAACAGGCAAAACGCAGCGGCTATGTCCGCGTGATGATCGACGGCAGCCAGTATGAGCTGTCCGAGGAGATTACGCTGGATAAGAACCTGAAACACAACATTTCCATTATTGTGGACCGTCTTGTAGTCAAACCGGACATTGAGAAACGTCTGACGGATTCCGTCGAGAATGTACTGGATCTGGCGGACGGCCTTCTGGTGGTCGACACGATGGACGGAAATCAGCTCAACTTCAGCCAGAGCTTTTCCTGCCCGGACTGCGGCATCAGCATGGAGGAGATTGAGCCGAGAAGCTTTTCCTTCAACAACCCGTTCGGCGCCTGCCCGAGCTGTGCCGGCCTTGGCTACAAGATGGAGTTCGACGAGGATCTGATGATTCCGGACAAGACCGTATCCATCGCAGACGGAGCCATCACCGTGCTCGGCTGGCAGTCCTGCACGGACAAATCGAGCTATACGAGAGCCGTTCTCGATGCGCTGGCAGAGGAGTACGATTTTTCCCTTTCCACTCCGTTCTGTGAATATCCGAAAAAAATCCACGATATCCTGATTTACGGAACGAACGGAAAATCCGTCAAGGTGCATTACCGCGGTCAGCGCGGCGTCGGTGTGTACGATGTGGCTTTTGAGGGGCTGATCAAAAATGTAGAGCGCCGCTACCGTGAGACCGGATCGGATTCTACAAAACAGGAATACGAAACCTTCATGCGTGTGACCCCGTGCCAGGCGTGCCATGGCCAGCGTCTGAAACCGACGTCGCTTGGTGTGACGGTCGGAGATAAAAATATTTTTGAAGTAACATCCCTTTCCATCGACAATCTGCAGAAGTTTATGCAGAACCTCGAACTCTCCGAACAGCAGCTGCTGATCGGAAAGCAGATTTTAAAAGAGATCCGTGCGCGTGTGAGCTTCCTTGCGGATGTCGGATTAAACTATCTGACCCTGGCGCGCGGAACGGCATCGCTGTCCGGCGGTGAGGCGCAGAGAATCCGTCTGGCAACGCAGATCGGCTCCGGCCTTGTCGGTGTCGCCTATATTCTCGACGAGCCGAGCATCGGTCTTCACCAGAGAGACAACGACAAACTTCTCGCGACGCTGAAACATCTGCGTGACCTCGGAAACAGCCTGATCGTCGTGGAGCACGACGAGGATACGATGCTTGCCGCGGACTATATTGTGGATATCGGACCGGGAGCCGGCTCACATGGTGGACAAGTGGTTGCGTGCGGCACTGCAGAAGAGATCATGCAGAACCCGGATTCTGTCACAGGGGCATATCTGAGCGGAAGAATCCAGATCCCGGTTCCAAAGGAGCGCAGAAAACCGACAGGATTTCTAACGATCAAGGGCGCAAGGGAAAATAATTTAAAAAATATCGACGTGGATATTCCGTTGGGCGTTATGACCTGCATTACCGGTGTTTCGGGTTCTGGAAAGAGTTCGCTGACAAATGAGATTTTGTACAAACATCTGGCGAGGGATTTAAACCGTGCAAGGTGCATTCCGGGAGAACATGACGATATCCTTGGACTGGAGCAGCTGGACAAGGTGATCGATATTGACCAGTCTCCGATCGGCAGGACGCCTCGTTCAAATCCGGCGACTTATACCGGTGTCTTCGATATGATCCGCGATCTTTTTGCGGGAACACCGGATGCAAAGGCAAAAGGATATAAAAAAGGACGTTTCAGCTTCAATGTGAAAGGCGGACGATGTGAGGCATGCTCAGGGGATGGAATTATCAAAATTGAGATGCATTTCCTGCCGGATGTCTATGTGCCTTGTGAAGTGTGTGAAGGAAAGCGGTATAACAGAGAAACACTTGAAGTAAAATATAAAGGAAAAAACATTTATGATGTGCTGGATATGACAGTGGAGGAAGCATTGGAGTTCTTTAAGAACGTGCCGTCCATTGAACGCAAGATCCAGACTTTATATGATGTGGGACTTTCCTATGTAAAACTTGGACAGCCATCTACGGAACTGTCCGGTGGTGAAGCACAGCGTATCAAACTTGCAACAGAACTCAGCAAGCGCAGCACAGGCAAGACCATTTACATTTTGGATGAGCCGACAACAGGGCTTCATTTCGCAGATGTGCACAAATTGATCGAGATTCTGCGCAGACTTTCAGATGGAGGTAATACCGTAGTCGTCATTGAGCACAATCTGGATGTGATCAAGACCGCTGATTATATCATCGATATGGGACCGGAAGGTGGAGACGGCGGCGGAACTGTGATCGCCAAAGGAACACCGGAGGAAGTTGCCAAAGTGAAAGAATCCTATACCGGACAGTATGTAAAAAAATATCTTAAGAAGTAAAGAACAGGATGTACGCATCGCATACATCCTGCTGTAATGGACAGAGATGTGATACACCGCTGATTTGTGGTCGTCATAACAAAAAAGGTGTCTCGCATGAGACACCTTAAAATTTCGGGGAGTGCTCCTCCGATATCTGTAGATATCGAAGAAGCATGAGTTATGAAAAATTATATTAGCCGACTTAATAAGTCATATTAGCTAGTACGATTATAATATAAAAAGAAAA
>ENA-ORPH01002123-ORPH01002123.1-human-gut-metagenome-genome-assembly--contig:-NODE-2123-length-17182-cov-2.664681_pt1 | contig 17182 bp, 10 predicted proteins | sample MGYA00242142_ERZ509074 | MGnify/ENA primary metagenome ERZ509074 (study PRJEB26280, sample SAMEA2338724) | human gut metagenome | biome: human gut; feature: human-associated habitat; material: faeces...
ACTCATATTTATCAACTTAAATTAATTCCGCCAACGGGTAACTTCGAGAATTACATTCAAGAATTTGGTATATAATTTAAAAGATATGAAAGACACATACTGGCATATACAAATGCATATGCCCGAAGGTAATGCTAAGGGATGGATCATTGATCCAAAAGATATGTTACAAGAAGACTGTCCTGTTATCGGAACAGGAGAATGGACTGACCCTAATAATCAATGCGAAAACTTTAAGTCAGCAATAAAGATCGGGGATATTGTAATGGTCAGAAAAGGGAACTTACCGATTGCACTGTGTGAAGTCACTAGCGAAAGCTACAAAGATGATAAGTTAAAAGAAAAGTATGGAAACTCAAATTTTAGGAATGTAACTGTTTTAGATTATTGGAAAAAAGGTAAGGTGAATTTCAAGTCTCAGGGAACATTGTCCCCTCTTTATAAAAGCTCAAATTCAAATTCATGGAATATAATTAATAATTGGTATAAACAAATTCTCAACAAAATGGAAACAACAAAGATCGTTGATATACTAAAACAAAAGAAACAAATCATTCTTCAAGGCGCACCGGGTACCGGAAAAACCTATATTACGGCTTCGGTAGCTCTTTCGTTGATTGGTGAAACATTTAATCCAAATGATCATAAAGAAATCATGGAGAAATATGATAAATTGATCAATGACAAGCGCATATTTTTCACAACCTTTCACCAATCAATGGACTACGAAGATTTTATCGAAGGATTAAAGCCTGTTGTAGATACTGATAATATGATTTATGAAGTGAAAGATGGGATATTTAAAAAAATATGTAAAAGTGCAGAACAAAAAGGCAGTCTCAATGCTCTTGAACAAGCAATAGAAAAATTAAAAGAGGCATGTTCTGAAGAATCTATTACAGCTAAAACCAAAAGTAACGTAGGATTTTCTGTTACATACAGAGGGGGCATAACTTTTAGAGTGAGGTCGAATAATAGTAATGCTAAAGAAGGTAAAGATTTTCCAGCTAATATTGAGTCTATCAAGGATTATTATAGAGGTAAGACAGATAATATCTATAACATATCTTATGTAAGAGGCATTTGCGATTATTTAATGGATCAATATGGAGTAAAACCATATAAACCACAAAATAACGATTTGAATTATGTTCTCATTATAGACGAAATCAACAGAGGAAATATTTCTAAAATATTTGGAGAACTAATAACGCTATTGGAAGTCGATAAAAGAGCTGGAGGTGAACATCCAATAAAAGTAAGATTGGCCTATTCAAATGAGGAAAATTTTAGTGTTCCTTCAAATCTATATATAATTGGAACAATGAATACAACCGACAGGAGTGTCGGACATATTGATTATGCTATTAGAAGACGTTTTGCATTCTATACCTTAACTGCCAATAAAGATGCAATCACTTCCTATTATAGCACAACCAAAGATATTGAAAGTGGAACAAAAGAAATCGCTTTATACTTATTTGAAAAGATAGAAGAATTTGTAAACACTAACATATCTCCAGAATTTGACATCAATGATATTATGATTGGTCATAGCTACTTTATGGCTAAAAATAAGAGTTCCTTAAAGATGAAGCTTGAATATGAGATTATTCCACTGCTCAAAGAGTATGAAAAAGACGGTATTATAGTCCTTAGAGAAGAAGAACGCAAATCATTAGGAATAGAGTGGGTAAACTTATTTGAGACAACAAAATGAACACTCTTCCAGACATAATATCTTTAGTTGAACACAAGGGATTTGACAGTAACCATATTGAAGGAATAAAAGAACTCAATATTGATTTCTGTGAAACCAGTTATGAGTGTGCTCCCAAATATTTAGGGATTCACCCCCAAACATTGTGCGCTAGTTACTATATTGGGGCAGAGTGGCTAACCGATAACCATGCAGTGGTTGTAACTCCCAAAATACCTAATCTTGATTTTATCGAAATGTTTGTTTGTGCATTAAAGTTTGAACCATCTGCAAAATATTTTTCTAAATTTTACGACATTAACTTTAATTCTAAACCAATAAAAACCAATGTATTCAATAATCAAATAACGCCTTTAATAGTAATTCATTTCATTGCCTTGCTTAAAAAAATCACCAAGCGAGGATTGAAGAAAGCATACGTGATGAAAAACGAAAATCTACAATCCAAGATTAAAGGTAAGATAAATATTTCTCAACACATTAAACAAAACGTAATTCCACGAAGAGAGGATCGTGTATATTGTCAATATCAAGAATATACAGTAGACAATTTGGAAAATAGAATCCTAAAAAAGGCTTTAATTTATGCTGAATCGTATATAAACAGCCTCTCTACTCACAAATCATTCGTAACCCTTAGATCAACAATAAACAATATCAAAACCTATTTTACAGAAATTTCCGAAGATGTTGAACTGAAATCCATAGTCAATAACAAAATTTACAAAGAGTACTCGGAAGGGATACGTATTGCAAAAATGATATTGCGTAAGTTCAACTACTCAATATCAGAAACTAAAATCAGTACAGATTTCATCCCTGCCTTTTGGATTGATATGTCACGACTGTATGAGGTATATATATATTCCAAACTTCATGAACGATATGGAGATGCCATAAAATTTCAAGTAGCAGGATATTGGAGAACTGCTGTAGATTTTGTAGATACGGATAAAAAAATCGTTATCGACACAAAGTATAAACCACAATACGATGGAAGTAATGGGGGAATTGTTGAAGATATTAGACAGATCTCCGCATATGCTAGAGATAGTAAAATTCTTAAAGCTATGGGATGCAATGGAAATAATGTTGTGGATTGCCTTATTATATATCCAGAAAAAATGATCGACAATGAACATAAAAATGAAGATGATTTTACTTTTGACGATTGTGCTCAATTGGAGTCGTTAGATGGTATTGATCATCTACTTTATAAAGCTACTCCAATAAAAGGATACGAAAGATTTTATAAGCTTAGTTTTACGATGCCATATTTGTAAATTATTACAATATCATTGTTATTGAAATATCAACTAAAGCTCATAAAGGGCAAGTTGGGCAAGGTGAGCAACGTATAAATTAGTCATCCACTATAAGTGTTCCCTTCTATATTGACCGCCAGTTCGTCAAATATGGAGAAAAAATAGTGAAGGAGAATTCGGATAAATAAATAGCAATATCAAAAAATTTCTTACCTTTACAGCAATAAACAATTCAAAATAAAATTATGGCACTTTACAAATATAATACTTCAGGCGTCTTTTCTGAAATAAAGGAAAAGCCTTTTAAATTGGAAAGAGATATTCAACGCATGTTTGAAACCAATATGTCCGAAATCATGGGACTTGAAATGATAAAGTCCGAATTTACGATCAAAGACCGCCGTATTGATACGCTTGCCTTTGATCCTCAATCGAAGGCTTTTGTTATCATTGAATATAAGAGGGAAAGAAACTCCAGTGTCATAGATCAAGGGTTTACTTACCTAAGCCTAATGCTGCAAAACCAGGCTGATTTTATTCTGGAATATAATGAAACACAAGCTAGGAACTTGAAACGGAATGATGTGGACTGGTCGCAGACAAAAGTCGTTTTTGTTTCACAAGGATTCACGCCTAACCAACGAGAGGCTGTCAATTTCAAAGATTTATCCATTGAGTTATGGGAAGTGAAGCGCTATGAGAATGATAGTGTTTCCATCACTCCTATTCGCAAAAGTCACGCATCGGCAAGCATTAAAACAGTGATGCAAAATAGTCCGGAATTTAGAGAAAATTAAAGAATATTCCGAGGAAAATTTGTTAAAAGGAAAATCTGACGATGTAGTAGAATTATACGAGAGTTATAAGAATGCAATTCTTAATTTGAATACAGAAATTGAAGTTAAACCACAAAAATGGTATGTTTCATTCAAAAAGGCCAACAGCCATATTTGTGCACTTGAAATCCAGAAAAATGGAATAAAGCTTACTATAAATGTAGCCAAAGGACATTTAGAAGATAGCAAGCAATTAACAAGGGATATTTCAACTGTCGGACATTTTGGCAATGGAGATTATGAACTCAAAATCTCGGATACTAAATATTTAGAATATATCATGAGCCTTGTGAAGCAAGCGATTAAATAAATATGGCTAATTATTGTAACATAGACCAATACTTATATAATTATCTGAAAGGTTTTTGGGTAGATAAAAAACTCCATGGAGTATTCCCTTCAAGAACCTGGCAGTATAACAGATATATCCAAATCTCAACTCCAGTAAATGACTCTTCTATTCACTATGAATATCGTATAGATAATGAATGGAATGGGTTAGTTGAACTTCATATAGAAGGACGCTATACTCAAACCGACTATATGCGTTTTTTACGTTATTTACAGAAGCAGACAGAGAGCAATCCTGATTTATCATGGCATCAATGGGGAAAATGTAAAGGACGATGCTGTATTGAAATTACAATCAATAATTGGGAGGACATAAAGAATGCATTCCAGAAGCTGATAATGTTTTTCGATCCGTTGCTGACGGATTGTATTGATAAATTCAATCTTCACAGAAAGAATGAGATTTCCAGCCCATACACACGGGAATTAGAGTTTAAAGAACTTACCAATTCTCAAGAAAAGGTCGTTTTGGAAACCAAAAATTTGCAAGATTTATTTTCTTCCAATTTGGTTATTCCCGATTATCAGCGAACCTATTGCTGGGAAGATAAAAATGTTACAGACCTTTGGGACAATTTGCTTGAAATGCCCCACAACAGTGACTATCATTTAGGATCTATCATCTTACAAAGAAGAACTGTGAATGATTGCACTCTTTACAACATAATTGATGGACAACAACGCCTTGTCACTTTAACGCTTATTATGCGCGAGTTAGGATATACGGGGCAGATGCCTTTGCTTAAACAAAAATTCATATCAAAAGACGCACGTCTCCATGTGGCCAATAACAAAGCACTGATTAGAACTCTCAATCAGAGAAATACAGACACAACTATGTTGGAACGTCTGTCCCATCACCTGATTTTCTCTGTACTAATTCTTAATGATAGCAATCTCGATCTGGCATATACATTCTTCTCAAATCAGAATTCAAAGGGTGTATCGCTTTCAGACTATGATTTGTTAAAAGCGCACCATCTACGCTATCTAAACATTGAGGATCAGGCAGAACATCTTGCTATGCGGTGGAATGATCTCTCATTAGAATGTGACAACAATGGAGATTCATATCTTACCCATACTTTGGGAGTACATCTCTTCAGATTAAGAAAATGGATGCGGAAGCATAATGTGGAGGAATTTCAGCCACGCAAGGTAAAGGAAGAGTTTTCGGCTGCCCGTATTATGTCCAGTATTCCTGCTTTTGGAGAAAAATTCTATTTCTATGAGAAAATCCAAGGTGGTTCGCATTTCTTTGCATACACTTCTATTTTTGTAGATAAATACAAGGAGTTTATCCGTACCAGGCAAATACAGCTACTAAGGAATCACCTTCAATGGGAGTCCCATTGGAAATATGCCGATATTATAGAAAGCCTCATGTTCGGTTATTTTATAAAATTCGGGCATCAATATTTATCTGAAGCGTTGTTCTGTATTGCCGGAATCATGGCGCAGCATAGATATAGTGCCACGCGTGCCATCTTTTATAAGATTCGTGAATTCGCAAAAGATTCAGAAATTATAATGATGATAGATCAGGCATCTTCGCCCACATTCTTTTTTGCCGAAGCCATTCCTTATATCAGGATTAGTGGATTGGAGCAAGAAGGTGACATCAAAGAGCGATTCTATAGATGTTTAAGACGTATCTTCTGTGAGCTGAATGATTTTTCGGATAAAAGAGAAACAATGAATATGGAGAATAAATATACGCCGGAACTTATTGCAACAAGCCAGTTTAAGTTTTCTATTCCGCTTTACCAGCGTTTATTTGCATGGAAAAGGAAAGAGGTTACCAAACTTCTTTTTGATCTAAAAGAGCATTTTGCAAAGATGCCTGCCGATGAGCCATATTATCTCGGTATGCTTACTTGTATTGATATGAAAAATCATTATGACTTAATTGACGGTCAGCAACGATTTACTGTCATAACTCTTTTTGCCATCATTTTTAAGGAATATGATGATAAATGGTCCGGTTTCTTGATGGATGGTAATCGCCTTAATTTCATAGCGAGAAGCGATGATAAGGCATATATAAAGAGCAAGATCAAAGGCTATCCGACTAAAGCATATGTCAATAAGAATATGGAAGAGGGACTCGCCGCTATAACTGGTTTCTTAGAATCCAATTTTAATACTCAGGAGAAACGGATTGAGTTTGTGCAACAGGTTTTCACACGATTGACATTTTTCTTTTCTTACTTGCCATCAAGCTATCTTGCAGATACCACTTCGCTGAATAAATATTTTGAAGCGATGAATGCACAAGGAAAAGGACTAGAACAGCATGAGATTCTCAAAGTGCAACTGATGCGGGGAGAAAAGGAACAGGATTACTTGACGCATATTTGGAATCTGACCTCCATGATGGATCATCCTATCATTGCGAAGGAAGAAAACCAGGACGAGGCTTGTTACCGACAATTTTATGAAGAAGCTATAAGTCTTTGTCGTAAGAAACTATTTCATGAAGTTTTAGAAAAGTGCAGATATACGTCTCTCGATGACGAGGAGGAGTATTCTATAGATGTGATTCAACCTGAAAAAATAGAGTTTAAACAGAATAGCTATGAAGATGGCGAAAACAGTATTATATCATTTCCGGAGTTTCTTCTTTTGGTGCTTGATGTGTGTACTGGCGGCGAGCAACCAGCCAGTCATTATCAACCGGATAAACTGATAGAGAAGTTTGATGCTCTGAAAACGCATTTCACTGCAGGGGAATTTTACGAGAAAATGCTTTATTACCGGCTACTGCTTGATTATTATACGATTAGAAGAGATATCAAGGATGGGCAGGGTAATTACAGTTTAATTCTGAAAGGTCCAAAGGATGATAATGATAAATTAAAGCAATACCAATCGATGCTTTACGTTTCAACGGAGGCTTTCTACAATTGGCTTAAACCTTATTTGAGAAAATTAGAGCAAGACGAACTCCAGTCCTGTGCAGAGATGCTCGCATTCCTTAAAAAAGAAGATAATGAACGTCACGGCGTATTACCTGCCAGAAAAGATCTTTCATATAAAGCATCCGGTAACATTAGGTACTGGTTTTGGCGTTTAGACTATTACCTTTGGGAACAACGCAGCACTTTCTTCAATGAAGAAGAACAGAAGATTGTAGAGCACTATGTGTTTCGGAGAAATCGTTCTATTGAACATCTGCATCCTCAAGACGAATCACACAATGAAGAATGGGAGGAAGAAGCTGTACATTCATTTGGCAATCTTGCCATGATTTCTCAAAGTTTCAATTCACAACAAAGTAATGACCATATACAAATAAAGTTTGCCCGAATCCATGAGCAAATCAGCAACAAATCACTGCAAAGCATTAAGATGTTTTTAATGTGTAAACTCGCTGACTTTAACTATCAAAATTGGACAATGAAATTGGCTAAAGAACACGAAAATGAAATGATTGAATTTTTAGAACGGTCTTTCTATATATCAGATTGAATCGTATATTGTTATATAACACATTATTTTAGTCTAAGTTCAAATACTTGATAGGTTTCCTTTAATTAGCAAAGCTATATGTTCTTCTCTATCTAATATTTACAATGAATATAGTACATATTTTAGTTTATATCATTTAAACTGAAAATATGTACTATATATTCTTTTACCCTATAATACTTTTAATGTAATCCGTAGGACATACATGATAGAAGTCTTTGAACTTCTTTCCAAAATATTTAGCATCACAATATCCCAGCATTCCTGCAATTTCCGAAACAGTGTACTGTTGGGAGGCTAGCAGTTTAAGCGCCCTGTCCATTTTGAACGAATAGATATAATTTTCCGGAGGATTCCCGGTTATCTCTCGTATCCTGCTATAAAAAGCAGTACGGCTCATTCCTATATCGATACTTAATTTATCTATTGTATATTTATCAGTAGAGAGGTTCTTTTCCAGGATTTTATTGACTTTATCCATAAATATCTGATCCGTATTTTCTGTTTCCATTTCTTCTTTGGTGGGGACCATTGGAAAAACAGCATCCGACAAAAACAATTTGACCCGTTCACGCAAGACCATGCGGTTTTCTACAAGCATACGTATGTTTGCCCTTAGCCTGCAAATGCTTTCTGTTCGTAATTCCAGACGATCCGCCCCACTTCCTAAATGGGACAAATAACTTTCGTTATCAAAGGCCCTTATCAAAAGAACGACCGGTATATACCCTATCATTTTATCTGTTTTGATCCGAAAACTAAGTGCATCTCCATTTGTTCCGTTTACATTATCGTCAATAATTATAGCATCAGGATTTTGGCGGACTACTGTATCCTTCAGCAAATCAGGATCCTCCAAAACTGAAATCTGAAAATACCGCGATAAGGCTTTCTTTAAATAATTCCTGAATGTCCGCCATTACCAATAAGATATGGGATGTATCTTTTGTTTTAGTATTCGGGATACCATCTTTATCACTTTCAGAAGATTTTTTAGCCTTATTCTTCGTATTTGTTGAAGAATGTTTGATAGCCGAACATTCCTGATTCCGGCAATGACAATCTGTTGGAATGACAATTTGGAAAGCAAATGATTTGCCATGTCTATATCCGTTTATTTTTCCACCATGCAGGCGAATGATTTTTCTTACAGTCCACAAATCACTATACCCATATATGGGAAATATGACCGGAATAAAAGGAAACATTTTCCCTACTCTTTTGTCTGCTATCTCACAATTAGTAATCTGCAACTGCCAGGAATCTATTGTATGTGTTATATTGATTGATATGCAACAGCCTAAATCGGAAGCCAAAATTAGTTTGCTTATAAGATGTTGAAGCGCTGCCGTCATTATGTCCTCATTGATCCTGCAACTGACGCAATCCGAACATTCGCTGACAGTCAGTTGTATACGGCGCGAATCAGCATAGGGACGACATTGATTAACAATAGAAGTAATATAAGAAGAGAGTTCCAAATTTACTGTTGATGTCTTAGGAAGTATTTTTTTGTTTACCTTATTGAGCCTTACAATATTCTGATTACAATATATAATGCATTCGGTATATCCCAATGCCTCTTCTACCTGTTGGGAAAGCGATTCGGGAAGATTACCGGTTTTAAGTTCTTCCAATTGATTTCGTAATAGTATCAACGGGGTATGCGTAGTATGGAGCATGTTCATAGCTATCTTAAGTTTTTCATGTGACAACAACTGGACATTATACTCTACCGTAAGATACGCAAACAAAACAAGAAATAGCCCAATGCCGAAACTCTCTACGGGAACTGCATAACCAAGCAATGATAAATCAGGCAAAATTACGCCAATAGCTTGTTTACTGTTTACTAAATTGGCTCCACTATCTATAGAAAGTAAAGCGCGAAAGTTTAATAATAAACTCAGGTAACAATCATTCATACTTATATAGGATTTGATTAATACTTACATTTTCAGCAAAACACGTTTGATGACCTTTTAACGTGTCTAAATCCGGCACAAGTATAAACTTTTCAACGTCCACATATGAGGTAGATTCTAACAAAAGCAATGGGTGTTTTCTATCAAAAGTGGTAACAATATCGTTTGTTACCGAAATATCAAGGGATAGATTCTAAAATCATCATTTTATTTGGTAAAACATAGTAATTGTAAAATATTTTATCACAAAACAATACAACCACACGAGCATATAGTTCCACTTAATCATTAGAATAATGAAATAAGTAGAATTATCAAGCCGCGTATATAATTTGAAAATAATAGACTTCTGATAAGTACTGTCAGATCATAGTTTACAGGAATACCTCATCATAAGACGGAATAATCTTTGCATCGTAAACGTGAGTGGCCGCAAATACATCATCTTTCTTTATCAACAGCCAGTCTTTATCCTGATCATCCATATTGGTATGTATAAGGACAAATAGCCCTTTGAGTTTATGCCCGTGTAACTTGAATTCAAGTATTCCATTTTTAATAGCAGCGGAAATGTTACGATTATTACCAACGTAAGCATAGGTTCCACTATCCCATATTTCCACCGTACCTGCTCCATAGTTACCTTCCGGTATAACTCCTTCAAAGTGCGCATAACTCAAGGGGTGGTCTTCTACTTCTATGGCCAACCTCTTATCTTTTGGATTCATGGAAGGTCCTTTAGGCACCACCCAACTTTTTAATACTCCATCCACTTCCAAACGAAAATCGAAATGAAAATGACTGGCATCATGCTTCTGAACAACAAAAACAGGCATTCGATTGGGAGTTTCCACCGTATCCGCCATCGGTTCCGGTGTTTTACCGAATTGCCTTTTTGCCCGGTACTCTTTGAGGTTGATCATAGAGGCTTCAACCGCCTGCTTTTCTACCATTTTGATGTTTTTTCCTTCATCGGGAGAATTCTTTGCCATAATCTGTATTTTTTAGGTGAATAAAAAAACGAATGATTCAATGTGACAACAATCAGTATATCTGTTTGTTTGTCGAAATTCATCTATTTTAATGGCTTTAGAACTGTGTTTAAGTTTGCTAACTTATTTTTAGTCTTCTCCCTTTCTTACTGCCTGCATAGTGGGTACAAAAATCCCTTTCAATCGTCCTTTTATAAAAGTATAAAAGCAATTGGAAGGAAATGAATAAAAAGAGATTAATCGGATATCTGTTCGTCACGATGTCTGTTGGTTGTATTCAGGCGCAGGAACAGAAGTCTTCTGTACCCGAATACAAGCTATGGTATGACTGTCCCGCACAGGTATGGACCGAGGCATTACCCCTTGGGAATGGTCGTTTGGGGGCCATGGTATATGGAACACCAGGCACAGAACAAATACAACTAAACGAAGAAAGCATTTGGGCGGGACGTCCCAATAATAACGCCAATCCAGATGCACTGGAATATATTCCGAAAGTGCGTGAACTGGTCTTTGCCGGAAAATACCTTGAAGCTCAGACACTGGCCACAGAAAAGGTAATGGCAAAGACTAATTCAGGAATGCCATACCAAAGTTTTGGTGACCTGCGAATCGCTTTTCCAGGTCATACACGTTATTCCAATTATTACAGGGAATTAAGTCTGGATTCCGCACGTGCAATCGTACGTTATGAAGTAGACGGAGTGCAGTATCAACGCGAAACGATCACCTCATTCACCGATCAGGTAGTAATGGTACGACTGACCGCCAATCGTCCCGGACAAATTACTTTCAATGCACAACTCACTTCCCCTCACCAGGATGTTATGATCGCTTCTGAAGAGGGAAACTGTGTGACACTCTCGGGAGTCTCTTCCTTGCATGAAGGATTGAAAGGGAAAGTAGAATTTCAAGGCAGATTGACTGCTAAAAATAAAGGTGGGAAAATAGCTTGTGCCGATGGAATACTTTCTGTTGAGAAAGCCGACGAAGCGGTTATCTATGTATCCATTGCAACTAATTTCAACAACTATCAAGATATCACCGGTAATCAGACAGAGCGGGCAAAGAACTATTTGGCGAAAGCAATGGTTCATCCGTTCATTGAATCGAAGAAGAATCATGTTGATTTTTACCGACAATATCTGACACGCGTTTCTCTTGATTTGGGACGAGACCAATATGCGAATGTAACCACCGATAAGCGTGTGGAGAATTTCAAAAACACCAATGACACACATCTGGTTGCCACCTATTTTCAATTCGGACGTTATTTGTTGATCTGTTCTTCCCAACCGGGAGGACAACCCGCCAATTTACAAGGAATTTGGAATGACAAATTATTCCCTTCCTGGGATAGCAAATATACTTGTAACATCAATTTGGAAATGAATTACTGGCCTTCGGAAGTAACGAATCTAAGTGAACTGAATGAACCGTTATTCCGTCTGATAAAAGAAGTGAGTAACACAGGAAAAGAGACGGCTAAGATTATGTATGGAGCCAACGGATGGGTGTTGCATCATAACACGGATATATGGCGTATTACAGGAGCAGTTGACAAAGCTCCTTCGGGTATGTGGCCCAGTGGTGGCGCATGGCTTTGCCGACATCTTTGGGAGCGTTATCTATACACCGGAGATGTGGAATTCCTGCGTTCTGTCTATCCGATACTGAAAGAGTCCGGACGTTTCTTTGATGAAATTATGGTGAAAGAACCCGTACACAACTGGCTGGTAGTCTGCCCCAGTAATTCACCGGAGAATGTACATTCGGGAAGTAACGGGAAAGCTACTACAGCTGCCGGATGCACCATGGACAACCAATTGATTTTCGATCTTTGGACAGCAATTATATCTGCTTCTCAAATACTGGATACAGATCAGGAGTTTGCCTCTCATCTGACACAACGTCTCAAAGAAATGGCTCCCATGCAGGTGGGACATTGGGGGCAATTACAAGAGTGGATGTTCGACTGGGATGATCCGAAGGACGTACACCGTCACATTTCTCATTTGTACGGACTCTTCCCCAGCAATCAGATTTCCCCTTACCGTACTCCTGAATTATTTGATGCAGCACGTACTTCTCTGATTCACCGTGGCGACCCGTCGACCGGGTGGAGCATGGGATGGAAAGTTTGCCTTTGGGCACGCCTGCTTGATGGCGACCACGCCTACAAGTTGATAACTGACCAGCTGACTCTCGTACGCAATGAAAAGAAAAAAGGAGGCACCTACCCTAACCTGTTCGATGCGCATCCGCCATTTCAAATTGATGGAAACTTTGGTTGTGCCGCAGGCATTGCAGAGATGTTGATGCAAAGCTACGACGGTTTTATATATTTGCTTCCCGCACTGCCTACCGTTTGGAAAGAAGGTTCTATCAAAGGAATCATTGCCCGTGGAGGTTTCGAACTTGATTTGAGTTGGAAAAACGGGAAAGTTAGCCGACTGGTTGTCAAATCTTATAAGGGAGGAAATTGTCGTTTACGTTCGCTCAACCCATTAACCGGGAATGGCTTGAAGCGTGCCAAAGGTGAAAATCCGAACCCTCTTTATGCAGTCCCCACCATTCCGGAGCCATTGATTAACGAAAAGGCCAACTTGAACAAAGTGGAAATTGCAGAGACTTACCTCTACGACCTACCTACCAAAGCAGGAAAAGAATATGTATTGATTGGAAAATAATAACTCGACCGATATGAACAAAAACTTATTGAAACTGATTGTCGCCTGTGGAACTGCTTGTTTCCTGGCTTGCGCAGCACCTCAAAAAACAGAAACGGAAAAATGGAGTGAACGCATGGCACGCTCCGAAATAAAACGTTTCCCCGAACCCTGGATGATTGAAAAAGCTAAAAAACCACGCTGGGGATATACCCACGGACTAGTAGTGAAATCCATGTTGGAAGAATGGAAACATACCGGGGACAGCGTATATTATGAGTATGCCAAGATATATGCAGATAGTCTGATCGATGCTGACGGACATATCAAAACCATGAAATATCTTTCATTCAATATTGATAATGTCAACGGTGGAAAGATTCTTTTCGATCTTTACGCACAGACCGGAGACGAACGTTACAAAATAGCCATGGATACTTTGCGCAAGCAAATGGCAGAGCAACCCCGTACCAGTGAGGGAGGATTCTGGCATAAATTGAGATATCCTCATCAAATGTGGCTGGACGGAATTTTTATGGCTTCTCCTTATCTGGTTCAATATGGTGCTACTTTTAATGAGCCCGCTTTATTTGACGAAGCAACAAAACAGATTCTTTTGATAAATAGCAAGACTTATGATCCTGCAACAGGGCTTTTTTATCACGGATGGGATGAAAGTCGCGAACAGAAATGGTCAAATCCTGAAACAGGTTGTTCTCCTAATTTTTGGAGTCGCAGTATCGGATGGTATGGAGCTGCTATTGTAGATGTACTGGACTTCCTGCCACAGGAAACAGCCGGACGCGACAGCATTATACAAATTCTGCAGGGATTGGCAAAAGCGATTGTGAAATACCAAGATCCTTCATCCGGAACCTGGTATCAGGTAACCGATCAGGGAGCACGTGAAGGTAATTATTTGGAATCATCTGCCACTGCCCTGTTTATCTATACGCTTGCCAAAGCTATCAATAAAGGATATATTGGCAACGAGTATATCGAACCGACACAAAAAGCCTTTGACGGAATGGTAAAGACATTTACCCGTTTGGAAGAAGATGGCAGCTATACAATTACCAATTGCTGTGCTGTTGCAGGATTGGGCGGAGATTCAAAAAGATATCGTGACGGCTCATTTGAGTATTATATCAGTGAACCGATCATAGAAAATGATCCGAAATCGGTAGGTTCATTCATCTTGGCTGCTATTGAGTATGAGAAAATGACTAAAAAATAAACTAAAAACGATAAAATACAATGAGAAAATTCAAGATTATTCCCCTTTTGTTGCTGCTATTGACAATGGCAACTTCGGCTGCAGCACAGAAGAAAACACAAAAGACGTATATCCCCTGGGACAACGGCAAACTCGTAGTTTCCGAAGAGGGACGTTACCTGAAACACGAAAACGGTGCTCCTTTCTTTTGGTTAGGAGAAACCGGTTGGCTATTGCCCGAACGCTTGAACCGGGATGAAGCCGAATATTACCTGGAACAATGCAAACGTCGCGGATACAACGTGATTCAGGTTCAAACGTTGAACAATGTTCCGTCTATGAATATCTACGGACAATATTCGATGATTGACGGATACAACTTCAAAAACATCAATCAAAAAGGCGTATACGGTTATTGGGATCACATGGATTACATCATCCGTACAGCAGCAAAGAAGGGACAATATATCGGCATGGTCTGCATTTGGGGAAGCCCGGTGAACCGGGGCGAGATGACTGTAGAACAGGCAAAAGCATACGGCAAGTTTTTGGCAGAGCGTTATAAGGACGAACCGAATATTATCTGGTTTATCGGTGGAGATATCCGTGGCGACGTGAAAACTGCTGAATGGGAAGCTTTGGCAACCTCTATCAAAGCTATCGACAAAAATCACCTGATGACATTCCATCCACGTGGAAGAACAACTTCCGCAACTTGGTTCAATAACGCTCCCTGGTTGGATTTCAACATGTTTCAAAGCGGACATCGTCGCTACGGGCAACGTTTCGGAGATGGTGACTACCCTATCGAAGAAAATACGGAAGAAGATAACTGGCGTTTTGTAGAACGCAGCCTGGCCATGAAACCCATGAAGCCTGTGATTGACGGTGAACCGATCTATGAAGAAATACCTCATGGTCTGCACGATGAAAACGAACTGTTGTGGAAGGATTATGACGTACGTCGTTATGCTTATTGGTCTGTATTTGCAGGTTCTTTCGGACATACTTACGGTCATAATTCCATCATGCAATTTATCAAACCGGGTGTAGGTGGTGCTTATGGTGCAAAGAAACCTTGGTATGATGCGTTGAATGATCCGGGCTACAATCAGATGAAGTATCTGAAAAACCTGATGTTGACTTTCCCGTTCTTCGAACGCATACCCGATCAGTCTATCATCACAGGACAGAATGGAGAACGTTATGACCGCGCTATCGCTACACGTGGAAATGATTATCTGATGGTATACAACTATACCGGACGTCCGATGGAAGTTGATTTCAGCAAGATTAGCGGCGCAAAAAAGAATGCCTGGTGGTACACCACGAAAGATGGTAAACTGGAATACATCGGAGAATTTGATAACGGAGTGCACAAATTCCAGCACGACAGTGGTTATTGCAGTGGAAACGATCATATTCTGATTGTAGTGGATAGTAGTAAGAACTATGTAGAGAAGGCCTGGACAGAATTACCAAATGCACAACAAAAATGGGCTAAATAATTTTGTATTATTAGGCACAGATTACACGGATTTCACGGCTTTCAGAATGACAGATAATTAAAACAACAGCGTTAATCCGTGCAATCCGTGCTTAAATTTATTATATAAACGAATTATGAAAACATACTTATGAATAAAAGAATAGTATCATTTTTCTTTCTTCTGCTCTTTACCGGGTCCATATACGCAGCCATAGGTATCACTGACCTGCGAACGGAGCAGTTGAAAAATCCGGCAGGTATCGATGTGCGCCAACCCCGATTGAGCTGGCGCATCGAATCGGATGAACAGAATGTGATACAAACTGCGTATCACATTCTTGTCGCATCTTCCCCGGAGCTATTGGAACAAGGAAAAGGAGATATTTGGGATTCAGGAAAGATTGAATCTGACGCTTCCCAATGGATCACTTATCAGGGAAAAACATTAAAATGTAATGCTCCCTACTATTGGAAAGTGAAAATAGACACCAACAAAGGTGCAACGAATTGGAGTGTTCCGGCTTTCTGGATCACCGGACTATTTAATGAAGCGGACTGGCAAGGACAATGGATCGGCTTGGACAGGGCCGCTCCCGGAGACAGCGAAACACGATGGAGCCGTTTGGCAGCCCGTTATCTCCGTAAAGAGTTTGCAGTAAAGAAAAGTGTGAAACGTGCCACAGTACATATCGCCGGAATGGGATTGTACGAGTTGTTTATCAACGGACAACGCATCGGCAATCAAGTACTGGCACCTGCTCCTACCGACTACCGGAAAACAATTCTGTACAACACATACGATGTTACTTCACTGCTTCAAACAGAAAATGCTATTGGAGTAACTCTCGGAAATGGTCGCTTCTATACGATGCGTCAGAACTATAAACCGTATAAGATACCGACTTTCGGTTATCCTAAACTCCGGTTGAATCTGATTGTGGAATATGCAGACGGCAGCAAAGAAACGATTGCTACAAACACTTCATGGAAATTGACTACTGAAGGTCCTATCCGTAGCAATAATGAATATGATGGCGAAGAATATGATGCCCGTAAAGAGCTAGGAGCCTGGACTCAAACCGGATATGATGACAAAAACTGGATGCCGGCCCAACGTGTCAGTATTCCTTCAGGAACATTGCGCGCACAAATGATGCCGGGCATGAAAGTTACAGAAACCCTGAAGCCCGTTTCTATTAAAAAGCTTGGTAACAAATATATCCTGGATATCGGTCAGAATATGGCGGG
>ENA-ORPH01002125-ORPH01002125.1-human-gut-metagenome-genome-assembly--contig:-NODE-2125-length-17173-cov-4.586225_pt1 | contig 17173 bp, 18 predicted proteins | sample MGYA00242142_ERZ509074 | MGnify/ENA primary metagenome ERZ509074 (study PRJEB26280, sample SAMEA2338724) | human gut metagenome | biome: human gut; feature: human-associated habitat; material: faeces...
CCGGCTTCCGCGCCTTCCTCGACCGGATGTACTACCTCGCGCTCCCGCTCATTGTCATGACCTTCTGCTCGCTGGGCGGCATGACGCGGTACGTCCGCGCCTCCATGATCGACGCGCTGTCCATGGACTGCATCAAGACCGCCCGCGCCAAAGGTCTGCGCGAGAAGGTCATCATCTACTCGCACGCCTGGCGCAATGCGCTGATTCCCATTGTGACGCTGGTCGTGGGCTGGTTCCTCGGAATCTTCTCCGGCTCGGTCGTCATCGAGCAGATATTCGCCATCAACGGCATGGGCAAGGTCATGATCGAGGCGCTCAAGAGCAGCGACAATGACCTGATCCTGCTGATGCAGCTGTTCTACGTCCTGATCGCGCTGGCAGGAAACCTGATTATCGACATCGTATACGGACTTGTGGACCCGCGCGTGCGCGTGAATAAGTAAGGAGGGCATACCATGAACGAAAACAACAAGCATCCCTCCGCCGGACGCGGCAGGAAGCGCGCCGGTTGGTTCAGACGGCTTTTCTTCGGCGGGAGCAAAACCCTTGCCGATGATATGCTGGAAACCGACCGTTACGGACAGCAGAAGATTGAGGACGTGGAAGTCATCCTCAGCCCCGGCAAGCAGATCGTCAAGGGCTTCTTGGAGAAGAAGTACGCGGTGGTCGCGCTGGTCGTGGTGGTGGTGATGTTCCTCATCGCGTTTGTCGGTCCGCTGTTCATGCCCAAGTATTTCGACGCCTACTCCGAGAACACCCAGCAGAGCATCTACCCCACCCTCAGCATGATGAAGATGCCCAAGGAGCTGCAGAAGGACGTAAAGCAGGTGTCCTCCTACGGTCCCTTCACGGTCGGGCTGTCCGGCTCGGGCAAGGTCTACGTCTGGGGCTGTACCCAGATCGGCACGACCGGCTTTGACGTCTCCCGCATCCCGGAGGACGTGCAGAAAGCCAACATTGTCATGGTCGCCGCCGGCATCGACCACATCATCGCCATCGATGACAAGGGCAAAATCTACGGCTGGGGCAACTATAAGCTCGGACAGTACGGGCGGTACGCCGAGTTTGCGGACACCTCCTTTGTCCTGCCCATCCCGCAGGAGCTGTACGACAACGGCGTGGACGTGTCCAAGGTCAAAAAGCTGACCTGCGGTTACCAGTCCACCGCCATCCTCATGGAGGACGGCACGCTGTACGTCTGGGGCAACAAGAATGCATACAGCAACATGGAGTTTTTCGCCACCCTGAACGAGGTGGACGAGACGCTGGATTTCGTGCCGGAGCAGACGCTGCTGAAGGACATCGCCTTCACGATGAACTATATCATCGGCGTCCGGATGCCGCCGGCGGGCGGCGGAGCCGCTCGTGTTCGGTCCGGCAGTGCTGGAGTCCTTTGAACAGCCCAGCACCGACTTCACCAGCGTCGGCGCCAAGATCAAGTCCACGCTCCGCGAGCATGGGCAGAACGGCAAGGACGCCACCATCGAGCGCGTCTTTGCGACCGCGACCACCGTCGCCTACCAGCTTTCGGACAATGCCGTCCTGTTCGGCGGCGCCTTCCAGAATCAGGAGCGCTCCTATGTCGCGCCGCCCAAGCTGGCGGAGGGCGAATACTTTGTCGAGCTGACGACCGGCATCCATCACTACACGGGGCTGACCAATCTCGGCAACGTGTACGCCTTCGGCGAGAACCTGCTGGATCAGTGCGACACCCCCAAGAACCTCAGCAAGGCGGCACACGTCTTTGCGTGCGGCTTCCAGACCTACACAACCGACGAGAACAATCAGCTGCTCCAGAAGTGGGGGCACAAGGGCTACCTCTTCGGCACGGATAAGAACGGCGCGGATATCTTCCAGCGCATCGTCAACGGCTCCAAGATGACCATGACCATCGGCGCGGTAGCCGTTGTGGTTTCCACCATAATCGCCGTTATAGTGGGCTGCCTTTCCGGTTACTTCGGCGGCTGGGTGGATATGCTGCTCATGCGCATAACGGAGATTTTCTCCTCGCTGCCCTTCCTGCCGTTCGCCATGATGCTTTCCTACGTCATACGAACGATGCCGATAGGCGAAAATACCAGAATATTCATAATCATGATAATACTTGGCTTGCTGAGCTGGACGGGTCTTGCCCGCATGATTCGCGCTCAGGTGTTGGCGGAGCGCGAGAAGGAGTTCGTAATTGCTGCCAAGTCAATGGGCGTAAAGGAGAACAGAATAGCATTCAAGCATATTCTTCCCAACGTCATATCCATTATTCTGGTGAACATCACTTTGGACTTTGCAGGATGCATGCTTACCGAGTCCAGCCTTTCCTACCTGGGCTTCGGCGTACAGCAGCCGCAGCCCACATGGGGCAATATGCTTAACGGCGCCAACAACTCCATAGTCATCCAGAACTTCTGGTGGCAGTGGCTGTTCCCCGCCATTGCGCTGTCTGTGGCGACTATCAGCATCAACATCATCGGCGACACCCTGCGGGATGTTCTTGACCCCAAGAGCTCCCAAGAGAAATAATGGATGGAGGCAAAGAAATGGCTTTATTAGAAGTAAAAAACCTTCATACCTATTTTAAGACCAGAAAAGGTATTGTTAAGGCTGTCAACGACGTATCATACTCGCTGGATTCCGGCAAGACCATAGGTATAGTGGGCGAGTCCGGCTCCGGCAAATCCGTATCCGCCATGAGCATCCTTCAACTGCTGGATGGCAATGGCTATATTGCAGAGGGAGAAGTTATATTCGAAGGCAAGGATTTGACCAAGCTTTCACAACAGGAGATGTACTCCATACGCGGCAATAAGATATCCGTTATATTCCAAGAGCCCATGACAAGCTTGAACCCGGTGTTCACCGTCAAGCGTCAGCTCAGCGAACCCTTCATAATTCACCAGAAGATGAGCAAGAAGGAAGCGGAGAAGAAGGCGGTGGAGATGCTCTATGCCGTGCAGATACCTAACCCCGAAACGGTACTGCTCCAGTATCCCCATCAGCTTTCCGGCGGTATGCGGCAGCGTGTCATGATAGCAATGGCGCTTGCCTGCAAGCCCAAGATACTTATAGCGGACGAACCTACCACCGCTTTGGACGTTACCATTCAGGCACAGATATTGCACCTGATGAACGAGCTTCAGCGCGAAAACGGCACCGCCATAATATTCATAACCCACGATTTGGGCGTTATAAACGAAATGGCGGACGATGTGGTTGTTATGTACTGCGGTCAGGTTGTGGAGCAGGCATCTGCGCGGACCATATTCAGCCAGGACTGCCCGGCGAGCCACCCCTATACGGAGGGCCTGATGCATTCCATCCCCCGTATGGACAATGTGGGCACCAAGCTAAAGCCCATTCCCGGCGTGGTGCCGCATCCGCTGGCGCTGCCCAAGGGCTGCAAGTTCGCGCCAAGGTGCAAATACGCCACTCAGCGCTGCTTGGAAGAGGAGCCTACGCTCAATGAAGTATTCCCCGGTCAGAGAATTCGTTGTTTCTATCCCATGAAGGAGGTGCGCTGCAGTGAAGAACACGGAAAAGCTGTTGTCAATCACAAATCTTAAAAAGTACTTTCCTGTAGCCAAAACTAAGTGGTTCCAGAAAGAACAGCTGTATGTAAGGGCCAACGAGGATATCACAATAGATATTTTCAGCGGCGAAACATTCGGTCTGGTGGGCGAATCCGGCTGCGGTAAGTCCACGTTGGGCAGAACCATACTTCAGCTATACGATCAGACTGCGGGCAGCACCCTGTATTACGGCCGCACGTTGGAGGATTTTGCCCCCGAATACGTGGCAAAGACCCTGATGCGGGCGCCCAAGATGATTGAGCGATATAAGAAGGAGCAAGCTAAGGCTCACTCTGCCGCCGCGGAAGTGGAAAAGGCGGGCGAGCAGGCTACGTTCTATCAGCATCAGACCAAGAACCTGCTTGAGGCCGAAGCGCAGACCGCTTTCCAGAACGTTGTTAAGATACTGGGCGGCTTTGCCGCGCTTGACGACCCGAGGGAAGGCGCGGAGGCGCTGCTGAAAAAGTACCGCACAAATATCCAGATTTCCAAAATCAGGGAGCAGATGCGGGATATGGACGGCGAGATATCCCTTAACGAGGCTATTGCCAAGGAGATTGAGGCCGACAAGGAATTCAAGAATCCTCAGCCCAAGATTCGCAAGGCCCTGCACAAGGCGCAGCTTTACAGGGCAAGGAAAAGGGCTTTGCAGGAAAAGCTTGATATGCTCAATGCCCTGCTTAAGGATGAGGAAGCAAACGTGGCGGCTATCAAGGCCAAGTATAAGGACGATGCTAAGTTCCGGGAGTATGAAGCCATGCTGGACAACGGCATTGACCTCAGCCGGCTGAACTATTCCGAAATGCGCGTTCTGCGTAAGGATATACAGATTATATTCCAGGACCCCTATTCTTCGCTTAACCCGCGCATGACCGTGGGCCAGATAATAGGCGAGGGTCTTGTTACGCATAAGTTCTTCAAGGCGCGCGACCCCAAGATGAAGGAGTACATACTCCGCGTTATGGAGGAGTGCGGCTTGCAGGGCTATATGCTCCATCGCTACCCTCACCAGTTCTCCGGTGGTCAGCGTCAGCGCATCTGCATTGCCCGTGCTTTGGCTGTAAAGCCCAAGTTCATCGTTTGCGATGAGTGCGTATCCGCACTGGATGTGTCCATACAGTCCCAGATAATCAACCTGCTTGAGGAGCTGAAGGAGAGCGAGAATCTGACATATCTGTTCATCTCCCACGACCTGTCCGTTGTCCGCTACATTTCCGACCGTATCGGCGTTATGTATCTTGGCAACCTGGTGGAGCTTGGTACGGCTGAAGAGGTATTTAAGGATCCCCGCCATCCGTATACCGTGGCGCTGCTTTCCTCCATCCCCACGACGGATCCCGATTCCGCCAGCAAGGATCGTATTATTCTGGAAGGCAATATCCCAAGTCCAATCCGTCCTCCGGAAGGGTGCAAATTCCACACCCGCTGCTATATGGCCTGCGAAAAGTGCAAGCGCGTACCCCCACCGTATGTGGAGGTCGAGTCCGGCCATTTCGTAGCCTGCCATTTCCTGGATAAGAAGATAGACGAAAACGGCAAATATCTCTTTGAGCGGAATGGCAAGAAAGAGGAACAGTAAGTCATGCTTATTGATAGGCTTCGGAAGCTTAAAAAGTATGACCCCAAGAAAGCAGAGACTCTCTCCGATGAAATACACAAGGAGGGCGGCTTGGAAAAGGGGGATCTTAAAGCCCTTATCCTTTCCGCATTTGCGGTTTTTCTGCCAATAGCTCTCGGAATACTGCTGCTGTTCGTGTTGGTGGCGTGGGCCTTCACCGGCTTTGCCACATAAAGCGCAGCATAAAAAGCAAAGCAACCTCCCCCGGTGAATCATCGGGGGATGTTTTATATCCATCCGGTAAAAGCGTGCCGTTTGAATTGAAAAATTAGCTTGCAAAGCGGCGCGGAAACGGATACAATATTCTTGCGCGCCAAGCGGGGAGTTAGCGGTGCCCTGTACCTGCAATCCGCTATAGCAGGGTGTGATTCCCGCCGTGAGGCGAAGCGCTGTGGGGCTGGAACAAGGGCGAAGCATTGAAGGCTGTGTCCTGTGCAATCGGATGCCGTGAACCATGTCAGGTCCTGACGGAAGCAGCATTAAGCGGAAAATCCGATGTGCCGCGGGAATGCATGGCCGGAGCTTAGCTTATTGTGTGCCGCCCATGGTGCTTTATGTCGAGCGGCGGGTGCGCGTTTTTCAAAAAAGAACATGGCGCTGCATTATGTGCGGCGCTTTTGTTTTACTCGGAGGATACCATGGATAAGGTTTTGCTTATATTGGTGGACGGTATGCGGCCGGACAGCATAGCCGCATGCGGCAGCGAATATGCGGACAATATGCTGAAAAACTGCCGCTATAAGGATATGCAGGCGAAAACGGTATTTCCGTCCGTAACGCTGCCGTGCCATATGTCTCTGTTTCATAGCGTTGTGCCGCAGCGGCATGGGATATTGACCAATACGTTCGTGCCCATGGCGCGGCCTGTGGATGGGCTTATAGAAAAGCTGCACAATGCCGGTAAGCGCTGCGCTTTTTATTATACGTGGGAGCAGCTTAGGGACCTGGCAAAGCCCGGCATGCTTGATTGTTCGCTGTACAGCGCCATGTTTCACGAGCAGGGGATAAAGGCCGACCGCACCGTGACGGACGCGGCGATAGCCGCAATGGCCGCCGAAAAGCCGGACTTTATATTCCTTTATCTTGGCTGGGCGGACGAAACCGGGCACCGTTTCGGCTGGATGAGTGAAGAATATCTTGATATAGTAAGCGAAGAATGGGCCAACATAGAGCGCGTGCTTACAGCAACGCCGGAAGAATATAAGATTATAATAACCGCGGATCATGGCGGGCATGACATGAACCACGGCAGCGACGCGCCGGAGGACATGACAATCCCCGTGATAATACCGGAGCATGGTTCGCCGGATGAATTCACGGGTGAACCCATAAGCATACTTGAGATCGCGCCGACCATAGCCAAATGGTTGTGCGTTGCGCCGGATGAGCAATGGGTAGGCAGGCCTATTGTGAAATAAAGCCTAAAACAGCTCATCCAGCATTGTGTAATAGAAAAGCTTATCCCTGTCTGGCTCTATGCCGAGCAGGTTAAACAACGCATCCGCATCAAAATACGGGTGCGTTGTTCCGTATCTGCCATCGCGGTTGTTAACAAGGCTGCGGTAGCACAGGGCTATATCCTGATATATGTCCGTAACGCCGGCCCAGCCAAGGTCTATAAAGCCGCTTATTTTGCCGTTGTCTATGAACACATTCGGCAGGCAAAGATCGCCGTGCGAAAACACGCGCTGCTCTGTCGGCTTGTTTGCTATGAGCCAGTTATAAAGCTCCTCCGGCCCGCTGAAGCCGTTCGGGCCGTATGTGCCGGGTTGGGCGTCATCCGTGCTGCATAGCCCCTGCTCAACATTGCGCTTTGCAAAGGCAAGCTTCGATTCAAGCATGTTCTGATACGGGCAATCCGCCGTATTCACGTTCCAAAGCATATGTATGGCGTCTGCAAGCAGGGGAAGCAGCGTTGCTGCATCATCTATATATTCCTTGGCGCAGGCCATTTTGCCGCGTATGCGGGTCATCAGCAGATAGTTAGTGCCGTTTTCTTCGGCGGCCTCAATTATGCGCGGGGCAGGCAGCTTGCCCTCAAGGAAGCCAAGAATATTGCAGCTGCGCTCATGGTCAGCCAAATCCGTACCGATTTTAAGCACCATGTTTTCATAGCACAGCACCTTTGAGCCGGACATGCCGATTCCGCTTTCCTCATAAGGCAGCGCGCTTACGCACCGCGCAATGCTATCGGGGAGATACATAATAAATTACCTCATAATCATAGATGAAAACAGTATAGCATTGATATGGCGGCAATACAAGCTCATTAACCTTGACTTATCACCCCATCCACAATATAATACAAGGGTAAAAAGTAAACAGCGTGCGATTATACTGCCGCGTTAAGGCGCGGCGCGGCCACAATAAAGACCGGGGAATCGGATGAAAGCTCCGAACTATCCCAGTAACCGTGATGCGGATTAAGAAGCACTTATGTCACTGCCTATAAAAGCGGGCGGGAAGGCGCTTTGTTAGGATGAAGCTAAGTCGGGAAACCTGTTTTCGCACGGAAAACTTCTGGGGTTGAGTGAAACTTATATGGCGCGGGTCGCCTATATTATGGTTGCAGCTTGTATTCCGGAAGCTGCGGCCTTTTTATTTACCTCTAAACAAAGGAAAGGAGTTTTCTTTAACATGAAAAACACTAAAAAACTGCTGGCCGTGCTGCTTGCGGCCATGATGTGCATTGCCCTTGCGGCATGCCAGCCTGCCGATAACGGCAATATGACGCCCCCCGCGGACACCACCGCGCCCGAAACCACCGCACCCGTTGCGGACACCGCAGCTCCCGAACAGAGCGCCGACCCTGAACCCGCAGGTATTACCGTAACGGACATGATGGGCCGCGAGGTAACGCTTGATGCGCCGGCGAGCAAGGTAGTCGCCCTCAGCGCGGGCGAATGCGAAATCGTCTATGCCCTTGGCGCGGGCGAGCTGGTAGTGGGCCGCGGCGAATACTGCGACTATCCTGCCGAGGTGTTCGATGTTGCATCCGTCAAGTCCGGTTCCGAAACGAATATAGAGGAAATTGTTGCCCTTGAGCCGGATGTGCTTATAACCAGCGCAATGGATCAGGATCAGGACGTTATAGCCAAAATAGAGGAAGCGGGCATAAAGGTAGTTGAATGCTACGCACAGGATATAGAAGGCGTGTATACTTCAATAGCCCTTATAGGCAAGGTGCTGGGCCGCGACAGTGAAGCCGAAAGCCTTATTGCGCAGATGAAGGAAGGCTTTGAGCAGATTGCCGCCAGCAAGGTGGAAGGCGAAAAGACCGTTTACTTTGAAGTTTCCCCGCTTCAGTGGGGCCTTTGGACCGCGGGCAAGGGCACTTTCATGGACGAAATAGCCACCATGATGGGCCTTACCAACTGCTTCAGCGATGTTGAAGGCTGGGGCGAGATTTCTCAGGAGCAGGTAATTGAGCGCAACCCGGACTACATAGTGACCATATCCATGTATTATGGCGAAGGCCCGACCCCCGTTGAGGAGATACTGGGCCGCGAAGGCTGGGGCGAGCTGACCGCCGTTAAGAACAACGCGGTGCTCAACCTTGCCGACAATGAACTCAGCCGTCCCGCACCCAGGCTGCTTGACGGCGCAAAGGCGCTTTACGATTTTGTGACCGCCGAATAAGCGGCATATACTGCTAAATACTGCTCCCGCGGCGAAAGCTGCTGCGGGAGCGGCTTTTTATTAGGAATAATCGGATATTGATGGTATAATACGCTTATGAACGGAACGCAGGAAGGCTTCAGGGCATATGAATACATAATATTTGCGGCGGCAGCCATATTGACCGCTGTTGCCTGCGTGTGTTTAGGCAGCGTGAACGTGCCGCTGAAAAGTACGGCGGAGATATTTCGCCGCGCGATACTGGGGCTGGACATGCCAAAGGAGCTGCCCGCGTCAATAATACTTACCGTGCGGCTGCCGCGCGTGCTGTGCGTTGCGCTCACGGGCGCGTCGCTTTCGCTTTGCGGCGCGGCAATGCAGGGCCTTTTGAAAAACCCGCTTGCCGATGGCTCTACGCTCGGCGTGTCCTCCGGCGCAAGCCTCGGCGCGGTTATTGCCATTGCGTTTGGCATATCGTTCCCTTCGCTCCCGTTCGCCGGCACGATGGTTATGGCAATACTGTTTGCGTTCATATCGCTTCTGATAATTCTTGGCCTTGCATACAGGCTTGATTTTTCACTTTCAACAAATACAATAATACTTATAGGCGTTATATATTCAATGTTTGTATCCAGCGCCATGAGCGTTATAATCACGTTTGCGTCAAACAAGCTCAAGCAGATAACGTTTTGGACTATGGGCAGCCTTAACGGTTCAAAATACGCAAACGCGCTTGCGCTTGCGGCGGCGTTCGCAATATTCGGCGGAATTCTCTTTATAAAGGCAAGGGAGCTGAATGCGTTCGCCGTGGGGGAGGATAATGCGCGAAACATTGGCGTGGACGTAAAAAGGACAAAGCTGACGGTGCTCATATGCGTATCCGCGCTGATAGGCGTATGCGTGTCAATAGGCGGAACGATAGCGTTCGTGGGCCTTGTTACGCCGCACGCGGCGCGCTTCATAGCGGGGCCGAACCACAGGCGGCTGCTTAGCGCAAGCGCGTTTGCGGGTGCAATATTCCTTATGCTGTGCGATCTTGCGGCGCGCACCCTGCTAAGCCCATTGGAGCTGCCCATAGGCGTTGTAACAAGCCTTATAGGCGCGGTTGCGTTTATAATAATATTCTATCGCGCAAGGGGGAAAAGCGGACGTGCTTGAGGTAAAGTCGCTCTCGGTGCGCTGCGGCGCGCTGGACATAGTTAAGGGCGTATCCTTTGCCGTGAACGACGGCGAATGGCTTATGATAGCCGGCCCCAACGGCGCGGGAAAGTCCACCATAATAAACGCCGTGACAGGCGGCGTTGCATACACGGGGCAAATACTTTTGAACGGGCAGGATATACGCAAAAAGAAACCCGTTGAATTGGCAAAGAACATAGGCGTGCTTACGCAAAACCATTACGTTGGGTATTCGTTCAGCGTGGAGGAGGTTGTACGCCTGGGCAGATACGCCTATTCGCCGGGTGTGCTTGCAAGGCGCTGCGATGACGATGAGCGCATGGTTGAGCTTGCCCTTGAAAAAACGGGCATGGCGGCGCAGCGCAGGCAATCCGTGCTCACGCTTTCCGGCGGGGAGCTGCAAAGGACGTTCCTTGCGCAGGTGTTCGCGCAGGACCCGAAGTATCTGCTGCTGGATGAACCTACAAACCATCTTGACCTTATATATCAGCGGCAGGTATTTGCGCTGATAAAAGAATGGCTTGCGCAGGGGGACAGGGCGGTTATAAGCGTTGTACACGATCTTTCCCTTGCGAAAAAATACGGCACGCGCGCGCTGCTGCTCGACCATGGCTGCATGGCGGCGATAGGTGATACGAATACGGCGCTGAACCGCGAAACGCTTGAAAAGGTGTACGGCATGGATGTTTACGCATACATGAAGGAGATGCTTTCCCGATGGCAGTAGATTATAAGCAATACATAAACGGACTCAATTCAGCCATACCGGATGCGGACATTAACGCGGCGGCATTGGCAAAGCACCGCTGGGACAGCATTGCAAAGCCGCTTGGCAGCCTTGGCAAGCTGGAGGAAATGGTGATAAAAACGGCTGCGCTCACGGGCAGCGTAAACGTGGACATATCGCGGCGCTGCGTTGCAATGTTCTGCGCGGATAACGGCGTGGTGGCGGAAGGGGTCACACAAACCGGCAGCGAGGTAACGGCGATAGTTGCCGCGAATGCCGCGCACGGCAAAAGCACCGTGTGCGCAATGGCGCGCACCGTTGGCGCAGAGGTGTATCCGGTTGACGTGGGCATGCTTACACGGGCAGACGGCGTTGCGGACAGGCACGTTGCAAACGGAACAATGAATTTTACCCTTGGCCCGGCAATGACGCACGGACAGGCCATTCAGGCCATTCAGGCGGGCATAGATACCGTGAAGGAACTGAAGAACAATGGCTATAAGCTGATAGTTACGGGCGAAATGGGCATAGGCAACACCACAACCGCCTCCGCCGTGGCGGCCGTGCTTACGGCTACGCCCATAGATAAAGCCGTGGGGCGCGGCGCGGGACTAAGCGACGCCGGGCTTATGCGCAAGCGCGACGCAATAGCGCGCGGAATAGCACTGAACAAGCCTGATAAGGCCGATGCGTTTGATGTACTAAGTAAGCTTGGCGGGTTCGATATGGCGGCGATGGCGGGCGCGTTCATAGGCGGCGCGCTCTACAGGGTGCCTACGGTAATAGACGGGTTCATAAGCAGCGCGGCTGCGCTTATAGCCGCGCGCCTTTGCCCAAGGTGCAGCATTGCAATGATACCCAGCCACGCTTCGGCGGAGCCTGCGGCAAAGCGCATTATGAAGGAGCTTGACCTTGAGCCGCCGCTTTATGCCGATATGCGCCTTGGCGAGGGCACGGGCGGCGTGTGCATAATTCCGCTTATGGATATGGCGCTCAGCGTATATAACACAATGGCTACGTTTGAGGACATAAACGTGGACGCATATACCCCGCAGGGAGGAGAAATAAAGTGATAACGCTTATGACGGGCGGCTCGGCCTGCGGCAAAAGCTCATATGCGGAAAGCCTTGCCGTGCGGCTGAACGGGCCGCGGTACTATCTTGCCGCAATGCAGCCATATGGCGAGGGCGGGGCGGAAAAGATAGCCAGACACAGGAAGATGCGCCGCGGCAAAGGCTTTGAAACAATTGAGCGCTACCGTGACTATGCTTCACTTGCGCTTGAAAACAAGGGCGGAACAGCGCTGCTTGAATGCATATGCAACCTTACCGCCAACGAAATGTTTGACGATGCGGGCAAGGTGAGCGATCCTTACGCGCGCGTTATAAGCGGCGTGGAGCACGTTGCGGCGCAATGCAGTAATCTTATAGTGATAACCAACGACGTTGGCAGCGACGCCGGAGTATATTCCGATGAAACAATGCGCTATGTGCGCGCGCTTGGGCGCATAAACATTGCATTGGCGCAGATGGCGGACAATGTGTATGAATTGGTTGCGGGCATACCGATAGTGCTGAAGGGGAAGCTGATATGAACGCGTTAAGATCAATAGCCATGGCTTTTGCAATGTTTTCGCGCATACCCATGCCGCGCATTGAATGGAAAAAGGAAAACATGCGCTATATGCTCTGCGCGCTGCCGCTTGTAGGGGCGGCGATAGGGCTGGCGCTCGCGCTATGGGTATGGGTATGCCTGCGGCTTAAAATAGGGCAAACGCTTTTTGCGGCGGGCATTGCGCTCATACCGCTGCTCCTTTCCGGCGGGATACATATGGATGGCTTTTGCGACACTGCGGACGCATTGAGCAGCCATCAACCGGCAGAGCGCAAAAGGGAAATACTGAAGGATTCCCACGCGGGGGCGTTCGCTGTTATAAGCTTCGGCATGTATATGCTTGGGTACTTTGCGCTCTCAAGCGAGCTTGAGCTATGCTATGACACCGCGCTGATAATGGGGCTTATGCATATGATAAGCCGTGCCGTGGGCGCGCTTATGAGTACGCTTACCGTGTCCGCATACGAAGGACTGCTAAGTGCCTTTACCTCCGCCGGGGCTAAGGGAGCGGCATGGATATTGCTTTGCATATTCGCGCTGTGCGCGGCGGGGGCTATCCTCATCGAGGGAATTGGCGGCGCGGCGATGGTGATTGCCGCAATAATGGCGTTCTTTGCGCTCAGACGCATGGCGATAAAGCAGTTCGGCGGCATGAGCGGCGACCTTGCGGGCTTTTCCATACAGATGAGCGAGCTTATAATGCTGACGGCATATGTTTTTGTTTCAAAGGCGGTAAATATATGATATTGATAATTGGGGCCGAAGCGAGCGGAAAACGCGAATTTGCAAAAAGCCTTGGCTATTCGGACGATGATTTTACCACCGATCCGTTTGACGGCAAAAGGGTGGTGTACGGCGTGCAGAACATTCTTTTTGCCGACCATACGCGCACGCAGGAGCTATATGATGCGCTTGTTGATAAGGATGTTGTTATCTGCAACGAGGTCGGCAGCGGCGTAATACCCGTTGAGCGCAATGTGCGCCTCGGGCGGGAGGCGGCGGGTAGGCTTTGCGTTCTGCTTGCCAAAGATGCCGAGGCCGTGGTGCGCATGGTGTGCGGCATACCGACTATAATAAAGGGGCAAATATGAGGATATATCTTATAAGGCACGCTAAAACCGTTGGCAATGCGCTCAATCGTTACATTGGCCGCACGGATTCGCCATTGTGTGAAGAAGGCATAGCGTCCGCCAAAGCGGCCGGAGGGGACAGCGCGCTTAAAAGCGTTATAGTTACCCCGCTGATGCGGACGCAGCAGACTGCGCGCATACTTTTCCCAAACGCGGAGCAGTGCATAGTAAGCGGCCTTAGCGAGATGGACTTTGGCGATTTTGAGGACAGAAGCGCGGACGATATGGTGAACGACGCCGCCTACCGCGCATGGGTAGACGGCGGCTGCATGGGACGCTGCCCGAACGGGGAGAGCATAGCATCCTTTACCGAAAGAATACTCGCTTCCTTTTGGCAATGCGTGCGCGCCGCGGAAAGCGCGGGCGAAAGCAGACTGGTACTCGTTGTGCACGGCGGGGTGATAATGGCTCTCCTCAGCGCGGCAGGCAGGCCTAAAAAAGGCTTTTACGACTGGTATTTGCCAAATTGCGCCTGTGTGCAGGCCGATACGGCGACAGACAGCGCGACGGGCGAAGCATATCTTGAAAACATTGCCGTGAAGGGGAAGGTTGAAATTTGACGCTTAATCTGGTCAACATAGTATCCAATTTGCCCATGCTTGCGCCGCTCGGCGGCAGGGATGGGCTTTATGATTATATCCATAATGATTGCCGCTGCGATGGGGCGGAGGTAATATCCTGCCCGCCATACGGCACGGATATAGTAAAGGGCAGCGCGGTGGGCTACCACCTTATGTTTTATCCCAACTGGATAGATTTCTATAACGGCAATACGGAATATCTGAATAAGCATTTCGGCAGCGAAAAAACATGGCGGGAATATTACTGCTGCGCTGATGCGGCGGGATTCGAGCGGCAGATAACCGAGGACATGGACCGCGCGGAAGCCTTGGGCGCGAAGTATGCGGTTTTTCATTGCGCGGATATATCAAACGAGGAAGTGCTGGGCAATTACGCGCTGCATACAAACGAGGAAATCATCCGCGCAACGGCTGCGCTTATAAACCGAGTTATGCGCGGCAGGAAGTATAGCTTCACGCTGCTTTTTGAAAACCTTTTCGTGCCGGGCATGACGCTTATAAACAGCGCGGAAACGGAGCTGATGCTCAGCCTTGTTGAATACGAAAACAAGGGTATAATGCTGGACACGGGGCATCTTATGGCTGCGCTGAGGCTGAACGGACTGCTTACAGCCCAAAAAGAGGAGGGGGCCGCGGACGCCATATTAAACGTTGTCGCGGCCCATTGGAGGGTAAAAAAACACATACTGGGCATTCATCTGCATAAATGCAGCCTGAATATGCCCATTGAGGAGTACACAAAGGTTATCACACCGGCCGAAAGCTTTGAGGAGCGCAGCGCGCAAAGCTACGCGCGCATAATGGCGCTGGACGCTCATTCCCCGCTTGAAACGGACGCAATGCGCCGCGTTATAGACGCGATAGCCCCGCGCTACATTGTGCATGAGCTGAGCGCGCGCACGCCCGCGGAGAAGGCCGAAGCCGTAAGAATGCAGCTTAAATCGCTTCGCGGCTGCTGCCAATGAAAAACAGCGCCAGCGCGCCGGGGCCAACGTGCGCCCCGGTAACGGGTTCGTAGCACACGGTCATTATCTGCTTGGGCGGGTTTTTGGCCCGTATCATTTCCGCAAGCGCCGCTGCGTCATCAGAACAGTCCGCATGGGCTATACCGACGATTTGATCTGCGGCGTTTTCTACAAGCTCATCATACTTTGCGGCAATGGCCTTGAGTGCGTTCTTTTTGCCGCGCACTTTTTGAAAACAAACTATTTTGCCTTCGCCGTCGCCCTTCAAAAGGGGCTTTATGTTCAGCACACTGCCTATCATGGCGGCTATGTTGGATAGCCTGCCCGTGCGGCGCAGATGCATAATATCATCAACCGTGAATACCTGGCACATCTTTTCCCGCGCGGATAATATTTCTTTCGCTATCCGGTCTATATCCGCGCCCTCGTGCATCATTTCGCCCGCGCGTATAACAAAAAGACCTTCGCCAAGGGATGCACTGAGCGTGTCCACGGTTATTATCTTTCTTTCGGGATATTGCTCCCTGAGTTCGCTGGCAGCGGTCTCGGCAGAGGAATACGATCCGCTTATGCCGGAGGACATGCCTATGAACAGTATATCAAGCCCCTGTTTGAGCACGGGCTCCATATATTCAATATAGCGCTGCGGCGGCACCTGAGACGTGGAAGCCTTTGCGCCGGAGCGTATGGCGTCGTAATACGCTTTGCCGTCGAACGCGGCAATGTCCATGCAGGTGCGCTCATCTCCGTTAAGGTAATAATTGAACGGGATAACGCCTATATCATAAGCCGAAATCACATCCGGTTCCAAATTGGCCGAAGTATCGGTCATAAGCTTAAACAAAATACACACCTCCGCACAACCTTGTGAACAATATTAGATTAGCACGAGTGCTACGATATGTCAAGGGCGGCAATGTGACAGTTCGTTTGCATTTTGGCGTAAGATGTGATATATTCTGTCATAACATAAAATAATCAGGAGGTGGAGTTGCTTTGGCATATGATAAGCAGCTTGTTGCGGGCAAGCTGAGAAGATGGGAAAAATATCTTAACCGCTTCCGTTTGCCGCAATGGGAAGATATACCGGATTTTGGATTATATATGGAGCAGGTAATAGTCCTGCTGAAAAAATATTTGGATTATCTGCCGCCTGAACTGAAAGAGGAGCAGATAATAACCGCAGCCGCAATAAACAATTACGTCCGCACGAAGGTAATGCCCGGGCCGGACAAAAAGAAGTATTACAGAATACATATTGCGTACCTTATAATAATCTGCTCATTAAAGCAGAATCTTAGCCTTGCAATGCTGCAAAAGATAATCCCGATGGGCATAAACGAGGACGAGGTGAAGGAAATATACGAATCCTTTGCCAAGCGGCATAATTTGGCCGCGCAGTATTTCGTGGAGCAGGTTCGCCTTGCCGCGGCAAGCATACTGGATCACGATGAAAAGAGCGAGCTGGACGCGAAGGACCCGAACGACATGATAACATTCGCAGCGGTGATAAGCTGCTTTTCGCGCCTGCTTGCGGAAAAGCTGCTGCTGCTTGACGGTAAAACGATTGAGAATGGCGGAAGTATAGAAATAGTGGAGTGATAAAATGGGCGAAATAATCATAAGCACGGCAAAAATGGAAGATGCCGAGGAGCTGAACCGCATTGAATGCGCGGCGTTCCCAAGCGCCGAAGCCGCAAGTCTTGAATCCTATAAATACAGGATAACAAACATAAACGACTGGTTTTTGAAGGCGGAGGAGGACGGCAAAATAGTCGGCCTTATCTGCTGCCGGCCCGTAGCTATAGAGGGCGTGACGGACGATATGTATGAACCGGAGCCTGTGGCGGACGGCAAGGTGATATGCATACTGAGCGTAGCCACGGAGCCGAACCTTCAGCGGCGCGGCATAGCGGCAAAGCTTATAGAAACGCTTATAACCAAGGCGAAGGAGCGCGGCATGGACGCGGTATCGCTCGCCTGCAAGGATAAGCTGGTGCATTATTATGCCAAGTTCGGCTTTGTGCTAAACGGCATTTCCGCATCCGAACACGGCGGCGTGCAATGGAACGACATGATATTGAGGTTTTAAGTATATAAGAGTAAATAAAAAAGGCAGCGTGTGTGATCTGAACCCAAAAAGTTAGACACGAAATCGATATCAAGCGGCATCAAGGG
>ENA-ORPH01002130-ORPH01002130.1-human-gut-metagenome-genome-assembly--contig:-NODE-2130-length-17162-cov-5.161805_pt1 | contig 17162 bp, 12 predicted proteins | sample MGYA00242142_ERZ509074 | MGnify/ENA primary metagenome ERZ509074 (study PRJEB26280, sample SAMEA2338724) | human gut metagenome | biome: human gut; feature: human-associated habitat; material: faeces...
CCCCGGCAACGGCATCTGCCACCAGGTACACCTCGAGCGTTTCGGTAAGCCGGGCAAGACCCTGCTCGGATCGGACTCGCACACGCCCACGGGCGGCGGCATCGGGATGCTTGCCATCGGCGCGGGCGGACTGGACGTTGCGGTCGCGATGGGCGGCGGCGCGTATTATCTGGCGTGCCCGCGTGTCGTCGGCGTGCGCCTGCATGGCAAGCTGTCCTACGGCGTTGCGGCGAAGGACATTATTCTGGAAGTCCTGCGTCGGCTGACCGTCAAGGGCGGCGTCGGCAAGGTGATGGAGTACATCGGCGACGGCGTGAAAACGTTGAGTGTCCCGGAGCGTGCGACGATTACGAACATGGGCGCGGAACTCGGCGCGACGACCTCCATCTTCCCGTCGGATGAAGTGACCCATGCGTTCCTCAAAGCGCAGCAGCGTGAGCAGGACTTCGTGCCGCTGTCCGCAGACCCGGATGCGGCGTATGACGAAATCCTTGACATTGATTTGACCGCGCTTGAGCCGCTCGTCGCGAAGCCACATATGCCTGACATCGTGGAAACCGTCAAGCAGTGCGGCCCGATTAAGGTCGATCAGGTGTTTATCGGTTCCTGCACGAACTCTTCCTATACTGACATGATGCGCGTCGCCCGGATTTTGAAGGGCAAGACTGTGCACCCGGACGTGAGCCTTGTCATCGGCCCCGGATCGAAGCAGGTGCTGACGATGCTGGCGCGCAACGGCGCTTTGGCAGACATGATTGCGGCGGGCGCGCGCATTCTGGAATCCGCTTGCGGGCCGTGCATCGGCATGGGGCAGTCGCCGCGCACGAACGCCGTCTCCGTTCGCACGAACAACCGCAATTTCTACGGCCGCAGCGGCACAAAGTCCGCCGGTATTTACCTGGTCTCCTGCGAGACGGCGGCTGTCACGGCGCTGACTGGCGTGCTGACGGATCCGCGCTGCCTTGACATTGACCTCGACATCCCGATGCCGGAGACGTACACCGTCAACGACAATCTGGTCATTCCCCCGGTCGCGCCGGGCGAAGAGGACACGGTGGAGGTCGTCCGCGGCCCGAACATTCAGCCCTTCCCGCTGGGCAAGCCGCTGGCGGATGCCATTTCCGGCAAGGTGCTGCTGAAGATGGAGGACAACATCACCACCGACCACATTGCGCCATCGGACGCGAAGCTCCTGCCGTTCCGCTCGAATGTGCCGTACTTGTCGGACTTCTGCCTGACCCCCGTGGACGCGACGTTCCCGGCGCGCGCGAAGAAGGAAGGCGGCGGCATCCTCGTTGCGGGCATGAACTACGGGCAAGGGTCGAGCCGCGAACACGCCGCGCTTGTCCCGCTGTATCTGGGTATCCGCGCTGTCGTCGCGAAGTCGTTCGCCCGTATTCATCAGGCGAACCTCATCAACAATGGCATTCTGCCGCTGACGTTCCAGAATGAGGCGGATTACGACCGCATCGCGCAGGGCGACACGCTGAGTCTGCCGCACGTCCGCGAGACGGTGGAAAGCGGCAGCGACACGTTCGTGCTGCACAACGACACAAAGGACGAGGATTACATTGTGCTGATGCCGCTGACCGCGCGCCAGCAGGGCTGCATCCTCTATGGCGGACTGCTGAATTATACAAGAGAGAGCGCAAAGGCGGAATAAGATAGTTTGTCCCCCGGAAGTATGGGCTTCCGGGGGATTTTGCGTTATTATTTCAGGGGGAATAGAGAGGCTTGCGAAAATCTGCTGCTTTTGCTACAATCAAGGAGGAAGGAGGCTGCCCTGATGAAAAATATCAAGTACACCGTCGCGCATCCTATCTTTGTGTTCATGAAGAAGCATTTTTGCCCGCACTGCAAGGCAGCACTCACAGTGGAAACGGCGCATCATTTGGTGAACTCCCGTTCCAAAGAAGCGAAGAACTACGATTTTTCCACGGAAGACGGCAAGATGATTGGCACAGTTGACTTCCGCAATCCGTATTTTGCCTGCCCGAACTGCCATGCGGAGTTTTCGGTGGAAGAATTGTGGAAAATGGAGAAGGGAAAAAGGGCAAGCAGATAACGCAGGTGAATTGAAAGAATCGTATGAAGCACAAAACAGCCGGGGACTGCCTTTCCAGCAATCCCCGGCTTTCGTAATCCCAATGAACCCTTACTTGACTTCCAGCAGGTTCTTGCATTCCGCGAACGCGCGGCGGCCAATGATTTCAATCGTCGCGGGCAGGGTTACGCTCTTGAGCTTCGTGTTGCCCTCAAACGCCTGCGCGCCGATTTCCACCACCGGCAGACCCGCCACCGTGTTCGGAACGGTCAGCGTCGATGCCGTGCCGTTGTACTTGACGACCACAATGCCCGTCGAGTCGTCACGAACCGCGAACACGAAGTCGCCTGTCACGGTGAATGCCTTGTTGACAGATTTCAGCTCCGTATTGCCGGACAGCGCCTTAATCGTGATGGTGTAGTCGCCCGGCTGCAGCAGCTTCAGACCCGGCACCGTGTAGTTCAGCGCCGCCGTTTCGCCCAGCAGCGCAGCCGTGCCGTCGGGCGTGGTCAGCAGCAACTGATACTTCGTTGCGCCGCCAGCAGCCGTCCACGTCACCGTCAGGTCCTCGCCCTGCTTCGCGGCAGGAACGGTCACAGTCAGCGGATCGTCGGTCACATACAGCGTCAGGGACTGCGCCGGGGAAAGTTCGCCAGCGGTCGTTCCGTAGTAGGGCTTGAACTGAATCGTGCGGACACCGTTGCCGCTGCCCAGCGAAGCGAAGGCGCGCTCGATAACCGTCACATCGCCAGTCGTCGGGTAGCTGGTATTTGCCTTGCCGTCCACATACAGGACGACCTTCGTCGCGTTCTTGGTGTTGACCGTGAACGTCACCGGCACATTCAGCTTCACGCGGCTGGGATTCATGGTGAAGTTGACGACTTCCGGCTTGTTGACCACGGTCGTCGTCAGTGTAATCGTGTACGCCTTAAACTTTTCGCCCGCCGTCGTGCCGTTGTAAGGCTGGAACTGAATCGTACGGACGCCGCCATTATTCCCCAGCGACGAGAACGACATCGTGAACTCGTACTTCGACATGCTGGTCGTTACGTCCTCAAAGCGGCGGTTCACCTGCCCATCGACATACATCAGCAGCTTCGTCGCGTTGTCCAGATAAACAGTGAATTTAATCTGCTCGCCCAGCACCGCGGTCGTCTTGTCAATCTTGACATTCGCAATCACGGGGGCAGCAGACGAACCGCTCGCCAGGGAAATGGTGGTTGCGGTGGTCTTGTCGCCGCCGACTGCGCCGTTGTAGGCTTGGAACGCAATGGTACGCTTGCCCCCGTTGTTCCCCAGCGAAGAGAACGCCATGGTGAAGGTGTATTCCGTCATATCAGGGGTGATGTTCTCGAAGCGGCGGTTGACACTGCCGTCGATGTACATCAGCACCTTCGTGGCGTCCTTGATGCGCAGGGTGAAGGTGATGTTTTCGCCCAGCGTCGCGTTCGGATTGCTGATTTTCAGCAGCTCAACCCGCGGCTTGTTCGCCACGCTGATGGTAATCGTCTTGGTGTCGGACATAGCGCCGGGCGTGTTGCCATTGTAGGGCTGGAACGCCACCGTGCGCACGCCGCCGTTTGAACCGAGCGTCGAGAAGGACATCTGGAATGTCGTCGCGCCGTCCTTCACGTCGTAGATGTAGCGGTTCAGCTTGCCATCAATGTAGACACGCATCTTCGTTGCGTTCTTGGTGTTGATGGTGAAGGTGATGGTTTCGTTCAAATCAACCGTGGCTTTGTCCAAACTCCAGCTGGTCACGGTCGGCTTGTTCGGGCTTTCGTTTGCGACAGTCACAACACGTTCGGAGGTCTTTTCACCCGCCGTCGTGCCGTTATAGGCTTGGAACGCAATGGCGCGCTTGCCCCCATTGCTTCCCAGCGAAGAGAAGGACATGGTGAAGGTGTATTCCGTCATATCGGGGGTGATGTCCTCGAAGCGGCGGTTGACGCTGCCGTCGATGTACATCAGCACCTTCGTGGCGTTCTTGATGCTCAGGGTGAAGGTGATGTTCTCGCCCAGACCCACGGTCGTCTTGTCGATATTCTTTACCGTTACCTGCGGCTTGACAGACGGCTTTGTCAGCGTAATCGTTTGTTCAGCGGACTTTTCGCCGGGTGTATTGCCGTTGTAGGCTTGGAACGCGATGGTGCGCTTGCCCCCGTTGCTCCCCATCGAGGAGAAGGACATGGTAAGCGTCGACGTGTCGGTGGGCACGTCGTAGATGTAGCGGTTGACGCTGCCGTCAATGTACATCAAAATTTTGGTGGCGTTCTTTGTGTGGATGCTGAAGGTGATATTCTCGCCCAGCTCCGCCGTCGCCTTGTCCATTTCGAACGTCGGTTTGCCCGGAATAATCACATCCGCGCGGTCGATGTTTTCGAGGTCATCCGGCACGTCCGTAGGCGCGGGGGTCGACGCGGGCTCTTCGGTCGGCTCAACAACAGGTTCTTCGGTCGGCACGACAACAGGTTCTTCGGTCGGCTCAACAACGGGTTCCTCCGTCGGCACGACAACGGGTTCCTCGGTCGGCACGACAGCGGGCTCTTCAGTCGGCACGACAACAGGTTCTTCGGTCGGCACGACAGCGGGCTCTTCGGTCGGCTCAACAACGGGTTCCTCCGTCGGCACGACAACAGGTTCTTCGGTCGGCACGACAACGGGCTCTTCCGTCGGCTCAACTACAGGTTCTTCCGTCGGCACGGGCGTGGGTGCAGGGGTCGGCACGGGTTCTTCCGTCGCAGCCGCAAACACCAGCAGGGCACTGGGCATTTCCACGCCGCTCGCGAAAACACCGGTGTGACGTTGATTCTCAATACCCTCTTCCGGCACGGGATGCACTGCATCCGCCGCCAGATAGCCATATGCAACGCCAGCCGTCTGGTCATACACGCAGACGGAAATCCGTTCATTCAGCTGACCCTTCTGCGGACGATGCGTCACATACACTACGCCAGTTACCTGACCAACCAGCTCATCGCCCGTCGGATTCAGGTACAGCTGTGCGCTGCTGAACGTCGCGGCAAAGCCGGAGTCAAAGAACTCGTTATCCAGCACGGAGCGGCTGTAATCTACGGCTGCTTCGTCCACGATTTCGGGCGTTTCCGTCGCTTCGGGAACATCCGTCGCTTCGGGCGCTTCCGTTGCTTCGGGAACATCCGTCACTTCGGGGATTTCCGTTACCTTAGGAACATCCGTTGCTTCCGGTGCTTCCGTCGGCACGACCTCAACCGTTTCCGTCGGCGGAGTTTCCGGCTCTTCTGCAGCCGCCGTCAGCACTGTTCCCATACTGCCCGTCACCATGAATACAGCCAGCAGGAAAGACAATGCCTTTCGCATCCACTTTTTGTCCTTCATCGTCCTCACTCCTTGTTCTGTGCAATCTTCCGGCACGACGTATGGTTGTGCCAATGGCAAGCGATTGCTGTTTTTCCATCTTTCTTTTCGCGGCGAGCTGCAGTCCTCCCGGTGGATATAGCAATCTCTTTCCCAATTCCAGCTATATTGTAACAAATTACAAGTCGGCTGTCAATACTTACCGCGCAGAAAGCCGCATTTTATACGAAAATCAAGGCACTTTCTCTGCATCTGTCTCGCGGAACTGATTTTTCCATTGCCGAATTGCCGTGGTCGGCAAATCAATTTGCGTCTCCCATGCGGAACAGATGCGCTCCTCCAGCACATCCAAATTCCCGCCGCGGGGCAGGACGGGCAGATTCGTGTCCTTCGCGATTTCACTTGCGCGGTTGTCTACCGCCAGAATCAGGCTTCGGCAGCCCATGTTCATTGCGTGGATGCCGCCGTGCAGCCGCGTGCCAACGTAGTCAATCCCGCCTGATGCCAAAAGCGCTGTGTAATCTCGCAGATTCGGCTGAATCAGGTGCAAATTCTGCGTCACGCGCGCATCCATTTGGCGCAGGCAGGCGTAGTCCTCAACTGCTTGCAGCCACACATACACCTCGCGGTAGTGCTTTTGCAGCATGGTCAGCATCTGCGCATCCTGCTCCGGGCGGCTACGGTAGTCCGTCAGCGTTGTCACGACGCGCTCCGCCTTGTGCGTCGGAATCTGCGCGCATTTGTCGTCTGTCAGCCCCCACATTGTCGGGCACGCCGTATTCAGCACGTTCGTGATGCCCAGCTTCAGCAGGCGCTGGCGCGTGTATTCGTCGCGCACCGCGTGCAGGTACTGCCCATCCAGCAGCGTTTTTAGAATCCGCTTCGTGTATCCTGTCGGCTCGTCCTGGTATTGATACCACCCCGCACCCAGCAAAATGATATGCGTGCGCTGAAATTTCTCACGAATCAGGCGGAAATTCAGCAGCTCCCGCTTGTGCAAATCGCCGCAGCGCATCATCACCGCGTCCCGCAGGCGGATATTCCACATCCTTTGGCGGCGCATGTCCGAGGAAAGCAGATTCGTCCCGCAGACAAATGCGAAATCCGCACTGCCGACGTGCTTCATCGACACTTTCGACAGCCTGTCCCGAACCGGCACGGCGACGGACAGCTGCACAGGAAAGCAGTCGTGCAGCACATGCTCGCAGGCGTTGCGGATGATGAAATCTCCCTGATTCGCTGTTGAGATGGTAGGGTCAAAACGCACAATTTTGCGGCAGTGCTGCATTTCCTGATCGATCATGCCTTCTTCCTCCATTTGCGCAAGAAACTCCGCCCTTTTTCAAGCATCCAGCGGTATTCTGCCGTCCGCTCCAGCGCCAGCGTGTACAGGAGCGCCGTCACCGCCGCGCAGGTGATGCCCTTGAGGATAATCCACATCAGCGTATGCCCCATCCGCGCGCACAGCAGCAGCGACAGCGCCATCACCGCGCCGTTGAGCAGCAGCAAGCCTCCCTGCGCCTTGAAATACGCGGCAGCGCTGCGCCCGAAGGTGCGATGGAACAGCACTTTCGGCTCATACCAGAAGATGGTGCAGAGCCGCGCCAGCCCTGTTGCGCCGATGATGCCCGCCACGCCGAAGAAGTGCCCCAGCAGGATGGACAGCAGGATGTTGACCAGCGCCGTCATAAACATAACATACTTCATTTGCCGAAAAAGCCCCAGCGTTTCGCGGTACATCCACACAGGCGCGACGATGGTGCTCAGGTAGAATGTGAACAGCACCGCTGCTACTGTCCCTGTGTCCATCAGGTATTCTTCGCCCACCCAGATGGGGATGAAGTCCTGTACAATCGCGCCGTACGCGGCGACGCAGAAGCCTGTAATCGCCCCGAAGAGGACAATCAGGTTGCGGAACATGGCGTACGACTTTTCCGAATCCTTCTCGGCATTCAGATTTCCCAAGCTGGCGGAAATGCCGGTAATCACGATGGAAACGAACGTCGTCACATATGTCGTCAGCGACGCGTAGTTGGAGTAGTAACCGACGAACACTGTGCCCAGCATGATGGAAATCAGGATGTTGTCCGTGTTGTTGATAAGAATCGTTGCCAGCTTGTAGAGAAACATGGAGCGGATGTTGTCGTTCAGCTCCTGCTTGCGGTGCATCGGCTCGTGTTTCTGCTTTTCCCGCAGGAAGGGGTACATCTTGTCCGCTAAATGGCTCAGCACCGCGTTCTGCAGGAGGGTGCAGGCAATCTGAATCAGCAAATAGCCCAGATAGCTGCCCCAAATCAGCAGGCACGCGATCTGCGCCGCATACTGCAACACCAGCGCCGCGGCGGAAACCATGTTCTGCAAATATGCCTTCTGGTCAGCCTGAATCAGCGTCGTTTTGTAGATGACCAGATAGGATGCCACGGAGTTCGCCAAGTACAGCACATAGTAGACGATCAGCTGCGCCATCGGCAGCTCACTGCTGATGATGAGCGGCAGGAAGGGGATTACCGCCGCGCCCAGCAGCGCTACCGCCAGCGCAATCAGACGGTAAATGCGACGATAATAGCCCAGCAGGTGCTGGATTTCGCCCGTGTCGCCCCGGTGCAGCGGTGCGTACAGGCTGTACACCAGCACGTTGCCCACGCCCAGTTCCGCCAGTGACAGCATGGCCAGAATGTTGCTGTACAGCCCGTTGACACCCGTATAATCCGCGCCCAGCCGGCGCACAAACACCGTTCGCACGGCAAAAGCCAACAGCAGCGTAACCACCTGCCGTACTGCGCCTACACCGATGTTGCGCGCCGTGTTTTCGCTCCTTGATGCTGTGTTCATGATTCCTCTCCGCCTGTTTCGCCTGTCTGCTCCTGCGCCGCGTCCTCCGGCTGCGTGTTAAACGTCAGGCGCAGTTTTTCCGGCGGCACAGTGCAGCGCCTCCTGCGTTTCCTCTGCCTGCGCGCATTTGCCGGCAGATCAGGCGCTTCCTCCGCGTCCGGCTGCCACTTGCCCAGCAGCCCCAGAAACAGTATGTTCAGGAAAACGCCCTCTGTGTTGATGCACAGGAAATACAGCAGGAAAACGCCCAGCACATACAGCAGCCGCGCCTTGGCAAATTTGGTGCGGATACCGCGGTACGTCAGCCACAGCCAAACTGTCGGGAGAATCAACCCTGTATCCATGACGAAGGCGGCAAAGCCATTGGAAATGTTCTGCACCCTGTGTTCCAGCAGGATTTCCGCCTTCCGCTCCGAGAAAACGCCCTGTCCCGCAATGGGGGATTCCAGCCCGATTTCAAAGCCGCTGAAGGTGTCGTTCCACCGCGTGTAGAATGAACCGCCGGAATTTCGTCCGACAATCTTGCGTTCCACCACGCCCGTGGCAGACTCGATGACAAACAGCAAAATCAGCCCAATGAACGCCGCCATCTTGATGCTGCGCGCCATTTTCCCGCCCTTTTTGCGGAATGCCACCGTCAGCAGCACAACGCCCAGACAAATAAAGCCTGTTGTGGACAGCGTGCTGAGGATGGTGACGATCAGCAGCGCAATTGCCCAGCAGTATTTCTTCTTGCTCATGCCCATGCGCGTTTCGTCGCTCATCAGGAACAGCAGCGCGAAGTTCAGGAAAATCTGGTGGCTGCCCGGCTCGTTGAACATACCCGCATTGCGGTGGAAAACCGGGATGTTCAGCCAGCCTAAGGTGAAATAAGGCGTCAGATAAAATCCGTTGACGCTGGAAACTTCGTAGTGCAGCAGCGGCAGCGGCAGCGACAGCAAATCGCCGATGACGAAGGAAATCAGGCTGATGGCCGCCTCTGCCAGTATGACTTTGGTATACAGCCGCATATATGTCCGATACCCGATGCAGCTTTGCAGAACCAGCACATAGCCGATGTTGCAAAGCCAAATAACAATATCGTTGATGTGGATGCCGTTCTGCGGGTTGACGAAGCTCGTCAGCAGCAGCGCCGCCGTCAGCAGCAGCGTCAGGCGTACATTCTGGGCGCTGATTTTCGGATGATGCGCCCGCGTCAGCAGCAGAATCGACGCAATCAGCATGGCTGCCATCAGCGGCATCCGCAGCACCTGAAAATACAGCGAACCCATGCCCAGCACGCCAATCAGCACGCAGAACGCATCCACATGGTTCTTTGTGATTCGGAATTTCATTGTGCAATCTCCGTATAAATCTGATGCAGTATCTCCAGATTCTTCTGCGCATCATGCGTTTTTCCAGCGTGTTCTCGCCCGGCGCGCGCCATCTGCGCCGCTTTTTCCGGATGCGCGAACATCTCGCAGATATCATATGCCAGCAAATGCGGGTCGTCTGCCGGATAAATCAGCCCTTCCACGCTGTGCGTCATCAGACAGCGCACGCCGCCGACATCCGACGCAATGCACGGTACGCCAAGCAGCATCGCCTCGCCCAGCGAATTGGGGGAGTTTTCAATGCTCGACGGCAGCACAAACACCTGACTTTTTAGATACCGCTCCTTCATTTGCTGTGCATTCAGGCTTCCGGTAAAAACAACATGGTCGTAGAGGTCGTTTTCGCGCAGCAGACGGTGGATGTACCGTTCATAGGCATTGCGCGCAAGCGGCGGAATGCGCCCATAGTCCTTGCGCCCTACATAGAGCTTGACATCGGGATAGCGCTTGCGGACAATCGCCAGCGCCTGCAATAGCAGATGCAGCCCCTTGAGTGGCACATGCGCCTGACTGCAGAAGAGGCTGTGCGGCTCGCAGCTGTCCAGCGACCATTCGCCGGTGTAGAACTCGTCCCGCAGCGTTTCGTTGTTGAAATGATAGGCCGCCTGCGGGGCAAGCTCCGCCATGCAGGCAGCATCCCAGTCGGTGCGCCCGATAACGTGCTGCACCCTGCGCAGGGCTTCCTGTTCATACTGCCCGACGCGGCGGTAGATTGCTTCCTGCCGGACGATATTGCCCTTCACCAAGTCCTTCAGCGTGTGCCCGTAGCAGACGTGTTCCGGCAGATAAGCGCGATAATGCTCCGCGTATATGGACAGAAGCCCCTGAATGGAAATTACAATCCGCTCGCGCATCCCCAGGTGTTCCGCCGCATCAACCATGGCCAGCGTGTGCTGATTTTCCGTGCCCCAGAGGTGAATGACATCCGGCTGCTCTTTGCGCAGAATATCCTCCAGCTGCCGGGTGTAGGCTTCCCCGCAGCGCTGCGTAGGGCGTGTGGGGTTGACAAGCCCGTAATAGCGGTAGCCGTCCACTTCGCCCGTCAGCGCTTTCGGCGCGTCAAACACATACGACAGCGCCACATCCGGCAGTTGCGTCAGCCGCCGCGACAGCCCGACCAGCCAGCCCACGATATACACCGGGGGAAGCGATTCTTTTTCCGCAATGGCAGGGAGGATAATATTCCCCATCCACATGACCTTCACGCTTCAGCTCCTCCTTTCACTTTGCGCTGTGCGGCATGGTTATTCCGCTGCGCCCCGCGTCAGAAAATCCCGCAGCTTTTCCCGCTCCTGCGCCTGCGATTGGCAGTAGCGCGCAATGTTGCGCACATAGCGGTCATGCACGGCTTCATCCAGCAGCCTTTCCGGCGCAAAATCCGCCATGCTGGATACCGTTTTGCCCAATTCGTTTGTTTCCACCATTTGCAGCGTCCCGCAGCGGCTGCCCACAATCGGCACGCCCCGGAAGAGAATATCGAATACAACGCCGCTGCTGTGCAGGGAGTAATTCTCCGAATAATTTAGGATGCAGTAGCGGCATTGGCGAATCGCCTCGTCATACGCCGCTTCGGACAGGTATTCCAGCCGCAGCTCGATGTTCTTTGCGCCCGCGCAGACTGCCCGCAGCTCCGTTTCCAGCGGCGCTTCCTGCACCCGACCCGCAATCAGCACCCGATACGGCGTGTTCCGCAGCTGTTTTGCCGCCTCAACGACGCCCTTGTCCGACGTAATCAGCCCGACCATGCCGAAATCATAGCACTTCTGCGCATACGGCACAGGCGGCTGCATCGTTCCTGTGCTGATGTAATCGGATACGACGCACATCGGCCGCCTATACGCCGCGCCAATGGCTGCATTGGGGCAGATAACGCCGCTGATTTTCCGCCTGCACAGCGCATACAGCCCCCGTTTCAGCAGCGAATTGACGCCGTCGGTGCTGTACTGGATGGTGTAGACCCGCGTTTCTTTCTTCTTGAACAGTGCAAGCCCCAGATACGCTGTTGCGACGGCGCTGCACTGGAGGACAATCACGTCATCCTGCGCTTCCCGCAGCAGCGCGCGCACGTTCTGGAACACGGCGCGTTTGTTGCGCACCGCCGAACTGCCCACGATGTAATCATGCGGCAGACGAATCAGCTTGTCCCCGAAGCGGTCGCCGTACACCGGCCCGCCCGCAATGCGCACATCCATCTCCGCGCCGAACAGGTCAAGATAATTCTGCGCGACGGTGAAATAATGCCCAGCGGCAATGCCGTCTGTGCTGGTGCTCCGTACATCTGCCACAATCAGCCGCATGATGGTTCGTTCCTTTCGCCGCTTTTCTGCATCGCCTTGCTGTAAATCGCCATCAGCTGACGATAATTTGTTTCCGCCGTGAAATTCTCCTGATACGTTTTCAGCGCGCCTTCGCTGACGGATTCCGCGTGCTGCAGCCGGTTGAGCGTCTGTGCCAGCTGTTCCGCCGAGTCCGCCGGAAACTTGAAGCCCGTCACGCCGTCCGAAATCAGGGAACCCGCGTTGCCTAAATCCGAGCAAATCACCGGCGTGGCGGCGCTGAAGGCTTCCACAATTGTCATCGGGAAGCCTTCGTACCACTGTGTCGGCAGAATCAGCGCCTTGGACTGCCCCATCAGCGCCCGTGCCGCCGAATTTGGCACAAAGCCGCGCAGCTCCACCTGCTTCAGCTTTTCCCGCGTCAGATATTCGCGGCACCATGCTTCCTCCGGCCCTGTACCGCAGATGATCAGCTTCATGCCCCCGCCTGAACGCTCGTAGCGCGCCCACGCCTCCAGCAGCAGCCGAATGCCCTTGAGCGCATCCAGCCGACCGATGTACACCACCTGATTTTCGCGCGCCGCATATGGCACAATCGTCTCCGGCGGTTCCACAAAGTTCGGCTTTACGGACACGTTTTCCGGCGGAATCTGCTTAAGCGCCAGCAGCGTCTGCCGGTTGAAGTCCGTCAGGGTGATGTAATGCAGGCGGCTGTACGTTTTGAGGGCACGGTGCAAACGTGTGCTGAGCACGCAGAGCACCGTCTGCAGGCGGCTGCCGCGGTAGCAGCGGTGCTTCACCGCGCAGTGCAGCCCCTTTTTCGTGCAGTCCTCGCAGATATGGCCGTCGCGGTAGAAAAGCGCGTTCGGGCAGAGCAGACGGAAGTTGTGCACCGTCTGTACCACGGGAACGCCCTCGCGGAATGCCGCGTAATACACTGCCGGGCCAATCAGCGGCAGCGTGTTGTGCACATGCACCAGCGAAATCCGGTTTTCGCGGATGCTCCGTCGAACCTCGCGGTATGTACGGATGCTGAAAAACATCCCCAGCGCACTGCGGATTTTCTCCAGCGTTCCCATGCGCGAAATTTCCTCGTTCCGCCGCGCATACAGCGCCGCAGCGTGACCGTGCGTTTCCAGCAGGTGCTTCTCGTTCGCCACAACGACATCCTCGCCGCCGGGAACCTGATAATAGTCGTGTACCAGCAGTACAGCGGGCTGTTTTGTCGCTTGCTGCATTTACTTTCTCCTGATGGTCGCGTTCCAGATGAATTTCAGATTCGTGCTCCAGTAGCGCTGGAATAGCCGCTTCGGGTCTTGCATCAGGCGATAGAGCCATTCCAGGCTGTGCTTCTGCATCCATAACGGGGCGCGCCTCACGTTGCCCGAAAAGAAATCAAAGCCCGCGCCGACGCCAATCATCAACCCATGCACAAGTCCTTGGTGTGCTGCCATCCAGCGCTCCTGCTTCGGCGCTCCCAGCCCGACCCACACAAAATCCGGCTGCGCCTGATTGATGCGCGCCACGGCAAGCGCATCTTCCTCCGGTATCAGTTCGCGGAAGGGCGGCGCGTCTGTGCCCGCAATTACCAGCCCCGGATACTCCTGCTGCAGGCGCGCAATCATTTTCTCCTGCACTTCCTGCGTGCTGCCGTAGAAATAATGCCGCCAGCCGTGTGCCGTGGACTGCCGAAAGACCTCCATCATCAGGTCAGGCCCGGTTGTCCGCTGAATCTGCGGATACCCGCGCCGCCGCGCCTCCTGCGCCAGCGGATTGCCATCCGGAATCGCCATCAAACCGCCGTTCTGCACGGCACGGTAGTCCGCATCCTCGTAACTGACGACGGTTGTATGTACATTCGATACGCAGATGTAATCTCCCTGCAATTGATGAATATTCTGCGCCAAATATTTCAGCAGCCAATTCATGTTGATGACTGCAATATTGACCCCTAAAATCGGACAGACCGGAATTTCACGCTTGTCCACTTTGCGGCAGTATTGCGCTGCTCCTTCGTGCGCCGTGGCAAACACCCCTTTCCCCACTTCCCCAGCAAGAAACCTTGATACTATTTCCAGATTCATCTGCGCCATCTGCTTGCGCCTTTTCCCTTCTGGCGTCCGCTCATTCCACTTAGCGTAGCGCTGCTACGCTGCGTTCCATTCACGTTAGCCAGAATGAAAAATTCGCCGCGCATCTTGGCGCATTCTTATCTGGAAATAGTATGAATCATAAATTACCATTTTCATTATAACGCAAACATCAGTAATTTGCAAGCATTTCCATTTCAGACGATGAAGAAATTTCCTTTTTTTCTGCGGATGAATTGCCGCCCCGTATTCGTTCTTTCATTAGCATACCCATGCGAAAGGAGTATTCTTTATGAAGAACTGTATTTCCCGTTTCTGCCTGCTTGCTTTGCTTCTCCTGATGACCATCGCCCCTGTCCGCGCGGAAATTATCGGGCAGACGACGGAGAACGAGTACATCCACCGCCTGATTGCGGACAACGGGCAGGAACTCTGCTTCGTGTCCGGCGAGAAAGACCCGTGCCTTTCCTATGCGGATGTCAACTTCGACGGCATCAACGATGTGGTGATACTGACACAGCGCGGCGCGAGCAATTTCGTCTACCAGTTTTTCATTTTTGATGGCGAACAGTATGTTCTCTGTCCGCTGACGTTCACGAATTATGACCTTGATGCGGAACACAAAATTGTAAGGAGTTCTGTGAACGGCGGCTTGGCGGGCGGCATTCACAGAGAAACGCTGTACCGTTTTGAGGGGACGGAGGCGGTACTGCTGCGCTGGGCGGTTGGCGAAGAGAAAGAGGATTGGACGTTCGACGCGGATGGTTATACCGTCCGGCACTACAATGATGTGCTGACCCTGCAGGTCTGGGAACATGATCCGGATATGGACGGCATCCTGATTTTTGAACAGGATGTATCTACTGAAGATGAAAATGCGCTGAGGGAAGCGTTTCAAGCGGAAAATGACGCGCTCTGGTCGGGCATCCGCTAAGGCACCACCGCATTTGTGCGGTGTTACCTTAAAAAGTTAGTCACATCGAACGAAACCGCTTGACAATCCGCCGCGCTGGTGCTGTCATTCAGATACCCCGACGGGGTATATTGCATTCATCGAAAGGATGAGGGCTGATGACAAAAACGACGCTGAAAATTGACGGCATGATGTGCGGCATGTGCGAGAGCCATGTCAACGACGCAATCCGCAAGGCTTTCCCGGCGGTCAAGAAGGTGACTTCCTCCCACGGAAAGGGTGAAACGGTGGTCATTTCCGAAGATCCGCTGGACGAAGCGCAGGTGAAAGCTGCGATTGCCGCGACGGGCTATGATTTCAAGGGCATGTCAAGCGAGCCGTATCAGAAGAAGCGTTTCCTTTTCTTCTGATGGTTTCATTCGCACAACAAAAAGCAGGGCTGTCTCCGGCGTGGAGGTAGTCCTGCTTTTTGTGTCCTGTGTTAGTTGATTTTTGTTGTGCAGGGGGCTTCACCTCTGCGGAGGCGACAAGAAGGCATGAAAACAGATGAAGTCTGCGGTCGCCCCCTGCCCCCCTTCGCTATTTCCCCCACTTGATATGCTTCATGTGCTTCATCACCAGCGTGGCGCTCACGCCGGTCAGCGCGCCGAAGAGAATGCCGCTGAGCATCAGGACAGCCATGTAGTACGCCAATTGCGACGTGTGGAGGATAATCATCGCCATCACGATTTGCCCGACGTTGTGCATCACACCGCCGACAATGCTGACCGTGACCGGGTGCATCCACTTCATGCGCGAAAGGAGACACATGCTTGCCAGCGACAGCACGCCGCCTGCCAGTGCGTACGGCAGCGCAGCCACGCCGCCCAAAAACAGCGAGGACAGCACCACCTTCAGCAGCATCAGCACCCACGCCGTCGGCAGGGACAGCATGTAGACCGCGAAAATCAGCACGCCGTTGCTTAAACCCAGCTTGATGCCCGGTACGCCCAGCAGCGGCGGAAACAGGCTCTCCACCCAGCCCAGCACCAGCATCAGCGTCAGCAGCACACTGCACAGCGCAAGCTGCTTTGTGGTGATTTGCTGCTTATTCATTTGCTGCGTCCTCCTGCACGGTCGTCAGCCAGTCCATCAATTCGTCGCGGCTGTACAGCTGGAGCGTCACCTGATTCGGCAGACAGATAATCATGTTGCCCAGAATGCGCTCACCTTTGTTTTCCAGCGTCACTTCGCCCTGCTCCACGCAATCCTGATTGTCGCAGTTCGCCTCGTGCATGTCGATGCTTGTCGGGGTGACATGGACGATGTTGATGCAGTCGCCGTGGCGGAGGCGATAATAGCCCTCTTCGGTCAGCGGAATCGGCTGATACGTTTTGTCACCGACGGTGACGACGAGGAATGCTTTCACCTGCGACAGGTCGGGGGTGGCGGTGACTTCGGGGACGTCTGTGACTTCCGGCGCGGCAGTCGCTTCCGGTGCCGCGGTGATTTCGGGGGTCGCCGCTGCCTCCGGTGTGCTGGTCGCAAGCTCTGTCGGCGCCTCGGTCGGCGCATCTGTTGCGGTCAGGGACAGCAAAGGCGCATTGGCGTCTACATTCGCGGGCGCGTTCCGCCGCAGCACAACCATCAGCACCGCCACAATCAGCAGCAGCGCTGCCACAATCAGCACATTGCACCACAGGCCATTCCGCTTCGCCTTGGGATTCGTTTCCTTCTTCATACCCGTTCCGCACAATCCTTTCGTTATTGAGTATCCCCATCATACAACGCCGAGTCGGATTCGTCAAGGGGCGCGCGCAGGTGTTACAAACTTGTCACAAAGCGGCGAATCCATCCCGATGTCAGCAGGCACTTTTGCCCGTTTTATTGGAAGCGGAACGCATTAGTCCGCGCCGCCCCATGGCAACGAAACCGACAATATCCGCAATCAGCCAGCCCGCCGGAATTGCCAGCCAAATCGCCATCATGCCGAAATGCGGCGCGAAGGCGTAGGACAGCACAACGCGCAGCCCAAGCGAAAGGACCGTCAGGACGATGCTCATGCCCGCCTGCTCCAAACCGCGGAAAATGGCATAAAGCAGGAACAGGAAGCCGATGCCGATGTAGCACAGCCCCTCGGTGCGCAGGTACGTTACGCCGATGGAAAGAGACTCCGCCGATGCATTCTCGAGGAACACAAGCAGCAGCGGCTCGGCGAAAATCGCCACGAGCGTGGAAACAATCAGGCAGAAGCCGCCGGAAAGCAGGAACGCTCCCATGCTGGCCGCCATACCCATACAGATCGTGGATACATCACAC
>ENA-ORPH01002135-ORPH01002135.1-human-gut-metagenome-genome-assembly--contig:-NODE-2135-length-17125-cov-3.045753_pt1 | contig 17125 bp, 18 predicted proteins | sample MGYA00242142_ERZ509074 | MGnify/ENA primary metagenome ERZ509074 (study PRJEB26280, sample SAMEA2338724) | human gut metagenome | biome: human gut; feature: human-associated habitat; material: faeces...
GATAAAGGAAACGGGGGTATGATATTAAACTCCGGTGATTGAGCAGATAAGAATGTTTGTGAAAATGTGGGGATTCCGGCTTTCACTGTTAAGCTCCATCTCTGTTATCATCTCCGGCTTTTCTTTTTGCCTGCGGCGCGGTACTTTCGTGGGCCGAAAGTACCCAAAGGCCTCCGCTTTCTTGGAAGAGAGCTCCCAAAGAACCAAAAACATCTTCCCCTGTTGCCCATCTCCGGTATCTCTTTCCCGTCGCTGCTCAGAATTCAGCATGGTCGTTCTTCCTCGCTTACGCCGCCCCGCGTGCGCCTTCGCTCCTCGAACTCCCTGCTTTATTCTGCTTGCGCCGTTCTATCAAAGATTCCGGCTGGCGGGAATCCGGCGGCGGCGATTAAAATCAGAAGATAGAATCAACTCCCGCCGGAATCGCTCCGGCGGGAGTATGGATAAAGATTTTAAATTTTTTTGTTGGTTTTCTTTTGGTTACTTTTCTTTTTCAAAAGAAAAGTAATGGAACAATCCCTTTTCTATTCCCGGTTCGCCAGCATCTCTTTGGTCTTCATAAGGCGGGTGGTGTTGCCCCTGTCGTTTTCGTCCAACTTCATCTTGATCTCCCTGATAGCCTCGTCGAACTGAGGTATCATAACGTACTCCAGGGCGTTGACCCGGCGGCGGGTCTTTTCTATCTCGTCCGCCAGGGAGTTGCATATCTTTTCCACCTCTGCAAGCTCTATGAGCATGGGCAGCACCTCTGCGAAGGCGGATACGGCGGAGTCCAACTCCGCAGAAGTGTTCATGAATCCATAGGGGTAGTCAAAGGTATCGGAAGTCTCAAGGGACAGCTTTGGCATCTTCAGCGACAGCACGTGCTGGGTATCCACGGATACCGTGGCGGGGCGGGCGGGGTAGGCGAGGGCTTCTTCTATTGCCTCTCCGCTCATCTCGGCCCTTGCCAGCACGAACTGCCCCATTGCGGCGGAAAGCTTTTGCTCCACCTGCTCCCGCAGCTCCTTATTGCGGCGGGCGTAGGCTATGAAGCGGCGAACCATCTCGTCCCGCTTGTCTTTCATAAGCTTATGACCCCTGGCTGCCACCTTGCGTTTCTTCTTAAGGTTGGTCAGCTCCATGCGGGTCGGCTTTACTTGAAGCTGTGCCATAGGCTATTCCTCCGCTTTGGGCAGGTACTTATCCAGATATTCGTCCCTTATGCGCTTAAGCTCGGCGCGGGGCAGTATGGAGAGCAGCTTCCAGCCCAGATCCAGAGTTTCCTCTATGGAGCGGTTGGTATAGAAGCCCTGTGACACATACTCCTCCTCGAAGGCGTCCGCAAACCTGGCGTACAGCTTATCCGTATCGGACAGGGCCGCGTCGCCCAGTATTACCGCAAGCTCCTTTGCGTCCTTGCCCCTGGAATACGCGGCAAAGAGCTGGTTCATGGTGTCGGCGTGATCCTCCCGGGTCTTGCCCCGGCCTATGCCCTTATCCTTCAGGCGGGACAGGGAGGGCAAAACGTTTATAGGCGGCGTTACGCCCTTTCTGTGCAGCTCACGCCCCAGAATTATCTGGCCCTCGGTTATGTAGCCGGTAAGGTCGGGTATGGGGTGGGTGATGTCGTCCTCCGGCATGGACAGTATGGGTATCATGGTGATGGAGCCGGGGTTGCCCTTTATGCGGCCCGCCCGCTCGTACATGGTGGCAAGGTCGGTATACAGGTAGCCGGGGTAGCCGCGGCGGCCGGGAACCTCCTTGCGGGCGGCGGATACTTCACGGAGGGCCTCCGCGTAGTTGGTTATATCCGTGATTATTACCAGCACGTGCATGCCAAGGTCGTATGCAAGATACTCCGCGGCGGTGAGCGCCATGCGGGGAGTGGCTATGCGCTCTATGGCGGGGTCGTTGGCAAGGTTTATGAAGGTGACGGTGCGGTCTATGGCGCCGGTGGCCCTGAAGTCGGAGGTGAAAAAGTCCGCCTCCTCAAAGGTTATGCCTACGGCGGCGAATACTACCGCGAAGCCCTCGCCGGTGCCCCGCACCTTAGCCTGACGGGCTATCTGGGCCGCAAGGTTTGCGTGGGGCAGGCCGGAGCCGGAGAACACCGGCAGCTTCTGGCCGCGTACCAGCGTGTTCAGGCCGTCTATTGCGGAAATGCCGGTCTGTATGAACTCGTTGGGGTAGTCCCTCGCAGCGGGGTTTATGGGCGCGCCGTTGATGTCCAGCCGCTTTTCGGGTATGAGCTCGGCGCCGCCGTCTATGGGCCTGCCCATGCCGTCGAATACCCTTCCCAGCATATCCGGCGCAACTGCCAGCTCTATGGAGTGGCCAAGGAATTTCGCGCTGGAATCGGTTATGCGCAGTCCCTGACTGCCCTCGAAGAGCTGCAGCAGCGCCTTATCCTGATTTATCTCAAGCACCTTGCCCCGGCGTATCCTTCCGTCGGACTGCTCTATCTCCACCAGCTCGTCGTACTTTACGCCCTCTACCTGATCCACCAGCATAAGGGGGCCGGCAACTTCCCTGATGGTCTTGTATTCCTTGCGCATTATGCTTCGCCTCCTTCCGTAAGCTCCCGGATCTCCGCGTTGAGCTTTGCGGTTATCTCCTCGTACCTCTCGGCGCACTTATCCTCCTCGGTATACTTGAAGCGGCCTATGTCCTCCCGGACGGGCAGCGCCGCAAGCTTATTGAAGGAAGCGTCCTTTGAAAGGGCATCCAAGCTCTTTTCGTAGTAGCCTATTATCAGCCGCAGCAGCATGGCCTGCTTTGCGGGAGAGGTGTAGGTATCCACCTCATGGAAGGCGTTCTGATGCAGGTAGTCCTCTCTGATGGAGCGGGTGGCCTCCAGGGTGAGCCTGTCTTTGTAGCTCAGGGCGTCTATGCCCACCAGGCGGACGATCTCCTCCAGCTCGCTCTCCTCCTGCAGCATGTTCATGACCTTCTGCACCATGGCGGTCCAGTCCGGGTCCACTTCCTTATTGAACCAGGGCTCGAGGCGGTCAAGGTAGAGGGAATATGAGGTCAGCCAGTCTATGGCGGGGAAGTGGCGGGCGTATGCCAGCTTTGCGCTCAAGCCCCAGAACACCTTTACGGTGCGGAGGGTCGCCTGGGATACCGGCTCTGAAATATCGCCGCCCGGAGGGGAAACGGCGCCTATAGCCGTGACCGCGCCAGTGCGGCCCTCCGTACCTAACGTCACAACGGAGCCCGCCCTCTCGTAGAACTCCGCCAGACGGCTGCTCAGGTATGCGGGGTAGCCCTCCTCGCCGGGCATTTCCTCCAGACGGCCGGACATCTCTCGCAGCGCCTCTGCCCAGCGGCTGGTGGAGTCGGCCATTATGGCCACCTTATAGCCCATATCGCGGAAGTACTCCGCTATGGTGATGCCGGTATATATGCTGGCTTCACGGGCCGCAACCGGCATATCCGAGGTGTTTGCTATAAGCACCGTGCGCTTCATAAGCGAAAGACCTGTGCGGGGGTCCTTCAGCTCCGGGAACTCCATCAGAACGTCGGTCATCTCGTTGCCCCGCTCGCCGCAGCCCACGTATACGATTATGTCCGCGTCGGCCCACTTTGCAAGCTGATGCTGAACCACCGTCTTGCCGCTGCCGAAGGGCCCCGGAACAGCCGCCACGCCCCCCTTGGCTACCGGGAACAGGGTGTCTATAACCCGCTGTCCGGTTATCATGGGCTCGGTAGGGGCCATCTTCCTTGCGTAGGGCCTGCCTATACGCACCGGCCACTTCTGCAGCATGGGCAGCTCTACCGTCTCCCCCTTACTGGTGACGAGCTTGGCTATGGTCTGTACTACGTTGGCCTCGCCGGAGTGTATCCAGGTGAGCTGGCCCTCCACATTTGGAGGCACCATTATCTTATGGAGCACCGCTTCCGTCTCCTGTACGGTGCCCAGGATATCGCCGGGCTTCAGTATATCGCCTATCTGTGCCGCAGGCTGGAAATCCCAGAGCCTTTCGTGGTCTATGGAGTCCACCCGGATACCGCGGGTTATCCTGTCACCCGCCAGCTCCTGAATTTTATTGAGCGGGCGCTGAATGCCGTCGTATATGGATTCTATAAGCCCGGGGGCAAGCTCTACCGACAGGGGAGCGCCGGTGGATTCCACAGGCTCCCCGGGGCCTATGCCGCCGGTCTCCTCGTATACCTGTATGGAGGCCTTATCCCCGCGAAGCTCTATTACTTCGCCTATGAGGTGCTTTTCGGATACGCGGACCACGTCGTACATGTTTACGTCCGCCATGCCGGAAGCCACTATCAGGGGGCCCGATACCTTAACTATGGTTCCTTTAACTGCCATATTTATTTATCCTCCGAGAATAGTATATCCGCGCCTATAGCCTTTTCCACGTTGGCCTTTATGGCTGCCATGGCCACGCCGGAAGGGCCGTGGGAATCCGGAATGGGTATTATTGCGGGGAATGTCTCCGTCTTGAATTTGTTTATGGCCTCGCTGCACTGGGCGTATACCGGCTCGGTCAGGAAAATGACCTTGCAGCCCTCCCTGGCAAGCCTGTATATAAGCCTGTTTGCCCTTTCGCCGTCCGTCTCGTCAAACACGCCGAGGCCTACGGCCTTGCCTATGAGCACCGAGTCCCTGTCGCCTATCATGGCGATATCCGTGCGTTTATCCATACAGTTCACCCAGCCTTTCGGTTATCACCTTATCCGGCAGGTTATTGCGCTTTGCGGTGATTATGAGCCTAAGGCACTTTGCCTCCTGCTCCCGGCCCAAAAGATAGCCTATCAGCGGCTCTATGCCGCCCTCGGCGAACTTTGCCCCTTTAAAAAGGGATATGAGGTAATTGTCCCGCTGGCGCTCAAGCTCTGTGAGCCTGCCGCTCCTGCCGTATTCCTCCAGGCCCTTGAGTATGCTCTCTCGTGCGGGGCCTGTGGCCGCCGCCCTGGCTATGCCCTCCTCCGGCCCGTCAAAGCACTGTATGAGCAGCCTGTGGGATACGTATCCCTCCGGCATGAGAGAGTTTTTCAGCTTATCCGCCCCCGCGCCCATATTGCGCAGGCGAAGCATCGTCAGCAGGTTGGTAAAATCCGCCAGGCTCTTGAAGTACTCAAGGGAAACCCCCTTTGCGTTGTTCAGGCAATGCTCAAGGTATGCCCGGTCTATCTCGGTGGATATCCTGCCCGGGTCTATCTCCCCGGAGAAGGACTGCTCAAGGGCGTTGAGCCGCTTGGTAAATTCCTCCGGCAGCTCCCTGTAATCTGCGTTGTGTACCATGCGGATAATGTCGTCCTTGGGGTATACTCCCTTCATGAGGGCGGGGGAGTCCGCTGTGCCGGTAAGCCGCTGCTTTATGAGCAGCTTCAGGTTGTTGGCGTCCCCCTTGAGTATGAACAGGTCCGTCTGCTCCGGGCTGAAGGTAACTTCGTTTATGAGGGCGTAGGCGTCGGAAAGCTCCTTTGCGATCATCCTGTCCCCATCGGAAAGCTGAGGGTCGGAAATCCCGCCGTAGCCCATGTCCCCCAATGCCCTCATCACCTCGGCGGGGCTGGCCTCGGCCATTCTCGCCATGCGTTCGGGCTTTACCATGTCCTTTTCGTGCACCCTTATGCGGGTAACTGCGTAAACAGGGCTTTTCTGTGGCATACAGGCCCTCCTTTACTCGAACAGCACGCGGGCCGCTTCGCTTTCCCGCCTTTCACGGAAGTCACGGAGCATGGCCTCAAAGGTGCAGTCCGTCTCGTATCCGCAGCCCAGCAGCCTGAAGCCGCCCCCCGCTTCTATATCCTCGCCCAGCTCCACGGGGCGGGGGAGGGAGGGGTTCTGCTTTTCTATAAGCGAGGCGATACTTGCCCTGTCAGGCTTTGCCGGGCGCAAGGTTTCTCCGCCCTTTACGTTTTCTCTTATCATAAGGCTGAGCAGCGCTTCCCGCTTTTCGCCCTCCAGGGCGCAAAGCTCCTTTTCAGCCAGCTCGAAGGCCGCGTCCAGCACCCGGCGCTTTTCCCTGAGGGCGGTCTTGCGGCTGTCCAGCGCGCCGTTGGTACGGCTGCGCTCTATTATATCCGCCGCTGCCTTTTCAGCCTTTTTCGCGTATTCTATATTGAGCCTCTCAGCCTCGGCCTCGGCCTGGGAGCTTATGGCCCCGGCCTTCGCCTCCGCCTCCACTATGATGCGGCCGGCCTCGGCTTCCGCCTCCTCCACTATGCGTGAGGTGAGCTTTTCAGCCCCGAAATTAGTTTCCTGTGCCATAAGCCGCTCCGGTTTAGACCTGCACGCCGTTGACAAGCAGGAAGGAGAACAGCAGGGCCAGCACCGCGTAGGTCTCGACCATGACCGTGAAGATTATCGCCTTGCCCGCCTCGGAGGGGCGCTTGCCCACCATGGCTATGCCGGAGGCGGCCACCTTGCCCTGCGCTATGGCGGAGAGCAGGCCGCCGAAGGCTATGGGCAGGGCCGCAAGGAAGAGCGACATGCCCGCCTCGGGGGATATCGCAGCGCCCGCGCCCAGAAGGTTAGCCTTGCTGGCGATAACGAAGCCTATGAGCAGGCCGTATATGCCCTGGGTGCCGGGGAGGAGCTGGAGCACCAGCACCGAGCCGAACTGGTCGGGATCCTCGGCTATCACCGCCGCGCCAGCCTGGCCGGCGTGGCCCACGCCCACCGCGGAGCCTATGCCCGCGAACAGCGCCGCAAATACCGCGCCCAGCCCCGCGAGGAGCTGACCGTTCTGGTTCAGTGAAGCGAAAAATTCAGAAAGACTCATTGTGTTTAACCTCCGAAAAAATGTTGATTGTTATTCTTTTTTTTATTATAAGCGGCCTCCCGCTTTATTTGACGTTGACGTACTTTGTCTCGTACCTCAGCGGCGTGAAGGCCTTGCCCCCCGCCTCGTAGAACTTGCCGAAGAACTCCACATACTGGAGCCTTGCGGTATGGACGAAGCAGCCCAGCGTGCTTATGAGCATCATAAACACGTGGAGCGCCACGGACAGCACCGTGACTATTATAAAGCCCACGAGCATCAGCGCCGGGTTCCCCTTAAAGGAAGCGAAGAGCATATCCCAGCAGAGGGTGTTCAGCACCATGCCTATGACGCCGGTGGAAAGGCCAAGGGCGAATATACGGGCGTAGGAGAGCACGTCTCCCAGCCACGAGGTCACGTCGTACAGCTTGCCCGCGCCGGATATGAGCCTTCCGGCGATGTTCTTCTTTGACCGCCCTGCGAACAGGAACACCAGCACCGCAGACACTATGGCCAGCCACTTGCCGAACTCCGCAACGCCCTGGGGCAGCCCTGCCATGGGCGCCGCCTGCATGATGAGTCCGGAGACTATGAATATCCAGCACATATTGTCTATGAGCGCGCCCATGTAGTCCTTGTGCTTCAGGCAGTTCCAGGTGGCTATGAGCACGGCGTAGAACATGTGTATTATGCCGAAGGCGGCGCACACCATGAGCATGCCCATGGGGTTCGTCGAGGAATCTATGAGGGGGAAGGTATTTTCAAGGGCGGTGCCCCTGAATATCACCGGCCAGCCCACGCCCGCGCAGGTTCCGAACAGCAGCCCCATGAATATCGTGGAGATGCCGCCCTGCATGAGCACGCCGGCAAGGTTCTTCATCATGCCGGTGGGCTTTAGGTATTTCAGAAACGCCCAGGCGCCAAGTGCCAGCACCGCGCCGTAAACGCTGTCCGAAAGCATCATGCCAAAGAAGATGAAGTAAAAGGGTGCCATCAGCGGCGTGCCGTCTATCGTGCCGTAGGCCGGCAGGGAATAGAGGTTTGTAACCGCCTCATAGGGGGTGATCAGCCTGCTGTTTTTGAGCACAGTAGGCACCGCGTCTCCCTCGGAGGGATCCTCAAAGACGAGATAATAAACGTCCGTGATCTTTTCGATCTCCCGGCGCACCTTTTCCGTCATGTCCTCCCGGACCCAGCCTGTGAGCAGAAACGCGGTATTGGTATGGGCCAGCGCTTCCTTGCTCTGCTCCCTGTCCCGGTCTATGGCCGCGCCGTCCAGCGCCCTGCGTATTTCCTCCCGCTTGGGTGCGAAGGCTGCAAGCCGGGCTTCCAGCTGTGCCCTTTCCGCCTCCAGCGCTTCTATCTCCGTCCTGAGCCTCTGTATATTCTCCGAGGCGGTGCCCCTGATATCCCCGAAGCCCTTCTCCTGAAAGCCGGTGGCCCTTATGGAGGGCGCTATTCCGGCATACTCCTCATTGGGGCATATCACCAGAGCCGCCCTCTCCTTTTCGCCGCCGTAAAGCTGCACCAGCGCGCCGGTTTCCATGAGGGCGTTCACACCGTCCACAGGCACGGTGCCCGTCATCACCTTAAGGCTGGCCGTAGAGCGCACAGTCTCCAGCGGGTCTGTCATATCCGCCCAGGGAAGCAGTGAGACGAGCTGTAATCTGCGCTTCTCGGTATCGCTGCCGTTCTGGGCTATGCGCCTTTGCAGCCCCTCCAGCTCGGCACAGATCTCCAGTGCCGGCTGTATATCCTCCTCAAGCTCCTGCCGCGTAGCCTCGGGCTTGGGGCCGAAGCCTGCCTTCCCGGCGTAGGGCTTGAGCAGCTCCTCGGCGCTTTGCAGCCGCTGGACCCTTCCCTCGGCCGCGGCCGAGGACTGTTCCCCTTCGCCTATGGAAATGAGCTGTACCGCGCAAATTGACTGGAGGGCCTGCAATATGGCCTCCCGGTGCTCCAGAAGGGCAGCCAGAGTCAATTTCTTCATTGGTACTATCATGCCTTGATTACCTCTCTGACAATGTATTCCGCGGCAGCGCGCAGCCTGGCCTCGGCCCTTGCGCATTCCTCCGCCGCCTCCTTGTCGGCCTTCGCCGCAAGCTCCGCCGCCAGCGCGGCTCCCTGCTTCTCCGCCTCGTCCTTTGCCCTCTGTATCATGGCGCGCCCTGCGTCATGGGCCTCCTTTATGGTCTCCCCACGGCGCGCCTCCGCATCGTCCGTTATTTCCTTTGCCCTTGCGGCAGCCTGTTTTTTCAGCTCCGCACCCTTCGCCTCAGCCTGGGTTATACATTCAATAATGGTCGGCAATGTACCTTACCTCCTTCTTATAATGTGTATGTTAAAAAGCTCAAGCTTTAATATATTTTCTTATAAAACCGCGTTTAACGGCAAATTTTTGACTTAAAATGCAAATGACAGGTTTTATATTTTTTTGTTTTACATAATTTTATCCCATTGATGAAGAATCTGCAATAGACAATTTTAAAATTTTGTTATAAAAATAACAAATGAAATTTATGAGAGAGGGTACTGTTCATTTTTTGAAATATATAAATAAATATGTAGAGTAGTGGACGGACATTAATGAATAATTACAGCATTAAAGTCCAAAAAACGCCCGGCGGAACCGGGCGTGTCAGATATACCTTTTTCTGAATCAGCTACGGGCCTTCAGCAGCACGTACAGCTTGCTGGTGGCATTGCTGTTGTTTTCGTATTTGTCGCCGCAGGTGATGAGCATGGCGTACTTGCCGCCGTCGCTGTAGCTGACGTTGGGATTGATCCAGCCCTTGTTGGCCTTGTCCGCGGCGTAGCTCAGCTGGGTGCTGACATAGCTCGAAGCGCTGGTTCCCCAGGGCCTTGCGTTATAGGCGAGTATGCCGGTGCTCTGGTTGGGGCCGATCTCGTACAGGCACATTATGTCCCATTTACTATACCCGTCCAGCTTCATGGTTATGCTGGTGGTATTGAATTTGCTGCCGCAGGAGCCGCCGCAGCCCTCGCACCTGCTCTTACCTATTAGGGCGTTCTGCACGTGATGCAGGTTGTGAAAATACTTGCCCCTGCCGCCCCGGACGTTGTGCCCCAGCACGGAATGCACCTGAGAGCCCTTCGCGGTGAGGGTATGGACGTATTCATAGTGCCCCTTGCGGTTCTCGGCGGCGTAGTAGTATTTGGTGCCCGCGCTGTTTGTATAGTTGCCGTAGATGGTATAGGTTTTCGCTCCGGGTATCTTTATGCTGCCCCACTTTTCGCTCGCCGCGCCGTGGCCTGTCTCGGTTGCGCCGCTGGTAGCTCTGTTCAGCTTGCCGGCGCTGTCGGCGCTGTTTGCCCCGGAGCCGGTATTGGCATCCTGAATGGTAAAGTCGGCCTTCTTTACGAAGCCCTTAGTCCCGTCATATTCCGCATAGTACCAGTCGCCTGACTCGCCTAACAGCGAAAACGCCGCGCCCTTTGCGTGCTTTACCTTCCTTGCTACGTTGGAATCGCTATCGGCGGGCTTTTCGGGTATATTGGGGGAGGTGCGCATATATATGGCGCTGTCCCTGGATATGCCGGTCTTGGGGGCGCTGAAGTATTGTACGTTGTTGGCGTTGGCGCTGGGGGCCGGGGTGGCTGCCGGGGTCTTGTCCGTCAGCTCAAAGTCCTTGGCACGGACAAAGCCCTTCTTGCCCTCGTATTCTATATAGAAGTACTTGCCCGTAGCGTCCTCTCCCAGCACGCTCACGGTTTTGCCTTCCATATGCCTGAGCTGTACCGCACCGTCGGTATCCTTTGCAGGGATGTCCCGCAGGTATATTGTGCTGTCCTCGGATACCCCAGTCCTTGGTGTGGGGTAGGGGGTGTAACCTGCCTCCGCAAGCGCATGGGCAAGGGACAGCACTGTAAACAGCGCCATTGCCAGCGCCGCGAGCCTGAGTGATGTTCTTTTCATCGTTTTTCTTCCTTCCGTATAAAAATTTCTCCCGAGTTGATTTTAAAGGCCGATTGTCGGTCGGCCCCTAAAAATACATTATTTTGCTCTATTTTGTTCCGAACAGCCTGTCGCCTGCGTCGCCGAGGCCCGGCACTATATAACCGTGGTCGTTAAGGTGATCGTCCACGTGAGCTACGAATATATCCACATCGGGGTGAGCCTTCTGTACCGCCTCGATTCCCTCGGGGGCGGCTATGAGGTTGACCAGCTTTACATTCTTGCCCCCTGCGCGCTTAACTACGTCAATGCCCGCATTGGCGCTGCCGCCGGTAGCCAGCATGGGGTCTACTATAATGATATCCCTCTCGGAAATATCGGAGGGCAGCTTGCAGTAGTAGTCCACGGGCAGAAGCGTCTCGGGGTCCCGGTAAAGGCCTATGTGGCCTACCTTGGCGGCGGGTATGAGGTTCATCATGCCGTCTACCATTCCCAAGCCTGCGCGCAGTATGGGAACTATTGCCAGCTTCTTGCCGGCCAGTACCTTGGTATGGGCTGTAGCTACGGGAGTTTCTACCGTAGCGTCCTCCAGCTGAAGGTCACGGGTCGCTTCATAGGCCAGCAGGGTAGCCAGCTCCTCTACCAGAGCGCGGAACTCCTTGGTGCCTGTGGTCTTATCCCTGAGCAGGGTCAGCTTATGCTGTACCAGAGGGTGGTCGATTACGACGAGTTTACCCATTTTTGTGTATTGCTCCTTTCGGTTTATAGGTTAGTATATTGAATCAAAAATCCAACGCGATTTTATTTCGCTCTTTCCAATTCCGTTATTTTGTTTATCCTGTCAATGTGTCTTTTTCCGTTGGAAAAGTCAGTCTCAAGAAATGCCTTTACTATTCCCCTGGCAAGCTCGCCGCCTATGATGCGCGCGCCCATCGCCAGCATGTTTGCGTCGTTGTGCTCCCGGGTCAGCCGGGCCATTACCGGGTCGGTGCAAAGGGCGCACCGCACGCCCTTTATCTTGTTTGCGGCAATGGAGATGCCTATGCCGGTTCCGCATATCACTATGCCCCTGTCCATCTCTCCCGAAACCACTGCCCTTGCGCAGGGGGCGGCGTAATCCGGATAATCCACGCTGTCCTCCGAATAGGTGCCGAAGTCGGTCACGGTGTGGCCGAGGCTTTCGATGTATGGCTTTATTTCTTCCTTGAGCTTGTACCCGCCGTGGTCGGCGGCAATGGCGATCTTCATGGCAACTCCTTTGGTCATATAGTTTTAAATCCCGCGCTCCTCAATAACCTGTTCATGTACGCAAGGCCCATGTCCGTCTCCGGCAGCGCCTCGCAGAGTATTACGTCCGCTTTGCATTCCTGGGCGCGGAACTGTGCAAAAAGGCTCTCGCAGAGGGTAAGGGGATTTTTTCTCTCGCCTATTATAACATACCTTTTCCCCCTGTAGAAACAGCGAGTTTCCTCGGTGGCGAAAATTATGCAGGTCAGGCCCTCCGCCTCCCTTCTTTCGTACTCGGCTATGAGCTTTGCCGCCATATCCGGCAATGAGCCTGTGCCTACGATAACCTGGGCGTCGGGGGCGTAATGCTTGTACTTCATGCCGGGGGAGGCCGCGGCTTCCCCCTGCTTCAGGGGGGCTAAAACGGCGGGGGAAAGGTTTACCGGGCCTATTACGGCTTCCAGCATTTCCCGGGTAATACCGCCGGGACGGAGTATGGTGACGGCGCCTCCCATGAGGGACACCACGGTGGACTCCACGCCTATATTGCAGGGGCCGCCGTCTATTATTACGTCTATTTTCCCGTTCATGTCCGCCTTGACGTGATCGGCGGTGGTGGGGGAGGGCTTGCCGGATAAATTCGCGCTGGGTGCGGCTATGGGTACCCCCGCGGCGCGTATGAGGGCCAGCGCCGTCCTGTTGTCGGGCATCCGCACGGCGACAGTGTCCAGCCCCGCGCTTACCTCGTTGGGAACCCTGCTGCTTTTCAGGTATACCATGGTCAGCGGCCCGGGCCAGAACTCGTCCATCAGCAGCCTTGCCCTTTCCGGAACCGACTTCCACAGATCCTTCAGGTCGCTCTTTTTTGCGATATGCAGTATCAGCGGGTTGTCGTTGGGCCGGCCCTTGGCCTCGAATATCTTATTTACCGCCTCACCGTCAAGGCCGTTGGCGCCGAGGCCGTATACCGTCTCGGTAGGGAAGGCCACCAGGCCCCCTGAGCGTATTACGCTGCCTCCCAGCTTTGTGCCTGCCTCGGGCTGTTTGACGGCATTGAAGTATTGAGTCTCCAATTATTCCGCCTCCCCGGTGAGCTGGGCTGTGCGCTCCGCCAATATCAGCGCGTCTATCATCTCGTCCATGTCCCCGTCAAGGAAGGCCTCGAGACGGTAGAGGGTCATGTTTATCCTGTGATCCGTGACCCGGCCCTGGGGGAAGTTGTAGGTGCGTATGCGCTCGCTGCGGTCGCCGCTGCCCACCATGCTGCGGCGGACGGAGGCCTCCGCGCTCTCCTTTTCCTTGAGGAAATGCTCGTATATGCGGGACTTGAGCACCTTCATGGCCTTGTCCTTATTCTTGTGCTGGCTGCGCTCGTCCTGGCACTGGACCACTATGCCGGTGGGTATATGGGTGATGCGTATGGCGGATTCCGTCTTGTTTACGTGCTGCCCCCCCGCGCCGCCTGAGCGGTAGGTGTCTATCTGAAGATCCTTGGGGTCTATCTCTCCCTCCACATCCTCAGCCTCCGGCATTACAGCGACTGTGGCCGCGCTGGTGTGTATGCGCCCCTGGGATTCAGTCTCCGGCACGCGCTGCACCCGGTGAACGCCGCTCTCGAACTTCAGCCGGGAATAGGCTCCCTTGCCTATGATGTTGAGCACCACTTCCTTTACGCCCCCTGCCTCGGTGGTGTTTTCGTTCATGTATTCCATTTTATAGCCGTGGCGCTCGGCGTAGCGCTGGTACATGCGCAATAGGTCCGCGCCGAAGAGCGCCGCCTCGTCGCCGCCTATGCCTGCGCGTATTTCCAATATTACGTTTTTCTCGTCGTTGGGGTCCTTGGGCAGCAGCATTATCTTCATATCCTCTATGAGCTTCCGCTGCTTTTCCGCAAGCTCAGCCATCTCCATGTGCACCATTTCCTTCATCTCGGGGTCAAGGTGCTCCTCCAGCATAGCCTTGCAGTCCGCTTCGGACTGCACTGCGGCGGTATACTCGTCAAAGGCGTTGACTATCTCCTCAAGCTGGCTGTGCTCCTTTACCATCTCCCGCCAGGTGGCCTGGTCGTTCATTGCGTCCGGGGCTGAGAGGGCTGCTGTCAGCTCCTCGTAGCGTCTTTTCAGTGCGTTAAGCTTGTTTATCATATTCCTCCGTCCATTCTATAAGCTTTGCGTCCTCAAGGCCGCATATTTTCACAACGTGGTCGAATGCCCTTCGGGTCTTTTTAAGCTCGCCCTCGCTCAGCGGCTCGACGCCGGTGCGCTTTGCTTCCTCCGCCCAGCAGGATATCGCCTGATGCAGCCGCCTGCCGCCGGCCTTCTGTATTATGCAGGCGGTGGGCAGGTAGCTCATCCCGATGCTTACGCCGTTCTCGTCCTTTTTCACATCCAGCCGCAGAAACAGCCCGTACTCGGTATTCTGCCCCGCCATGTTGGATATGAAGTTGCTCATGGAGTAGGCGACAGGCACTCTGCGCCCGTCCTCCGCCGTTATCCATTCAAAGGGCTCGGCGCAGTGGGGGTGGCTGCCTATTACAGCGTCCGCGCCCCAGTCCGCAAGCATTTGGGCGTACTCTCGCTGCCGCCTGACCGGCTTATCCATATACTGCTCCCCCCAGTGGGGGAAGGCTATGACCACCTCCGCGCCGGCGCTCCTGCAGGCCTCTATCTCACCTTGTATGCGCTCCCGCTGGGATACCCGCCCCACAGCCCAGCTGTCGCCCCCCAGCCTGCCGTCATAGCTGTTCACGCTCTCGGTCATGGCCACAAAGCCGAAGGTGATGCCGCCCGCCGTCATCATGCAGGGGGCTTCCCGCTCCTCCTCGCTCAAATACGTCCCGGTCTGCATAAGCCCGGCGGCTCTAAGCGTCTCTATCGTGCGGAAAAGCCCCTCCTTGCCCCTGTCCAGGCAGTGGTTGTTGGCGGTGGTCAGAAGGTCGAAGCCCACGGCCCTGAGGTTTTCCGCAAGCTCGTCCGGCGCATTGAAGGTCTGGTAGGGCTGCCTGGGGTTGGGGTCATCCTCGGTTGGGGGCGGCGCGGCGGGCCGCCTTTGGGTATGGCCCGCTGCCTCCCCCGCAAGGATGCATTCAAAGTTGCCCGCCATTATGTCAACGGAGGAGAAGAGGGGCTCCATGGCGTAAAAGCTGGGCCTGAAGTCGTACCCTTCGGCGTTTTTCGCCCCCTGTATCTGGCTCGTCATCATCAGTATGTCCCCCACTATGCCCACGCTGGCCCGGTATACCTCCGGCTCCGGCGAGGGGGAGGGGGTTGGCGCGCTTTGCGCTTCGCTTATGGGAGGCTCCGGCTGGGTATCCAAGCCATCCGGCAAGGCCGCGCTTACGGCGCAGCCGGTGAGGAGCATCATCGAAAGCGCGATAGGTAAAAGCCTTTTCATCCTCTCACAGTCACCACCCTTTCAATTCCGCAAATATCCTTTATTATCTCCGCGCCCGGGAACATCGAAGCCACGTCCTCCGCCTGCCCCGCGCCCACCTCCATGAGCAGCGCGCCGCCCGGGTTCAGGTGGGCAGCATAATCCCGGGATATCCGGCGGTAAAAGTCCAGCCCGTCCGCCCCGCCGTCCAGGGCAAGCACCGGCTCCCGCTTCACCTCGGCCTGCAATGAGGCAAGCTCCGAGGTGGGTATATAGGGTGGGTTTACGCAGATAAGGTCGAAGCTATCGGATATATCAGAGAACATGTCCGTCAGCAGGAATTTACCCGATACGCCGTTGAGGGCGGCGTTTTCCCGGGCAAGGGCGAGGCAGTCCGGGCTTATATCCCCGAAGGTCACCTCGAAGCCCCCAAGCTTTGCCAGCGATACCCCTATGCAGCCGGTGCCGCAGCAGAGGTCAAGAAGCGTCTTGCCGCCTATCGACAGCGCCTCCTCGCAGAGGGTCTCGGTATCCTGACGGGGTATCAGAGCGCAGGGCCGCGTGTAAAAGGGCAGCCCCATAAATTCCCATTTGCCCAGTATGTACTGCAGGGGCTCGCCCTGCGCCCGCCTTTTTGCAATGCCGTCTATGCTCTCCTTAAGCGCTGCGGAGAGGGGAGGGGCTTCTATATTTATGCGCCCTATGGGCAGGGCGGTGAGGTCGGATATAATTATCCGCGCCTCTGCTTCATGCTCCTCAGTAACGGGGGAAAGCAGCTCCTCCGCGTATTCCAGCGCGGTCATGCTTCCGCCTTATCCGCCGTTTCCTCGCGGTTTTTTCTGACCATCTCCATCGCCTCCTTTGGCTCTGACATGGCAAGGTTGAAGGAGGCTATGGCCACCTCCAGCATGTCCGCCGTAGGCTCCTTGGTGGTGATGTACTGGAGCGCCATGCCGGGGGCGCGGATTATCTTTGTGAATATGTTTTCGTACTTCGCGGCGAGCTTGAGCACCTCATAGCTTATTCCTGCCACCAGCGGCAGGAACACTATGCGGGAAAGCAGCCTGAGCCAGAAGCTCTCGTTCCAGCCCACCAGGGCGAAGAAAACTATGGATACCGCCATGACGAGGAAAAGGTAGTTGGTGCCGCAGCGGGGGTGGAGGCGGCTGTGCTTCATGGCGTTTTCCGGGGTGAGGGGGTCGTCCGCCTCATAGCAGGCGATGGTCTTATGCTCCGCCCCGTGGTACATGAAGACCCGCTTTATATCCTTCACGCTTGCGCAGAAGAATATGTAGCCTATAAAAATGCATAGCCGCACAAGTCCCTCCACCAGGCACTTTGTGGCGGAGGCGGCGGTGCTGCCCCTGAATATAAGGCTGCTTATAAACTGGGGCAGCAGAAAGAACAGGCCCACGGACAGCGCCACGGCGAGTATCACCGCAAGGCCCATTACAACCTTTTCCACCGACTTGCCCAGCTTTTCCGACAGCCACTTCTCGAATTTTGTGGGCTCCTCGTCTATGGGGTCGCCTATGAGCTCCGCGGATCTGGTGAGGGTATTCATGCCTATGGTGAGGCTCTCCACGAAGGCCACCACGCCCCGCACTATGGGGAGGCCGTAGAAGGTACCCTTCTGAGCCTTTGTCTGATATTCTTTATAATCCAATATTATGCGGCCCTTTGCGTCCCTGACCGCCATGGCGATGCCGCCGGGGGCCTTCATCATCACGCCCTCCATAACGGCCTGACCGCCGACAGAACATTTCTTCATTAAATTACTCCTTCCGGCGCCTATTCCACGCCAAGATACATTATAACATAAGAGGTTTGAAATAGTGAAGTAGGTATCAATCTACATCGTCAACTGATATGAACCATTAAGATTCAAAGCAACTACCGAGCA
>ENA-ORPH01002138-ORPH01002138.1-human-gut-metagenome-genome-assembly--contig:-NODE-2138-length-17091-cov-6.132895_pt1 | contig 17091 bp, 14 predicted proteins | sample MGYA00242142_ERZ509074 | MGnify/ENA primary metagenome ERZ509074 (study PRJEB26280, sample SAMEA2338724) | human gut metagenome | biome: human gut; feature: human-associated habitat; material: faeces...
CTCATCCGCTTGATGTCATTCAGTCGCTGGATATGTACTTTTCAAGCTGCACGAGACGGACTGAAAAAGTCCCCTCAATGCATAGGCCACGGGAACAGCTTTTTTAGAACCATTTTTGAAAAATTTTTTTGATTTTTTGAAATTTCTTCGATATGGCGCGTTGCGAACAGCCCCATCTCTCTGCAAGTTCTTTCTGACTATGTTCCTCCAGCGTCAGAAATGTCAATATTTCCAGTTCTTCAATGCTCAGCGTTTTGATTGCCTGCAGCAACCGCAAATCCTCCAGTGTATCAACCCATGCATAACGATCTGGAAAGGCGCTCTCGTCAAAGGAAACCGAAAGTGTCTCGTTTTTCCGAAACAATGCAGACCGACGCGCATCGTCCGGGCTGTCAATTTCCAGTGGCGGCATTTGTGTCGCCCTGCGCTCATAAGCGCGGTTGCGGCAGAAGCAGTACCAGTCGTATTCATAAATCTTCTGTATCGCCGCTTCACTCATACCGGCATCTGTGTATTCTTTCCGAAGGCGTAACCATTCACGGTCAAATTTTGCTTTTTCCTGTGCGCAGTTGAATCCCATTACGGATTCCTCCAATCTTTTGAAATTTTGAGAAAACCAAAATTTCAAAAGCGGAGGCGCGCGAGCAGAATAGAAAAAAGCCACCGGCGCGTATGTATCCCATCGGATGCATAGAGACCAGTGACTATAATATGAAATTAAAAACGCTTTTTTCGAAAATGTCGCAGTAAAAGAAATCAGCCCAGAGGGCTGCGTCCGAATATTCGAATTATCTGTTTCGTTCTCTCGCAGACGCAGTCTTTAGCTTCCTCATTTTCCCTTCTTTTCTGATGCTTTCTCGGCGCTAGATGTTGAATTTCAAGAAAAGGCAGGTGAACAATCACTTTGTCACACCTTCATTTCTTCGTAACGTGTCATACGGTCAAAATTGGAAAAGCAAGGAAGTTTCGGGATTCCTGTCTGTACAGAATTTCATACAGGCTAATGCGGATGCAGTATGTTGCTGCCGCATTTGTAGGGGGTTACGCAAAAACAAATCCATGTTTTTGTGAAACTCTCATTCCTAAAGAAGATGCACAAGTCATGACCGTCGGCTACGCCAGCGGCTTGAAAAAGCCCTAGAAGGGCTTTTTACCGCCTGACATCTAAAAGATGTACTGAATTATCTTTCACTTGCATCAAATGATCCGCCGCTCGTAAACGGGCATCAGCCGTTTTGATCGAGTGTATACGAATTTGTTGGATTGCTATTCTCAGCTTGCTTCACTCGATGCTTGAAGCTAAAGCTTTTTTACGGGGCACCCTCCACCGGCATAGCAGGTGGTTCCCGAATTCAAAGGAAAGGCTTTCAGAGACAGATCCGTCTCTGAAAGCATCTTTTTTGACTGATTTAGACGATTCGGTTGTGTAAATCACTGCTGGGTTTCATTTTTGCAATAGATTCTTTCCTAATGCGGGTATAGTACTTTTCTATATCTTTCTGCGTTTAAGTGTCTATACTTTCCAGATGTCCGTTGCTGAATGTATGAGATATTGATCGTCGGAGTCGAGTATCTTTTGTATCTTCCGAATCACGCCAGCGTCAAAATCATCTTCAACCTCCAGGGGATATCCAGTCTACTGAACACGGCATGAGGTGTAGGTTAGCGGATACTTCGAGTCGCCGGATAAGGAGAAGGTTATCGTTACAGTCTCGCTGACATCAAGAACCGTTGCGTACTCCTCCTTTGAGAGGATCTCCAGCATGGCATCGGCAAATTGGGGCGGCTGTAACTGGTCTTTGATCCCTGCCTGATCGCGGACGGCTTTCTGGTTTGGCGTCGCCTTCTCATATTCAGTGGTATAATCCTCATCCGCAAAATAAAAAGCGTCAAAGCTCGCGGTGTATTCTCCGTCGGCTACCGACAGCTCTTTCAACCGAAAGAAGCCGGAGCGCATGGTGTCCCCAGGGACGGCCAGATAGACATCATCCTTGAGCGTCAGGTACTTCGAGCTTTCATCCTGATATTCCGCTGTGCCAAAGAACCGCGTTACTGTTTTGGAAAATGCCTCTGTGGTAAGCGCCTTAGCCTGCGTGTAGTCAACGATCAACCAATCGGTATTGTTCAGCAGAACAAACAGCGTCAGATCATCCCAGCTTGGCAAATGGTCTTTTTCAAACGCAGGCAGCATAGCCAGCTCATAATTGTGCGCCTGATAGTACCGAAAAAACTGTGTTTCCAAACGCTCTGAATCCACCTCAGTTGCTTCCTTTAATGCAAGAAGCAGTCGTTCGGCAGAGTCATCAACGGTCATTGCCTGTTCATTCGGCTCGCTGACCGCAGAACCCTGTTGGGGATCAGCGGCGTTCAGCGTACCGCTTGGATCGCTCTTCCCGAAATCGTTTGTCTTTGCCGTGCAGCCGGAAAGCAGAAGCAAGATCAGCAGCATACATAAGCATAATTGCCTTTTCATATTTCGTTTCCTCCTTCGTTTTACAAGCGTCAAACACCATGTCTGAACGCACAAGGCAACGCCACACCAAAGTCCTGACTTGTGTATAAATTGCCGTTCGGCTTTTTCATAAAGCCTGTGCAGAACGGCTGCGACCTGCTCCCTCGTTGCATCGCTTTGCACCAGATAGACCGCAACAGCAAAAAACTTTCCGCATGAACTCAGGCATAGCAAGATCAAACACTTTATGAAGTCTCGATTCAATGCAGCTCCGTTGTTTTATCCCTTCAGGTGCAGCCTTTTCTGTTCTTTTTGCCGCGCCCTTATGGAGTATATTACCAAGCCAACGAGAGCTGCTACATAAGGCAGCATCGTTACCAGTTGATCCGGTATTCCCAAAGTTCTGGCGTAGGTTGAGAGAGCATAGAAGAATCCAAAAAGTATGGAGGTAAGCAGTGAACCTATGGGAGTACTACAATAAGTTTTGGGGTGGAAAGGCGTGCCGCAAAATAACACTGAAAAACAAGCAAACGTTAAACCAATCTCTTGGTCTTGCCTGCATCTACCGCAAACACTGCGATCTACCACTTTGCCGGTACCATGCTACACATAAGCAGGTCATTTATTGTGGTCATTACTTCCTTTTGCGGCTTCCGTAGCACATGGCAAAGAAGTTAAAGCAAAAGGAAAACACGATAATATATATTTCCTTACAAAAAAGACGCGCCTGTCTGCGACAAAATGCAGGCAGGCGCGCTCTAACTATCCGTTTGAATACTTGGAGGATTGCCGCAAAGGGAACATCTGTCCCGTGTTTTCGACAGGAAAACAGCGAAAACAGTTCTTCTCATAGCTCGGCTCCTTTCGGCAGTCATCCGCACATGCCGCAAGCAACCACCGTGTGTCTTTATAGTATATAATCATTATACAGTATCAAGTCCTGATATGCAAGATAAGCCTGGAAAGGAAACCGTATCTTTTTCAGATTTCATGGACGGAAATCTTACTATTGACAACCTGCCGTTTTTCTGTTTTAATATAAAATAGTTAAGTAAACCATTTTCCTAAGAAACGGTGATTGTTTATGACGATAAAAGACATTGCGAGTCTGGCGGGTGTTTCGGTAGCTACCGTCTCCAAGGTAATAAACGACAAGGCCGAGAACATCAGCGATGAGACGAAAAACAGAATTAAAGCAATAATTGCAGAATACGACTACGTCCCTTATCAAAAAGTCGTGGAGCAGGTGAGCTGCCGGTCAAGTTTAGTAGCGCTGATGATTTCCGACGCAAACGATATCTTCGCAGCCGAACTGCTGCGAGGCGTTGAGGATTATTTCTTCGAGAAGGAATACAACGTCATCGTATGCAGCACAGATGCCAGCGCAGAAAAAGAGCAGGCATACATTCGTATGCTGAAGCGTCAGAATGTCCATGGTCTTATCCGTTTTCCACTGCCTAATTTGAATGAGGAGTCCATTCAGAGTTTGGAGCATGAGAACATTCACAGCGTTATTCTGGATGACGTCAAGCGTACCCCCTACGCCATGAAGACTTTTTTTAACAATATGCAGGGAGGCTATCTTGCCACCAACCGGCTGATTAAGGCCGGTCATGAGCGCATCGGATATATATTCCCCAAAACAGAACTGCCCTATTTGCTGGATCGATACAACGGCTACCGCAGCGCACTGGAAGAAAATCACATTCCGTTTGATGAAAGCATCGTTTACAATGCCGCAGTCAAAAGCCGCAAGCAGTGCGGTTACGATGGGGCCAAATATCTCATGTCTCAGAAGGTAAGTGCCGTTTTCTGCTGCGATGACCATGTGGCGGTTGGAGCCTATCATGCGATTCAAGAAAGTGGACTTAGAATTCCTGAAGATGTCTCAGTGATAGGCTTTGATGATACTATTTTCTGCGAAATGCTGGAACCCAACCTTACCAGCGTAAAGCAATCAGCCTATGATATTGGGCAGAAGAGTGCTGAGCTTCTTTTTCAAAAAATGAGCGGTATGCCCATTGAGAACAAGAGCGTACAGATTCAGCCTCAGCTTGTGGAGCGAAGCAGCATTTCCGCTCCCGGCGCAGCCAGAGCGTCCGGTAAACGCCGCTGCATGATAATCGGGGAACTCTGGGCCGACCTAGTGATGGAGGTGGAAGAAACCGCCGAGAGTAATGTCCAAAGGGCTCGCTCCCTGCGGATAAAGGCGGGTGGTATGGCGGTGGAGAAAGCCCGCACATTACTCCTGCAAGACATGGAGGTTTATCTGGTGAGCTTCCTCGGAAACGATGCTTACGGACATAGGGTATACGAAGAATTGCGACGATTAGGCTGCAAGACGGATGGAATTCTTTTTGAGGAAGCCCAACCAACAGGAACCGCCTTTGTCTCCTGTAGATCGGACGGTTCCAAAAACGCCGTTGTCAGCGAAGGAGTAAATACCTGTCTAGATTCCTATCCTTTGGAGGAGATTCAATGGATTTTTGAGAAGGTGGATTGGTGCATTTACAGCCCCACCTTGCCTCAGCGATTAAAAGACGGTATTGAAACTCTTTGCCGCAAAAGCAAAGTAACTGCCAAGTCGTGTTCTTGATCGGAGGTGAAAAGAAACAGATTATGCGGAACTTAATAATTGACTGCGACACAGGACATGATGACGCTCTCGCTATCTTGGTGGCTCTGGCACATTCGGAAGCAATCAACCTTCTGGCTGTGACCACCGTGTGTGGCAACAGCACATTAGAAAACGTCACTGACAACACAAGACAAGTCTTAGATTTGGCAGCCGCTAAAACAGTATTGGCTATGGGAGCTTCGCGGCCTTTAGTAGGAGAAGCAATTATTAGCGATGAATTCCACGGAAAGAGCGGAATGGACGGTCCCACGGCGTTGTCTCCGCCGTGTTATCCCGTTTCGTCCAAGCACGCTGTCAACGTCATGAGAGATCTGATTCTGAAGCATGACAAAGTCACGATTGCGGCGCTGGCTCCACTCACTAATATTGCGTTACTGCTGCGGATGTATCCGGAGGTCGTTTCCCACATTGATATGATTTCTGTAATGGGCGGCGGATTCGTTCACGGAAACACCACTCCTCATGCTGAATTCAACATCTACGTCGACGCAGAAGCGGCTGAGATTATGTTTTCTTCTGGCATTCCCATCGTAATGAGCAGTTTGGACATCACAGAGCAGGTGCTACTATATCCTGAGGATTGGAAGAATTTCGAACAAAAAGGATCTGTGGGTAAGTTCTTTGCCGAATTAATGGACTTTTATTTCAAGAGCGCCTCTAAATTCGGACTGTCAGGCTGCGCCATGCATGATCCCTGCGCCGTTGCTTATCTTTTGGCGCCGGAGATGTTTGAGGGCGAGCATGCAGATGTAAGCGTCGTATTGAGCGGCGAACGAAGGGGGGCGACCGTCCGGCATAAAAATGCAGCCGGAGACACCTTGATCCTGACAAAGGTGAAGCCGGAAGCAATAGCGCATCTTATAGTCTCCTCGGTAGAGCGGCTCATAAAATGAAACCATATTTTTATTACTTAGGAGGAAAATAAAATGAAAAAACTACTTGCACTTGTTCTCGCAACACTAATGATGGCTGGTGTACTGAGCGGTTGCACCTCCCCTCCCCCCGAGAAAAGCTCTGATGCCTCTAAGACTCAGGCAAGCTCCCCGTCTACTTCCGTAGATCATTCCGCGAATAGTACATCCCTGAAGGTTGTTCTCCTGATTTCCGGCAGTTTGGGCGACAAGTCCTTCTTCGACGCGGCCAACGCCGGGATGCAGCAGGCAAAAAACGAACTCGGTGCTGAAATCAAGGTCATTGAGATGGGTACCGACAAGACTAAATATGAGCCAACCTTCCGCGACATCTGTGCTCAGGACTGGGATCTCATCATCAGCGGCGGCCCCGAAATGACGGATATATTTAGCCAGTGCTGCCCAGAGTTCCCCGACAAGCACTTCATGAACTATGATGTTTCCGACAGCACGGCGGTTCCCGGCGTCTACGGCGTGGCCTATTCCGCTAATGATCTTTGCTACTTGGCTGGTGCACTGGCAGCTTTGTGTACGACCTCCGGAATTCCCGAAATGAACCCGGATGCGAAAATTGGCTTTATCGGCGGTATGGACATCCCCGGTATCAACGACTTTCTTGTGGGCTATATCCAAGGCGCGAAAGACACAAACGCCGATATCAAAATAGCTATTTCTTATGCTCAGGATTTTGCTAACCCAGGCAAGGGAAAAGAACTGGCCATCAACCAATACAACTCCGGCGCAGATATCGTTTTTAGCGCAGCGGGCGGCACTGGCCTCGGGGTTCTTGATGCCGCCTCTGAAAAGGGTTTATATGCCATCGGCGTGGACTCTGACCAAGCAATGATGTTTAAGGACACCGATGCGAAGAAAGCAGCCCAAATCATCACTTCGGCTGTGAAGCGAGTTGATCAGGCGGTTTTTAATGCGATTAAGCAATACCAATCTGATGGGACGTTGCCTTTCGGTGAATTTAAGATGCTCGGAATCAAAGAGGGTGGCGTCGGCCTTGCGTATAACGAATACTACGATCAGATCGTTCCGGCCGAAATCAAAGCAAAGATTGCTGAAATCGAGCAGAAGTTAGCCAATGGCGAAATTGAGGTTCCCACCGCTATCGGTATGGAGCAGAGCACTTTGGATGCCCTGCGCAATTCCGTCAAACCGTAATAATTCCGGAGAAAAGCCGACAAAAGCAGGCAGCTTTTCTAAGAACCCTGAGGAGGTGCCGTATGTCAACGGAGAAATTGTTGGAAGCAAGAAGAATTACCAAGGTATACCCAAATGGAGTGCTGGCCAACAAGGACGTTAATTTTTCCCTACGTGTTGGAGAGATTCATGCACTGGCGGGGGAAAACGGTGCGGGGAAATCGACGCTCATGAAAATATTGTTCGGTATGGAGCAGCCCAGCGAGGGAGAGATCCTCCTGCGTGGTAAGCCCATCCGACTCTCCTCGCCTCAGGATGCCATTGCCCACGGCCTCGGCATGGTTCACCAGCACTTTATGTTAGTACCGTCCTTTACGGTGACCCAGAATATTGTACTGGGCGTGGAGCCTAAAAAGGGCTTGCGCATTAACTACGACGAGGCGGTAAAACGAGTCAATGAAATCTCCCAAAAGTATAATTTGATTGTGGATGCCGAGCAAAAGGTAGAGGATCTTAGCGTGGGGATGAAGCAGAAAGTAGAGATTTTAAAAGCCCTGTACCGTGGAGCGAAAATCCTCATTCTGGACGAGCCGACTGCGGTTCTTACACCTCAGGAAACAACCGAGTTTTTTGCACAGCTTAAGCGGCTCAAGGACGATGGCTTCACCATTGTGTTCATCTCCCATAAGCTCAAAGAGATAAAGGAGACTTGCGACCGGATCACCATCATGCGTGCTGGCAGGGATGTGGGCGTCTATAATGTTGCTGATGTGACGGAGCAGGAAATATCCAGGCTTATGGTAGGCCGGGATGTGCTGCTCAAATACGAGAAGCCGACCGTCCGTGCGGAACGGAGAGTCCTTGAAATCTCCCACCTCACCTGCGTAGGGGAAAGTGGCAAGGAAATTCTACGCGATATCACTCTATCTGTTCACTCGGGGGAGATTTTAGGCGTCGCAGGCGTGGACGGAAACGGGCAAAACCAGCTTGTAAGTGCCATCATGGGCGAACTCCGACCACAAAGCGGTCATATCAGCGTGAACGGAAGCTCCACGTCCGGCATGAATATTCGGCATATCCGCGACTTAGGTGTTGCTTATATTCCGGAGGATCGAATCAAGCAAGGATCGGCGGGCGATGCCAGCATTGAGGACAACCTGATAGCCAACCGCTATGGCACAGAAGAAGTTGGAAATGGAAAGGTGCTTAATGGAGGAAGAATCCGGACCCTCGCCAAACGGCTGATAGAGGAGTATTCCATTCTCTGTAAAAACAGCGAACAACCTGTAGGGATGTTGTCCGGCGGGAACATGCAAAAGGTGGTGGTCGCACGGGAATGCTCCCTGTCGCCGACGCTGCTGATTGCGGAGCAACCCACCCGCGGCGTAGATGTGGGGGCTACACAGATTATCCATCAAAACCTGCTGCGGTTGCGTAAGCAGAACACCGCTATCTTACTTGTCTCCGCAGACCTGAACGAGGCGGTTAAACTAAGCGACCATTTGATTGTCATGTTTGAAGGTCAAATCGCGGCCTACTTTGAGCATCCCTCTGAGGTCGGCGAGGAGAGGTTGGGGCTTGCCATGTTAGGACTGGAAATCATGTCCCCGGAAGAGATTAGGAGGGCTTTTTATGCAAACGAGCAGGCTGTTTGACAGTGCGCGAGTCGCCGCCGCCATCACTATTTCTTTAATTATTGCAATCGGAATTATCTCTCTTGTCAGCAAGGAGCCTTTGCTTGCCCTGTCTTACTTTTTGCGTGGTCCAGTATATAGTCTCGCGCATATCGGCAATGTGATTGAAATGGCAATTCCACTGTCCTTCGCCGGACTTTCCTGTGCCATACTCTTCAAGTCAAATCTGTTCAACTTAGGTGCGGAGGGCTTATTTTTCTCCTCTGCGTTGCTCTCCGCCATGCTGGCCAGCCAGCTTCAACTACCACACGTTGTAAGTCCGCTTTTTATCACGCTCTGCGGCGGCATCCTAGGCGGCCTACTGGGCTGCATTCCCTGTGTGCTTTACCTCAAATGGCGCACAAATATGTTCGTCGTCTCGATTATGATGAACAATATTCTCTACGGCATCTGTATGTACCTGCTCAATCAAAACCGTGACCTAACGGCCTATGCCATTGTGTCTCCACCGTTTTTGCAGAGCGCCAAGTTGGCTAAACTGATTCCGGGAACGCGCATTCACTGGGGCCTCGTAATACTGATTGTTTGCTGTATGTTTTTGACGTGGTTCATTAGCAAGACCAAGTGGGGCTATGAGATACGCATGATGGGTATCAATCAGCATTTTGCACGCTATTCAGGCATGAGTATTGCAGGTGTGATGTTTCTGGTTCACGCTCTGGCTGGTTTTGTGGCGGGTGTCGGCGGCTCGGTAGAGATTTTGGGCATGTACAATAAGTTTCAATGGACGGTACTGCCGGGCTACGGCTTAGACGGCGCATTGGTAGCGCTGTTGGCAAGGTCAAACCCGGCGATGGTCCCGCTCGCGGCAGTCTTTCTGGCATACATCCGCATTGGGGCGGATATGATGTCCCGCATGAGCGACGTCTCCGCCGAGATGGTTTCCATCGTGCAATCCGTCATTATTCTTCTCATCTCCTCCCAGCTCCTTTTGCAGGGACTGAAAAACCGGGTGCTGCTTAAGGAGGCGAAGGCGAATGAATAATATCTTTGAGATGCTTCTGCATTCCAGCTTCTGGTTTTCCGTCATACGTGTCACTACGCCAATTCTCTTTCCCGCCATTGCCGTGCTAATCACAGACCGGGCAGGGATTGTGAATATCAGCATGGAGGGGACTATGCTCTTTGCTGCCTTGGCCGGAGTATTAGTCAGCGCATGGAGCGGTAGTGCGTGGATTGGCCTTTTGGGCGCTATGTGCGCAGGTCTGTTACTCGCCGTCGTGCTCGCTTATTTTACACTGGAGTTGAAAACCGACGTAATTCTGGGCGGTATTGCTATCAATATTTTCGCAGACGGCGGCGCCATCTTTATCCTCTATATGCTCACAGGAGACAAGGGAACTTCCGTCTCCCTATCCAGCAAGGTGTTGCCGAACATACACATTCCGTTTATAAAAGACATCCCTATTCTCGGCGAGATCATCTCAGGACATAATGTGCTCACTTATATTGCAATTGTCGTTACCCTCGCAGTGTTCTTCCTTATCAATAGAATGCCGCTGGGTTTGCGTATTTGTTCCGTTGGCGAGAACCATGAGGCGGCCCAGTCGGTGGGTGTCAGCGTAAAGAAAATCCAGTACACTGCCGTTCTTTTGAGCGGCCTAATCGCAAGCATGGGCGGCGCGTATATGTCCATGGCGTATTTGCCAAACTTCTCCCGGAATATGACATCCGGACGCGGCTGGATTGCGTTGGCGGCGGAGGCCATGGGTCGGGGCAATGTTATCACCACCGCTTTGACCTCTCTGCTGTTTGGGTTTGCCGATGCTCTTTCCAACGCGCTACAAATGTTCAATCTCCCCGCAGAGTTGGTGGGGATTATCCCCTACGTGGCTACAGTTATTGGCTTAGTCCTTTACGCTATACGCACCAATAGCAGGCTGTCCAAGCGTCAGCACCCCCCTGCCAGATAACCCTAATCTTCAGTCTGATCTGATTTCGCAAACAGTACAAGCCTGCTGAGCAGGAATAGTGCCATACGGATTCTTGTCTTTCTTTGCTGGAGGAGTCAACAGCTTATGGATAATCTTAAACACGGATACAATGCGCGTTCCTTTGGTTTGCAAAACTCTGCCACCAGCGGGCTGCTTCGTGCCGACCGTCACGGATCGTCTTGGTATTGAGGATGTACACATACACCATCATCGTGACCCCGCCGAGGACGCTGAACATGACGGCGCAAACAATAGGTGCGGTAGTGCCTTGGATTTCTTCTTTCTGTATTGGTTCTCAGCTAGAGTTTGCCCTTCAGGCTGCGCCGTGATGTCGCGGTGCTTGTGACAGTAAGTGCGCGGACGTTCCCCTTGGTGGGGAGCGTCCGCGTTGCTAGTGCGCCCGGTGAGCGCACGTTCTAACGGGTGAAGTGAACGTCCCGAATCCGTCCGGCAGTGGGAAGGATATCCCTGTCCTTTGGGGCTACCTCGTTCATCAGCTGACCACCGATGTACAGTTCGTCAAAGAATATTTCTTCTAGCCCTTGCTACCATCCGCAAGATCGTGGACTTTCTGTAGCCAAAGGAATCTACTCGCACGATGAATTCTTGGTCCTGAATCTCTAGATCCAAGTTCTCCACCGCTAAGACGTCCTCCTCCGTGATCTGGAGATTGGTCTTTTTCTCCGACTCGCCCTTCATCTTTTTCTTCAGCTCCTGATGGGGATAGACCTTCCTAATGCTATTTAGGATGACTTCTGCAATGGCGGATATCCTCCTCTATCAGCTTTCGGTTGCCCTGAACATTTGAGTGATCCGCTCAAGTAACCGCTGATTAAAGCGGCAAGAGCCGTCAGCGAGGGATTTTGACCCAAATGAAAGTTTGGAAAACGCAGGAATGCTGTATGTATTTCGCGTTTTCCGAACTGCACAGTTGGGTCAAAAGATCCGCTGAGGGCCGCAGGCGATTTAATCAGCGGTTACTCAAGGGGAACTCGGCGACCACCAGAAGATAATGTCTGCCGTTCACAGAGATTGCCTCTTGATTTCTTCAGTACGTCGTTTAAATGAATTAATCCGAAATAACGATAACCCTTGAATCATTTAATTCTTTCATCAATTTCTCAGGAAAAACGGCATCCGTAATGATACCCGCCACCTCCTCGCTTTTGCAAACATGGGACAGCGCCGTGGACGGAATCTTCTTTTTATTAACCAAGATATACGTTTCCCGAGCGCACAACATTGCCTGGCGCTGAAATAGCATATCATGCGCCTTGTATGCTGTAATATTGAGCCGCTCATCAAATGCAGCAGCGCTGAGAAACGCTTTGTCTGCATGAAAATGCTTTAATGCCTCGATAGTTTAAGCTCCAAAGCTGTTTCCATCTTCCGCATCAGTCTGCCCTCCGAGCAAATACAGTCTTTCACATCCCCCAATTCAAGCAGCAAGGCAATTCTGATTGTGTTCGTAATAATTGTAAGGGCTTGGGGTTTTTGGGCTTTTTTAGAAGTTCTACGCTCAAAAGGATGTTAGTGGTGCTACTTTCAATAATGATTGGCTCCTTATCACAAATCGTCTCACACGCAGCTATTGCAATAGATTTTTTCATCTTCCGCGATTGTTTTCCGAACTTGGAATGGCATAGCGTCAGAAAGGGCCGCTCCACCGTGAATCCGCGTAATCTTCCCGCCATCACATAATCTGGCCAAATCTTTCCTTATGGTTTCCTTTGTGACCCCTGTTGCTGCTGAAAGCTGAGCTACTGACGCAGCGGACTTATATGCAAGTAAATTCAGTATTCTTTTTTGTCGATTTTCCATATCCCCAGTCCGAGCCAAGGTAGTACCCCGCCATGTCAGTCTTTGTCTTCTATCAGATACAAGGAAAAGTATTGATATTTTTACCATTATGTTTTTGATAGCAAGTCACAATAATATTTTGCTGCAAGGTGATTTGACGGATCAAGTATTAACGCATTTTGAAAGTCCACTAATGCATCGTCAATTCGCCCCAAATTTGCGTCAATTATACCTTTGCTCAGATATACATCTGCATTATCAGGGGCTAATATCATAGCCTTATCAATATCGCACGCTGCCGTCCTATACTTTCCAAGAAATGCATAGGCATGTGCTCGATTCAGATATGCTACGATATAGTCATCTCTTAGTTCAATTGCACGGCTATAATCCTCAATTGCTTTTTGAATTTTACCGCTCTTAATGTAAACAAGGCCGCGGTTACACCATGTTCCTGCATTCGAATCTCCCAATTTGATTGCCAAACTATAATCCTCTATTGCTTCTTCAAGTTTTCCTGTATTGCCAAACAGAAAAGCTCGTTCACATAGTGCAGGGATATAGTGTGGTCGCATCTCAATTGCTATATTGAGATGGAAAAGAGCTTCTTCAAATCTCTTTTCCTGTATTTCCACAAGGCCAAAACAATAGTATAGTTCCGCTCTTTGAAACCCCTGTTCTTCTGCTATAGTCAAATAATTGATAGCTTCAAAGTAGTGTTTCCGAGCAATCAGAGATAGTGCAAAGCTGAACCACAACTCCTTCTGAATGGTATTCCGACCACAACATTTAGTTGCTCTTTCAATGCAGCATGCAATGCTTTCGGGCCTGTCATTGTCCAGGAAAATTCCTATGTTGAAAAAGCTGTCTGTTGGGCTGTTCAAAAGCTGTAATGCTTTTTGATAAAAAGATTCTGCTTCGCCATTTCCTTGTAGAGTCAAAATAACAGCTTTACTACTGTAGTAATCTGGATTTTGCGGAAAAAAATCAATTAGGTAATCTATGTGTTGAAGTGCTAAATTAAAGTCCTTTAATGCATATCCGATTTGTGCCAATACTTCGTGAACAAAACGAGCCGTGCTCTTGTCAGCATTCTCCAAAATATCTTCGAATACTTTTTTTGCTCCCACATAGTTTTTTGTTTCAATCAGGCGTTTACCTTTTGAAATAAGCCCAGACACCTCATCATTCATCATATTTTATCACCCCGTTCACCTAGATTTTCCTCCTTGCAACAGTAAAATTCAATGTTTGTCTATGTTCCGAGCAGTTTCTAAATGTGGTCTTTATCATCTCGCAAAGGGTGCACTCCACTCCTAGGGTGTATCTGAAAACTCCCAACGCACCCGGACAGCGGGCCTTTTCGCGCTGTGCTGCGGCATTTTTCCTTGAATACGTCAGTATTCCTGCGAAAAAATGTCTTGCTCAGCACAATAATTCCTCGCTGCCGGTCACTTCGCCAGCTTTCAGATACACCCTAGTCATTCGATCCCCCTGTGAAGATGAGGTTAAAGATGCTTCAATCTGCTTACTCCGCCGCTGAGTGATTCAATAAAGAGCTCCTTCCCCGCATCTCCATGACTAGGATACCGAATAAGTGGTACATCTCACCTCCTCGAGGATGTCTTTGTAGAACGGCCCAACGGCAATCACCTGCTTCCACATCCACTCGTTTCTCTGTCGCCGTCAAAGTATCTTCCGAAGTGCTGTAAGAGATTGTCGGGGATGCAGTATTGGTCGGCGAAGTGGAGATTGACAGAAGCATTCAGGGCGATTATCCCGCCATAAGCCTTCACATCATCCCCACCACCGCCGACAAAACCGTTCAGAAACGGCGATATCCTCACTGAAGAATTGATAATCTTGTGGATACAAATTCCAACCGAATTCTCCCCATGCCGCGGCCGCATACCAACGATTCTTTTGTCCTTGCAGATGCCGATATCGGTCATTATATGCAGGTTGTGTTGAAGCGCACGAGGGATTCCAGATAGCGCTCCACCACATGTCGGACCCGCAAAGAGGGCATCAGGCATCAACACCGCCTTGGCATTATAACTACCTTCAAGTATTTCGGCATGCTGACAAAAGCTCTTTTCTAAAAAGCAGTCTTTTGAATTGTATCTGATCACGAGCAAATAAGATTCAAATCACTTTAGCTTTACCATAGAAGTACAGTGCTTTTCTTATAGTTTCACTTTGTCAACATGCCTATTTGCCAATAGCGGGGGCATTTTTTGATATCATATCAGCAAAAAGTGCCCCCGGTCAACCCTACTGCGTATAATTTATTGCACAAGGATATTAAACGATTTCGTGTCAATTGAAGCATTGTGGCTATCAAAAAATTCAACACTAACAGTATAGGTTGAACCCGTCGAATAGTTTTGCTGGTTCAAGGAAAAAACATGCCTGAATTCAAGCACTGAGTTTTGTTCACTACCACTTCCAAATGTCCTTGCAAGTCCGCTAATCTGTTTAGTGAATGTATCAAGCGTTTGTCCGCTCGAATTCTTAAAGGTGTACACCGCCTTGCTAATCACATTATTAATGGTGTATGTGCGCTCAGAAGAGTCATAAACAATATCTGAAGAAACGTTTTGAATGGGAGCGCATACACCATAAACAGAAAATTGTCGGTCTTTTTTCACGGCAGCCGCAGAAGATGGAAGAATATTGTGAACTGCATTTGTGAGTGTCGCTGTATTCAGCACGTTATCGGCATCTGCCGCCCCTGCTGTGCTTTGGTAGTCCACCCGTGTAATTGCGACTTTATCACTGCTCGGCATTGTAGACAAAAGGCTAGACGTCGGAGTCATATTGGGAAGACTCGGCTCACCGTATTTGTAGTAAAGTCTGGTCATTGACTGAATTCTTTGCAAACTTTGTAGTTTACCAATCTCAACATTATATGTCGCACTTGTTGGCGTTACATTATACATGAAAAAATGGGAAGTACTTGTGACATATTCTTGGGCATCAGCTGTCCGCCAGCGGGGTTTTATTTCTCCGAAAAAGTCTCCACCATTGCTCCTAATTTCAGGCAGCAAAGATTTCGACCAATATCCCGGGAAGGGATCAAGCAAAATATGTACACCATTTTCATTCGCATACTGTGTCACTCTCTGATTATGCTCATCCGGAGAAAACCTTGAAAGGATGATTTTCGAAGAGTGTTGGACAGAAATTGTCTTAGACGCCATGTTATAGGAGTTTCCTGTCGAATCCAACAATGTAACGCGAACGGTATAGGTTCCACTGGTTAATTCTGGGATCTGTGTTCCATCCTGCCGATTATTGTTTAAGTCCAACGTATTATCAGTACCACTTATAAAAAGTGCGGCAAAGAATTTATCAGTATAATAGCACTTTCTCCATGCGTCTTTAAAGCTAGGAGGAATCCCGTCCGGACCGAGGGCCTCACCAGCAATATAGACCAGGTCCGGCATTGCGCATTGATTGTTAAACGAAGAAGAATACGTTGTAAGCTTCGGATAGTTCATCCAAAGTCCATTATAGTTGTCCTTGGATTCTGCGATGACCTCCTGTTGAACTTGATTGTTTTTTAGTAAAGTTACTTTAAGCTTACTACTTGATGGAATCGTGCTGCCATTCGAAATTGTTCCTATAACATAGAAGTCTCTTCCTGGAGAAATCGTCCCCTGCGTGGTACTTGGGTAGACAATAGAAAATGTTGCTTGAGGAGTTTCACGTTGAGAATCAATTGATGCTAGTTCGGTCGACTGAATGGCATATGCATCTTGAAATGCACCCTGATGTGCGCAGTCCTCCAGCGGTGGCTTAGTTGCAGCATAAACTGGAGATAACACGGAAATGAAGAAAACGAAAACCAGCGTTAAAAGAGCTATCCTTTTGCTATGTTTCATACTCTATCCCTCCTTGTCGTTCAAATAACATCCTTCTTTTCAAACTGCCTTGGTTTTAATACCAAACTGTTAATCCCACCTCCTCATTGCAATGAGATAAATTGCCGGACTGGTAGCCATTCTTTTGCATTAAGTTGTTTATTGCATGCTATTATATAGTATTATAATACATTTTACAGCAAATTAAATCAACAATTAAACCTGCTTTCTCAATTTTTTAGAAGTTATTACAGCAATTATGTACAGATTTTGTGCAAAGGGATAAAAGGCAAGCACAATAATTAGCCTTCACATTACAGAACATGCAGAGCAAGTCAATCTCTTCAAACTGTTAGATCAGAGTGAAGTATGTTCTCATACAGTTATGCCAACGCAGGCAATATGGAATTACCGTTTCAGCCACTGTGTAAACTCGTCCATTGAGATTTCGCCGCTCTCGCACTTCTCCTTTTCCTTCTGCGCCTCCCTGCTCCAAGCGGAGAACGATTCCTGCGAGATCTTTCCCGCGCGGATCCACGCAAAGCGGCGCTTGTACTCGCGGCGGTAGATTTTCAGCAGCTCGTCCTGCGCGTGGCTTTGCACATACTGCCGCATCGCGCCGACCTCTTTGCAGGTGCGGCCGCGGC
>ENA-ORPH01002140-ORPH01002140.1-human-gut-metagenome-genome-assembly--contig:-NODE-2140-length-17091-cov-3.983212_pt1 | contig 17091 bp, 15 predicted proteins | sample MGYA00242142_ERZ509074 | MGnify/ENA primary metagenome ERZ509074 (study PRJEB26280, sample SAMEA2338724) | human gut metagenome | biome: human gut; feature: human-associated habitat; material: faeces...
CCCGCCGTAAAAAGCCGTTACGACCAGAATTAAAATAAAAGCCGCCGTTGTGAACATATGCGCCAGCGAACTTTTCCGTGCTTTGAAATGCACGCCCAGAACACAGGCGTATAAAAAGACGATGTACAGACATTCCGACAAAAACTGCCCTGTTTTCAAAGCATGCACCAAAACGGCGCACAGATAAGCCGTAAAGCCCAGCGTCGTCAGCAGCGAAAAGAAATAACTGATTTTTTGCGACCGGCTGAGAATACTTTTCGGCGATTCTTCCGTATTCAGGGTTTTTTGGAAAACCCAGCCCCGCCAGAACGGCCAGAAACAAAAAACACCCCATGCCGCAGATAATCCCCAGCGGAAATTCCATTAAAAACAGCGGCACTTTATATTCGATAAATCGTCCGGCCGTCATTGCAACGGATAAAATACAAGACAGACAGACGCCGAAAATAAAGATCAAAAAAGCGATATAAGTAAAAGAAAGCGGTATTTGCGACGTTTCCGTTCGTTCGTCGGCGGCCGTATTTTTTTTGTCGTTGAATAAAGCCATACTTTTTCCTTCATCAGAATAAAAAAATTTTTTTCATGCTACACCAAAAAAGGTTTCTCTTCTGTTAAATTTAAGTTACATACCCCTCTAACCGTTTGTTTTGCCGGGAAAATACAATCCGATAAGCTTTTGACTTTATTGCCCGGAAATGAGATAATATCTGAAACAAGGAAGAGGAAAACATGGTAAACGAACACGGAACCGATGAGACCGTTTCCTTGTCGGCAGAAGAATTGGATCGCCTTTTTAATATCGGGATCGCTCTTTCGGCCGAGCAGGATATGGACGTATTGCTGGAAAATATCCTGACCGCGGCAAAGGAATTCTGCAACGCGGAAGGGGGAACGCTGTACCTGATGGACCCGGCGCAAAATCAGCTGGTCTTTTCCATTCTGCATAATGACAAGCTGGGGATAAAAATGGGCGGCACGTCCGAAAAAAAGGAAATTCCTTTCCCGCCTTTGTACCTGTACGACCCGGAAACCAACGAACCCAACTATTCCAACATATCGACCTATGCCGCTTTGGCCGAAGAAATCGTCAACGTGCCCGACGCCTATGATTCAACGCGGTTTGATTTTTCGGGCACGCATAAATTCGATAAAAAATCGGGATACAGGTCAAAATCGTTCTTAACCGTTCCTTTGAAAACCAGAACGGGGCAGGTCGTCGCCGTGTTGCAGCTGATTAACGCCTGCGCGCCGTCCGGAGAAACGATCAGCTTTTCCAAATCAATGCAAAGATTGGTCGAAGCGCTGGCTTCCCACGCCGCCGTCGCGATTGACAACCAGCTGTTGCTGACGTCGCAGAAAAACGTGCTGGAAGCTTTTTTGGAAGTAATCGCTCGCGCTATTGACGACAAGTCGCCTTATACCGGCGCGCACTGCCAGCGTGTGCCCGTCATCGCGCGCATGATGGCGCTGGCCGCTGTGATGACGCAGGACGGCGTGTTCAAGGACTTTGAACTGTCCGATGACGAATGGTATGCTTTTCATCTGGCGTCCTGGTTGCACGACTGCGGCAAAGTCACGACGCCCGAATATGTTCTGGATAAGGCGACAAAACTTGAAACCGTCAACAACCGTATTCATGAAATCCGCGCCAGATTTGAAATTCTGCGCCGCGACGCGCATATCGACTATCTGAAAAAACGGCTGGCCGGAACGGAACCCAGAGAGGCTCTGTTGGCCGAATTCAATGCCCGTGTTAAAAAGCTTGAAGACGATTTCGCCTTTTTGGCAAAATCAAACATTGGATACGACGTTTTGTCCGATGAAGAAGTCAAACGGGTCCATGAAATCGCCAAACAGACATATTATCGCTATTTTGATAAAACGCTCGGCCTGTCGTGGGACGAAACCGAACGGATCAAAGACAATATGCCGCCGAAAACAAATCCGCATGAACCATTGCTGGAAGATCGTCCGGATCATATCTTCGGCGGGTATAACCGCGGGGAAATTCATAATTTGTCCATTGCGCGGGGGACTCTGACGCCCGAAGAAGCCAAAAAAATTAACAGTCATATTGATATGACGATCGAAATGTTAAAAGCCATTCCGTTCCCGGCGCATATTAAAAATGTTGTCGAATATGCCGGCGGGCATCATGAACATATGGACGGAACGGGCTTTCCAAACCGTTTGAAACGTTTTCAGATGTCCGTTCCGGCGCGTATTTTGGGACTGGCCGATGTGTTTGAAGCTTTGTCGTCCAGCGACAGACCGTATAAAAAAATCAAAAAGCTGTCGGAAATCGTCGCCATTATGTCTGGTATGGCAAAGGGCGGCCATATTGATCCCGATTTGTTTAATTTGTTCTTGACTTCGGGCGTTTATCAGGAATATGCCGAACAATACATGAAAGAAAGCCAGATAGATCAGGTTGATATTCAACAGTATCTGGTTGAGGCAGAAACGCTTAAAGAGGAATAAATGCAGATCCGTCTTTTTGTAAATCAGCCTTTGGCTGTCGGGGCGACCGTATGTCTGGCCGAAAATCAGCTGCATTATCTGCGCAATGTTTTGCGCGCGGAACCGGGGGCGGAACTGTTTGTTTTTAACGGCCGCGACGGCGAATTTGCAGCCGTACTGTCCGTATTGAACAAAAAGGAAGCGCAGATTCAGATCTGCCGCGTTCTGCGCGGCCAGCCGGAAAAACGCGATGTGCGTTTGTATTTTGCGCCGTTAAAGCGCGACCGGACGGAATTGGTTGTGGAAAAGGCGACCGAACTGGGCGTAACGAAAATCGTTCCCGTCATAACGCAATATACGTCCGTTAAGCGCGTTAATGTCGAACGTTTGCGCGCCGTTGCGACAGAAGCCTGCGAACAATGCCGCCGGCTGGACGTGCCGGAAATTTCTGAACCTGTCGCGCTGGCGGCTCTGTTAAACGAACAAAGCGCGGATAAACCGCTGCTGGTTCATTTGGACGAAACCGGCGCGGGACGAAAAGCGGGGCAGGTGTTTGACGGTTTGGATAAAGCGGCTTTTCTTGTCGGACCGGAAGGCGGTTTTTCAGATTCCGAACGCGCTTTAATCGCCCGGACGCCCCATACGGCCGGACTGGATCTGGGGGAACGAATTTTGCGGGCGGAAACGGCTGCGGTTGCCGCTTTGGCTTTGTTTATGTGCAGATAATTTTGAAAGGCGGAAAACTTAATGAAACACGATCATCACTGCTCTTGTCACGAACATACCCACGATACATGTTCCTGCGGTCATCATCATTCGGACCACTGCGGCTGCGACCATGATCATTTGGAAGAGGGGGAAGATTATTCCGCGATTTCCGCCATGTTCGGATTGGACGACGACGTTCCCGGCGACGCGCTTTCTCTGCTGCAGATTGAAATGAACGAATGTGACGATTTAAGCGAACTGCTGGGGCTGGGCAGGAATCCGGACGTTGATGACATATTAAACGAAGCGATTGCCGATTTGTCGCCGAAAAAGAAAAAAACGCTGATGAATCTGGCGGTTATTCTGCACGATTATCTGCCGGATTAAAAACATTACCGTCAGAACTAATACGCATGAATATCTCTTTGTTGTTTAAGTGCTTTTAGATTTTCAGACGATGGCGTTGAAGGTGTTCGAGAAGACTTTTCTGCGGTTTTGTTTGTCCCTGCTGTCAATATTTTAGAGTGTAAGCCTTTACTTTTCACTTCTTTTTCTTCTGTAGTTAATTTGTAGTCTGATATTTTAGATTGCAGGCTTTTATTTTTCGTTTTTTTTGGCGGCAGAATTGTATTTCCTTTAATTTGTACGGCAGCATTTTCCGGTAAAATTAATTTCCCCAATTTTGAAAAGTCCTGATCTTCAAAAACGAAAGATTTACATTTTGTTTTGCTCAGATCAAGAATACTTCCTGCAGGGAATGTGACATTATTTAGAATAAATTCTTCACATTTTTGATTTCTAAAAGAAAAAGAGAAGAAAGGACATTCTGCTTTGCTCATATCCAAGTTGCTTAAGCGTAAAAAGGTTTCTTGCTGTGATTTGATATCGACAAATGAAAGCGTGTCACATTTCAAAGGTAGCTTTTCCGGTAATTTTGTATTGCCGCCGCATATTGTTACATTTGGATTTTCTGGCAAAGATATTGTGTCCATATTCGAAAAGTTTTGATTTTCAAAGGTAAAATTATTACTTTTAACCTGACTTAAATCAATTTTTTGTCCTTCCGGGGGTTGAAAACTGCTTAAAATAACCTCTTTGCATTCCCAATCCATGTTTTTAGGAAGAGATGTTCCTTTTTTAAATTTTATCATTGCCTCTTTTGGAGGATAAAAAGCGCCCAGTTTCGCGCAATTCTGATCTTCAAGAGAAACGATATTCGTTTTTAGATTGCTTAAATCCAATGTGTTTCCTTCGGGAATATTAACATTACAGAAAAAAAAGCATCTACATTCCTGAGGAAAGACCAGATTGTCCGTACTGGATAAAGTACTGTTGGAAATCCCTACAATTCCGGTGCATTTGCTTAAATTAATTATTCCTGATGCTGAGCAGTTATCCATAGAAAAGTCACCGGTATAGTACATATCTGATTTTTCAGGAGGAATTATTGAAGAAAAATCAGCGTTATTTATTTCTATTATATCGGAGCCGTTTTCTTTGCCGTTTTTGATTGCGCTGCTAAAAACAAGCCCGTGAATATCTGGAGTAAAAGATTTATATTCGTCTTTTAAAGGGGCGTTTTCTTTTATATAAGGGACGACACGGAAATCGGCAATTTGTTTATTCATGCGTTCCTGCATATAATCATTTTTTTCGCTTATATTATAAGGCGTATGCAACTTTGCAAAATGTTCCCATTCTGGTGAATAGAAACCTTTATCATCGGCGATTTTTACAACACGGTCTCCTGCCTTTAGATAAACAGACGTAACCTGGTTTCTGTCGGGGCGAATTAGGGTTTCGTAATCTTTTTTATTTTCGGAATGTCCTACGCATTCTTTAGAGCCTTTAGGCCGCTCAATTTCTGCCATGCCGTAGAATGCTTGTCCGATGCTTTCTTTATATTCGTATATAAAACCGTAATGGATTCCGTTTATTTCTTTGTATTTCAACCCTGCGCCTCTTACTCCGTCAGCATACGTTGCTGCGTCGGAAAAGCTTTTTGTTGCATAAGCCGCATCACGCTGTCTTCTGTGAAAAGTCAGGGCGTATGGATTATCTCCTAACGTTCCGCCGCGATATAAAACATGTTCTTTTCGTGTTTGTAATACATCAACGGCAGGCATGCTTTTTGCCGCTTCCAGTTGTTGTGACAGAAAACTGTCCACATCTTTTTCGTTTGGATTATTATCGGATATATTGATGGTTTTTTGGTCATAGACGCGAGAAATCGCCGGAATTAAATTTCTTTTTGTAACCGGTAAAGCGCGACTGGTATCAATGTTTTCTTTTCTCAGAGTATTAAAAATATCGGCCGTTGCTTTTACTGCATCTTCCGGTGTTAAAAACGGTGAACGTACTCCCGTCCCGTCAACAACAAAGCAATTAAGATTTTCTTTTACTTTTGGATCATAATAAGGTACTGCGTCAATACCGTTCGCACGTAATAAACTGACAATGTCATTAACGTGCAGTCCGTTTAAATGAATGCCTAAGGAAAGAGATACGGGCTGTTCCAAATTATCAAAATGATCGGAAAAAATACTTTTAAGTTCTTCCTCATAGGGAGATTCTTTTACAATGTTCGCAATAAAAGATTTATCTGTCATATTTCTGCCCTTATTATATTTTTTTATGTTATCACACTGAAAAACAAAAATAAATATTTATGATTTTTTGTTTTAATTCATCTTATACGAAAAAAAGTCCCCCTGGTATTCTAATATCGGGGGAACTTTTTTGGTTGTTCGAAACAGGAAAAACCGGAAAAGATTTTTAGATTTTTCCTAATCCTTTCAATATCTTTTCGGGCGTAAAGGGCCATTCGCGGATCCATACGCCGCAGGCGTTGTGAATAGCAATGGCCAGCGCCGGCGCGGCGCCGTTCGTTGCCAGTTCGGAAATCGACTTTCCGCCGTAGGGGCCGTCCGGATCTTTAGTAAAGACCAGCGGTGCCTGAAAATCTTTGGGCAGGTCGTAAATGGTCGGCGGGTTGTAATCCTGCAGATTGTCGTTTAAAGGCTTGCCGTCTTTATCCAGAATAATGCCTTCGTACAAAGAATGTCCGATGGATTTCAAAACGCCGCCGAAGACTTGTCCTTCCGCCAGTTCGGGATTGATCGGCGTGCCGCAATCCAACAGAGCGTAGAACTTGCGCACGTCAATTTCTCCCGTACGGGTGTTGACGGCGACTTCGGCAAAGTTCGCGCCGTAAGGAATGGCATGGTTCTCGGTAATGAACGAACCGATCCCCTGCAGTTGTCCGGATCCGTGTCCCGTTGTCGTGTTGTAAGCGATTTCGGCATAAGTGATTTCGCCTTTTTTGCCTTTGACTTTCGCGGGATATTCCAAAACGCAGTCTTCGACGGGTTCGTTCAGATATTCGGCCGCTTTCTGAAGAATTTTTCTTTTCATGTCTTCAGCCGCCAGACGTGCCGCGTTCCCCGAAAAGAACGTTCCCGAAGAAGCGTAAGCTCCCGTGTCAAACGGCGTGTGATCGGTGTCTCCGCTCATCACGGTGACCTGAGACAACGGCACATTTAAGACTTCCGCAACGACTTTCGCCATCACGGTATCCAACCCCGTTCCGATGTCCGCCGCTCCGGAATGCAAAGAAAATCCGCCGTCCGCCAACATTAGGATATGGGCGTTTGAATGATCCAGCCCCGGCAAACCCGATCCCTGCTGAATAATGGAAACGCCTTTGCCGATTTTAATATCCGGATCGTCCGATGTTTCTTTCTTGCCCCAGTCGATCATTTTGGAACCGACTTCCAACGCTTTTTCTAAACCGCAGCTTTGAACCAAAGCGGGCGTTCCTTCGCGCCCTTCACCCAGACAGCGCAGGATTTCCAAAACGGCGCCTTCGTGAACCATGTTTTTGCGCATCAGTTCAATCTGATCCATACCCAGCTGTTCGGCCAGTTCCGCAACCGTGCTGTTTAACGCAAAAGCTCCTTTGGGCGCGCCGTAACCCTGATAAGCGCCGGTCGGCATGATATTGGAATAATAAATGCGCACCGTAAAGTACATGTTCGGGCATAAGAACAACGGCAGGTTTTTGGAACACGCGTTCATCGGAACGGTTAAGGCGTGAGCCCCGAACGGTCCGGTGTTGGCTTCGTTATCCATTTGAATGGCGGTAAACGTGCCGTCTTTCTTTGCGCCGATTTTAACGCGCACGCGCATCGGTTTGCGTGTCGAACAGGTGTTGAATTCCTGATTGCGCGTGTAGCGGTAATAGACGGGACGACCTGTCGAATAGGTCGCGAAAGCGGCGACGTCTTCCAAAATAACGTCTTGCTTGGAGCCGAATCCGCCGCCGACACGTTCTTTGATGACATGAATTTTTGTTTCGGGGATTCCCAGCACTTTGGCGACAACGCGGCGCAAGTGGAACGGCACCTGGGTCGAGGCGTGAATGACCAGACGATCACCCTGCATCTTTGTAAAGACAACGTGCGGTTCGGTCGGCGTGCATTGGATCTGCGTTGTGGCAAAGGTTCTGTCGATAATGACATCGGCTTCCTGAAAGCCTTTTTCCACGTCACCGATGCCGCCTTTGACGCTCGCGGCCAGATTGTGATGCGGATCGGCGCGCAAAGGGAAGGGGTAGTGGATTTTACCGTCACGCGGATCGGCGTTTTTATTGTATTCGTCCAGATCTTCCGGAGCCCCGACACCGTACGTCACATACGATTTATGCAAAACAGGAGCGTTCGGCGCTTGCGCTTCGTCCCACGTGAACACGGGCTTTAAGACGTCATATTCCACTTTGATTTTTTTCAAAGCTTCATCGGCGGCTTCGGCCGTTTCCGCGACAACGGCGGCGACACGATCGCCGACATAGCAGACTTTTTGATTAAACAGCTTCCTGTCGTGCGGAGACGGTTCCGGCGCGCCTTGTCCCGCGTTCGTGTAATAAACGTCGGGGCAGTTTTTGTGCGTAATGATCGTTACGACACCGGGGACTTTTTCGGCTTCTGTCGTGTCGATCGAAGTAATGTAAGCGTGCGCGTAAGGGCTTTGCAGCATTTTTAAAATGCAGGTGCCCGGTTCGACCATGTCTTCAACGAACGCTTTGTGTCCGGCAACCAGCTGATGACCGTCGATCTTGCGGCGCACTTTGCCGACTTCGCGCAAATCTTCGCGAAATTCCGTAAAGCCTTCGGTTTTATAATTCGGATCTTTCATTCTTTTCCTTGCCAGATCGACCGCTTTGAAGAACGGCTGATAGCCTGCGGAACGGCTGAACAAAGGCGATAACGCGTCCATGATGTCGTCTTTTGACGGATCGGGGGTACGTTCCAGCAAGCTGGTCAGCATTAACGCCGCCGCCGGAGAATTGTATCCCGACTGCACCAGTCCGCAGTCAACCATTGCCGATTGAACGGCGGACAGTTTCCCGTCTTTCATGACGGATTCGATCGTCTTAATGTCCGCCCCGTCAATCTGGGCGGCAATCATCAAACCGGCGTTAACGGTTTTTCCGTTGAATATGATCGTGTCCGATCCGCAAAATCCCTGATGATCGTCACTGTCGCGCACCGAAAAAATTCCCAAACGTTGCAGTAAGACCTGAACATTTTCGCCGGCTTCGGTCTGGACGGTCTTTTTTAATCCGTTAAGAGTAAAAGAAATTTTCATTTTTACACTCCCTTCGCCGCTTTGATCAGACAATCGGCAAGCATGACACCCGCAATATATTTCTTAAAGGCCGCGGACGTTCTGTAATCGTCAAAAGACACCACCGCTTTTGAGATCTTTTCCGCCAGTTCGTCCCGATCGGATAGGGGGGCGCCGCTTAAAGCGATTTCCAGATCGGTCAGGCGTTCGATTTTTCCTCCGTCTTGCGCGACGACCAGATAAATTTGCTTTTCAAATACGCCGGCCGCGACAGAAACCAAGCTGACACCGCGCGCCGTTATGGAATGCTTGTTTGAACAAACGGCGGCTTTTAACGGTATGCGAACCGCCAAAATCAACGCGGAACAATCCGAAGTGACGTATTTTTCGACACTGATTTCTTCTGTCGGTGTTTCCAGTCGGGCTCCCGCGGCAATTAAAACGGTTAAGATGGAAAAAGCCGGATTCTTGGTCGCAATCGCGCCGGCCAAAGTGCCCTGATTGCGGATATTGCGATTGCGGAATAATTTAAGATTGTCCTTGATATAATCAGGAATCAGATCATTGTCTAAAATATCTTGCAGTGTTGTCATTGCACCGATGCGAAGTGTATCCTGATCCTGCTTGATAAAGTTCAAATCCAATTCGTTCAGACTGATGACCGTTTCGGGATTCATGGCAGATCTGGACGAATTGATCCAAGAACCGCCCGCCATATAAACGGCGTCAGGCGTTGCCTGTTTTAACTGGACGGCTTCGATTATCGTTTTCGGTTTAAGAAATTCCGTTATCATTTCGACCTCTGAAAAATAATTTCGGCTATTATACAAGAGATTGTTTTTTTACCAAAACGAAAAAGAGCTTTTTATGAAAAAACCCTGTTTGAAACAGGGTTTCTCTTGTTTTTTTCAAGCCAGTACCTTGTCCAGAAAGTAAGGCATCTGCACATACCACCAATCCCAGTCGTGGTTGACGTCTTTGCCCCAGATATCGACAAAGGCGGGAATGTGTTTTTGTTCCAGAATTTGTTTTAAACGCAGGGTATCTTCGACCATGGGATCTTCCCATGCGCCCTGGCCGACGCAGAAAGCCAGTCTGGCGCGGCGCATCTGGTTTAAGTATGCTTCGTCCGTTACGTTCGGCAGGAAATACAGCGGGCAGTTTCTGTAAACCGTATCGTCCATGTAATCGCCCAAAAAGTATTTGGAAGAATACAATCCGCTTAAAGCGATCACGGAATCGATCAGATCGGGACGGCGGAAAAAAGTGTTGGCGCTGTGTGTCGCACCCATGGAACACCCTGTCGCCAGAATGCCGATTTCGTTTCCGCCGTTGGCGTCTTTGCTGATTTCCTTGATGCGCGGAATGAATTCTTCAACGGTATAGTTGAAGTATTTTTCCTGCATCTGCATGTTGTCGTAAGGATTGCCTTCTTTGTTTTCCCAGCTTTCCCAGTCAATGCCGTCAATGCAGAACAGCTGAATGCGTCCCGCATCGATATACGGGGCGCAGATGTTGACCATACCGTGATATTCATAGTGCCAAAAACGGCCGCAACCGGGCGGAAAGACCAAAACGGGTTTTCCCGTATGCCCGTACACTTTGAATTCCATGTCTCTGTTCAGGCAGGAAGAGTATTCCTTGAAATATTCTTCTTTCATTTTTTATCCTTTTACACGCGTTCGTTAATGGCATTGATGATTTCGTTGATTTCTTCCAACGTGTCGGCATAAATCAGGTAAACGTAATCCCCCATGGCGCGCGCCGTAATGCCTTCGATCGGCATGTGTTCCATGATATGGGAACCGTATTTGGCCAGAATGGCTTCATGCGTGTAAACGTAGTTGAAACGGTATTTCCGGCTGGCATAAGCCGCATAACGTTTCTGAGTCATATCGCCTTCGGGTTTACCTTTGATCAAAGTGTCCGCCCAAGCTTTATAGATATTCACGTCATGAGAGGCTTCATAGATTTCCGTGATCATGCCTCCGGGCGGACGCATATTGACTTCCAAAGCCATAATCTTTGATTTTCCGGTTTTCTTGTCCGTTGTGCGGAAAAATTCAAAATGAAAGAAAATGTCTTTGATGCCGTAAGCCTTGACGATTGCCGTACCCGCTTTGCGGATATCTTCGGCCATATTCTTTTCGGAATGGTACATGATGCAATCATCATTGACAACCGTATCCATCAAAGATTGATGATAGACCTGGCTGGCGCAAAAGACGATTTCGCCGTCACGATTGGTCAAACCGTCAAAAGTTTCGACATGACCGTTGATGAATGTTTCCATAATATAAGGAACATCGGGTTTTTGAGCAAAAAAGTCCGCCAGTTCGGATTCTGTGTATAAGGTGTATGTATCGCAGGCACCGACACCGTCATCAGGTTTGACGACAACGGGAAAACCGTGCTTGTCCGTAAAAGCTTTTCCGTCCGCAAAGTTGTTGGGTAAGCAGTAATCGGCACAGTCGACACCGGCTTTTTTGAAAAAAGCTTTCATTTTGGATTTTTGTTTGTGATCCATGATTTCGGGATATTTAACCCCTTCAATATTGAAATCCGTTCTCAGCTTTGCTTCGGTAATCAGCCAGAATTCGTTGTTGGATTGAATCCTGTCGATTTTGCCGTGATGATGGATCAGACACGCCGTTGCGCGATAGACCTCATCGTAATCTTGCAGATTGTCAACGCGGTAGTATTCGGTTAAAGCGTCTTTCAATCCCGGTTCCAAAGAATCGTAATCGGCATCGCCGATTCCCAAAACATTAACGCCGTTTTCCTTTAAATAGCGGCAGAATTTCCACCCGTAGGTCGGAAAATTCGGAGAAAAATAAAGAAAATTCATTATGTTATGTCCTAAAAGCTTTTTTATAAAAAGGCTTGCCCTTTTCTTTTGAAAAAGTGGCAAGCCTGAAAGCAGATGTCAATAAAAAATTATATGACTGCTCTAATCTTTCCATTCGTTTTGATGAATGTATTCTTCGTGAAATCTTTGCGCCTCTTGCGCCGGTTTTTCCGGATATCCCGCGATCATCAAAGAATGAACTTTTATGTTTTCGGGAATATGGCAGACTTTTTTGACAACGTTTTCACGTTCTTCATGGGGGTGCATACCGACCCAAACGGATCCGATCCCTTTGGCGTGGCAGGCAAGCAACATGTTTTGCATGGCGGCAGCGCAGTCTTGTTCCCAATATTCGGGAGACGCAGCTCTGTCCAAATCGGCGCAAACCGCAACCGCAAAAGCGGCCGTTTTGGCCATGGGTGCCGTCGGCAAGCCGTTGCCGAACTGAGTCAGTTTGTCTTTGTCCGTAATAACGACAAATTCCCAAACCTGCTGGTTGCGGGCGCTGGGAGCATACATACCGGCTTTGACAATATCCGTAATGTCCGCCGCCGCGACTTTCTGATCCGTATACTGACGCACGCTGCGCCGTGTTAATAATCCTTCCATTAATTCCATCAGATTGATCCTTTCCATAAAAAAACGTTGATTTGATTTTATCAGCTTTCTTATTCTGGCGAAAGATGATAATAATAAAACGACAATCTAACTGTTTGACGGGATTATAAATGTTGGCTTGGTTCCTTGACTATTTGCATTTTTCTTTGGCAATGTTGGCTGTTTGCGCCCCGCAATCCGCGATTCCCGTCTTTGTGAATTTGACGGACGGCATGGGGACGCGCGAAAAAGAGGGAATCGCCCGTCAGGCGGGGATAACGGTGGCTTGCGTGCTGTTGTCTTCGGCGTTCTTCGGCAGCACTATTCTGGATATTTTCGGCGTCAGTCTGAACTCTTTCCGCATCGCCGGCGGCATTTTGTTGATTTCCATCGCGTTCGGCATGATGAAAGCTTCTGAAAAACGTCATACCAAAGAAGAACAGGCCGAAGCCGAAAACCGTGACGCCATCGGGGTGATGCCGATCGCTTTGCCGGTGATCTCGGGACCCGGAGGCATTTCCGCCATCGTGATCGCAACGCAGACGGATCAGTCCTGGGCACATATGCTTTCGGTGTGTTGCGCCGGCGTGACGGTCGCTCTGGTGTCTTGGATCTGTCTGAGAGTCGCCGATAAATTAGCGGTTGTTTTGGGGCAGACGGGATTGAATATCATCGGGCGTATTTGCGGTATGATCCTGTCCGCATTGGGAATCGAGTTCATTTATACGTCTTTAAAGGCGATGTTCCCCGCTTGGATCGGATAAAAGGCGTTAATCCGTAAAACGGTAGATTTTATTATCATTGAAATGATGTTTTCCTATGACGCCGGCAACAATGACCAGCACGCCGAGCGCTTGTAACTTTTCTTTCGAGTTCATTTTTTTGCGCCCTAAATAAAAAGCGATAAGGTAAATAAGGATAAACAGGTACAATATATCAGTCTCTTTTAGTTCTCCATTCATATAATATCTGAAGTAAAAAGAAAGCTGCCGTCATATAAAAAGAATACATTATTCCTTTATCAAACTCGCTTAATTCTTTTGATCCGAAATGATAAACGTAACGTTTTTGATCCGTTTCTAAAAAGCGGTTGATCTTTTTGATTTCATCGTCAGCATCGTCTTTAAAGGTAAAATCGTAAGGAAAAACCTGTTCCTGATCTTTGGACTGAAAAACGATCTGATAAACATAATAAGACGAGTAACGTCTGTGACGTTTGACCTCTCGGACTTTGGCATAATCAACATCTTTGAGATCGTATGTTTCAACAAATCGCAGATCGGTGTCGGCAATGGTCGATCTGGCGTAAGAACAAAGCAAAGTGTCTTTCCGGCAATCCAAAAGCACTTCCTTGTCTTCAAAAAAATAAAACCACCCCTCAACGATAAGAAGAGCCGCCATGACATATTTGATGCGGGAAACGGCTTTTCGGCGATCTTCCTCTTTTTTACACAGAAACGTAATGCCGTAAGTAAAGGCGATGAGCACTGCAGGAAACAAGATCAGAATAATAAAGAAAAAATGCATATCCGGTTTGTCCTATTTTTTGGCTCGCGGGTGAGCGTGGGTATAGACTTCCATCATTCTGTCGGCGTCCAGTCCCGTATAACGTTGTGTCGTTGACAACGAAGCGTGACCGAGCAATTCTTGAATTGTACGCAAATCTCCGCCTTCGCACAACAAGTGCGTGGCAAAACTGTGCCTTAACGCGTGCGGTGTTGCCGTTTCGGGCAATCCCAGCATATCTCTGATTTTGCGCATTTGTCGCTGCATAACGCCGGGGTTGACCCGTTCGCCGCGCGCACCGATGAACAAAGGAGAATTGTCCGGCGCACCGTCCGGGCGTTCTTTTAAATAGGCGTTGATCATTTCCCGGACAATCGGCAAAACCGGAACGACGCGTTCTTTTTGCCCTTTACCCAGAATAGTCATGACGTCGGATCCGGGGCGGTCTTTGACGTCCAAAGACAACGCTTCGCCGATACGCAGGCCGCAGCCGTACAGCAAAGTGACAAAAGCCATATCCCGTTTTTTCAGCCATGAAGCTTCCTGCAGTTCTCCGGCCGTTTTGATGACGTTAAACGCCTGTTCTCTGGTCAACGGTTTAGGCAAAGCTTTGGGAACCGAAGGCGAATGAATAACGTTGACAGCCGGATTGGACAGCAGGGCGTTGCGTTCTAAAAACTTAAAAAAGTTGCGCAGAGTCGACATGTTGCGCGCCAAAGACGTCCGGCCGATTCCTTCCTGCGTTCTGGCAGCCAGATAAGCGCGGAAATCGGTGACTTCCATTTTTCCCAGAATGTCAAAAGACGGCGTCTGCGCCGTGTAATCGTTTAAAAAATTCAGAAAAGAAGCCAGATCGCGGCCGTATGCCGCCGCCGTATGTCCCGAACAGCGCTTTTCGGTTTTCAACCAGCGCTGCCATTCTTCGATTGCCGTTTTCAGCCGCCCGTCGGCGGCATAGTTGATAACAACGTTTTGAGGTTCGTATAAATGCGCCATAAGCATTCTCCGGAATTATAAATTTTTTATCAGATAAACGGCCAGACTGTCGTCTACACGAACAGTTGTTCCTTTTTGAACGGGCTTTGCGTCATAATGCAGTCCCGTTGCGTCCGGAATATAGTTCATTTTGACATATAATCTTTGTGCCGCTCCGTAATCTTCGGACAATCCCACACCGATGCCGATTTGTGCATACCCCGATTTTTTGGCTACGGATTCAATGCGTTTTAATAATTTTCGACCGATCCCCTGATTTCTGAAACGGGGAACGACATTGAAATCGACAATTTCCGGAATATTGTTTCGCGCAAAATTTTTATAGCCGGAAACGTATTTCAATGTCACATACCCGACAATTTTTTCATCGTTGTAAGCAAGCAGAACATATCTGTTTTTTTCCGTATGTTCTTTGAGGTATCGTTTAAACAGGTCAAACCTGTCGCTTAAATAAGTGCCTTTAAAGCTTAATTGGAAAATATCAAGATCATTGCCAGAAATTTCTTTTAATCTGATGTTTGTCAGGCCGTGTCGATTCATCTTAAACCTTTGGATATGAAAAAAATCCGGAGAATTTCTTCTCCGGATTATAGCAATCAAACTTTAAAAAAGCGTGACCGATTACAGGATCGACTGACCCGTTTTTGCCCAGTCTTCGGCGAAAGTCTTCAGACCGGAATCCGTCAACGGATGATGATAAAGTTGGCGAATGACTTTCGGAGGAGCCGTAATCACGTCCGCGCCGATCTTGCCGGCGTTGATGACGTGTTCCGGGCTGCGCACGGAAGCGACCAGAATCTGCGTTTTGAAGTTGTCATAGTTGTCATAAACCATGCGGATATCTTCAATCAACTGCATACCGTTAACGCCCAGATCGTCCAAACGGCCGACGAACGGAGAAACGAACGTCGCACCGGCTTTGGCAGCCAGAATCGCCTGACCGCAGGTAAAGCACAGCGTCACGTTGACCATCGTGCCTTCGGCGGACAAAGCGCGGCAGACCTTCAACCCGTCCTGTGTCAGGGGGACTTTGATCGTGACGTTGCGCGCGATTTTGCGCAACACTTCGGCTTCTTTCATCATCGTGTCGTAATCCAGCGCCGTGACTTCCGCGGAAACGGGACCGGGAACGACTTTGCAGACTTCCGCGATCAGTTCTTTGAAATCCATGCCCTGTTTGGCGGCCAAAGACGGATTTGTCGTAACGCCGTCAACCATGCCGGTCGTCGCCAATTCTTTGATTTCGTTTAAATCGGCTGTATCAATAAAAAATTTCATTTGAGTATCTCACCCTAAAGTTAGTAGATTGAAACTAAGCATTGAGTGTAAGGAAATGTCGGACAAGAATCAATCAAATAAAAAACGTTTGCGGATTTTACTGCCTCTGCCTTTGGCGGAACCGTTCGATTACGCTTGCCCCGAAGATATCGCGTTGCCGGCAGCCGGCAGCTTTGTCCGCGTTCCGTTTTCCAACAGGACGATGATCGGAGTCGTCTGGGACGACGGGAGGGAATCGTCTTTGGAAGACTCCAAAATCAAAAATATTTTAAACGTTTATGATTTTCCGCCGTTAAGCGACAACAACAGAAAGCTGATTCGCTGGGTGGCGGATTATACATTATCTTCTTTGGGCTCCGTCTTAAAAATGGCGATGAGCGTTGACGATGTCTTTCAGGGCATCAAAGATGTGACAGGATATGTGCGTTCCCGATCTTTTCCCGATGTTCGCCTGACGCAAGCGCGTCAAAAGGCCTTGTCCGTCGTTACAAACGTGCCGCAGACGATTGCGGAAATAGCGCGTCGGGCAAAAGTGTCGTCTTCAGTGGTTAAGGGATTGGCGGAAACGGGCTTTTTAGAGCGTGAAAAAATAAAACCGCTTTTATTTGAACGCCCCGAAACGGATCTTAAAGGCGTTGATTTGTCGGCGGCTCAAGCGCAGGCAGCAGAGTCCTTGTCCGATTCTGTCGGCAAAGGGTTCGGGGTGACGGTGTTAAACGGTGTGACGGGATCGGGAAAAACGGAAGTTTATTTCGATATGATCGCCACAGCCTTAAAGCAAAACAGGCAAGCTTTGATTTTGTTGCCCGAAATCGGTCTGACGGGGCAGTGGCTCGAACGTTTTAAGCGCCGTTTCGGCGTGTTGCCGGCATTATGGCATTCCGATTTGTCTGCAAGAGTGCGCAGAGAAACATGGAAAGCCGTTTTAAACGGAGACGTCCGCGTTTTGGCAGGCGCGCGTTCCGCTTTGTTTTTGCCGTTTTCGCAGTTGGGCGCGATCATTGTCGATGAAGAACACGACGGTTCTTATAAACAGGAAGACGGCGTGATTTATCAGGCGCGCGATATGGCGG
>ENA-ORPH01002147-ORPH01002147.1-human-gut-metagenome-genome-assembly--contig:-NODE-2147-length-17053-cov-4.405342_pt1 | contig 17053 bp, 9 predicted proteins | sample MGYA00242142_ERZ509074 | MGnify/ENA primary metagenome ERZ509074 (study PRJEB26280, sample SAMEA2338724) | human gut metagenome | biome: human gut; feature: human-associated habitat; material: faeces...
GTTTCTTCTTCGGTGCTTTCTTCTTGCGCCGGTGTTTCCGATGTTTCTTCTTCGGTGCTTTCTTCTTGCGCCGGTGTTTCCGATGTTTCTTCTTCGGTGCTTTCTTCTTGCGCCGGTGTTTCCGATGTTTCTTCTTCGGTGCTTTCTTCTTGCGCCGGTGTTTCCGATGTTTCTTCTTCGGATTTATTAACTTCGTCCAGAATCTGCTGTGTTTCCTCGTCTATAGCCGCATAATAAACCCGTTCGCCTTCGGGCGTAACATAATACGGATTACCGTCTTCACCCGTATAATAAGCATTGCCTAATCCGTCCGAATAATAAACGTTCCCTTCCGCATCGCGGTAATATGGCGTACCGGTATCGTCAAAATAGTAAAATTTTCCTTCTTCATCTTGATAACAGCGGTCGCCTTTTTCGTCCAGCCAGTAAACGCTGCCGTCTTCTGCCGTATAAGCCGTCGGGACAAAAATCGGTTTTGGTTCCGGCTCTTCGGAAGAAGTCTCTTCTTCTGCCTGTTCGGCAGGCGCCGCCGCCTGTTCTTCGTTCTGAACCGCATCAGAATCGAAGTAAACCGCCTGACCGTTTTCATCAATATAATAAGCCCGGCCGTTTTCATCGACATAATAGGCTTGCCCGTTTTCATTAACATAGTATGGCACACCGTTTTCGTCGATATAATAAGCCTGTCCGTTCTCATCGACATAATACGGAGTACCGTTCGCATCTAAATAATACGGATTGCCGTTCTCGTCAGTGTAATACGCCGGCGCTTCCTGTTCCGAAGTCTGTTCAGACGCGTTCGGATCATAATAAACCGCCTGTCCGTTTTCGTCGACATAATAGGCTTGTCCGTTCTCATCGACATAGTACGGGTTGCCATTCGTATCCAAATAATACGGATTACCGTTTTCATCGGTATAATAAGCGGAAGCGTTCTGCGCCTGTTCCCCGACAGCGTTCGGATCAAAATAAACCGCCTGTCCGTTTTCGTCGACATAATAGGCTTGTCCGTTTTCATCAACATAGTACGGGTTGCCATTCGTATCCAAATAATACGGATTGCCGTTTTCATCGGTGTAATAATAGGCGCCATAGTTTCCGGCGGCGACATAACCGTACAGTCCCTGATCTTCCTGCGGGTAATCATAATAGGCCTGATCGCCTTCGTACCCTTCGGTATCCTGATAATTATAAACGTCTTCCTGCTGATCGGAAGCGGAATAATCCACCTCTTCGCTGGACGCGTCCGCATAGCCGTATCCCCAGTTGTCGTCCAAATCATAACCGGCTTCGGCAGCGGCTTTCTGTGATAAAGAAAAGGCTTCGTCCAAATTGGCGTTCCAATCGGACAAATCCATTTTCGGCAGTTCGCGCGATTTCTTTTTGGGCTGGCTTTCTTCCTGAGCCGGGGTTTCCACCGCGGCCTCTTCGTATCCCGACGTATACGGCGTATCGTAATATTCATGGACAGGCGGCTGAGTCGGCGGCATGCCCGATCCGGCAGGAAGACTGCCCTGAGTCCAGGTATGAATGACTTCCTGCGTCTTTGACTGTTGTTTGGCCAAAGCCGTCGCCAAAGCCGACGTTTGATCCATCTGTTTTTGGCTTAACAGTTCAACCGTTTCGGACAAAGACGTATTCTGCTGCTGCGCCATAGCTTCAGCAACGACACGCGCTTGTTCGGCCAAAGCGTCTGTCTGAACGCTGCTTTGAGATTCCGCCACAGCCTCCGCAACGACACGCGCTTGTTCGGCCAAAGCGTCACGCTGAATAGTCGCTTGCGTTTCCGCAACAACGCGCGCCTGTTCGGCCAATACTTCTTTTTGAACGGCGCCTTGAGATTCCGCCACCGCTTCAGCCACGACACGCGCCTGCGTCGCCAAAGCTTCCGCCTGAACGCTGGCCTGAGATTCGGACATTGCCTCAGCAACAACGCGCGCCTGTTCGGCCAATACGTCGCGCTGAACGTTCGCCTGAGATTCCGCCACCGCTTCGGCCACGACACGCGCTTGCGTTGCCAAAGCCTCCACCTGCAGCGCATTTTGCGATTCCGTCATTGCCGTCGCAATCGCTTTGGCCTGCGCCGTAATCGTTTCGGACTGCGTCGCCGTCTGCGCTCGGATCATTGCCTGCGCAACAGCCTGCGCCTGAGAAGTCAGCGTTTCATTACGGATCGCCTTTTGCGCATTTGACAAAGCCAAAGCAATTTCCTGCGTCTGTTTTGAAAAAGCTTCCGCCATCAAAGTAGCCTGAAACCGCTGCGATTCTTCCTGACGATGCATCAGTTGGCCCATTGTTTCCGTCAAAACGGAACTTTGCGTCTGAGCCACAACGTCAGCAATCATTTTAGCTTGTTCCGCCGCTGACATACCGCCGCCGCCCATCATCGGATTGACCGAAGCCGCCTCGATCATGGCTTTTTTCTGCATTTCCAGAATTTCTTTCTGCGCTTCGATCTGCGCCTGTGCCATGGCTTTTGCCTGCGCCGCAATGATTTCAGACTGGGACAGCGCCGCCGCAGTATTATTATTTTCTATCACAATCTGAGGCGTCTGCGCCGCCGGCAGCGCGCCTCCCTTTTGTATGGAAGCAAATAAAGACGCCAACGTTTCATTGGCGTGTTTTTGAGAATCGGCAATTGCTTTGGCAATTAAACTGCCCTGTACTTCCGCCGCGTTCTGCTGTGATTTGGCAAAAGCTTCCGCCATTGCCCGCGCCGTCATTTCCTGACTTTGCGAAAAAATCTTGGCCATCGTTTCAGACTGCGTTTTTGCCTGCAGTTCAGCCGATTTTACCTGCGCCTCCGTCAAAGCGGAAACCAAAGCGTCCAATCCTTTGGCGCCCGTTTCCGATAATTGTTCCAACCCGCCTTGAATAACATTGCCCGCCTGCTGCGCCTGAGCATATTGCGAACGCAGTTTTTCCTGAACCGTTTCAATTTCTGATAAAGGCTCGTTTTCCTCCAGACCGGCCGCAAGATGAGAGTAATCTTCTTTTGCCTTTTTCAAAGACTGCGCCAACTCGGCAGCTTCTTCGCGGCGGGCAGGATCCCGCCGGGCTTCGGACAATGTTTTGGCCAGCATTTCCATATTACGCCGGGATTCTTCCTGCGCCTGCTGCATAACGGCCATTTGGTTTTGATTCATCTTTTCCTGCGCGGAAGACAAAGCGTCGGCAATCGCCTTTGCTTTGGCTTTTTCTTCCCGGGAAACAAAAACATCGTCACTGTCTTCGGAAACATAATCGTCCCCGTATTTCTGATGTTCCAAATATTCCAGATAATCGCGCACGTCCCGACCGCCGGGTATGTCCGTCAGCGTTGAACGCGCGTCCGAATCTATTTCCAGCAGCATGTCATTATAACGCGTCACCAAATCTTCGCGTAAAACATGCAGCTGTCTGTAAACATTAATAAAACGCTGAGCCGTTACATACGGGTCTTCTTCCCCGTCTGACGCCGCACCGGGAAATTTCGGCTTCCATTTTTTCATATCCTTTTTCGGCGGGCTCATTTTTTCTCCAAACAGGCACGGCTATATATCCCCGCAATTCAGGGATATTCAGCATAATACTACGACGCCGCAGATTAACATATCTTTAATCTGCGGCGTTTTTTTATTTTTATCTTTTTTACGGCAAATGAATCTGAACTACCCGGTGCAAAGTTGAAGCTTTGTCTTCGGGAATTTCAATTTTTTCTTCGGGATTCCATAAAACACCGAACATTCTGCCGTCAATATCTTCGCGTACACTGATTAAACGGGCTTCCGTTTCATTAATATACATCACGGCAATATCCCCCAAACCGACCATCTTCGTCGGGTCAACAATCAACACCGAACGCGCCGGCAGCAAATTCCCCAAACGGCGGGTACACAAAGAAACGGCATAAGACGACATCGGATTAACCGCGCCGGCAGAACAGGTCACCGTTCCCAAAGCAGCCTGACGATCAATAATAACCGTTCCGTTTTCACCGGCCTGACCGTAAACCTGCAAAACGACGTCCGGACGTTCCTGTCTGACCCCGGCAACTTTTGATACGGGCAATTCGGGGTATCCTGTTTTTACACCGGAAATTGTGCGGTAACGCGCGTCATTTCTTTGAATAAATTCTTCCAAAGCGCCGGCTTTGTCTAAATCATAAATCTGTTTTTGCAGTTCATCATTCGTATACCCCAGCGCCCGGGCAATTCTGGAAATTTCATCTTCGGAAACTTCACGCTGTCCCATTTCAATACGGTGATAAACGGACAATGTTAATTCGGAACCGTCCGCGACGTCTGCCAGAGTCAGGTTTTTCTGGCCGCGGATATAACGCAAGCCGGCCCCCAGCATTTTCAACCCGCCGCGTTCATTTACGCGGTTGCGCCGTTCCTGTTCGCGCCGCCAGGCCTGAACGACATCAGGCTGAGAACTGGCCTCATTTACAAAGATTTCCTGCAGCGGGCAATCCAAAAATTCTGCAATACGAACCAACTGTTCCTGATCTATACGTCTGTAGCCTTTTTCAATTTTACTGACCGCGGAAAGGCTGACGCCTAAAAAATCAGCCAATTCCTGCATTGAACGGCCGCGTACGCGACGATACATACGAATCTGATTCGGAAAGATAATCTCTTCCATTCACAATGCCCCTTAATCTGTCAATCGAAGGCCGAAACACCCCAGCCCTTCTTTTTATAACTGTTTTGAAAAAAAATTACAACACCCGGGTGCGCAAAAAACCGTATTTCTAAAAAAACTCCGTTTAAAACGGAGTTTTCTTTGAAAGATAAGCGGAATTTTTCCAAATTGAGTTTTAATCCTTGCGTTGGTGGAAAGCCATTTTTTGAGCCTTTTGCACCTTTTCCTGAATTTTTTGTACTTTTTCCTTTATCCTTCTGAGGTGTCTGATAATTTCCTGCAGCTTCCTTGCGCCATCGGACATATATTTGCCGAGTTTGAAAAGATACAGGCAAGACGTCGCGCCGAAAGTAAGAATGGTAATAACCGCCATAATCACATCGAAAATAAAACCGATTATCCCTTCAATCGCCCGGATCGCGCAATTTTTCGGATACCTTCCTTCACCCACATATTCATTTGCCACCTTGTCCGATTTGGAAGCGATTCCCACACCCCAGAAACAAACACACAGCACCAGAAACAAATTTATCAAGCCCTTACCGACTCCGCCGGCAAATATTGCGTCCCAAGCATCCGTATATTGGCTGGCTTCCATTTTAGACTGAAATTCCTGTATGACTTCCTGATCTCCGGCCCCCCAAGACTGATCAACCAAAGCCACAAGTATACAAACAATCAATGCGGTCACGACGAAAACAAGGCAAGACTGCACAAAAATACCCCACGCTTTTTTAGCATACGAGGCTGAAATCGGGAAAATCCAAGCCGCGATAAACAGCGGCAGCATACCGACCATTAATCCGATCCGGAAAATAACGTCCAGCATAACCAATGGGAACATAAAGGAAATAAACCAGAAAAAACAGCCAAAAGTTGCGCCGACGAGCCACATTCCCGGATGCGGGAAAGGATTTAAAAATCCGAAATCATAGAACATAGCGCCGCACCGCAACCCCTGAGCAATAGATTGGCTGCGAGCCATACCGGAAGCAATCTTTTCAATCATGCATTTCAGAGATTCGCGTACGCCTTCTCCCATCGGCCCGGTTGTCGGCGCTCCCCCGCCACCGGAAAATTCGCACCCCGGAGAAAGCCCCGTTTTTGATAAAACCGTTGAAGCCAAATTTGCGGCATCTGTTAAAACAGGATTTACGACATAATCAAAAGCCAGCATGGCCCCGCCGTTTAAAAGAGCAACGCCAAACCCGAGCCTGAGCATCATGCCGCCGATTTTCGTTAAAAATTCCATTAAATTGGGAGCGCTTCCCACATCGCTGAAAAAAATCAATGTGTGAATAGCCAACCATAACGAAGAAAGAGTAATAACAGCTTTTACAATATGGGGAGAAAGAGCCTGGTTGATTTGCCCCGCCGCTTTGTTGGCCGCGTCAAAAAGAAGAACAAAAATCTGACATGTCCAGCAATGTTCCTGTCCTTGATAATCCAGCATATTTTCAGACCATGAATCGCAAAAAGCTTCCATTGTCGAATCATACACACTGAAAGCATAAGCGGTATGAAAGGAGGCATAGGCAAATATGCCGCAAAACAGCAGCAATCCGATCAATAATCGCTTTAACACAAAATGTTTCGTCATATGCCAAAACCTTTCTTTACAATATTGAAGCATCGTCGTCTTCACGTTGTTCTTCTTTTTTTTGACGTTTTTGGGCACGAATCGCTATAGTCACAGCTATAATTAACAAAATCCCGATAATCCCCAAAACCGTATTCAAAAAAGAGGGTGATTGAAACGTCTGTTTTACAACATCAGCTTGAAAAAGAAACAATATCCCGCCAAAAACAATATACTGTTTCCATTTGGACATCTTTTTTCTTCTTTCCTTTTTCTCTCACCCGAAAAACACGCTCTTTTAATCAGTCTAAACAGTACCTCCTAATCGCCTACAAGATTTTTCATTCCCTTTTTTAGACCATCTCCCATGCGCTGCCTCAGCGATTTATCCCCATACATATCATTCACCAAATCCCCTTTATATCCGTCAGAAACTTCATTATGCCCTTCACTGTGATCATGGCGTGAAGCATTACCCATTACATCACTGTTCCAGTCTTGCGACAAACCTTTCAAAGTATTTCTCAAACCGCCTTTACCCAAATTATCATAAGCCTTTGTTTTATGCAGGCTCGCCCCCTTGTCCTGCGACACATGACCGTTTTTATCCTGAGCCAGATAACCGCGGAACATTAAACGACCGTTTGCTTTGTCCAACGCTTTTTGTTCATCTTTCGTCAGTGCTTTTCCGCTTGCTTTTTTCTTTTCCAAAGCTTCTTTTGTCTTTTTGGCTTTGGCGTCATTTTTTCTGGCCCTCCGGTTTATCGCAAACTTGCCTAACTGTTTGGCCATAGCGGCTCCCCCCTTAGCCGCGTCAATAGTGCCCTTTACCGTACTTCCCAATCCGCCCATGCCTTGAGAAAAATTTTCCATCAATTCAAGAATTACGCCGCCGAAAATACACAGGAACGTCAACACAAACATCAGCCCCGTCACACCCGGCCCTTGTATGGCTTTATCAAGTGCCGTCGGATCGCTTAAAAGAGAAGTCGGCTCTTTAACATATGGCAAAAAGGTATCAATGTATTCTCGGACGACCTCGACAACGACCGCAATAAAAACGCACATACCGGTAATTCCCAAGCCGACTTCAAGCAGAAGCTTTACGGTCTTTGATGCAAAATCCCGCGTACATTTAAAACAATAGGCTGTCACGCTTAATGGCAACATTGCAAGAATGATACAATATCTAAACACGCAATCCAGCAACAGCAGCGGGAAATAAAGCATCATATAAATGAAGAAACAATAAACCACAACTCCTAGAATAATACTGAAAATCGTCGGCCCGGTTGTTGCATTAAGATAAGCAAAAGCAATTCCGACATTCAGTTTTTGCTGTAATTCCGTAATCAGACAAATCATACCGGCCTCGGGATTCCCTGTAGAACAGGGGATATCCCCAAACGCGCCGATAACCAACAGTCCGACATCAACAAAACCGGAAAAAATAGGTTTAACGATCATTTCCAGGACAGACGAGGAAGACCCGCCGGATAAATCCCGCAACATTCCGGCGCCCAGTGTTACAAAAAATGTCTGTACAGCCAACCCTTTCCAAAAAGCACCAGGATCCGGCGCTTTCATTGAAGAAATCTGTTTTAAAATATACACTGCCAGCCATAACCCATAACCGACCGCCAGCAGGGAAATTGCGCTGCCCGCGACAGAAGCAACCACTCCCGACGCCAAACTGTTGGCTACCCCGAACCCTAATTTAAAAAGCGAACATGCCCAGCAGTTCAGCGTTTCTTTTTCTGCGGCAACCGCAAGTTCCCCCTGCGAATGCGAATTGGGAGCAGTATCATCACAACCGCACAAGACCCCCAGACAAAGGCAAAGGAATAGGACACACATAAAACGTGTGATACGATTCTTTTTCAAAAATGTTATTTCATGTTTTAACATTTGCCTATTCCTACCTAGTCAACGTAGTTGTTAAAATATTCCGGAAATCCCTTTTGTTTATCCTCCCGTAAAATTACTTTCCTCTTTGTCGGGCCAAAACCTTATCCCAAGAGGAACCTAAAAGATCACTATTAACGTTGTGTTCAGCCTCCATTGCCGATAAGGCAGTCCAACCTTCAGAAATACGCTTGTTCTGCGCAATTCCTTCCGGTGTTTTGTCATAGTTGGGATCCGCCGCGCGCTTTTTCGCCTGATCAGCCATATCTTTAAAATGATCGCCCCGCATATGGTCATACGCTTTTTGATTCTGCCCCTGAGGCGTATTATCATACTTCTGATTTGCCAGATCCTGTTGATACTGATCAGAAACAGCCGCCATTCTTTCTGCTTTTCTTTCTTGCTTTATTTGCTGATTTGCCAGATCCTGTCGATTCTGACCAGAAACAGCTGCCAAGGCCTCTTCTTTTTTTTCTTGCCTTAGATGCCGCTCTGCCGTTTTCAAGACATCATCATTCACATTATATTCGCTTCTGATGTCTCGTAATGCGTTTTCCGTATCAGACAGCTTCTTACTAGCGGCTTTTCCTTCATCACTGTTACGGTATTCAGGATCAGCCGCGTCTTTTTTATTAAAAGATGCCAAGTCATTCAGATGTTGACCTCGTAACTGATCATATGTCTGCTGATTTCTTCCTTGTTCCGTATCAGGATACGTGCGTCTAGTTAATTCCACCTGATACTGAGTTGCAAGATTTGACGAATAGCTCTCCTCTTTTTGCGGTGTATTGACATTTTGCGACGACTGAGCCGTGCTTGTCCCGCGCGAATTTACATCAGACACAGAAGATCTGCCCGATCCGGACGGAGCAGCGCCGCCAGCCGAAGCCCTATTACCAGCCGAAGCCCTATTACCAGACGAGGCCGAAGAGGCCGAAGATGCCGACGAAACAGACGATGCCGGCGCGACAGACTTCAACCTTTGCAATTCCTCCGCGCCGCGTTCGCTGTAAGAATTACCCATATTTTTAAATTTGTCATGCCGTCCCAGATCTTGAATACCTTTACCGATTCTATTTCCAACTTTTCCAACCTGTCTTTCAAAGAAATTACCGTTCCTTGTCAAAGACGATGCTTCCGATGAAAGCTTCTGACCAAATTTGGAAATCCCTACTTTATCTGCCAAACGGCCGACAGTAGCATTATGAACCTTTTCAAGACCGCGCATTGCTGTCCTGGCTTTACCGTTTTCCAACAGTTTAGCCATTTTTTGACCATTTTCCGTACCGTCGCGGTTTAATGCCCCGACACGATCGCTTTGCAGACGTTTTTTAGCAGCCTCAACTTTCTTTTGCTGTTTCGCAGACGGATTATACGGCCGGCCGCCGCTTGCCGCCACAGCACGAGCCTGCTGATCCCTTTCATAGGTACGCGCAGCCGCACGGTCTTTATGCGTTTGGATTCGATCCTTTACCGCTCCGGCTGCTTTAACAGCTGCCTTTCCTCCCTTCTGGACTGACTTCTGAACCATTTGAGCGGCACTTCTTGTCGCCGCGAATGAAGAATCCGCTGAGAAGTTAGTAGAACTGTAATAATTTGCCAGCTCGTTACCTTTTTGCAACAATAACCAACCATAGACGATACAGGCCAAGTAAACAAACATACCGTTTGTTTCACCTTTTTCTATACCTTCACAGACATCTTTATCCCCCAGGTACCCCCATCTGAAAGTACAGACAATCTGTTTTTTTTCATCATCGCTGCCCGTCTGCAGTTTATCCAAACCGGATCCACCCATTAACAGCTTTGTAGCGACAACAATGATTATTTTGATCATCATAAATGTAAATGCCACGTGCAGTAATGCATTAAGGCCTTTTTTAGTAAAGTCTCTTGTCACATCAAAAACCCACGCGACAACGAACAGCGGCCCCAAAGCCACCACAATTCCCAGACGCACACAGGCTTCAATCAAATAAAACGGGAATAAAAACAGAAATGCATATGCCCCGAGAACAATAACGCAAGACGACATCCAGACCTTGGGATCCGGGAACGTTATATCGCCGGCGACACTCAGACTGAGTTTATGAATATCACCGATGCACCCCAAAAACCGTCCTCTTCCGATAACATCACCGATAAGTTGATGGGTATCATCAGCCATTTTCATCAAAGTTTCTTTAACCGCCATCAACCCGCCGCTTACATTTATTTCGCCCGGCGTTATTCCGCCGCCTGCCGCGCTCGCAATCGCACTTGTATCAACGAAACCCGCGCCGGTTTGAACAACTGTCGCCACTACTTTATCGAAAAAATAAGGCCCGTTCAAAAATATTGCCGCAATACCGATTTTCAGCATCATACCGCCGATTTTTGTAAAATTTTCCATCGGATCGGATTCCACCATGCTGCCGACAATCTTTAACGTAAAGATCGCCAACCACAACATACCGCCGACAATCATCAATTTTTGGGCACTGGGCGCAACAGTCGTGAACACAGTTTCACCGACCGTAAGCGCGGCGTTAAGAGCCGTTTCTAACGGAACCTTCCACCATTTCCCCTTATTTTGAGCTTCTGTTATATCGTTTGACAAATTGCATAGTTCATCATCGTCTTTTTCTTCTTCATCTGTATATTCCAGCGTTTCCCAGCCGAAATCCAGCCAGCCCGCCCGAGAAGGAACAACCGGCACAACGCTTAAAAGACATGCAAGCAAGAGCATACATAATACGATTTTATTTTCACCCTTTTGTTTCTTCATGCCGAACTTCCTTTCAGGTAAAGACTATACTTTAACAGATAGAACATATGCACCAATCAATCTGCAAAAACCTTATTATCCATAATAGAACAAAACCATACAAAGAAATATGACACTTTTTTGATTTTTGATCGAAACATACTTGTATTGCAGTGATTTTTTTATAATATTGACAGAAAAGCCTTTTGGCCTCAACATATTATTTTACATTGATGCAAAACTGTAACAAAAATAGTAAAGATATGGATTCGCAGCAACCGACATCTCCACAGCCCGTTGTAAAAAAAGTTCTTGTCAAAAAAGTAAAAGTGCTTGTCAAACGGCCAATATCTGCACCTCAGCCGGCAGCGCCCGCGGCAGGGCAGCCGGTTTTAGTCAAAGTCCCCGTCAAACGACCGGTGTCCGCACCTCAGCCGGCAGCGCCCGCGACAGGGCAGCCGGTTTTAGTCAAAGTTCCTGTCCAACGGCCCGTTCAGCAACAACCGGTCCGTCCTGACGTTCAGCCGGCCGTTCATTCTGATTCGGCGCCACGGCGGAAATCTTTTGTCGGTCAGATTGTAAACGGCGTGGAAATCAAAGCGCTGAATTATATTTTGCCGGACAATATTCTGGAAGCCATTGAACGACGGGAAAAAGTTACGGAAAAACTTTTCCTTTTGTACGTTTATACACGGATCTATGCGCAGCAGGTCGCCAAAGAGGAAGGATATGATTTCCCCCAGATGATGATTGAGTTGCCGGAAGACACCCTGCAAGCAGGCGAATTGTTGGACGAAATCGATAATGATCTGCTGGCCGCCATGCTGGACGATTTTGTCGAAATGGCACCGTTTGTCACCGGCATGGAAAGAATCATGGCGAACAAAGCGCCGCTGGAACAAATCATTCAGTCGGAGCTGAAGCGTATTGAAAATCAAGAAACTTTGTCAACAGCGCAGCAAATTCTGATTGCTTATCTGACTATCATGGTTGATATGCAGCTTATTCAGGAAAAGCTGAATATGCTTGATATTGAAAACGAATCAGATCAAATCATTGACGATATCAAAGAAATGAAAGAAGAAGAGCGTGAAATCAAGCAAAGCTTCATTGACGCCATTGAACGTAAAAATTTCCCGGTCGATGCAAAAAAATTGATCAATAATTACTTTACGTTGGCTAAAAAAGATCCGGATAAAGCATACGAAACTCTGATTACAAATCCGCTGTTCTTTTCACCGATTCAATTGGAACGTTTGCCAAAAAAATTTTTCGGATTAGTCAAACCGTCTGCAAAAGACGCAATTGCTGTTAATAAGCGACTCGCCTCTTTTTTAAAGAATTTAAAAGTATAGCAAAAGGCGGATTTATGAATTTTTAATGACGCTCTAGACAAAAAAAAAAAATTCCCGTATATTTGTTTATAAAGGTATATTGACAGATTCTGAAGGAGAGCTTCAATGGCAGAAATTGAAAAAACAGAACAGGAAAAAACTTCGGCAGAACAAGGAAATTTTACAGCCACGCCTCAGAAAACTGGTGAGTATACAGCTGAAAAAAAAGGTGAATATACAGCCGAAAAAAAAGGTGAATATACAGCCGAAAATCAGCCGGAACAAGAGCCACAGCAAGAACAGGTAGGTTCTTTTCATGCCAAAGCTCATGAAAAAAAGGATAAAGAAAAGGGGCCGAGTTATAATTGGCTGCAGATATCCGAAGAAAAGGACGCCGCGGAATGGTTGATTGCCATGCTTAAAGGGCCTTTGCAGGACTGGCTTATAGGCAATTTGGAATTTGTCAGTTACTATATCGGCAAAGGGCTTGATAAGGGCGTTGAATTCGTTAATAAAAAAAGAGAAAAAGAAAAACTAGGGAAAGATAAAGACCCTCAAGGCCCTAAAAAACAAGATAAAGATAAAGATAAAAACGGAAAAGACAACAAGAATAAAGACGAAAAGGGAAAAGACACCAAAGGCAAAGAAAACAGCGGTCCTAAAAAAACGTCCGCGCAGGAAAGAAACGATCATAAGGCACAAAAGGCTCAGGATCTGGTAAACAAAGCCAAGAAAAATATGGCTAACCGTAAGTATGATAATTCTACTTTGGGCAAAAACCAAAAAGCATACGATCAGATGACGGTGGAATCTCTACAGCACGAAGCAGATTACCGCCAAAAAGTTGCCGCTAATCCCGGTTATGCAAAATCGCCGGAAGGACGTAAGGCAAGAGCTGAATTGGTCGGCGACAGAAGAGCTTTAGCGGCCATGCAGAAAGAAACCGGAGTCAACAACAAAATCGTTGACGGAGACATCAAGAAAAAAACAAAAGCGCAAAAAGCCGTGCAACGGGCAAAAATCGGGTTAAAAGTAGCCGGTGCGGCAGCTAAAGATCAGAAAAAGAAAATTGCAAACAAGGTTAAGCAAGCCCAGCAAAAAGGTATGAAAAAACTAAAGCAGAAAGCTAATCTGAAAGTATTTTCCAATCTGAAAGCTCAAATGAAACATATAGCTCAGAAAAAGAGCAGACCGCAATCTCGTCAACAGGGAAATACCATGGCCAACACGGCACGCAAAAAACAAAATGCGGGACGGTAACCTTTTTCCCTAAAGGAAGGGGGGCTGTAGGCTCCCTTTCTTTTTGACATTTACCCGAATAGTTTTATATTCTATATTTAATTGTTCAAATTACAGGATCGTCATATGAAAAAAGGGAAAATACATTTTATCCGTCTTCTTTTTTCTGCGGTCGTCGGCGCCGTTCTTTTTTATATCATCGCCCGCGGAATTTTTCTGTTCTTCTGGAACTTTGACCTGATTTCCGAACGTCATTGGACGCATATCTGGAATAAATGGCAGGGCGGCTGGGTGATTCGCAAACCTAAAGAAGTGTTGTTCTTTATCGCTGTCCTGTTATTAATCCCCGGATTTTTACTGACATGGTTTTCGGTATATGTTTTTCCGTGGTTGAAATTTTTCCGGCTGCCTCTGACTTATTTTGAAAAAAAGAAAAAAGCACGGCTTCAGGCGCAGTCGCTGGCCGCGGCCGTCGGTCCCGCCGATAAACAAAAAGCTCTGAGTTCAAAGAAAAAAGAACCGGAAAAGGTTATTAAAATTTCCGCCGAAAAATTACAGCATATTGATCAATTACGCGGCAAAAAAGCCGGCGTGCAGCATGCGATAACGGCAAAATCCGCCGCTGTTGAAAACACCGCGGCCACCACCCGCCCGCGGACGGAAGGAAAAATGCCGTCTAAAGAAGACGAAGCCGTCGCTCGATTCGATTTATGGGAAAAATTGGCCCATTCTTTGGAAGCGGAAAAGATTTTCATTCTGCGCCAAATGAAAATTAAAAACTTTCCCGTCAACATTTTTGCCATAACACAGGAAGGAGTCTTTTTGCTATGCGAAGGACCTGCCGCGGGACATTCCTGGGAAATAGACGAAGCGGCGAATCCGCCTGTCTGGAAAACAGAAACGGCGCCGATTCCCTCACCGCTGAGACCTTTGGTCGAATCAAAGGCTGTCTTGCAGAAATATTTCGCAGAAAAAATGCCGCAGTATGCCGGTTTAGATGTTAACTGTTGCATGATTTTGGATCACGGCAATGTGACAAATCCAGACGAATTGTTAAAATATCTGGAAACTTGGGATATTTCCGTTTTGCGTATGGGATCGTGTCAAACGACCTCTCTTCCCGACACGCATGCTTTAACCGAATACATCAAATCCCAGCCGGCGTCCTCGCAGGCGTTAAATGACGCTGTAGCCGTAGCGATTCTTGATTTAATGGAAACGGAAAATGGCGCATAGATTATTTAGGAGAATTGGCCGGTGAAAATAATCTTTGCCGTTTCACGAATTTTTTTCATCTTATTTGTCTGGACAATCGGGTATTTCTTTTGGTTTCAGCGCCTGATGATTGCCATGTGGGGATTCAATCCGATGTCCAAAATACACTGGATTTATATCTGGAACGAATGGCAAAACGGCTGGGTAATTCAATCTGTACGGGAATGGCTGTTTGTTATCGCTTTGTTCGCCATGCTGCCGGTCTGGTTTACGGGGTGGGCGGTTTTATGCGCGGTTCCGTGGATTAAATGGTTTAAAATCATTTTATTATTTCCGATCCGGTTTGTTCTCAGCAAATTAAAAGAACGTAAAAAAGAGAAAAATGCCGCAAGACCGAAAGTAACCAAAAGAAAATCCTACAAACAGACCCGGCCTCCCGCGGTCAGAGCAGGATCCGGCCGGATCAAACACCCGGAAAAAGCGCCGGAAAAAGAAAAAGGGCATCAGACCCCGCCGCCGGCAGCAGCAGCCGCTGCGACTGTGGCGGCAGAAAAAACGCCTTCGGCTGGCGTTGCGAACGTTCAACGCAATTCCGCAGATGTTTCAGCATCGGGCAATTCCATTATGGACGTTTTGCGTTCGGCCGGTTACAGATTGATTTCTGATACAAAAATCGCAGGAAAGAAAATTGATTTTGTCGCTGTTTCCGCCAACCACATTCTATTGTGTTTAATTGATTCGGAAAGCGGAGACTGGCTGGCAGACGAAGAAAGATTCAATGATGAAGAACCATTGTGGTTTTCTGAAAGCAATCACCGGATTTCTCCGGTTCGCGTTATTTTGAACGCGCGTGACGCTTTAGGCCCCATGCTCGGCAGCGCTGCAAACGGCATGGAAATTAAGACGATGGTTATTATTCGTCAGGGAACGATTATTAACGCGGAAGACATGTTTGAAGTCTGGAACGGGCTGAATGTCACCGTCTGCCGTTATGAAGAAGGCGGCCCCGATGAAATTACGGCGCTGCCCGACGCGATTTCTGCTGTTTCGCCCCCTGACGACGGGCTGTATCACAGCGTTTCCAGCGTGTTGAACTGATTTACTTATCTTTTTTTTACTTTTCTGTGGCATTCTCATGAAAAAGTGATGAGAGAATGTAGATTTTTGTTCTTATTTCTCTTATACTTAAAAAAGGTTTTTTGTAATGTTTTAAGGAGCACTCCCCCTAAATGGCCAGAACCGGAGAGGAATGGGCAGAAAGAGACGCGGCAATACAATGGGTGATAGTGACTGTTATAATCGCTCTTGTCGTATCATATCTGCTTGCAATTATTTCTTTTGCACTGACGAACCTGATCCCCCGGGGAATCAGTCAGGATAATATGTTGCTGATTTGGAAATTTGTCAAAAGAGCCGCTCTGGCTCCGGAATACTTGCTGGGAATTTATTGGAAATGGCTTGTTAAGGCATTCAAAGCGCAAACTTCTTTGCCTTTTTATTTCTGGCTGCCGATAATTCCGTTTTTTTCTTTCTTTGTGATTCTGACAACGGGTCTGGTAACAAATCCGCATTCCTGGTTATCAACCATTCACGGTTCGGGCCGCATTGCCACGAAAAAAGACATCGAAAAAATGGGACTGTTCAAAGGCTTCATCATCGTTCTGGGCCGCTGGCACGGCAAACTTCTCCGCCTGCCGGAAACATTGTCCGTTTTGGTGCTGGCGCCGCCGGGAACAGGTAAAACGGTCGGCGTCGTTATGCCGACAATTTTCGAATCAAACAACATCAGCATTATCGTAAACGACCCGAAACCTGAATTATGTTATAAAACAAGCGGTTACAGACAAACCATCGGCCCCGTTTTCGTCATTAACTGGGGGGCCGAAGACGAACCGGAAAAAGGAATTTATTACCCCAGTTGGAACATGCTGTCCGGCACGTGTCTGCCGCCGTTCGGACCGGCGCGCGACATGTATGTCGATTCAATGGTCAACGTATTGGTTGAAGAACCTAAAGGCGGGGCGGACCCGCACTGGGCAAAGACGGGCCGAAATGCTTTGACCGGATTTATTCATTTCGTTGTCGGCAAATGCGAACGCGCCAGAGCCAACGATTACTTCATCGGAAAACTTTACGAAGGAAAGCTGGACGACAAAGACCGCGAAGTCCTTGAAGGATACTACATGGACATGACGGACGCCGACGCGGCCGAGGCTTTGGAGCATCTGCGTAACGGCACGCTGGATCTAAACAATTATGTTCCGATCGGAACATGGGAAATGCTGCCTGAATCGTGGGTGGGCGCCGAACCGTGCATCGCCATGATTTTGGACTGGCTGACCGAAGCGCAAATGCAGATGGCGGCGGAAATCAAACGCAAAAGCTTGCCCGCGGTGGCTACTTCGGCGG
>ENA-ORPH01002156-ORPH01002156.1-human-gut-metagenome-genome-assembly--contig:-NODE-2156-length-17013-cov-2.130322_pt1 | contig 17013 bp, 17 predicted proteins | sample MGYA00242142_ERZ509074 | MGnify/ENA primary metagenome ERZ509074 (study PRJEB26280, sample SAMEA2338724) | human gut metagenome | biome: human gut; feature: human-associated habitat; material: faeces...
GGTCGCATCGTTATACTGGGACACGAGTGCCCCTGCCAGTTCCTCCGAAAATGTCCTCTGACGCTCGGAAATATTTTTTTCAAACTGATGGCGAATTAAAACATTTGCACTCGCACTGATCAAAGCAATCGTGACAAACACAATCATTCCAAATCGAAGTGCCAACTGTGTGCTGAGTCTCTGTTTCACGCGATTCTTCCTCTTACTTCTTACCACGTATCTCTTTGTATCTCTTTCTTCCTTGTTGCTTTATCTTACTCTTGCGCTTTCTCTTTCCTTTTTTTCTGATTACACCCTGCCTCCAAATTTATATCCCATCCCATGAACCGTACAGATATAAACCGGATTTTTCGGATCATCTTCTATTTTCTTTCGCAGATTTTTCACGTGCGTGTCAATCACCCGGTCATATCCGGAAAAGTCCAGATCAAATACAAGCTCGATCAAGTTTTCTCTTGTAAATACCTTCTGCGGATATTTTGTGAGTGCCATCAAAATCTTCCACTCGATCGGTGTCACCGCTATCGCCTGCCCTTTCTTATAAACTTCTTTGCGATCATAGTCGACAGCGAGATCCCCCTCGTTCCAGAAAATCTTTTCGGCAAGCGGTTCTAAATCATCCGAAGCGCGTCTGAGCACCGCCCGCACTCTGGCATACAGATTTTTCAGACTAAACGGTTTCGTGATATAGTCATCCGCACCGAGATCAAGTCCATTTAACATATCGTCTTCCATCGTTTTTGCGGTCAGCATGATGATCGGCACGTTCGAGGTTTTGCGGATTTCGCGCAGCACCTGCCAACCGTCCATGCCGGGGAGCATCAGATCGAGCAGAATCAGGTTCGGCGCGAAGGTATCCACAGCGCGGAGGGCGGATTCCCCGTCCTCCACGATCATCGTATCAAAGCATTCCTTGGTCAGGTACAGCGAAATGAGTTCGGCGATATTGGCATCGTCGTCAACAATCAGAATTTTCTGTTTATTTACCATAATGAACCTCGTTATTCCTTTCTGCAAAGGCGGCAGATGATTGCCGTCCTGCGGATTATTTTTTAAATTCTACAATCGTTACGCCGGCATCGCCTTCGCCGTATTCGCCCTGTCGGAAGGATTTGACATATTTGATGCGCTTTAAATGCTGCTGGATGGCCTTGCGCAGGGCACCGGTCCCCTTACCATGTACGACGCGGACGTTTTCCAGATGTGCCAGATAAGCGTCGTCCAGATATTTATCGAGGGCGGCGAGGGCTTCGTCTACCGTTTTGCCCAGCAGATTGATCTCAGGGGAAACGGAGAAGGACTTGGACATCCGGAGCTTGCCGGTATTTGTTTTGGACATCGTAGGTGTGGTAATCGTCGCTTCCTCGATGCGGACAAGGTCTTTTATGTTCGTGGAGGTGCGCATGATGCCGCACTGCACGAAGAGGTTTCCCTTTGCATCAGGCAGGCTGCTGACCGTACCCTTGAGCCCCATGGAAACAATGCGCACGGCATCGCCTTTTTTGAGCTGTTCGGGCTTTAATGCCGGAGCTTTGGGCTTGTCCTTTGCAGCGACGGAAAGCTTACTGTTTTTGTCGTCGATGTTGCTGCGCAGCTTTTGACGTGCCTGTTCCAGATCCTTCATGGAAGCGCCGGGACCGGCTTTCTGGAAAATGCGGATCGTTTCGTCTGCGGTGTCCTTTGCTTCACGCAGAATATCCCGCGCTTTTTCATTCGCTTCGCGCAGGATACGGTCCCGCGTCTGGTCGATTTTATCGTTTTTCTCCTGCAGCTTATGCCGGAGGGCTTCGATTTCTTTTTTGTAATCTTCGATTTCACGGCGTTCTTTTTCAATTGTAACGCGGCTCTTTTCCAGATCGGAAATAACGTCTTCAAAGCTGACGTCCTGTTCGTCGATCTGCTCCTTGGCGGCTTCGATGATTTCGTCGGAAAGACCGAGCTTTTTGGAAATTGCAAAGGCATTACTTTTTCCGGGAATGCCGATCAGCAGCCGGTAGGTAGGGCGCAGCGTTTCCACATCGAATTCACAGCAGGCGTTTTCAACAAATTTCGTAGAAAGGGCGTAGATTTTCAGCTCGCTGTAATGTGTGGTCGCCATTGTGCGGATGCCGCGGTCATGCAGATAGTTCAAAATCGCAATCGCCAGCGCCGCACCCTCAGTCGGATCGGTCCCGGCCCCCAGCTCGTCGAACAGGCACAGGGAATCTGCGTCTGCCTTTGCCAGAATGGAGACGATGGAGGTCATGTGGGAGGAAAAGGTACTCAAGCTCTGTTCAATGCTCTGTTCGTCACCGATATCTGCGAAAACCTCTGTAAAAACGGACAGCTGCGAGCGGTCCAGGGCAGGAATGTGCAGACCTGCCTGCCCCATCAGCGTGAACAGTCCGACTGTTTTTAAACATACGGTTTTACCGCCGGTGTTGGGACCGGTGATGACGAGAAGATCGAAATTTTTGCCAAGCTCGACGTCGATCGGAACGACTTTTTTGCGGTCAAGCAACGGATGTCGTCCCTGACGGATACGAACGATATGCCCGTCGTTGAAAAGCGGACGGGAAGCATTCTGATCCATCGCAAGGGAAGCCTTTGCAAAGATGAAATCGAGCTGCGTCATAATCCGCTGGTTTTCTGCGATCTCAAGGGTGTGTGCACCTGCTTCGGCACTCAAATTTGCCAGAATAACGGCGATTTCCTTTTGCTCCTCGATTTCCAGCTCACGCAGCTGATTGTTTAAGCTGACAACGGCTGCGGGTTCGATGAAAAAGGTGGAGCCGGTGGAGGACTGGTCGTGCACCATGCCGGGCACCTGACCTTTATATTCCGCCTTGACGGGGATACAGTAGCGTCCGTCGCGGGTGGTAATCACGGCATCCTGCAGATAGTTTCTGACGGAACCGTTTACCATGCTGTTTAATTGGTTGTGAATCTTTTCCCCGGTTAATACCATGCTCCGCCGGATTTTTTTGAGGGCAGGACTGGCGTCGTCCGCAATTTCATCCACATCGATGATACAGCGGCGAATTTCTTTGGAAAGGGGTGCGAGGGGTTCGAGACAGTGAAAATATTCTGTCAGGGAATCCTGCTGTTCTTCGTCCTTGTCGGAGCGCCCGAAGTTTTTGACACGGGCGGTGTTTTCCAAAAGACCGGCGATGCGCAGCAGCTCTTCAGAGGAGAGGGTGCTGCCGATTTCGAGGGAGCGCAGGCACATGCCGAGGGGCTTATTGCTGCCGAAATTCAGGCTGCCCTTCTGGAAAATCCGGGTCAGGGCATCTGCAGTTTCGGTCTGAGCCTGTTCGATCTGCGCAAGATCGGTCATGGGCACGAGATCCCGGCAAAGCTGTCGTCCGGGGTCCGAGGTTGCTTTTTGCTCCAGCATATGAATGACTTTATCATATTCCAATACGCGTAAAACTTTCGCGTTCATAGTAGTTCCTTTCGTTTTTCAAAACACAGTGCCAAAAGGCACCTATATTCGTTCCATAAAATGCTGCACAGCAGAATCATTACACAGGATTGATGCTGCTGTCTTGTGGTACAGGCGGCTACTCCTATCATACCATATAGAGAGAGAAACCGGGGAAAAATTTTGCGCCCGGAAAAAGTCTTTCCGGCACTTGTGTGCAGGCGGGCAGATGAGGTATACTGAAAAGTACCCAAACGGGCAGAAAGGAACCGATACTTATGGAGGATAACAGACCGAATCAGGATCTGACGAATCAGGATATCGAGTTTATCAAAGAAAAGGTAAAAGAACGACCGCTGAACCGCCGAAAACTGTTCAAAAAAACGTTGCTGACGGCGAGCATGGCAGCAATTTTCGGGCTGATCGCCTGTGTGACCTTCCTTGTGCTGGAACCGGTATTTTCCAATCTGCTGTACCCGGAGGAAGAGCCGCAGCAGGTGGAGCTGAAGGAAGAAAATATCGAGGACGAGATGCGCCCGGAGGATATGATTCTGGAAGAAGAGACGGAAACGGAGACAACGACAGAGCTGCAGACCGTTGTGGAAAAAGTCGCGCTGGAAATCGGGGATTATCAGAAGCTGTACCGGAATATGTATGCGGTGGCGAAGACATTTGCAGATCATTCGATGGTAACAGTGACCGGTGTGGTGTCGGATGTGGACTGGTTTGATAACACTTATGAAAACCAGGGACAGACGGCAGGGCTGATCGTTGCGGATAACGGTAAGGAGCTGCTGATTCTTGTGGACGCGGCAGCCATCCGTCAGGCGGAGGAACTGGAGGTTTCCTTTTACAGCGGACGGAGTGTGTCCGCTTCACTGAAAGGAAAGGATGAGGAAACGGGACTCGCCATTTTGAGTGTGGCGCTGGAGGATATTCCGGAGGATATCCGGAAAAATGTCGGATCGGCGACGATGGGAAGCTCCGGCAGTAGTGTACAGGCTGTACCGGTGATTGCAATCGGACGTCCGCAGGGTGCGGAAACGATAATTTTCGGAATGGTAACTTCTGCAGATTATTATCAAAATCTTACGGATCATAATGTCCGCCTGTTGAAGACAGATATGACGGGGTTGCAGGGAACCGGAGGCGTTTTAATCAATCTTTCCGGAAAGGTACTCGGCATCGTGCACGCGGGGGAAGCGGAGAGTTCCGATGTGCTCAGCGCATATGGCATTTCCGATCTGCTGACGACGGTGGGCAAGCTGTCGAATGGTCAGAAAATCGCCCATATGGGCATTACCGGGACGGATGTACCGGACGAAATCCATCTGGAAAAGCATGTGCCGCTCGGTGCATATGTGACGGGAATCATAATGGATTCTCCCGCGATGAAAGCGGGAATCCAGAGCGGCGACGTAATCGTTGGCATGGAAGGAGAAGAGATCACTTCGTTTGCGGACTACCATGCGGCGCTTCTTTCCTGTGAGCCGGACACGACGGTGACAGTCACTGTGATGCGGCAGGGACAGGAAGAATATCAGGAAATGGAGATTGAGGTGCTTTTGCAGGAGTAAGGCGTAGAGGATAGCGAAAGGCTTTTGATGCAGGGCTGCCGTTTTCGATTTTGCGTAGCATTGTTAACAGAATAGAGATTTTTGGAAAAGAGGAAAAGAAAATGAAATTTATTAAGGATTATAAAGAAGGCGACAGAGTATTCGATATTTATCTGTGTAAGCATAAACAGTCCGCTGTGACGAAGAATGGAAAGCCGTATGAAACCGTCATCCTGCAGGATAAGACCGGCACGGTAGACGGCAAAATCTGGGATCCCAACAGTGCGGGCATCGATGATTTCGACAGCCTGGATTATATTGAGGTCTATGGCGATGTGACCTGTTTTCAGGGCGCAAACAATATCAAACGAATCCGCCTGTGCCGCGAGGGCGAATACGAGCCTGCCAACTATCTTCCGGTCAGCAAAAAGGACATTTCCGTGATGTATCAGGAGCTGCTTTCCTATATCAACAGCATGGAAAATGAATGGCTCAAAAAGCTGATGGAGGCGTTCTTTGTAAAAGACGAGGCGTTTCTTACAAACTTCAAAAAATCTTCCGCAGCGAAAAGCGTACATCATGGATTTGTAGGCGGTCTGCTGGAGCACACCCTTGGCGTTGTGAAGCTGTGCGATTATTTTGCAAAATCCTACCCGATGTTAAAAAGGGATCTGCTTTTGGCTGCCGCGATGTGTCATGATATCGGCAAGACAAAAGAAATTTCCCTTTTCCCGCAGAACGATTACACGGACGATGGACAGCTGCTTGGTCATATCGTAATCGGAACGGAGATGGTCAGCGACAAAATTCGGATGATTCCGGGCTTTCCGACTGTGCTTGCTTCGGAATTGAAACACTGCATTTTGGCGCACCACGGAGAATATGAATATGGTTCTCCCAAAAAGCCTGCGCTCATGGAAGCAATGGCACTGAACCTGGCGGATAATGCAGATGCGAAGCTGGAAACCTTTACGGAGATTCTGGAGGGAACTTCTGAAACCGGATGGCTGGGTTACAACCGGCTCTTTGAATCCAATCTGCGCATGACACGGATGGACTAAGACGGCTTGGCCGAAGGAATGGACGCAGTGCAGCTGCGCAGGTTTTGCATAGCCGGACGTAGAAAGCACGACCGGCGCGCATTCTACGCAGCTGCAGCGGTAAAAATACAGCGCAGCTGCCGAAGCATGGAGGATGACGTGAATATACAGAAAAATCAGATTTTTACAGTGAAAATTACAGATATGGGAACAGACGGAGAGGGCATCGGACATCTGGAGGATTCCGATGCCCTTTCAGGCAATGGTTATACGCTGTTTGTCAAGGACGCGGTTCTGGGCGATACGGTGCGTGCAAAAGTCGTAAAACCGAAAAAGGGATATGCCTTTGCGCGCCTGGAAGAAGTGCTGGAACCGTCGCCCGACCGCGTGGAGCCGGTCTGTGCGTATGCGAGACAGTGTGGCGGCTGTCAGCTGCAGGCGGTTTCCTATGAAAAGCAGCTCGCCTTTAAGGACCGCAAGGTCAAAAACAACCTGATTCGGATCGGCGGCTTTGCCCCGGATTTTGTAGAGGAAATTATGGAAGCGCCGGTCGGGATGGAGCATCCGTTCCATTATCGCAACAAGGCGCAGTTTCCGGTCGGAATGGACAAAAATGGTCGTTTGATTGCGGGCTTTTATGCCGGACGGACACACACGATTATTGAAAACAGGGACTGTGCGCTCGGCGTTGCGGAAAACAAAATCGTGTTGGATATTGTGCTGGATTTTTGTACGGAAAAGAAAATTCCAGCATACGATGAAACGACAGGAAAGGGATTGCTGCGCCATGTCCTGATCCGTAAAGGTTTTTCAACAGGACAGATTATGGTCTGTCTGATTCTCAACGGCAGTTCGTTTGCGGCAGAGCAGGAGCTTGCGGACAGGCTGTTTGAAAAGGTGCCCGGAATGACCAGCTTTTCGGTCAATTCCAATACAGAGCGGACAAATGTGATTATGGGCAGTAAAACCCGGACGATCCGCGGAAAAGACCGCATTGAGGACACGATCGGCGGGCTTGTTTTCACAATTTCGCCCCAGTCCTTTTATCAGGTCAATCCGGTTCAGACGGAAAATATTTACAGTCAGGCGCTTTCTTATGCAGGACTGACCGGAAATGAGACAGTCTGGGATCTTTACTGTGGAATCGGCACGATTTCCCTGTTCCTGGCGCGCCAGGCGAAGCAGGTCTATGGCGTGGAAATCGTCCCGCAGGCAATCGATGATGCGCGCCAGAATGCAGTGCGCAACGGCATCGACAATGCGAAATTTTATGTCGGAAAAGCGGAGGAGGTGCTGCCGCACTTATACGAAACAGAAGGAATTTTTGCGGACGTTATCGTTGTTGATCCTCCGCGCAAGGGCTGTGACGAAGAGTGCCTCAATACCATTTTAAAAATGCGCCCGAAACGCCTGGTTTACGTCAGCTGCGATTCCGCGACCCTCGCCCGGGACTTAAAATATCTCTGCAGCCAGGGCTATGAGTTAAAATGCGGCAGGGCGTTTGACAACTTCCCGATGGGGGGACATGTGGAGACAGTGATAATGATGACGTATTGTGGTGATAAGGGGGAATAGGGTTGTATAACCACAAGATATTGTGGTTTGAAACTGAAAAATGAGCAAAAATCGAGGCGGAAATGGACGGTTTTCGACCTCGATTTTTTGAGCTTTTGACAGATGACATCGGAGAAAGGAAGGGAGAAAATAGATGACAATGGAGTAACTTGTGAATTTATAAGCAAATTATTTAGTGGGGGGAGATAGAAGGGAAAGTAAAAAGAAGTCAACAAGAGTTAAGTACTGAGCGCATTGGTGTTATTTGGGGGAATAAAGTATTATTGATTTTTTCATCATAAGAAAGCCGTAGTTTCTCTTTTATGAGAGCTGCGGCTTTTTTTCGTAAAAAACACAGGATAGCAGAGGAGTACATCATGTTAAAAGTATGTTTTCAAGCCATAACTACAGGTCAGAAGATATGGTCCAGATTCCCTGCGCCAAGGCAGACGATAAGGGAAATGTCAGGGCAGCTGGGAATGAATGCAGCGAAAATTGTAGAAGTAGAATCAGACGGCAGCGTATTTGCCCCATATCTGATCGGGAAAGAAGTACCACCAGAAAAAGGATATAAAGAAGTCGATTTTTTGGAGCGGCGCATGGAGTGCCTGACCAGAAAAGAACAGCAGGTCTTTCAGGAGGCACTGGAGATGGAACATCCTGAGACGCTGGAAGAAATGGTAAACCTGTCCTGTAACCTGGATAAATTTGAATTATTGGAAGATGGAAAGGTTATCAGGACGGGAGAAGTGCTGGATACAGTGTATGATTCGGAGCCGTTACCGGATGTAGGATATGAAAAGGATTCGGTATTTTGGCTGCGGCTGGATTCTCCATTTTATAAAAGGGACTATGGCAGATGGTATCCCCTGTCCCTTCCTGCGGATGAGGAAAAGCTGGAGAGGGTCGCGGAAGTGCTGGGGGTGTCTGATATAGAAGAAGGACGGATTTGTTTTTATGGAAGCCGGTATCAGGGGATAGAAGAGGTCCTTCCGTTGTCCTATGGAATCAGGGGGATGAATGCATTTGCGGGGTGTTTAAAACAGGAGAAGTTCCTGTGCTCGAAAGAAGGGATGGAAAAATTGTTTTCTGCTTTGGAAGCAGAACGTCCGGAAAATATGCAGGAAGTGGTGGAAATTGCCATGCGGCTGGAACTGTATGAGTTCCTCCCGGAAAAAATTGTGACAGCGGAGGATTATGGAGAATATCTGCTGGAGGAGGCACAGATTGTTTTGGATGAGAAAATCGCGCCATTTATTGACATAGAAGGCTATGGATTCTCCCAAATGGAAAAGAATGGAATCGTACAAACGGAACATGGCTTGATATTCCGGAAAGATAAGCCAATACAGATGCTGCCGAAGGAATTTGAGGGGATACGACTGTTTAGCCCCTTAACGGCGCTCATGTATGGACAGGAAGGGTATGAATCAGATGAGCCTGAGGAAATCACGCCAACGCAGCTGTGCAGGTATGTCAGTGCGATCAAAAAGCAGCTCATAAAAGAGCAGCTGGATACAGAAGGCGACCGTGGGTTAGCGGAATATATAAGAAACCGGATTCTTAGACAGAAAGTATTCCGGATGTTCCCCGATGTGGAAGTGTGGCAGGGGGAGCTGTGGGGAGTATTGGAGATAGAAAGCTATGGGAAGCTTTCAGATACAGAGCTGAATGCGGTAATAGCTGAATGGAGCGGTCAGGCAAGCGACGGATGGGGAGAGGGATTTGAGCAGCGCCCGATCCGGACAGAAGAGGGGGACTTGTATGTCAGTTTTTGGAATTCGGGCAGCGACTATTTCATTACGACAGAAGAAAAGTTAAAGGATGCATCATTGCGGCATTCAGATGTCGGGAGGGGAGGGATAGGGATGCGGATGGGATGAAGGAAGCAGGGGAGCTTGGAAGAGGAAAAATCAAAAGATAAGGAGAGAAGAAAACAATGGGATTTGATGCAAAGATGGAAGGATATGATCTGGTCGAGGTAGACGGAAGGGTTTGCCTGTTTTCTTATATGAGGCTGGACCGGAATAGTGTGCCGGAAGGGATTTTTTGCTATGAGGTGGAGGACTCGGAGAGGGAGGACTGCAGTTTTGGAAAAATAAAAGAGCGTGTGGAACACAGGCGGATGGGAAGTATCCTTTGCAGGGAAAAGCTGCCAATTGGGGCGGATGGGGAGTATCATCCGGAAAATCCTGTAAAAATGGCAGGAGAATATATTTCGCTGGGAGAATTTCAGGAGATTTCTGAGACAGAATTAAAGCAGTGGCTCGGGAGAAAATAAAATCCGGGCAGGAGTGGATATTGTATGAAAAGAGGAAAGGACAGGGGGAAAGCTGAACAGTTTTATTTCATGGGTAGGCGGTAAAAAAGCGCTGCGGAAAACCATTTATGGGATGATGCCCGCAAAATATGACCGCTATATTGAGGTTTTTGGTGGTGGCGGCTGGGTATTGTTTGGAAAAGAACCGGACAAGGGTGTGATGGAAGTGTTTAATGACTACAATGCAGACCTGATCAACCTTTACCGGTGTGTAAAAAACAGGACATGGGAGCTTTTGCAGGTGTTGGGGTTTTTGCCGCTGAACAGCCGGGATGAGTTTATGGAGATTAAAAGCTTTCTGGAAATGGGGGAGTGTGGCAGAAAGCAGGTAGCAGAAGAACTGGAGCTGGCATTTCACAATCTTCCGCCGGCAGAATTTGAGGAGATGCAGGGGCTTTTGCAGGGGAAAGCAGTGGCAGAGGATGTGCGGAGGGCAGCCGCATTTTATAAGATAATCCGCTACAGCTATGGGAGCGGCTGCACGTCCTACAGTTGCCAGCCTTTTGATGTGAGGAAGGTTTTTTCTCTGATCAGGGAGGCGGCGGAACGGCTTGCGGATACCGTGATTGAAAATAAGGATTTTGAGGCGCTGATCCGGCAGTATGACCGGGAAGGCGCTTTTTTCTATTGTGACCCGCCCTATTATATGACGGAAGATTATTACGAAGTGAGTTTCCCGGAGCAGGACCATATACGGTTAAAAAACACGCTGGCAGGATGTCAGGGAAAGTGGATGGTCAGCTATAACGACTGCAGCTATATCAGGGATTTGTACGCAGGGTATTATCTGACCGAAGCAACCCGCCTGAATAACATGGCACAGCGCTATGAGAAAGGGAGCGAGTACAGGGAGCTGATCATTACGAACTATGATCCGGAGGAGAAGCGTCGCAGCAGCGGTCAGATGACTCTTTTTGCCCCGGAATTTCTGGGAGGTGGGGGATGACAAATCTGGAAAAACTTTACCGGGCACGGGAACTGATCGAATCGCGCACCGGGGGCAAACAGCAGCTGGCTTTAGGCTGGGATGGTATGCCGGCGGTAAGGATAGAGGATCCCTGCATGGTCGGCGTTTATTTTGCACTGATAAAAAATATGCTGACAGGGATGTATGACAGCCGGGTAAAGGGATACATCCGGACGTGCGGCGGATACAGGCCGGGGGCGAGGATGAAAGACCTGACGGAAGAATGTGCACAGATTGCTTCCCTCGTGCTGGATTTGGAAAAAATGGAAATCAGTGTGACAAAAGAGGAGGCAGAAGCATTTTGCCAAAATCTTGCGGAAATAGAAAACAGGGAGGGGAGTAGTGGAGAAGAGGATATATAAGCTGATGGATGCAAAAGGTAGGGTATTGATTCCAAAGGAGCTGCGTGTGGAAACCGGGATTGGATATGGGGATATCGTGGCGTTGGAGATAGCGGACGGGAAGGTAACACTGCGTAAAGTGACAGTGATCGAACCGGGTGACCAGTCCCCGGAGACGGTAGAAGCATTTGTGAGGGCAGCGTTCCGTACAATGCCGGACCGTTTAAGGCTGAGCCTGATATCAGACCTATCAGGGCTTTTAAATGAGGAAAAAACGGGATGAACAAAAAAGGTACAGGCAGGTGCAGGGACCCAACCGGTCCAGAAGAGAAAACGATTAATGAGAAGAAAGGAAAAGATGATGGAAAAAAGAAAAAAGGATGGCTGTGAAACCAGCCGTAATAGACAGAAGAAGGAAACTGGAAAAAGGAATCGTATCGTTTTGCTGGCAGGGGCAGGAATTGTGGCAGCGGCACTTTTGACAGGAGGACTTATGCATGGATGCAGGGAAAAAATCCTGACCATGCAGGAAGTTTTTGAAGCATATCTGGAGGGAGAGGACAATGGGCTGGAGATGCTTTCGGGACTGGGGGAGAGCGAAAAGGAAAAAGTGATCGATACCGCAATCCGGATGCTGGAGGGACTGTTCGGGGATGGAAGCTCCTTTGACCGTGAATCTGCGGTGAAAGCGCTGGAACAGGCGATTCTGGAATTAAATTTAGGGCTTTCCGGAGAGGAAATCCATCAGTTGGCGGAAGCTCTTACGGATTTATATGTGAATGCCTATCAGGAAGTGTACACATCGGAGCAAAAGACACAGACGACGGTCAAACATCTGGAAAGCAGTGTGACAGCGCAGATGGAAGAAAACCTGTCGTCCGTTTCGGAGCATCTGACGCAGTTGGACCTTCAGATACAGGATAACCAGAATACGCTGGAGCAGGTTTTTTCTCAAGGGGAGTCTCTTGGGACATCTGTTGAAAATCTGAAGGAAAAAACGGAACTGATCAGGGAACAGGTTTCGGAGTCCATGAAAGAGATTGGGGAAGGGCTTTCACGGGTCGATCAGGCAGTCGGACAGACACAGGAAAAGCTGGAGCAATATCATGCAGCACATGAAGAAACGATACGGGAAAGCTCAAAAGAGCTGCAAAAGCAGATTTCGGGCGTCAGGGAGCAGCTGGCAGATGCACAGGAAACCCTTTCGGATACATTAAAAGAGATGGCTCAGAAAGGGCAGCTGCATCAGGAGGAGCTGTTAAAGCAGTTTCAGGAATTGGACGATGCGGTCAAAAAGACACAGGAGCAGTTAACGGAAATCGGGGAGAGCGGACAGAAAGCGCTTGCAGAGCTCGGTACAGATTTAAAGGGAGAGATGGCTGACAAGAAGAGTGAGCTGGAAGGGATACTGGAAGAGCTGGAGAAGAATCTGCAGGGAACGGCAAAAGAAAATATGGAATATATAGAAAGCCGTTTCTCTTCGATGGAGCTTTTGACAAAGGCATCATTAGAAGAATTGTCTGAAAACATCAATCTGTCTGCAGCCGGGCTTCAGGAACGGCTGTCGGAAATCCATGTGCAGATTTCTGATACAAAAGAACAGATCGGTGCTGCGCTGAAAACGATGGACCAGAAACAGGAGGAAAACTGTCAGGAGCTGATGCATGCTATCGAGGAAGCCACAAAAAAGATAGACGGTGAACTGGAAGCTGCATATCTGCAGCTGGAGGTACTGATCACACAGCTTTCAGCGGATACAGAAGCCGATCATGCAGAAACGTTAAAGGTGCTTGACGGGATGCGGGCAAGCCTCGGGACATCAATGCAGCAAAACCTGGATCAGCTGAATGCGTCTTTTTCTTCCTTGAATAGTGCTTTGGAAGTTTATTTTGAGAAATTGCAGGAGGCGCAGGGTGCCGGTCAGGATGCTATCGGGGAGCTGGGAATAGATTTGAAGGGGAACCAGCAGATTATTTTAGATAGTATTTCTGCCCATGGTGCGAAGGTACAGGAAGGGCATTCCGGTATCAAAGAAAGCATTACGCAGCATAACGCCAGCATGAATGCAGGGCTGGAAGGGGTCGGCAATGCTGTTGGCGCGTATCAGACCAGTATGCAGGAATTTCTTACGCAGCTTAAAACGGAATTAAACGACCAGTTAAAATCGGTTTTTACATTTGTGAGTAATGGAAAGCAGGGATTGGCATCCGCATTGCTCACAAAAGGGATGGAAGTAAGTCAGGATGCCACATTTTCACAATTTAGGGAAGCTATCCTGCAGATTCCCCAGAAGCTTGTGATCGGCGTGCAGGAGGTACCGGGGGAAATTTCCTATGATTACCATTACCACACAGACGCAGAGGGGACGCATGTGGGGGAGGTTGCACATCAGGATGTGGAGGGCGGCTGCTATACAAAGGCAGTTTACCATACCCATCAGAACGCTTGCTATAACTGGACGCATGAGCATAACAGCCATTGCAAATCCCATCCGATCTGGGTGGACTGGGCTGGCGGCGACCCGTATTGGGGAGTTGCTTATGATTGCGGTGACCAGCCGGCAAATAAGCGCGGAAGTTTAAAATGTAAGCTGCCCACATCAGAGGATGGGAAGCCGATTTATTATGAGCTGGGCTGTGGACTCAGCGATGGTCAGATTACCGGAGCGCACATCGTGTATCCGGAAGCCGGAAAAATGGATACAAGCCCGCGTGTGATGGAAGTGCCGGAAATAGGCCTGGAGCTGATCGTAAGACCGCAGGCAGATACAGCGCCTCCGCCGCCGATGCCAAAACCGGAGAATGGGGATGTACCCGAAACGGAAGAGGAAACTGTAGATACAGACAGCCCGACCGAAGCAGAGACAGAAGGGGAGAGTACAGAGGAAAGTACGGAAGAGGCCGGGACGCTTCCGGAAACAGAAGAGGTCATAGAGAAACCTGCAGAAACAGAAGAAATCCAGACGGGCGTTCCATCCGAGGACGGAGGTGTAGAAGAGACTGAGCCTGGACAGGAAGAGATGTCTGGAGAGACACACGGGACAGTAGAGGACATGACGGCAGAGGAAGGTGCAGGAGAAATGTGAGGTATATAAAGATGTATACAGAGAAAGATTGCGAACCATGTGATGGCTCCCAGTGCCTTATAGACAGGGTGGTCGTGTTAAGGCAGGAGGAGAAAAGCGGCCAGATTTTTCTGTGCCTCGGGGGAGAAGGTTCCGGGATTTTAGCAGAAAGGGGGGCGCTTCGGCTGATCTGTTTGGAAAACGGGGAGCGACATATCGGGTGGCGTGAAAATATGCTCGGTATATTGCGGCCGGAACTTCTCGGGGAAAAGGAAAGGCTGCATCTGTCACAGATTTGTCCGGGTGGAAGAAAGCCGGAGGGGAATGGGCGGTACTGGGGGTATTGTTTTTTAGAGGATGGCAGATTGTCGGATGGGGTTGCCTTAAGAAGTATGGAGGAAGCGCACCGATATGTACTGATGCAGAAAAGATACCAGTACCGGATCAAAATCTGTAGTCTGGACGGACAGGTAATACTGGAGGAAAGACAGGGGAAAAGGGTAGAGCCTTCGGGCGACCTGCTTGAATAAAAGGATTTTGGGAGGAACAGATGGCAAAGCAGGTATGGATTGAAAACGGGATCATCGTGTTCTATGGGAACCGTGCCGGATATGTGAGGGAGGGATATGCGGTGGCAGACCCTGTATTCCACACGTCGGAGCTGGAGGGGTTTCTGAAAAAGCAGGGGCAGATCAGGGATATCGTTTGGGAAGAAAGGACGTTTGAACTGCTGGAAAGCCGAAAAGATATTAAGGAAGCCCCCGGAGGTGTGAAGCGGGTAAGAGTATGGCAGTTAGACCCGGGAGTGGATATTGAGATGAAATTTATCAGCTATGCGGAGACAAAGAGGCTGTTTGGGGAACCGGACAGGGTAAAGTATCGGATAGTCTATGACGGGATCGCCAAGACGGATGACCTTGAAAGCCTCTATTATGCGTTTCAGGCAGAGCTTCCGGAAGGATACAAGGGGCATGTCCTGTCTGTCAGCGATGTCCTAGAACTGTATGATGGACACGGAAGCACATTTTATTATGTGGATCAGATCGGGTTTGTACAGATACCGTTTGAGGGAGCAGAGCCGGGGATGGAGTCATGTTTAGAAATGTAGCACGAGGAAGGGGAGGTCATGAAAAAACAGAACAAAAGAAAAAGGAGAGCACATTATGCAGGAGGTAGAGGTACGGATTACATCCGTGTGCCCGCCCGGAGGACAGGGTGGGATCAGAGCTTACGCATCTGCAACGATCGGAGGATGCTTTGGAGTGCGGGGAATCAAAATTGTAGAAGGAGGCAGGGACGGTCTGTTCGTGTCAATGCCAAGCCGTAAAACAGTGGATGGTTATTCGGAAGTATGTTTTCCTGTAACTGCAGAATTCAGGGAACAGCTTTATGGAAAGGTTCTGGGGGCATACCGGCAGGTGATGAGGGAGGTACAGACAGCGGCAGTGCAGGGATATGGAAGCCCACCGCCGGGACCGGGAGAAGAAGCAGGGTATGTGCAGATGCAATGAAAAAATGGAGGAATGGGAAGATGGGAAAATGGAGAAATCAGGTAAGGAAAGCCCACACGGCTGTAGTCATGAAAGTATGGGAGGCAAAGACAAAGCTGGCAGAAACGTCGGGAGAAGGATATGTGGATACCGCAGTAAAAATCCTGATCGCAGTGGTATTGGGGGCTTCTTGCCGGGCTGTATGCATTGTTTAATGATACGGTACTGCCCACGCTGACGAACCGGGTCAAGGAGATGTTTGATTATGCAGGCTGAGCCGGCATTTCAGGCTGCAGAGGTGTTTTGGATGGAAATGCTGGTTTCTACAGCTTTTTTTTCTTTGCTTGCAGCCGTTTCGGTCAGGGACATCTGGTATCGGGAGGTTTCAGACCGGCTGCAGGCAGGGATTGTGATGACGGCATGCCTGAGGGTGTTATTTTTGAATGTTTCCCCGTGTTATATTCTGGGAGGATTCATTTTAGTGCCGTATTTGGTTGCGGCATTATGCGGAAAAGAGGGAAAAGGGATTGGCGGCGGGGATATTAAGCTGGCAGGGAGCAGTGGAATGGTCCTCGGTCTGCAGGGGGCGGTCAGCGCATCGTTGATCGGCCTGGTATTGTTTTTAGGATATGTCTATTTGCAAAAAAGGGCGGATGGAAAGGAAAAGGGTTTTCCATTGTGCCCTTTTTTGTGCTTTGGAGCAGCTGTTATTTATTGTTTACAGACAGGAGGATGGATGAGATGAGAAAAAAAGGAATGCTTGTGTTAGGGATCATGGCCGCTGCCACGGCAATAGGGATTTATTTTGGGCGCAGAAGAAAACAGGCGTAACAGGGAGGGGCGGTATCCAGACCGCCCCTCTCTTGTAGAGAAAAAGGAGAATATCAATGCAGTTTTTTAAGAATCGGACAGTTTTGGGGGTAATGTGTATTGCAGCGGCACTGCTGATCTGTTTCGGCATCACGCCGCTTTTTAACAAAAGTCTTGCAAATAAGGCGGAGATCGTGCGGGTCGTAAAGCAGATTAAAAGCGGGGAAAAGATTACGGCGGATATGGTAAAGACAGTGGAAGTAGGAAGCTTTAATCTTCCTGAAAATGTAGCGCGAAACCCTTATGCGGTGATCGGGAAGTATGCGGTGGCAGATTTTGTGGAAGGGGACTATATCCTGACTTCCAAGGTGGAAGTGGAACCGGCTGCAGAAAATGCTTATCTGTATCATCTGGATGGAAAAAAACAGGCAATCTCCATTTCTGTAAAAGCCTTTGCCAATGGCTTTT
>ENA-ORPH01002158-ORPH01002158.1-human-gut-metagenome-genome-assembly--contig:-NODE-2158-length-17011-cov-3.841826_pt1 | contig 17011 bp, 19 predicted proteins | sample MGYA00242142_ERZ509074 | MGnify/ENA primary metagenome ERZ509074 (study PRJEB26280, sample SAMEA2338724) | human gut metagenome | biome: human gut; feature: human-associated habitat; material: faeces...
CGAGGGCGCGCCGACGGTGTTGAAGTCGTGATACTGCTTGATGCGGTCCATGATGTTCTGCGGCGCAAGCGCGTAGCCCAGACGCCAGCCGGTGACGGAATAGGTCTTGGACAGGCTTGAGCAGCAGACCGTGCGCTCACGCATCCCGGGGAGCGTACTCATATAGGTGTGCTTGTGACCCTCGTAGACGATGTGCTCGTAGACCTCGTCCATGATGGCGTAAACGTCATATCGGATGCAGAGATCCGCGATGAGTTTGAGCTCGTCGTAGGTAAAGACCTTGCCGCTCGGGTTCGAGGGGTTGCAGATCAAAATTGCCTTGGGATGCTGACGGAAGGCGTCCTCCAGCACCTCGGGATCGAAGCCGAAGCCCGGCGGCACGAGCGGCACGAACACCGGCTCGCAGCCCGCCATGATGGTCTGGGCGCGGTAATTCTCAAAGTAGGGAGAGAACATCACGATCTTGTCGCCCGGATTCGTGAGGGCAAAAATGGTGTCCACCATCGCCTCGGTCGAGCCGATGGTCACGACCATCTCGGTCTCGGGGTCGTATTTCATGCCCATGAAGCGCTCGCACTTGCGTGAGAGCGCCTGGCGGAAGTTCGGCGCCCCCATCGTGATGGGATACTGGTGCGGGCCGAGCCGGCTGACCTCCTCCAGTCGGTCGGTCATCGCCTTGGGCGGGTCGAAATCAGGAAAGCCCTGCGCCAGATTGATCGCGCCGCAGTCGATGCTGATGCGCGTCATCCGTCGGATGACGGAGTCGGTAAAATGCTCGTTTCTTCTGCTCAGTTCCTGCATGGTATCACTGCTCCCTTTCTCATTTGTCCGTGTCGGCAGAGCCTGCGTCCTTCCCGCCCGCGCACTTTTTATAATAGCGAAACTTTACCACTTCTACTCGATAAAGTCAATCGCCCTTTTGTACAAAATCAAGACAAACGTGCTGCCGCGTCCCATGCACTCCGCGGCAGCCGCTTCCTCAGATGCCGAAAAGTGGCAGCAGAAATACGCCCAGCAGCGCAAGGATCAGCAGCGGGATGGCGAAGGCCGTCAGCCCCGCGATGAACAGCGCAGCCAGGATGACCGGAAGGCCGACGCCGAACAGGATCGTCTTGGTCAGTCCCCAGGTGACGCTGAGCGTCAATGCCACGAGTTTTACGGTCAGAACGACCATTCCGATGATAAACAGTGTGAGAATACCATGACCTCCTTTTTTCTCTGTTTCAGGGCGTCATTATAGTCCTCCGCCGTCCGGCCGTCAACCATTTTTATCAATTATTCAAAAATTCTTCAAAAAGGAAACGCAGAGCGGCACCGTTTCGGTACTGCTCTGCGTTTTGGCCTTCGTTGGCTCCCGCCTCAGCGGAGCCGCCCGTCGCCGCCCATGAGAGCGGTCATCTCCTCGATGCGGTCGAGCGGGAACGGCGGCTCGCACAGCGGCTTCATGGCGATGCTCATGAGCTTCATCGGGTTGTCGTCCGCCGCCACGCGGTTGGAGCTGAGCGCCCCGCAGCGCTTGCAGCGGTGGATGATAGCCCATTCGCCGCCTCTGCGCACCCAAACAGCCACCGGCTCCATGATGCCGCCGCAGTCGGACGCCCGGTCGCCGGGCTCGATGTCGACGTGCAGGCTGGAAAGGCAGTTCGGACAGTGGTTGCGGTGGTCGCTGCCGGCGTTCTGCGGCGTGCAGAGCCAGCCGCAGACCTTGCAGGTAAAGGTATCCTTGCAGGCGTGCGTCTTGTAGTAGCCTTTTTCAAAGGTCTTGCGTTTGTTTTCGCGGTTCATGGTGTTTCCTCCGGAAGAAAGATCATGCGAAATCCTTCGGGAGGAACGGCGTGTGTTGGATTTGCCGGACCTCCCGGTCAGGCCACACGCTCCGGTGATAGGGTGATGTGTTTCAAAAAGCTCTCCTTCAAATTCTGATTCGTAAGCGGAGACATTGCCCGCTGACTATCGCTTATTATAGTCCGATCCTCCGTGTTGTCAACCGTTCTTTGCCTGCTTTACAGCCTCTGTCTGTCCGGCAAGGAAGTCGCGGACGGAGGCGATCTGCGCCTCGACCGACGCGACGCAGGTGCCGCCGAGCGAGGTGCGGCCCGTCACGCAGTTGGTGAGCGCGATGGCGGCGTAAACGTCCTCGTCGAACCGCTCGCTGTACTGCCGGAGCAGCGCGAGCGGCAGCTCCTCGAGCACGGCGGTGTGCTCGATGCAGTAGGCCACGAGCTGGCCGGCGATATTATACGCCGCGCGGAAGGGCAGCCCCTTCTTTGTCAGATAGTCCGCGAGATCGGTCGCGTTCAGGAAGCCGCGCTGCGCCGCGCGGTACATATTGCAGGTGCAGGCCTTCATTGCGGCGATCATCGGCGTGAACACACGCAGGCACATTTTTACGGTGTCCACGCAGTCGAACACGGCCTCCTTGTCCTCCTGCATATCCAAGGCGAGGTCGGTCCACAGGGTGTGCAGGGCGACCGCGGCTGTCCGGGACCGCAGGGAGAGCAGGGTGTTCAGGGTCCCAAGGGCGAAAACGGTGAAAGGCCCGTCATCACCGTCGCCGAGGATACGCCGCGCAGCTATAAACTGCACTTCCAGTCCGGCGAGCAAGAGCTGACGACGCCCCGCGCAGCTCACCGAGCGCATCGGGGCTTCGAAAATTTCGCAGTGCTCCGGTAAAAGGTCCGAGCCTTGACAGCCGCCAGTTCTCAGCGTGAAAAAAGGCCGCCGCAGAACATTCCTGCAGCGGCCTTTTTCGGTTCTCTTATAGGGTGCGCACGCGGTCTTCGAACTCCCACACATAATCTCGATACCTGTAATGTCCGGGCGCTTGACGCTCGCGCCCGTGATCTGGTCGGTGCAGCAGGCATCTCACGTTTCCGCGCTCCGGCACTGCCGTCCGGTATGGTCGATGTACGTCTCTTCGTTCGTCAGCAGGATCTTGGAGATTGGCACGATCTCATAGCCCTCGCCAAGCAGGTAGTCGAGGATATCCGGCAGTGCCTCCGGCGTGTGCTCGCCCGCGTTGTGGAAGAGCACGATGGAGCCGTTCGTCACCTTCCCCGTCACGCGCTTGGTGATCTCACCGGCGGAGATGCCCTTCCAGTCGAGCGAATCCACACTGGGAGTGCTGTACAAACCTTGCGGCGCAAGGGTTTTGAAAATCTCATTTTTTGAAGGAGACCAAATGCCACGAATAGGCGCTGTGTAATTATTCATCGCCATGAATGACACTTTTCTTCTCACATACAGCCATTTGCGTCCTGCGGCTGTTATCCAGCTTTGAATAGCCTCCACCGACCAACAGCGCGTTAGCATATTCCAGGGGACACCCCAACTCCAGGCAGGTTTCTATTATCCTATCATCCCCTCGACGGCTGTTCAGCATTGTGTATCCCTCCTGATTGTAGAAGGACTCCGCCGTGTCGATATCCATATTAAGAAAGAAGGCAAGGCAGGTAAAGAAGTTCTTCTGTGTTACAGACACCTTCTTTTCAGGGGAAACATAGGCATAATAGGCGTTTTTGCCAATGCTGGCGGCTTTGAGTTCAGAGGTAAGAAAGTCGCTGAAAGTCGTGTCCAGGCTGCCGCTGTACACTCGCTCCTGCATTTTCAGCTTTCTCTTTTTCAATAAAGGGAGGACTTCTTTTATCGGTCTGCCATCAAAACTAATACCGTCGCTTTTCAGAATGGACACCTCATATCGAATGGTATTAAACTTGATTTCGTGCATGAATGAGTGCAGTTCCTTTCGCCCGTCTTCAATGCGGGCGATTTTTCTAAGCCGCTTTGCGTACTCTTGTATGCGCCGAGTCTCGTTCCGTGCTACCTGCTGTATGGTGTTACAATAATAATCGTTCGCCAGCAGAGCCGTTTCAATTTCTGCCGTTATGTCTATGCGGTTGCCACCGGCAACCGCATAGACCTCAGGCGGCTGCATGGCAAGATAGGCCAGCGCATCAGAGTACGCCTCGTCTGTGTAAACCTTATCGTACTGCTTGCGGTGCTTTTCCCAGGCCGAGCAAAACTCAGATACATCATAAATAAAGCGGGAGTAGTCCTCCTGATATATCATTCTGTCGTTCAGCCGTATGGCCGAACGGCATTTTTTTATCCACGCAGCAAGGGCAAAAACATTGTATTGCCCGATATCCTCTTCAAATAAAAGTTTTTTGTCTTGCATATACATCTCTCCTTCGTAATTATTTTAGTTCGACGCCCCCAAGCTGTCAAGTATATATTATTCCCAACGATAGGAATATGATATCGGAAATCACTAGACGAAACGAGAAAATATGTTATGCTATAGCCGTGATTCACGACAGGAAAACGCGGTTTCCAATTTACGATAAAGGAGATATCCCCGTCCGATGTGTACAGTCGGGCGGTGTATGTAAAATGAATATTAAGAGTAAATATTCAATCAAAGCCGTATCTAACAGCTATGCACTGCAAATGGTAGAGAAATACCATTACCTGCACGCTAAATGTCCCTGTTCCAAGGCTTTCGGCCTTTTCGAGCGCAACACCGACCGCTGCGTGGGAATCGTTACATACGGCGTTCCCCATTCTCCCACGCTGCGCTGCGGCATCTGCGGGCAGACGGAGGCAAGTAATGTGTACGAACTCAACCGTGTGTGGGTAGACCCAAGCGTGCCGACTGGCGGCGAGGCATACCTGATTACCAACACCATCTGCCAGGTTGACCGCGAAATCATTGTATCCTATGTGGACACCAGCCGCAAGGATGGTGTGGCCCCTTTGGTTACAGCAGGCTTTTACTACACAGGCGAGACCTCCAGGCATCTTGACCCCGTAGTAGCAGGTCATACAGGGCACCACGCCAGTCTACTGCAAGGTGTCAGCAAGCAAGACTTTATCGACTTCTACGGCAAGTCCAATGTAACCTTTGTCGAACGCAGCCGCAAGCATCGGTTTGTATCGTTTAATGCCCGTACCAGCAGTCTGAAAGCTCTGAAAGACAAAATGAATTATCCTATTGTTTCTCTACCTGCCGCAATTTGATTGCAGCCCTGCGGGTGGTGGAACGGCGTAAGCCGGAACACCACCCAACAGCCAGAAGATGGCTAACGCCGTCTTTCGGGGCCTTGCCCCGGAAGACGCACAAAAAATGAATTGCCAGCCCCCATGGCATAAGGGGAGAAAGAAAAAACAATGAACTATGAGTTTAATTATAACGGTCACACCTATAAGAGCGAAAATGCAATCCGCATTTTGACCACTGCCATTGGTGATGAATGCTTTGGCAACGTTATGCGTGTTGTGCTCTGGCGCACGGTGGATGGCCTGTACTACTTCACATTGGAAGATATTGTGAGCGATGGCTACTTTTACACGATGGAAAATGGCGAGGTCTATATTGTCAAGAACGTACACTGCTGGGTTACCGACCTTGATAACGTTCGCTACTGGATGCGCAAAAACGACATTGAACTGGCTGAGATTGAAGACGCACGCGCCAAAAAAGACAAAGCCCTGTATGAAGCCATTATGAACGACCTGCGCCCCGACGACAATTGATATAGAGGAGGAACGATATAGGGAAACAGTATTTCCAATGAGTCAAAAATGAACCTAAGAATAAGTGCCCGTTGTGCACAGGCGGGGACACCCTATACTAATGCCGTCTTTCGGGGCAAAGCCCCGGAAGACGCACAAAAAATGAATTGCCAGCCCCCACGGCATAAGGGGAGAAAGATTTTTTATGGAAAATTACACCTTCAAGAGTAACGGTCACACTTACAAGACCGAAAACGCAATTCGCGTCATGACCACCACCATTTTCGATGAATTCTTTAGCGATGTTGTAGAAGTCGTGCTCTGGCGCACGGAGGATGGCCTGTACTACTTCACGCTAGAAGATATTGTTGGCGAGGGCGACTTTGCCAAGACCGTACATCATTGGGCAGCCGCCCCCGATGACGTTCGCTACTGGATGGGCAAGAACGAGATTGAACTGGCCGATTTTGTAGACGCACGCGTCGAAAAAGACAAGGCCCTGTATGAAGCCATTATGAACGACCTGTGCCCTGACGATGATTGATATAGTCAAAGTAATACCCCTGCCACGACCCAGCGGGTTACGGCCTTTGTGCCCTCCCCACTGGGTCGTGCCAAGGCTCGACCCGTTTTAAGTGATAGCAAGTCTCCTTTGCCACTACAATATATAAAATAAGAATACGGGGGAATCCCGCCGAGATGGTAACGCCAGACCTCGCCTACATCCCCCTGCCATAACTGGCGGGGGACTTCGCTTCGCTGCGCCGCAGGAAATTGGCTTGCGCCACCGATTTTGTACCAAAATCTATTTGCTGCGGTTTCGGCTCGGTCTGGCGGAGCCTCGGCGGAGGGGCCGCGTTCCGGCGAAGCCGGAGCGCAAGGCCCTCCCCCAAACGCAAAGGAGGAAAACACAATGCGAAAGCAGGAATATATTCAAAAGCTGAACTACCGTGACGAGCGATTCTGTACCATCTTAAAAAATTCTCACCACATGAGCCGCGAGCAGGTACTGTCTGTGATAAGTCCCAACCGTCTGCAAGCGTATCAGAAGCAGGGGCTTGTACGCAAACTGCATTACATCTATCAGAGCAAACAGCGCACCGCCTACGAACTGACTGACAAGGGCCGTGACTGGATAAGAAAGAGCCTGCCTCAACTGGGGCCGAACTTCTATGTCTGCGGAACCGCCGTCCGCCACAACATCCGCCTTGCCGAGCAAGTCATGGAACATACAATGGAGCACGGGCGCACCTGGCTCAACGAGCGCGACCTGCGGCAGGAACTGATGCAGCGTATCGAGCGCACGGAGGGAGAGGAACGCTTTGCCCTGATGCGCCAACTGGAACGGGGCGAACTTTCCGTGCCAGACGGGGGCTACTATGAGGACGGCCAGCTATACACGGTGGAGATATACAACAGGAACTACTCAGCGGAGACACTGGCGGCAAAAGACCTCTGTGCCCAGACACTGGAGGCCAACCTCCGCTTCATTCATCAGTAAGGGAGGCGGCAGCATGGAAAGTGACTATGTTTATGCGATGCAAAGCTACTGCCTCCCCAAGTACCAGGAGTTGTTCAAGGTCATAGCCAACCTGGGCGGCTGCATTCTGCGGCAGCAGCTTACCCGCCTGCTGTTCAAGAACAGAACCGACTACTCACAGGCGGACGCGCTGGTCAAAAAGCTGCTGGATGCCAAGTTGGTCAAGATTCAATATATCGGGAGGAACAGCATCCTGATGCTGACCTATCCTGTGTTCCGCTACCTGGGTATCGACCGCACAACAAACCTGAACGGTACGCGGCTGAAACTGTCCGCCCTTATCCTCGAAAAGTACCTTCGGCAAGGCGTGTGGCGGCAGGACGACCCTGTCATAGCCCTGCGCAAGCGGATGGAAAAGACATCCGCACTGTTCTTCCGCCCATTGGGAGAGCCGCATATGAGGCAGCTATACGCACTCATGCAGGCGTTTGAAGAAAGGGGACTGGACACGGACGGCCTGCGCTATCAGTATGACCGTGCAGAAAAGCGCATGGAACACGGCTTCCGCAAAGAGTACAGCCAGCACAAAATTGACCTGACGAAAGAAGCTGACCTCTACACCCTGGAACGTAAAAGCATCTACCTTACAGGGGTAAAGGAGCAGGAAAACGCTTACGGGCGCAGGGAACTGACAGGGATTGTGGATATGTACTGGATATCTGACCTGTCCCCGTCTCAGATGTCGGAGTACATCATCGAGGCCAAGCGGGTGCTGGAGAGCACCTTGCAGAACGATTGCGGCACACAGTTTCATATCTACTCCCACGGGGCAGAAGACAAGGCTTACACCGAAAAGGTCTACACCGCCCTGGAGCAGTACCCCGAATATGTCCTGCCCGACGCGGCGCGGCAGCAGGTGACGTTCCACTTCTTCGATACCCGCCGCGCCCTGTTTGGAGGGGTAAGCCCCTCCGCTATCAAATAGTGCAGGGGGTAGAGCAGGTTTTCGTGATAAATCGTTCCCTGTCACAGTAGGATATAGTATGTTAGCCCGAAAGGGCGAAACAAATAAAAGTGGCAGGAAAAAAAGAGGCTCATTATTCTCCTCAGGCATCCTCGGCAGCGCAAGCTGCCGGGGATGTCGTTCTATTTCCCGTAGCAGCAAAGTGAGCCGCTGAACAAAAAGAACCGCTCCCGTTATCCGGGAGCGGTTCAGCCTTATGTCAGTATTCAAGAGAAGCAACGGCGGCAGGTACGGGCAGGAGGATTCATCGGATAAACCGCTCCTGCGCCTTGAATGGCAGCGAGGGCAGATAAGCGGCCCTATTCATTTTGTACTTCCCTTATCTTTTGTTTTAAATTTGCCATAAAAGTTCTATCTAGAACGAATTAATTCTATCATTTTTTCCCTTCGGATGATGTGCAATCAATTAACATTAGTTAAAAGTAAAATAATTTGAGCTAGAACCAGAAGGATATTCCCAAATGATATTGACACCGTTCATAGAAAGTGTTATACTGCTATTAGTTTCGTTGGAAGTGGTAAATCCAAAGCTCTCAACTTTTTCTACAGTTGTAGCAGCAGAACCGTTAATCTGTAGAAAATCCACAACACTCCACAATGCATAAGCGACATCTCTATCACCACAAGCATAGTAGAAAGCTTCCATTACCATGTTAAGGCATCTGTTGGTCGAAGAGGAAGAAGCATAAGACTTTCTCCATTCAAAAACTTCTACTTCAAAACCGCCATTGGTCTCATAAGCCTTTGCAAAGGTGCCAGCATCTTCGGCATTCTGACCAATACCACCAGAAACGAAGTATCTGTTATAAGCCTGGAACAAGAAACCATTGTAGGTGTCCCAGTCACCACCGCTTACACGGGAGGCAGGACGAGTAAGGCCCCATTTAGTAAGCGTAGAATCAGGAACCAACTGACCTGCAGTACCACCAGTAACGGTGATATTATCAGAACCGCTAGCTTCACCACCAGTATTGGTCCAACCACCATTTTCGGAAGCATCAGACAGGTCAACTGCCGCACGAGTGGCGGGGTTCATCAGGCGATATATCACCGTGGCCGCCTGGGCACGGTTCATCTCCCCCAAGGGCGCGAAGGTGCCCTTTTTGTCTATCCCAGCGATAAGACCGAGCGTAAAGCACTTACGGACATAGGTTCTGTAGGTGCTTTCAATTTTGCCATAGTCGGCAATATGCTTTGTGTTCACGAGCAGGCTGACGCTCTCCCCCTGCTGCTCGGCAGCGCGAACGAGCACGACCGCCATCTCCTGGCGCAGCATGGCCCCGTCCATGTCGGTAAGTTCTCCATCCGCAATCAGGCCGTGGGCCTTGGCAACGGCAGCATAAGGCTCCCACCACTTCTGCCCAGCAGTGGCGGACTGAATCTCATTGGGATAGAGATAGCGCACCATAACGGTGACAAAGGCAGCGCGGGACATGGGTGCATCGGGGGAGAAAGTTCCCACGCCGTTCACTGCGTGAGAGGTTCCCTTGAACATGCCCTTTTCCGTCATGTCCATAATTGCAGTGTGCGCCCAATGCTTTTCAGGCACGTCGGAGAAGGTCAGGGGTTCGGCAGCAAGAGCGGGGACGGACAGGGCCAGCGCCAGCACACAGGCCAGCACGCCCGCCATCCATTTCTTTCTGTTCATTCTGTGTCCTCCAATCAGTAGGTTAGAGTGCGGTTCGGTTTCCGGGCTGAAAGGCCGGAAACCGGATAAACAACGAGTTTGATTCCGCACCTACATTATAGCATGGTTTTCCCATTCAGCAAGTAGAGATAATCGCCCTCAGACAATTTATTGGAATATTCGCCCTCTTTCGGCAGTATCGTCTATCAGATACCAATGAAAGGGGGCTTTTTCATGCTCTACGGCAGCACCAAAATCCAGCTGAACGACCTGACGGACACCCAGCGCAGCGACCTGCGCCAACTGGCCGAACTGTCCCGCGCTCTATATAACTGCTGCACCCGACAAATCATCCAGCACTATGAGGACACAGGCCGTGTCCTCGCATACAGGGAGTTAAAACCGCTGGTATGTACCTCACCTGAGTACAAGGCCATAGGCGGCTTCTACTTTCAGATTCTGCTGACGGCGATTGCGGATTTCAAGAAGTACATCTCCACGGACAGCTACGCTCTGCGCAAGTCGGATGATACCCTGGTGGTGAAGAATCTGGACAACTTCGTGCCGCCCCACCCAAAGGGGGGTCTGCGCCCCATTGAAATCAAGGCTCCGCCAAGGGAGGGGGAATATCTGATACTCCCCGCCACCCGTCAGACTGCCGCCGTTCGGCTCCGCCTGCCCGCCTGCTATCAGGACAGAAACATCTGCCACATCATCGTCCGCCCGCTCCACCATGTCCGCTATTGGGAAATGACCATTGAGTACACCGTGCAGGAGATAGCCCATGCCGACCTCGACCGCAGCAAGGCCCTGGGCATCGACCTGGGCGTGGGCAACCTGGCTACCTGCGTGACCACCGAGGGGGACAGCTTCATCCTTGACGGCAGGCGGCTCAAGTGCATTTGCCAGGGCTACGCCAAGTATCAAGCCAAGCTGCGCCGCGTCAACCACGGCAGCACAGACAGCAGACGGCTATGCAGCCTATATAACAGGACGAAGCACCGCAGCCTTGACTATATCCGAAAGTCGGCAGCGTATATCGCGGGCTACTGCATCCAGCATCGAATCGGAACTGTTGTCCTGGGCTGGGGCGTTCACTTCCAGCATGCAGACCTGGGGATGAACAATCAGCTTTTTTCGTTGTTCGGCTTTGCCCAGCTGAAACGCCGTCTCACCTGGCAGTGCAGCAAGCACGGCATCGACCTGAAGGTGGTGGACGAGAGTTATACGTCTCAGGCATCCGCACTTGACCTTGACCCCATCCCCGACTATGTAGCCAACACACGGTATGCGTTCAGCGGTAAGCGTATCAAGCGCGGACTGTATATGTCGGGAGACGGCATCACCATCAACGCCGACCTGAACGGCGCAATAAACATACTGCGAAAAGGCAGCTTCACACCGCGTTTTCTGCGGGAAGAAGGTAGAGGGATTGCCTCCCCACGCAGGATAGACCCGTTAGTCTGTTCTGCGAAATGAGGCACAGCTTCTAACTATTCAGCAGCCGCAGCGTCGGAGCGTGTCAACGCTCCGGCGTTGCGGTCATCTTTTCAAAGGGGGAGGAACAAATCATGTTGACAGAACAAGAAATACGCAGGGTGGATGAATACCTGCTCGACCATTATTCGCCGACCACGGCGGACACGGACTATCTGAACGAAGTGGATGATTTCATCCTGACGTGCAGTCTGGACAGCAGCTTTGCCGCCGAGAACGCGGAGCGGCTATTACGGCAGGCCGAGGATGTACACCGCAAAATGAGCGCGGTGTTCCTGCTGGACGGCGGGGCCAGTCCCCGCCTGTTGGAATACCAGGAGCGGTACTATCAGCTTTTGGTGCTGCACCGCAAGGCCACAGGGCAGGACACCACCGCCCCGCTCTCCATGCTGTGCTTCACCAGCAGCTTCGACCTGTTTTGGCTCCAAACGCAGGGGTCAGACCGTAATTCGTGATATTTCGTCCCGTCTGTTTGTATCATTACAATATAGACCGCAAAAGGAGGGACAAGCCATGTTGACCCGCGAAGAAGAACAGGCCCTGGCCGAGATTTTCAGTCAGGAGCAGCTTCAAGCAGACTTCCGCGCCTGGTGTGAGACGATGGAGGCCGAGTTCGGGGGCGTGGACGCTCCCTGCTTTTGAGTCTCCTTGTTGCTCACAAATACAAGTGGCAGGAACAAAGAATGGACGGAATAAGAAATGGTCGGAACACCGAGAGCGCCCCCAGCGGGGCGCTTTCCCTTTGTTCGACCATTTTTCGTGATATTCCACAGCTTACAACAGTATCATATTAAAAATACCAAAGAAAGGAGTTCCGACTATGCAGTCCTATTTTTTTGAGATAGCCGATTTTCGGCCCATTGGCCATGAAAAGCTGGTTGCAAGCATGACCGTTATTATCAACGGCGTTATTGAGATACATAACTGCAACCTGATTTATTCTCCCAAGTCAAAGAAGTACCGTCTGGGTATGCCCAGCAAAGCCTACGATAATCCCGAAACGGGGAGAACCTGCTATTATCCCCAGGCTCGATTGTCGCCCGTGCTCTTAGGCAAGGCTCTGGCCGCTGCCGTTGAGATGTACGAGGATATGCGGGATGATGATAACCCAGCGGAGGCTTCCTGATTCCGCACAGCCAGGCGTTCCCCGCCTGGCTCTTTTCATATTCGGCGGTCACGCTTTTTTCCGGGCAAAGCCCGGGAAAAAGCCCTCAGACCGTCTCACCTATTTGCTCGAACAGGTTTCGGGCATTTTTTGTCGAAAAAAAGCATACCTTTTATTACATCAGACCTCTGTCTGATGGCGACAAGCGCGGTTGACCGCACTTGCCTAAATTCAAATTAAAAAAATAAAACAGAAAAGGAGTCTATTTATTATGAGTACGAAACCTCAAAATCTGATAGTTCAGACTGTGTTGAACAACCGCTTCAAGAAGAAGCACATTTCCACCAAACTGGTGGACAAGCTGAATACGCACTGCAACCTCGTTCAGCTGCTTGTTTGGTGGGATGAATCCTCGCTGCTGTACAGGCACAAGCAATTCGTGCTGGCAGACACTCCGCGCTGCATTGTGTATGATACTCTTGTCTACGACCATTATACAGGCGTTACGACAAATCCTGTCAGCACCCTAATGACCTACTATGATTTGTCCTTTCCGCAGGCGGTGTATGTGGCAAACCACTTTCTGACCAAGGTAAGCAAGCTGGACATGGAGCAATACATTTTCGATGAATACATCAATAAGGAACTGTTTGCCGCAGGCACAGACGGTATTGACCTCGACTACATATTAAAAACCGACCTGACCCAATCTACCTTTCCAGCGACAAAAGCGGACGCGCTCAAAAAGGTATATGCCTACCTCTGTAAGACCCGCTGCATCGACCGCGACCTGGTGACCCATTTTCTGAAAAAGAGATACCTGGGCCTGGACAGCTCCAATCTGCTTTGCTTTTACACCTACCGTGGGGATGAAGTCATCGCTGTAACGAAGAAGGGGATAAACCCCAAGCTGAGTTTCAAGCAAAACCTTGTGAAGGAGAAGCACACGGGCTTTTTCTATGGCAGCAGCACTGTCAAGGAGTTCAAGGAGGTCTATGTCTTTGAGTCCTGCGTGGATTTGCTGTCCTTCCTCACCCTGGCCAAAAAGGGCTTTGTTCCGCAGCCCGCCGCAGGCTCCTGTTTTATCTCTTTGAACGGGGCCGCTACCCGCTACCTGGAAAAGGTGCTGCTGGAGCATCCCACGATTGAGCACATCCACTTCTGCACCGACAACGACAGGGCGGGCCAGCTTGCGGTGACCTTGTTCACTTCAAGAACGCACAGCAAGCTTCCCGTGGACTATTGGAACCAATACCTTGTGGATGGTGTGCGGGGCGCTAAGGACTTGAAGGACTGGAATGAACTGCTGCAAGCCTGCTGCGAGGATGAAAAACTCCCATTTTAATCATGCCTGCAAGGCGCAATTCGGCGTTTACGCCGGATTGCGCGTTTCTTTTTGTAGAGCGTCCTTTTCTGATATTCTCCGTCCCGTTTGCGTAGAGTCTATTAAAACCCGAAATGGGACACCAAACGACAAGGAGAAATCAAAATGGGCAGCAAGGTATATGAAATCGTCACACAAAAAATCATGGAGAAGCTGGAAACAGCGATTCAGGAGGGAACCGCTGCACCATGGCATAAGCCGTGGAACAGCAACAACATCCCTGTCAATCACACCACACTGCGCCCCTACCGTGGGGTAAACCTGCTCCTGTTGGACAGCGGGGAGTATCTCACCTGGTCACAGCTTTGCGACCTTCAAAAGCACCGCCCCGAACTGCGCCTGCGCAAGGGCAGCAAGGCCCACATGGTGGTGTACTTTTCTTTCCAGGAGAGCACGAAGGAGGTCACCAGGCCCGATGGGCAGACCGAGGAAAAGGCCGTCCGCATCCCGTTCCTGAAATACTATAAGGTTTTCAGCGTTGAGGATGTGGAGGGGCTGGAGCCCCGCAGGCAGCAGATAGCCTATCAGCATGACCCCATCGAAGCGGCGGAGACTGTCGTTCAGGGCTACCTTGACCGTGAACCCGCCCTGACCCTGCGTTACACCGATGAGGACAGGGCCTGCTACCGCCCGCTTGTGGACGAGGTATCCGTTCCCAGCATGGAACTGTATCCCAATCGGGCCGAGTTTTACTCGACCCTGTTCCATGAGTTGACCCACTCGACGGGCCATCCCAGCCGTCTGAACCGCCTGAAAGCCCCCGCTTTCTTTGGGGACGAGCGGTACAGCAAGGAGGAACTGTGCGCCGAGTTGGGCGCGGCCATGCTCTGCGGCCACTGCGGCATCGACAACAGCGAAGCGTCCGATAACAGCGTGGCCTACCTGCAAAACTGGCTGGCCGCCTTGAAGAACGACACGACCCTGGTCGTCTCCGCTGCCGCCAAGGCCCAGCGGGCCGCTGACTACATCCTGGGGCTGAACTGCGAGGAAGCACACTAATGTTACAGTTATGTTACAGAATAGGGGGTAAAACACCTAAACACTAGACGGATTTTTAGAATATGTTAACATAATACTGTAAGAAATATTTCTCGCGGCATACTGTACAGGCCGACCGCATACTATCAAGTAAATACTTTGGAAAGCAGGTGTGACCCATGAGCAACGAGCGCGAAGTGCGCACAGAACGCCGTGGCGGATACACTGTAACGCATATCAGCCCCCGATATGATGATAAAGATAAACAAGAGGCTGAGCGTCAGCGTATCGCTCGGAAAATGGTCGAAGGCTACATAGCACTCAGTAAGTGCCCTGAGGCCGTTTGACTATACAAGCAAGGGTTGCCCCCGGCAACCCTTGCTTCTACTTTACAGAACAGAAAGGATAAATCAATATGAATGAGCCAACAGCCTATGAAGCTATTTATGCCCGCCAGTCGCTGGACAAAAAGGACAGCATTTCTATCGAGGGACAAATTGAGCAGTGCAAACGGCTTGCAGAAAGCCCTGATACTGCGTTGGTCTATGCGGACAAAGGATACAGCGGCAAGGACACCAACCGCCCCCGCTTTATTGACCTGATTCGAGATATCAAGTTGGGCAAGGTAAAGCGAATCATTGTCTATCGCCTTGACCGTATGACCCGTTCTCTGCTGGATTTCACCAATCTGCTGGTGGTATTTCAAAAATACGGCGTAACCTTTGAGTCCGTCCACGAGAAGTTCGATACGGTCAGCCCTGTCGGACAGGCCATGGTGCAAATCCTTATGGTATTTGCCGAACTGGAGCGAAAGACCATCCAGCAGCGAGTAAAGGATAATTACTACCAAAGGGGTGAGCGCGGTATGTACCTGGGTGGGCCTGCTCCATTCGGCTTTGAGCGCAAGACCACTAAGCACAACGGGCGCAAGGAAACCAGGCTTGAGCCTGTATGCGCCCAGCAGACCCATATTGCTGCCATGTACGAAAAGTACGGTGCAGGGGCCGCACTGTCCGAGATAAGTAAGTGGCTCAACGATAAAGGCATCAAGACGGCCAAGGGTACGGCATGGGACGGCGGAAAAGTAAGCCGCTTGCTGCGAAACCCCGCCTATGTCAAGGCAGACGCCGATGTGTACGCCTACTACATAGACCGAGGCTGCACCGTGACGAACAGCCTGGAGGACTTCATCGGGGTCAATGGCTGCTATCTCTACGGAAAGCGCGAGGCCAACCAGCGCAAGTATACGGATGTGAAAGACCACTATCTGTCCCTGGCCCCTCACCTGGGCTTTATCGACTCCGAACTATGGCTGCGCTGCCAAAACAGGCTGGATAGAAACTCTCAAATCGGGAACGCTGGTCAGGGGCAGCACTCCTGGCTTTCAGGGCTGGTCAAGTGCGGCAAGTGCGGATACTGCATGACCGTGACCAAATACAAGGACTATCGCTATTTCCGCTGCCGTGGGCAGGATATGCTCAACAACTGTGACGGGCAGAGCATCACGCAGTACGCCGATGCTATTGAAAGCGTTGTAGAGGAGGAACTGTTTGCCAAGCTGAAATCCCTGCCCAAGGTGGAAATGACCAAAGACAGCAAATCCGTCCGAGGGAATAACGCCGCCAAGGCCCGCCTGGTGGAGTTAGAGGGGAAAATCAATAACCTGGTCAACAATCTTGCCGAGTGCAGCGGTGTTACCGTTACTGTTCTCAGCGACAAAATCAATGAGTTAGCGGCAGAGCGGGATGCCATTCTGAAAACGCTGGCAAAGGAAATCAAGGATGAAATTGAAAACCCCTATGAAAAAATCATGGCCCTGGCCGATAACTGGGCCGAAGCCACAATGGATGAGCGAAAGCTGGTAGCCAGCTTGCTCATTGAAAAGGTGCTTGTGGCCGACAACAACATCACCGTTGAGTGGAGAATATAAGACAAGGAGGGCTGTTCATGCAGCCCTCCTTTTTCGCGTCCATTCATACTTATTCGACATTTATTCATTTGTACAGTACATATAGTGCATCCACATCCCACTGGATAGGTTCCATGCCGATGGAGCGGATGGCGGAAATGACATGGTCGTCATACTCGCCGAACGGGCAGCGGATGAGCGTCGGGCGGACGCCGGTGAGCGCCTCGATCTTGTCGTTGCAGGTGTTCACGTCCGCGATGATCCGGTCGGCGGTCAGGGAATTGTAGTGGTCGTGCGCGTTGGAGTGGTTCATCAGTTCGTTGCCGCTCTCGACGATGGCCTTGGCCTGCTCGGGGTACTGGTCCGCCCAGTTGCCGACGACGAAAAAGGTACACTTCACACCGTAGTCCGCGAGCACATCGAGAATCTTCTGCGTGTTGTCCGCACCCCAGGCGGCGTCGAACGAGATGCTGCACACCTTCTGATCGCGCTC
>ENA-ORPH01002168-ORPH01002168.1-human-gut-metagenome-genome-assembly--contig:-NODE-2168-length-16956-cov-4.079936_pt1 | contig 16956 bp, 15 predicted proteins | sample MGYA00242142_ERZ509074 | MGnify/ENA primary metagenome ERZ509074 (study PRJEB26280, sample SAMEA2338724) | human gut metagenome | biome: human gut; feature: human-associated habitat; material: faeces...
TGGAGTTATGACGGCAAAGGCTATCATCAAACAAGCGCGTATTTTCTGGCAAAGGGCTGGAATCCGGTTTTTGAAACGGCCGGAACTTTCGCGGACAGATTTTTTCCCGTCGGGTCTTTTGACACGCTGTGGACACAGCATTACGTTAAATTCGCCGAAATTATCGCGGCGAACATCAATCTCGCTTTACACTCTTCCGAAGCGGGAAAAGCCGTCAATTTCATGTTCGCATTGATGGTTTTTTGTTATGCGGCTTTTCTGTTTTCCGCGGCGAAAAAAGAAGATAAGACACATCTGCCCGCAGCTGAAAGCCTGACTTTGTCTTTTCTTTTGGCCTGGGCGCCGGTTGTCGTCGCGCAATCCTTTTCTTATTATGTCGACGCTTTATTTTATTCCGCCCTGGTTTTGTTTTTATTAAGCTTTATCCATTGGAATTTGGATATTCCTTTAAAAAAATACGTTCCCGCCGGCCTTGTTTTTTCAGGCGTTATTCTGGCAAACATTAAAATAAGCGGACTGCCCTATGTTACGTTGTTTACACTGAGCTGCTGCATATATCTGCATTGTTCCGGACAGCAAAAGAAAAGGAATTCCCTGATAAAAGTCTGCTGCGTTTCCGCCGGATTGATTCTGTTGTCCGGCGTCAATCCTTATCTGACGAACATGCGGCAGAATTTATCGCCGTTTTATCCGCTGACCGGAAAAAACCGCCTGGACGTTCTATATTTGCAGCTGCCGCCGACTTTGGAAGGAAAAAATAAAGCCGGACAATTTCTGATTTCTTTGTTTTCCGTTCCCGAAAACGTTTCTTCCTGCCTGAAAAACGACAACGCGGCAGACAAGGATAATTTCCTTTTGCACCCGCCGTTCAACCGTCCTTTCGCCGTGCCGGACCTGCGGCAGGGCGGGTTCGGGTATTTTTTCGGCGCGGCATTAATATTATGTCTGCTTTTATCCTGCACAACCGGCTTTGCGCATAAGCGGAACAAAAGGCTGTTTCTGTTTGTTTCAGGCTTAATCACCTGCACGGTTTTGTTTAATCCGGTCAACTGGTGGGCGCGTTTTATTCCGCAGCTGTGGAGTCTGTGCCTTTTGATATTGTTTTTCGGTATGCTTGCGCAAAACGGTATTCTGAAAAAAAGGATTGTTTTTTTCGGAATCTGCGCTCTGCTTTTAACCAACAACGCTCTTATGCTGCAGCAAAACGCAACGGCAGCCGTTTTTTACACGCAACGAATGAAGGAGTATTATCAGGTCATACAAAAACTGCCGGCGCAAAAAATTTATTTTAAAAGCAGTAAGTTTTCTTATCTGCCGCATTTGGAGGCGCGACATATTCCGTATTGCCTGATAACCCAGCGGGAATACGACCAAAGTCCCTTCTCGTTTAACTCTCCCCCTTATTCATTTGACGGAAACACGCAAATCGCATTTCCCCCTTTTTAAGGATTATTTGAAATATCTGTTATACAGTCCGTCAAATCCTTTGCCGTGACGGGCTTCGTCCTTGCACATTTCGTGAACGGTATCATGGACGGCATCATACCCTAATTCTTTTGCCAACTTGGCAATTTTCAGTTTACCTTCACAAGCGCCGAATTCCGCTGCAGCACGCATTTCAACGTTCTTTTTTGTCGAATCCGTTACGACTTCACCCAACAATTCGGCAAATTTCGCCGCGTGTTCGGCTTCTTCAAAAGCATAACGTTTAAAAGCTTCGGCTATTTCCGGATAGCCTTCTCTGTCCGCCTGGCGCGACATGGCCAGATACATGCCGACCTCGCAGCATTCACCCGTAAAATGTTCACGCAGCCCCGCAACAATACGTTCGTCCAATCCTTTGGCGGAACCGACCCTGTGTTCATCGGCATAAACTTTTGCCGTTTCATCTACAACTTTAAAAGTCGTTGCTTTGCAAACCGGGCAGACTTTAGGCATTTCGTCGGCTTCAATTATCTGGCCGCAAACAGTACAAACATATTTCATGTTATCTCCTTTCTTTAAAGAAATATATCTTTTGCAACAGGTTATATATACTTTTAGAACAGATGTAAATAAAAATCCGCCGTTTTTATTCTTAATTTCCGGCTTTGAAACAATGAAACGAATCCTCCCGAAAAAAGTTCCCGAGCCCGCAAATACACAACTTTTACGAAAGTTACCAAAAGCACTCTCGTTATATAAAAACAAAAAAATCTTTATATTTCTACAAATTATACAAACAGAGGTTGTAGACAAACAATATTTTTTGTAATATAATTTGCATCATCTTAATAAGAGCGGGAGAAACGTATGAAAAAAAGCGCGGCAGGCATAAAAATAAGACAACGTGAAATAACCATCACTCCGAAACAAAAAGAAGTGTTGTTTTATTTGGCGCAAGGATACCAAAACAAAGAAATCGCCTATAAAATGGGATTGTCCGTTTCCACAATCAAACTGCATCTGGCCGGGCTGTATCTGCGTCTGAACGTCAAAAGCAGAATCGGCGCTCTGATTACCGCCCAGCAGCTGGGATTATTGTAACTCAGACTGCCGAATGAATTTCTCTGACATAAAATAACGCAAACAGATTCCGCCGGGCGCAAAGTGCGGAAGAAATTTGCCGGTCGGTTTAAAAGTTTAAAAAAAGCAGATTGTCATTTTTGCATGTAACCGCTTTTTTTAACACGGACGGATCATTTCATTACCGGCCGGAACAAACAGAAAAACGATTGTTCAGGCTATTCGGGATTATTAAAAAATACGGTTTTGGTCGAACAGAAAACGGTACGGCCGGATAAATTTTACCAGCGCATGGCCGGCACTTTATACAAACGGTCTATTCCGCCGCCTTTTATTATTGTCAAATCGCGTTCGATCAACAAAAATGACCGCCGCCGGCTCATCGCATCGGACCGCATTGATTACAAAGGCAAAACAGAAAGTGAAATCCGCATTTTTTTAAAGAATCAATCCTCTTGAAAATGATTTAAATGAAGCGTATCTTCTAAAATAGAATTTAAAGTCAACTTTAAGAGGACCATCTTAACATGTCATACACTATCGGAGATGTTTCCGAAAAAACGGGGCTGCCGGCTCCGACGCTGCGTTATTACGACAAAGAAGGACTGCTGCCGTTTGTCAACCGCGGCAACGGAGGAATACGCAAATTTCAGGATACGGATCTGGAATGGCTGCGGTTAATCGAATGTCTGAAAGCCAGCGGCCTGCAGATCAAAGACATCAAACGGTATATCGATCTGTTTATCCTGGGCGATTCAACAATAGAAGAACGCCGAACGATGTTCTACGATCAGAAAAAATGCGTTGAAGAAGACATGAAAGCGCTTCAAAACACGTTAGATATGCTGACTTATAAATGCTGGTTTTACGATACGGCTGCCGAACTGGGCAGCGTTGATGCCGTTAAAAATCTGCCGGAAAACAAAATTCCCGAAAAGATCCGCCGCCTGAAAGCAAAAATCAACCGCATGCACGTTTCGTCCTGTCAGAAAAAAGCTGTCGGAAAAGTAGCTTGAAGCGGATTTTGATCCATGATGCAGCCTCATATCAGAATTGACGAATCAATGGCCGCGCCTTATGCGCTGCTGCCGGGGGATCCTGCGCGTATCGACCGGATCGCGCCGTTTTTGTCCGACGTGCGGGAATTGGCTTTCAACCGGGAATACCGCAGTATTTCCGGCACATACAAAAATATCCGCGTCTTGGTCGTTTCCACCGGAATCGGCGGGTGTTCCGCCGGCATCGCGGTTGAAGAGCTGGCTCGCATCGGCGTCACGGCAATGATTCGTATCGGATCCTGCGGCGCAATGCAGCCGGGAATCCGTTTGGGCGATTTGATTTTAGCCGCCGGCGCCGTTCGTGACGACGGCGCGTCACAGGCCTATGTCGACTTGCGGTATCCGGCCGTTGCGGATACCGGATTGCTGCATGCCTGTCTGACGAGCGCGCGGGAAAATCACTTTCCCTGCCACATCGGCATTGTTCACAGTCATGAAAGCTTTTATATCGACGACAACGAAGAACAAAAACAATTCTGGGCCAAAAAGGGCGTCTTGTGCGCCGACATGGAAACGGCGGCTTTGTTTACGATCGGCCGGCTGAGAGGAATAAAAACGGCGTCAATTTTAAACAACGTCGTCATCAGCGGAACAGACACGGCCGACGGCATCGGCGGATACGTCGACGGCGGACAAGCCGCGGCACAAGGGGAAAAACACGAAATCCTGACCGCTTTGGAAGCTTTTGTCATATCCGAGAAAGGCAAGCCGTAAAAAAGCCTCCGTTCGGAGGCTTTTTTCTTTAAAACTTTCCGACGGCGCGGTACAGATTCGCCTTGCCGATCAAAACCGTATAAAACGACACGATCAGTTCCTGACGGGCTGACGCCAGCTGCGCCTGCACCGTCAGCAGGTTCAGCAGCGTTTCTTTGCCCGCCCGGTATGAAGCGCGCGAAACACGTTCATTTTCTTCGGCGCTTTTTAAAACGTCCTGATTAATCGTATAAGACGCCAGCGCGGTCCGGTAATCCTGATAAGCCGACCAGACTTCGTTTTTCACCGTATCCTGCGTGCTCTTCTGCGTATAAACCGCCTGTTGGTAATCATAACGGGCTTTGGCAAGGCCGTACATTTTGGAAAAGCCTTCAAACAACGGCATATTCAAAGACAGTCCGACTTCCGCCCCATAAGTGTACGGATAACCGTTTTCAAACGGTTTATCGTCTTTCCACCGATCGGAATAAGACGCGTTCCCGTATAAAGCCAGCGTCGGCGCCATTGCCGATTTTGCGGCGGATATGTTTTGTCTGGCGGCTTCCCGCGATTGAGCGGCGCTTTTTAATTCCGGACGCAGAGCCAAAGCAATGCGAATCATTTCATGTACGGACAAATTCTGCCGTAAAGCCGTTGAAGCATTGTCTTTTTTCGGAATAACCAGATCAAATTTCGTTTCCGGCGGCAGATTCAACAGCTTTGCCAGATTAGCCTGATTTTTTTCAATCGTGTTTCGCGCCGAAGTCACGGCCAACCGTGAACGCAGATAAGTCGTTTTTGCCAGCAGCAGATCCGATGTGGCCGCTTTGCCGACCTGATATTTCTTCTGCGTTTCATCATATGATTTTTTATAAGAAGCAACGCTGGTTTCAGCGCTTTTCAGGACTTCTTCGGCGCTTAACAGATCCAAATAAGCGCTGTTGATTCCCAGAATAATATCATGCAGCGTCGTATTATAGTTAAAAGCCGCCGCCTCCATATACGCTTTCATCATCTGCGTCGACGCGGAACGCCCTCCGAAATCCAGCAAAAGCCAGTTCAAAGCGATATTAACGGCATACGGTTTGGCTTTCATTTTTTTATAAATATCGGCGTCCGGTTCGTCATACTGCCCTTTATAATGCGACGCAGACATAACGCCGCTGAGCCCGACAGACGGCAGGTACGCCGCTTTGGACGCGCCGAGAGCCGCTTCGGAAGATTTAACCGCCATGTAACTGCGATTTAAATCCGGATTGTTGCAGATACCGATCTGGATTAAATCGTTCAAATCCAGCTTCCCTTTGCCGACAGAAGAGGAAATACAACCTTCCGGCGCTTTTTGCGCGTAAACCGACATCGGATCGAACGCCTGCGCCGGCATTACCGGAAAAACGGAAAAAAGTATAAAAAGGGCTGTCGTTTTTTTCATTTTTTAGCCTTTCTTTTTTGATTTAAAATATTTTTCGGCAAGCGTCTGAACCAAAACGTACAACAGCGGAATCAGAAACAATCCGGCAAACGTGCCCGCCAGCATGCCGAAAAATACGGGCGTCCCTATCGCACGGCGGCTGTTCGCTCCGGCGCCGGTCGCCAGCATCATGGGCATCACCCCCAAAATAAAAGCGAAAGCCATCATCAAAACAGCGCGGAACCGTTCCCGCAAAGCATACAGCGCCGCCTGCGGCACCGAACGGTTCGCGGCCTGCGCGTCACGGGCAAATTCGACGATCAAAATCGCGTTTTTGCTGGCCAGTCCGACCAGCATCACAATTCCCAGCTGCGCATAAATCGACAAAGGCAACCCCATGACCAGCATTCCCGCCAAAGCGCCCGCCGTCGCCGCCGTAACGGACATTATAACGGGAATCGGCAGAACCCAGCTTTCATACAGCGACACCAAAAACAAATAAGCAAACACAACGGCCAAAGAAAGCAGCAGTCCCATTTGTCCCTGATTGTTCTTTTCCTGCCAGCTCATGCCCGACCATTCAAAAGAAAATCCTTTGCCGACGTTCCGCATCAGATCTTCCATCGTCCGCATCGCTTCCCCGGAACTGACGGCGGGATTTTGCATCGCGGTAACCGTCGCGTTCGGATACTGGTTATAACGTGTAATCACGCGCGGCGACATAATCTGCGATAAAGAAATCAGACTGCCCAGCGGCACCATTTCCCCGTTCGTCGCCGGCACATAAATATTTTTCATACCCTCGACATCATTGCGGTAAACCGCGTCGGACTGCACAACGACTTTGTTGACCTGTGTGCCGATGTTAATGTCGTTGACATACATCGATCCCAGATAAGCTTCCAAAGTCGAATACAAATTGCTTAAAGGCACATTCAGCGCTTCGGCTTTTTCCCGGTTTATTTCGATAAATACGGCCGGCGTCTGTGACGTAAATGTTGTAAAAGCATACAAAAACGACGGGTTTGCATTCACGGAAGCCAAAAATTTCTGCACCTGCGTATCCAAACGCGCGTAATCCATGCCTTCAATCATTTGAAAACGAAAATCCATACCCCCCTGATTGCCCAGTCCGTTAATCGCCGGAAATTCAAAAAACTGCAGGTCGGCTTCGGGGATTTCCGACGACAATCCGGCGCGCATGGCATTCATCATCGTCGTTGAATACAAAGACGGATCTTTTCTTTTTTCCCAAGGATCCAGATCAACGATAATCATCGCGGTATTTTCGGAACGGCCCGCCAGAATACTGATGCCGACGACGCCCGTTGTTCCGCGAACGCCCCGCTGTTTTAAAATAATCGGCGTAATTTTTTCGACGACCTGTTTTGTCCGGTTAAACGAAGCGCCTTCGGGCAAAGTCACGTTCACGATATAAACGCCCTGATCTTCGTTCGGAATAAAAGAAGTGCCGCTTAATTTAAACAATCCGGCATTTAACAAAACCAACAACCCGAAAATCAGGGCAATCACGCTGATTCTGCGCGCAAACAAAGCCGCCGTACGCGCATATCCGTTCGCCGCCGCGTTGACAAAACGGTTAAACCAGGCCAGCGGTCCTTTTTTATACGGCTGATACGGCTTTAAAAAATAAGCGCACAAAACCGGCGACAGCGTCAATGCATTGACGGCGGAAAAAACCAAAGACGTACTGATCGTAATGGCAAACTGTTGGTAAATTTTTCCGGTAATGCCTCCCATACAGGCAATAGGAACAAAAATAACGACCATAACCAGCGTTGTTGAAATCAAAGCGCCCGTAATTTCCCGCATTGTTTTTTTCGACGCTTCCAAAGGCGGCAGTTTTTCTTTTTCCATCAGATGCATGACGCGTTCAACGACGACAATCGCATCATCAACGACGGCCCCGATTGCCAATACGATTCCGAACAACGTAAACATATTAATGCTGAATCCCAAAACCAGCATGACGACAAACGTCGCCAGCAGCGAAACGGGAACGGCAATCAAAGGGATCAACGTCGTACGCCAGTTTTGCAAAAACAGCCAGCACACAAAAACAACCAGAATAAAAGTTTCCGCCAGCGTATGCAGCACTTCGGCCACGGAAGCGTTGATGTATTCGGTCGAATCATAATTAAAGACATAGGCGACGTCTTGCGGGAAATAAGCCTCCAGCCGTTTTAATTCGGCGCGGACTTTGCGCATGGCGTCAATCGCGTTGGCGCCCGATGACAGCTTGATCTGCATCGTAACGGACGGAACGCCGTTATTATAAGCCGAAACACCGTAAGTTTCTTCGCCGTATTCGACTCTGGCAATATCCTTTAACCGAACCAGACCGCCGTGATCCGCCGTTCTGATAATAATTTCGCGGAAATCATCGACTTCATTGATTCTCCCCTGCGTTTTAAGTGCATAAACCATCTGCGCCGTTTCACTGGGGGCCGCCCCCAATTTTCCCAGCGTCGGCTGATAATTCTGCGAAGAAATCGCCGCGCGAACATCGCCTGCCGTTATGTTCAACGCCGCCATTTTGTCTGAATTCAGCCATACGCGCATCGACGAACTGGCCGCATAGACATCAACGCCGCCTACCCCGTCAATACGCGCCAGCGCTTCTTTGACATTATCCGTTACGAAATCCGCCAAAGCCAAATGGCTGACCGTTTTTTCAGGCGACGTAAACGACAGCATGCCCAGCATGTTCGTTGATTCACGCGTTACCGTCACTCCTTGCCGCGTGACCTCCGCCGGCAAAGACGCCGCCGCGATCTGAACGCGGTTCTGGATTTTGACCTGCGCCATATCGGGATCCACTCCCGTTTTAAACGTGACCGTCAGCGTATATGTCGTGTCTTCGGACGATGAAGACATATACAGCATGTCTTCGACCCCGTTGACCTCGCGTTCAATCGGAATGGCAACCATTTTGGAAATAACGTCAGCCGACGCCCCGGGATATGTCGCGGAAACCGTCACTACCGGCGGCGTAATTTCAGGATACAGCGCAATCGGCAAAAACTTTAACGAAACCAATCCGGCCAGGCACATAACAATGGCAATAACGATTGCAAAACGCGGGCGTTTCAGGAAAAATTCAGAAAACATTTCAAACCTCCGATCCTGCGAAACTTTGTCTGACGGGAGAGCCGTTTTCGACTTTCTGCAATCCCTGAACGATAATCCGGTCGCCGGCTTTCAACCCGCCGGAAACGACCAAACTGTCCGCAATCAAAGGACCGGTTTTTATATATTGTTTCTGCGCTTTTTCCTCTTCGTTGACGATATAAACGAACATGCCCTGCCCGTCCTGAACGGCCGCGGCCTGCGGAATCAGGACAAGCGGTTTTTCCTTTTCCGTATGAACAATAACGTCGACATGATTTCCCGGCAGCAGCAGGCTGTTTTTGTTTTCCACGTCGACATACGCCCGACCGTCGCCGTCATCGCATTGATTTCACTGTCAAAAAAAGCTGAAATAACCCGTGCCGGCACAATCGTTTCGTCAGGCAGAACAATTTTTAAATTCCCGGTCAAATCATTCTTGGTTCCCATGCGTTTGAGTGTTTCCAGCCTGTCACGGTCCGTCACGGAAAAGGAAATGCGGATCGGCGAAATCTGCACGATGCGCGCCATCGGACGGCCCGACATGTCAATATAATTTCCTTTTGTAATCAAAGCTTTGCCGATGTACCCGTCAATCGGCGCGCGGATTTCCGTATACCCCAGATTAATACGCGCCAGCTCGGCATTGGCTTCAGCGGATTTAACCGCCGCGCGGGCCTGCGCCAACGCGCTTTCGGACGCTTCAATATTTGAAGCCGTCAGCACTTTTTGCGCGAACAAGACTTTATTGCGTTTATGATCGTTTTCAATTTGTTTTAAATTGGCCTTTGCCCGCGCAACTTCGGCGTCCGCGCTGTTGACCGCTTCTTTATACCGGCTTTGTTCAATAATGAACAAAATCTGGTCTTTTTTAACAAAGCCGCCCTCCTGAAACAAAATCTTGTCCAGATAACCGGTCACCTGCGCTTTGACGTCGACGCTGTTAATCGCTTCGACCGACGCGATGAATTTTTTCTGCGGCGCGGTCGTTTCCATTCGGGCGGATACGGTAACAACATACGGGATTTCCGCGTTTTGCGTCTGCCCTGCCGACGGCGTTAAACGAGTTTTTAACTCCCAGCCGAACGCAGCAGACAACGCCAGAATAAAAAACTGCAGCAAAATTTTTCTTTTGCTTAAATGAATGACCTTCATCTGACAACCCTTTGATCTATATTAAAAAAGTTTTATTTTTTAGATAAAAGAGGCTGTTTTTTCAGGCAAGCAAAAAAAATTATGAGTGACTTTGTAATGTTTTGGCTTTTCTTTTGAAAATAATGTCCACGTGAATCCCTGACGGCAGGCGGGTTTCCAGAGAATAAACATCACCGTATTGAAAATCGTCGACGTCCCTATTCTGCGGTTCGTTGTTCTTAACGATTTTTACTTTCCCTGAACGTAAAACCTTGCGGACACGCAGAGCCTTAACCACCCTTTCCGAAACAATCAGATCCGAATTTTTCCAACGCATAATGCTTTGAACGCTGACCCCCAGCGCTTTTGCCACCGCGGTCATTGACAGGCCGGAAACCAACAAACTCATGGCGAACAGCTTTTCTTCCAGACTGCGCGTCCGCGGACGTTCCACGGTGAACTGACAGCCGCAGTCTTTACATTTATACCGCTGCCGACCGCGCGCCCGACCATACTTTATGACAGTCCGGGAAGAACATTTCGGACATTTCATTTTTACCCCGGAAAAATTGTTTTTTACCATTACAAAGTGATAACTCTTTTTTCCCGCCGAAAAAAGATTTTTTTTCAAATCCCGATTCGAATCATCTCCGTGCCATCAGTGCTCAATACGGTTTCAGCTCTTCCGTCAGCCGGCCGAAATCAAACACGACTCCGTTTTCCACGGCAATATCATATGCCGTTTTTCCTTCGGCGTTTTTGACGGTCTTATCCGCTCCCGCGGCAAGCAGACATTTCAACGCCCGCACGTTCATCGTCTGTGCCGCTACGATCAAAGGTGTTTCTTTGTCAGGATTCGTCGCATCAATATCCACCCCCGCCCGCATTAACAAATCCAGACGTTCTTCTATATCCGGCGACGTTTCGCAGACGTCGGCAAGAGGAGAAAAACGGTACGCCGTTTTTCCTTTTTTCAAAATAAACTTCAGGCATGCCAGATCTTTGGCCGCAAAATTTATCACCGTTCGCCCGTCACGCGCCGCGGCGTTAAAACGCTGCGGTTCTTTCAACCAGATTCTGATAACTTTTTTCAAAGCGCCGCTTTCGCAAAAACGCATCAAAGACGTAACGCCGTTTTTGTCCGTCTGCTCTTTTATTTCCTCATGCACTTTTTCGAAAAATGCCCGGCGCTTTTCTTCGAGCGCTTTTTCAAAATAAAACCGTTCGATCTTCTCATTTAACGGCGCAAACAGCTCTGCCGCGCGACGGCTGACTTTCGTCTCGCCGAAAGTTTTCCGTTCCAGCCGAACGGCCGGAAAAGCCAAACGGCCGAAGCTGTCCACAGAAGTCGTCATAAATTTTTTTTGATCCTGATTCCATATCTGGCAAGTATTCATTCCCGATAACGGACTGCCGGTAACGCGATAAAAATAACAGAGTTCCCCGTTTTTATTTTTCATGCGCCATTTGTCCGTTTCATACAGGCAAAGCAAATCGCCGACACTTAACGGATAACAGCCTACATATAATCCGCCTGCGGCGCAGCCGGGAATTTTGGTTTGATATAATTCTTCACAGCGAAAAATCTCGGCTTTCAAAGCCATAAATTCGTCAAGTCTGGAAAAGAAATAATTCAGCGGTTCGACCGCCGTTTCCGGCGGATTATAAAAAAGGCACATATTCATGAAGATCCTCCTTTTAGTCGTTAGGTTTTACGTGCGGGACAAGCAGAGACAAATCCGCACGGTATCGAAAGAATTGTACCACGACGTTTCCATAAAAAAAAGACCGTTTAAGAACTGAACCTTTTTAAAAATAAATTCCGCCGCTGTGTCGTTCGGCACAGTATTTTCGTACCCGATTGATTATTCTGAAAGACAGTTGATTAAGTTGTTTTTTCAGGACACTTACATTACCAACGCTGACTGCCTGCGATAAAAAGGATGCTGCCTCATTATCAAACCACTGCGATCATGAAGCAGCATCCGGCAGACTATTTTTCCGATAATTAAAATATCTTCATGATGAAAGGCGAACTGCCGCGGTAATTCGTTTTACCGGTCTGAAAATGATTGTCAAAAAGTCTAAATATAATTGTCGCGCTACAAATTGGTGCGCCCGGCGGGATTGCTCATCGCTTCGCTCTTCGTCCGCAAGGGACCGCCTGACGGCGTCGTTCGCTTCGCTCACCGAACCCACTTCGCGGCTTCTCCTCCGCGCCCCTGCGCCCCAACAAAAAAATCCTCGAAAGAGGATTTTTTCAATTGGTGCGCCCGGCGGGATTCGAACCCACGACCCTCGGCTTCGGAGGCCGATACTCTATCCAGCTGAGCTACGGGCGCAAACAAACATCACAATAACCGATTTCACTAAAAAAACAATCAAAAATTAAAGAACAAACAAATCTCTTGACGAAAGGAACAAAAAAAGATTACTTATTCATATTCTGATTGGGGCGTAGCCAAGCGGTAAGGCAACGGACTTTGACTCCGTCATTCGCTGGTTCGAGTCCAGCCGCCCCAGCCAATTTTCAGCCGCAGCTTCCTCTCAAAAAATCATAAAGTTCTTTTGAATACACGTACCGTACGGCCGATTGTCCGAACACATGTTAATTTCGGCAATGGACAACCGTATAAATACACGGTATCTTGTCCCAAGTTTTTCCGATCTATAACCGTAACGCATCAGAAGGATCATGATAAATGTTATTTCGTGACGAGATTTTTGAACAGGACGTTGAAACAATCAGAGATATTTTAGCCTCTACCGGTTTTTTGAAGGAGCGCCCGACGAAATTGACGCGGCCGTAAAAAACGCCCGTCATGCTTTAAAAGACGGCAACACAACGGAAAACTATGCTTTTTTATTTCTGGAACACGACGGAAAAACAGCCGGTTATGTCTGCTTTGCCAGAGTGCCCTGCACCGTATCGACATTTGAAATCCACTGGCTGGCCGTTCACAATGACCACCGCGGCAAAGGTATGGGGAAACATCTGCTGGACAAAGTCGTGGAAACCGTCCGGCAAACCGGAGCAACCAAGCTGATTTTAAAAACCGCAGGACGGGATCTATATATCCCTACGCAAAAATTTTATCAGTCTTACGGTTTTAAAGAAGAAGCCCGTCTGAAAAACTATTATTCCAAAGGCGACGACTGTCTGATTTATTCAATGGATTTTTAAAAAACAAAAGGGCGGAAAAAACCACCCTTTTTTCTAAAAAGTCTTCAAACGTCAGCAAGCGCGGACAATGTCAAAAGACACATTTGCGTCTATCGCTTCGTGTTCTCCCAATTTCGTTCCGCGGTCCGCAAAGCGGGAACGAATTTTTTCAGCAGCTTCCCGCGCGTCGACGCCGTAATCGGACAGCTTTGTTTTCATGCCGATCGAGTTAAAGAAAGCTTCCGTTTTCTCAATCGCCTGATCCGCCGCGGCTGAATCATCGCCGGATTGAACGCCGAAAACTTCGCGTCCCAGCTTTGCCAGCTTTTCCTGCTTGACTTTTTTCTGATTTTTCAGCAAACGCGGCAGAACAATTGCCAGACTCTGCCCGTGGTCAATGCCGTAAAAAGCCGTCAGCTCATGCCCGATTCCATGCGTTGCCCAATCCTGAACCGCCCCCAAGGACATCCAGTAATTCAGTCCGCACGTCGCGCACCAGAAAACATTCGCGCGCGCATTATAATCGTTCGGGCGTTTCAATACCTTCGGAGCTTCCCGAACCAAAGTTTTCAATAATCCCAGCGCCCAGGAATCCTGCAGCGGCGTATCAACATCATACGTGCAGTACAATTCCATCGTATGCACAAACGTATCGACAATTCCGTTGATCGTCTGCTTTTCCGGCAGAGAAAACGTCACGGACGGATCAATAACCGAAAAACGCGGATAGACTTTTTCATCGGCGAACGCCAGCTTTTCGTTTGTAGATAAACGCGAAATCACAGCGTTGCAGTTCATTTCCGATCCCGTCGCCGGCAGCGTAATCACATCGCCCAAAGGCAAAGCGTCGTTGACAGAGGCGCCTTTTGTTAAAATATCATACGGATCGGCGCCTTCGTATTTCGCCGCGGCGGCAATAAACTTTGTTCCGTCCAGAACGGATCCGCCCCCGACGGCCAGCAGAAAATCGACTTTTTCCTTTTTAATCAGCTCGACGGCCTTCATGCACGTTTCATATTTCGGATTCGGTTCGATCCCCGAAAATTCCAGCAGGTCATAACCTGACAAAGCCCGCTTCACCTGATCGTAAACGCCGTTCTTTTTGATCGATCCGCCGCCGTAAATCATTAAAACCTTTTTTGATTTATCAATCAATTCGGGCAAACGCGCGATCGTGTCTTTGCCGAAAACGATTCGAGTCGGACAGTAATATTCAAAATTCAGCATTTTTTCCTCCGGATAAATTTTATCAAAATGTTGTTTTTATATTGCCCGATGATAAAACTTTTATCAAATCTTCTTTAGATTTAACTTGACGCAGAGGCGGTTTAAAGCTAAAAGAAAGCTTCTGATTTTTCGTTTAAAGGAATTCGTGTTATGGCAAAACGTTGCATTATTACCGGAAAAGGTGTCCAGACAGGCAACAATGTGTCCCATGCAAACAACAAAACCCGCCGTCGGTTTTTGCCGAATCTGCAGGCTGTTTCTTTGCTGAGCGAAACATTGGGAACGACCGTTACGCTGCGCCTTTCTTCGCGTGGTTTGCGGACGATTGAACACAACGGCGGATTGGACGCGTTTTTGCTGTCTACGCCGAACGGCAAATTATCCTGTGAAGCAAAACGTTTGAAAAAACGCATCAAAGGCGCCGCAGAAAAAATGGCCGCAAAAGCTTAATCGTTCCGATTTTTCAGAAAAAACCGTCCGTTTTCAGGACGGTTTTTTTTATTATTTCTTAATTAACTAACAAAAATCCGCCGTTTGTGATATTATAAAAATGTAAAGGTATTTGTTTTTAAGGAGGGCAATACCATGAAAAAAATATGCTGCGCTTTGGCGTTAGCGGTAACGCTGTGCGCCGGTCAAACGGCCGGAGCAATAACCACTCAGACAGTCTACAAAGACATTGATACCAGCTGGGTTAACCGGGAACACAAACAACAACGGGCGGAATAAATAAAACGGAGTACGAATATAAAAAAGCGTGCGAAGTTTGCCCGTACGCCGACCAATCATTGTGCGCCGGCTGGGTACCGAATTGCCCAGATGAAACGATCAAGCTGAATCCCGATCTGCCTGTCATAAAGCCCGACCTGCCGGTTATCGGTCCGGTTGTAACGACGGCGACGGTATCATCTTGTCCGTCGGGTACGACAAAATCGTCCGACGGCTGTTGTTGTATCAATAATTGACGTCAGGGAAAACGGTCATGAAAAAATATCTGCTTTTTTCAGCGATGCTGTTACTGGCCGCATCGCTGTCAGGAACGGGACAGGCAGAATCTGTCTTTACCGATCAGGGAACATTTGTTATCGCCAAAGCTGTCAAATTAGGTCGCGGCAACGCTTATTCCGTTGCGGCGGACACAACCGTAGACACCGGCAAAACAGAAATCGCAAAACCGCAATGTGACAGCAGCTGTACGACATGCGACAATGCCACGGGAAAATGTTTGGGCTGTCCGTCAGGGAAAAGACCGAACGCCAACAGGTGCGTCGACAACTGTTATAATGTTGTATGCAAGTCGGGATATACGACCGTCAATACTGCAGAGGGCTGCTGCTGCGAAGCAGAATCGATATGCGGCAACGGACAGCTTTATAATACTACCATTGGGAAATGCGTTGACGCCGTATGCCCCGTCGGGTGTCTGGACGATTGTTCAAAAGGCTGCGGATCATGTGAATCCGGACGCTATTTGAATTATTCCAACGGTTATTGTCCGACATGTTCTTCCGCGATTGCCAATTGCGCGACGTGTACCAGTTCCGCAGCCGGACCGGTATGCACGTCTTGCGAAAGCGGATACACGCTGAAAGACGGACAATGCGTCAAAGCCGAATGCGGTGACGGTCAACTGAAAATCGGCGGTAAATGCGTTGAATGTATTAACGGCGCCAATATTACATGCGGCAGCGGAGCTTACAGCAGTTATTACAGAATATCAAACGGCACTTGCTGCAAGCTGCCGACAGGGTGTACGGGCGCAACGAATTTTGATCTCAGTTGCACAAGCTGCGCCGGCGGATACAATCTGCAAAACGGCCAATGTGTTGCCTGCCCTGCCGGAACGTACTCCGCCGCAGGCGCAACCAGCTGTACAAGCTGTCCTACGGGATATACGTCTAATGCGGGTTCTTCCAGCTGCACGATTTGCGCCAGCGGTTACAAATCTGTCAACGGACACTGCGTCACCTGCCCGGCGGGATATTACTACAGCATAAAAGTCAACGGAGAATCCGGCGGTTGCAGAAAAACCGGCTCTCTTCCCTTCGGAGCGTTAACTAACGATTCCACACAATGCCGGAGCGGCTGGGCGGTCCCCGGCGGGAACGACGGCATTCAGGGAAGTCACTGCGGACAGGGATCTGTCATAGGACCGTTTTGATCTTGTCATTATCTTAAAATAAAAAGGAGGGAATTCCCTCCTTTTTGTTTTCTTTTTTCTCTCTTAAACAGAATTATTTACTTTTAAAACTTTTCCGCGTCCCGACGGCGGCATGACACACCGATCCGACACACGGACACAAGCCGTTATTACTCGTAAAATATTTTCAAAAAGCGGCTGGAAAAAAATTATTTCATTGTTTTTTCAAGAAAAAAATAAAAAATATAATTTGTAATAAAAAATCACAGCTTATTATTTCATTTAATTATTTTTCTTTTCATTCCTTTAATTTTTGACGTTTTATTATACCCCCTTACTGTATATTTTATACCCCTATACTGTATATTTCCCTTTTCAAAAAAAATAATTTTAATTTACAATGAGAATAGTGGTATTTTTTTAAGGAGGGAAAGACCATGAAAAAAATGATTTATATGATTGCTTTTGCGGCTGTGTTGGGATTTTCGGCAACAGC
>ENA-ORPH01002177-ORPH01002177.1-human-gut-metagenome-genome-assembly--contig:-NODE-2177-length-16914-cov-3.033869_pt1 | contig 16914 bp, 17 predicted proteins | sample MGYA00242142_ERZ509074 | MGnify/ENA primary metagenome ERZ509074 (study PRJEB26280, sample SAMEA2338724) | human gut metagenome | biome: human gut; feature: human-associated habitat; material: faeces...
TGGAAGCTGGAAAAGGATCAGGCAAAGGTTGATACACCGTACGATTTTAGTGCGCTGCTGCTGAATCCGGTGGGTGAAACGAGCCGCCTTTCCTTTGACGTCGAGGTAGCCGGGGATAACCCGAGCATTGGAATTGCGGTACATGTCGGGGAAACATTTACAGTCGGTTATTATCTTCTGATTGATTTTGGACGCCGCCGGATCGAGTTTAAATCCGGAGTCCGCATGACAGAACGGGGCGGACAGATGTTCCCATATGAGGTGGAACTGGAACGGCCGCTGCCGATGTCGACAGGAAAAAGTTTTCATGTCGATGTGATTGCAGACGGTACGATTCTGGAAGCTTATGTGGATGGCAAAATTGCGCTTGGAACACGGATGTATGATCAGACGGGCGGATGCTTCGGGCTGTATGCATCGGATGGGAAAGCGGTATTTCGGGATATAAAAGTTTTTCACGCATGATAACCTTACTGCACACGCCGTCCGCATGCGGAATCCGGCGGAGGGTCTCTTTTGAGAGAGTTATTCATTTGGTAACTTTTGCTTGCAGTTTTGCCGGAGTGTGGTAAAGTAGTAGAGGAGTTATATGAATTTCAGCGGGGGACAGAAAATCGGATCTGTCGTTCCGCGTTCAGAAAGAGGATAGAACATTATGCTGAAAAAAATTGGAAGAAATGATCCCTGCTGGTGCGGCAGCGGGAAGAAGTACAAAGACTGCCATCTGGCGCTGGATGAGAAAATCAATTCTTATAAATTAAAGGGATGGAAAATTCCGCCGAAGAAAATTATCAAAAGACCTGATCAGATCGATGGAATTCGTGAAAGCGGTCTTGTCAATATTGCAGTTCTGGATTATGTGGCCGAAAACATTCATGCAGGCATGAGTACGGAAGACATCGACCGTCTGGTCGCAGAAAAGACAAAAGAACTCGGCGGAATTGCAGCACCGCTGAATTATGAAGGATTTCCGAAGAGCGTGTGTACCTCCATCAACGATGCGGTATGCCATGGAATTCCGAATGAGGAGGAAATTCTGCAGGACGGAGACATCATCAACGTCGATGTTTCTACTATTTATAAGGGATATTTTTCTGATTCTTCCCGTATGTTCTGCATCGGTGAGGTAGACGATGTTTCAAAGAAGCTGGTGGAAGATACGTTAAAAGCCGTACAGCTTGGACTCTCCGAAGTACGTCCGTTTAACCGGCTTGGCAATGTCGGCGCGGTGATCAATGAATTTGCCCAGAGCCAGGGCTATAAAGTTGTCCGTGACATCGGCGGTCATGGCGTCGGTCTGGAGTTCCACGAGGATCCGTTCGTCAGCTATGTCACAAGACGAGATACCGGAATGCTGCTCGTACCGGGCATGGTATTCACCATTGAGCCTATGATCAATCTCGGAACCGATGAAATCTTCATCGACTCCGACAACGACTGGACCGTCTACACCGAAGACGGCGCACCGTCAGCCCAGTGGGAGGTTACGGTTGCGGTAACAGAAGATGGATATGAAATTCTGGCATATTAATTGACGCATAGAAATACGAAAGCTGTGTCTGTGGAAGAACTATTTTCCGGAGACACAGCTTTTTCTAAAGAGAAAAGGGAGAAACACGATGCTGGATTTGGAACAGGAGATGAGCCGGTGCCGGGTCTGTCCGCGGAAGTGCGGAGCGGACCGGGAGCATGGAAAGACGGGATATTGTAAGGCACCCTCCGGGGTTACGGCGGCGCGGGCGGCGCTGCATTTCTGGGAAGAGCCGTGTATATCCGGGACGACGGGGTCAGGGACGGTTTTCTTTTCCGGGTGCAATCTGCGGTGTGTCTACTGTCAGAACCATCATATTGCGGAGATGGAGAGCGGAAAAGTGATTTCGATCGGGCAGCTTTCGGATATTTTTCTGGAGCTGCAGGCGCAGAATGCGAATAACATCAATCTCGTGACGCCGAGCCACTACGTGCTGCAGATCCGGGAAGCACTTCTTCTGGCGAAAGAGAAGGGACTTACCGTACCGATTGTCTATAACTGCGGTGGGTATGAGAGCGTGGAAGCCCTGCAGGCTCTGGATGGGCTGATCGATATTTACCTGACGGATTTTAAATATATGGTTCCCTCTCTTGCAAAAGCGTACTCGCGGGCAGAAGATTACCCGGAAACAGCAAAACGGGCGCTGGCGGAAATGGTGCGTCAGACGGGCAGGGCTGTATTCGATGAGAATGGTCTGATGAAAAAAGGTGTGATTGTGCGCCATTTATTGCTGCCCGGTGCTGTAAAAAATGCAAAAGCTGTGGTAAAATACGTCTATGAGACGTACGGCGATACCGTCTGGCTGAGCCTCATGAGCCAGTACACGCCGCTTCCGCAGGTGGAAAACATAAGTCCGCTGAACCGGAAAACGACAAAGCGGGAGTATGAGCGTCTGCTGGACTATACGTTTTCCCTCGGCGTCACCAACGCCTTTTTACAGGAAGGTCCGGTGGCCGAGGAGAGCTTCATTCCGGAGTTTGACGGAAGAGGAATCTGACGTTATAGTTCACTCGTGCAAAAAGGAGCTGCGCAGCAGCAAAAAGCGCTGGAAGCGCGGTTTTGAGAATGCAAGCAAAACACATTTGTCTATGATTAGATATGGCTAACTATATTGTTTTAAGGAGGAAAAACTTTTGAGTAACGCAGTTGTAACACTGAAAAAAGGAGAGGGCCGCGCCCTAAAGCAGGGCGGAGCCTGGATTTTTGATAATGAGATCGCTTCGATTTTAGGAGCATATGAAAACGGAGACATCGTGCTGGTGCGCGACTTCGACGGATACCCGATGGGACGAGGTTTCATCAACGAGCATTCCAAAATCCGCATCCGTATGATGACAAGAAATATCGACCAGGAAATCGATGAAGCATTTTTGAGAAAAAGAGTGCAGGATGCCTGGGAATACCGCAAAAAAGTGACAGACACATCAAGCTGCCGCCTGATCTTTGGCGAGGCAGACTTCCTGCCGGGACTCGTAGTGGATAAATTCTCCGATGTGCTGGTCGTTCAGTCACTGGCACTCGGTATCGACAAAATGAAAATGACGATCATCCGCCTGTTGGAGGAGGTTCTGGCAGCTGACGGGGTTAAGATCCGCGGCGTGTTTGAGCGAAGTGATGCAAAAGTGCGTGAGCAGGAGGGCATGGAGCGTGTGAAAGGATTTCTCTCCGAGCCGTTTGACACCAGCGTTGAAATTATCGAGAATGGTGTCCACTATCTCGTCGATGTCAAGGACGGCCAGAAAACAGGATTTTTCCTCGACCAGAAGTACAACAGACTGGCTGTGCAGAAGCTCTGCAAAGACGCGAGAGTGCTCGACTGCTTTACCCATACCGGGTCGTTTGCACTGAATGCGGCATATGCAGGAGCAAAGGAAGTTATCGGCGTTGATGCATCAGAGCTCGGCGTAGAGCAGGCACGGAAAAACGCAGCCTTAAACGGCCTGGAAAACGTAGCATCTTTCGTGTGCGAGGATGTCTTTGAACTGTTGCCGCGTCTTGAAAAAGAGGGAGAAAAATTCGACGTCGTTATCCTTGACCCGCCGGCCTTCACAAAATCAAGAAACTCCATCAAAAACGCAATCAAGGGATATCGTGAAATCAATCTGCGCGGCATGAAACTGGTCAAAGACGGCGGCTATCTGTGCACCTGTTCGTGTTCCCACTTTATGGACTACGAACTCTTCACGAAAACCATCAACCAGGCGGCTCACAACGTCCACAAACGTCTCCGTCAGGTAGAATACCGCACCCAGGCTCCGGATCACCCAATTCTGTGGGCGGCGGATGAGTCCTATTACCTGAAATTCTACATCTTCCAGGTTGTGGATGAAAAATAAGAAGTAAAAAGCCCCGAAACCCCAGTGTTTATGCGGCTTCCCGGGTTTTCTTGGAAAAGTGAAAAAGTACCGTAAAATATCGTAAAATGGTGTAATTTGATACGAAAATGGTGTAAAAAATGGTGTAAAAATTCTAAGAGGGAACAGCATACAAGGGTAATAAATTCATGAAAAAATATGGCAAAAATTATTGACACTTAGGGAACAGTGTGCTATACTTACAGAGTAATTACAAGAATTATGTCCAAACGGAGCGACACAGAAACTTGAAAATTTAAAATAAATAAAACAAAAATTGATACAATTCCTCGCTAAAATCACCAATACATAAAAAGTGAAAAAAATGCGGGGGGGTACAATGAAAAGAAAAATTGTTTACGGAATTTTTGCTGCTACATTAATAGGAACAGCGGCACTCACTGTTACACCTTCTACAGCGCAGGCAGCCACAACAACGGGCTGGGTGAAAGAATCCGGCAAGTGGTACTTTTACAAGGACGGCGCGAAAGCCACCGGATGGCAGGAATGGGATGGAAAACGCTACTATCTGAACAGCGACGGAACCATGAAAGCAAATGAATGGATGATTGACACCGACGGAAGCATTTACTACTTCCGCAGCTGGGGCGGTGCTTACAAGAACTGTAACGCTGTCATCAACGGAAGAAGCTACACCTTCGGCGCTGACAGCAAAATGCAGGGTTCCCAGTGGATCGTAAAAGGCGGCAACTGGTATCTGACAAAAGACGGAAAGATTGCGACTGGCTGGCAGGAATGGCAGGGAAGCAAGTATTATCTAAACAGCGACGGAACCATGAGAAGCAACGAGTGGCGGCTGGATGACAGTGGAAAAATCCGCTATCTGTGCAGTTGGGGCGGAGCATACAAGAATCGTTCTGCAAAGATCAACGGAAGAAGCTATACCTTCAACAGCAATGCAGATGTGACCAATACCCAGTGGATCGCCATGGATGGCACATGGAAACTGGCAAAAGACGGACGGATCGCAACCGGATGGCAGACATGGGATAAGAATCTTTATTATCTGAACAGTGACGGCAGTATGAAAGCCAATGAAGCCTTTACTGACGGTGGAAAGCTCTATTTCTTCCGTAGCTGGGGCGGTGCTTATAAGAACTGCTGGTATACTTCCAATGGAAAGAAATATTATCTGCATGATAACAGCGCCGCTTACCAGAACGAGTGGCTGAAAGCAGATGGAAAATGGTATTATTTCCAGAGTGACAGCACGATGGCAACCAACACTTGGATTGACAACTATTATGTTGACGCATCCGGTGTCTGGATTCCGAACAAAGAAAAACCGACGGACAAATGGATCACCAGCGGAAACCGCAAATGGTATCGCCATGCCGACGGCAGCTATACAAAGAATGATTGGGAACTTATCAATGGAAAATACTATAGATTCGATGAAGAAGGCTGGATGGTAACCGGCTGGAAGAAGATCAATGGTATCTGGTATTACATGGATAAGATAACCGGCGAAAGATATGGTGAGGGCTGGCATTGGATTGACGGCAACTGCTACTATATGAATGCTAACGGTGAAATGGCTGTTGATACTTGGATTGATGGATATTATGTAGATGAATCTGGAAAATGGATTAAAGATCCGAAGAATGAAGAACATACACATAAGTGGGTAGAAGAAACGAAGACCGTAAACCACCCGGAGGAATCCCATATCGAGATCAAGCACCACGATGCCGTAACACATACAGTAAATCATGATGAAGAGTTCCATTATGAGACCGTAAACCATCCGGAAGAATCCCACATGGAGACAGTTCACCATGAAGAAGTGGGTCATACAGTTCACCACGAAGCAGAGGGGTATTACAACACAGTGCATCACGATGAGATCTCTCATTGATAGAACACAAGAAGCTCTTGATGCTCATTTATTGTACCATGAAAACCGCGGTGAGTCAATCCAGTATGCAGAAAAAGAAGTAAAAGTAGTAGATCAGCCGGCATATGATGAGCAGGTTTGGGTAGAAACCAAAGCCGCTTGGGACGAGTACGTAATCGATCAGGAAGCATGGGATGAGCAGGTTAAGGTTGTTGACAAAGCAGCATGGTCTGAGCAGGTAAAAGTCGTAGACAAAGAAGCATGGACAGAAACCGTAGTAGACGTACCAGCATGGGATGAAGAGATCAAAGTCGTAGACAAAGAAGCATGGACTGAGACTATCAAGCAAAAAGTATGCTCTATCTGTGGTAAAATTCAAAATTAAAAATGAAGTAAAAGAGGTATTAACTAGTGTGGAGTTAATGCCTTTTTTGCGTGTCTAAAAGAAAAAAGTAAAATTGAACTATTGATAAAAGTTCAAAACATAAAAACAAAGGAGTTCAAATATGGCAAAAAAAGAAAAAGAAGGCGTATTCTCATCGGTTGCTTTTTCAAAAGAGGAGAATGAGATGCACGACAAGAAAATAAACGCAATGAGTAAGAAAAAATTAGTTCAACTTATCTATGGAATGGGGAACGTACTGGACAAAGATTTAGGTACAACAGAGGTCACAGAAGCGTTGGAGAGATTCGATAATGAATTAAAATATATACGCATGTGGCAGGAAAGAAATGAAAAGGCAGGAAAATGCTTGGATAAGTGGAAGACCTACCGTAAAAATTTATTGCTTTGTGGTGTAAAGCTACGGATGAAAAAAGACGGTACAAGATATTTAGAGAATGAACGCGGAACGATAGAAGAGTTCGCGAGAGAATATGAACAGCAGATTTTTAAAAAATTGAAAGAGAAAGGGATTGTCAATATTAAGGTAAAAGATCCTGCTGGATATATTGTAAAACAGCGTTATAATGTAAAAAAACCGAAAGAGCCGAGTTGTTGTTATAAGAGTATTGAAGAAATACCATATAGTGATGCAGCTTTGAAAGAGAGCGGATTTGAGTCTTGCACGAGGGCAAGTCTGAAAAATTTATTGGAAATAATGCTTGAGGGACAGATAGATATGCTTTGGTATCACATAAATGTCGAAGGAATATTTGCAAAAAGATCGAATCATAAAGATGAAGTTTACTATATTTCGAGAGAAAATTATGATGCCGTAAAGAAAGAATGTGCTGAGCGTGTCAAAAAGATAGAGCAGCTGCAAAAACATTGTCAAAAGTTAGAAGCGATAATAGAAAAAACAAAATAAACTGTGGTATTTGAAGAAAATATAAACTGCGTACTTGCTGTTGAAAGTGGGTATGCAGTTTTTTTCTTTTTTGGTTGGTTGAAAAAAATATCGGGGACTTTTTGCACGGGATATTTTGGAGCGCCAGTCTACTATATAATAACAATGTCGACAAAAAAGACAAGGAGGAGGATCTGGCGCCGGATGATGTAAAAAAATGTCATCTGATAGAGAGAAGAGTAAACTCGAAATGATTCGGATAAGGAAAAGAAAAAGCAGAGAGAAAATGGCAGAGTATGTAGAACAGAAGTGCAATGTGGAGTGCAGTAAAAACATGATTCAGGATTACGAGGAAGGTACTACAACGATTCCAATAAAAATATTAATTGCTTATTCTGAACTTGGGAACTGCTTACCTAGTTGGATTTTGAGCGAGGACGATTTAGAAGCAGAGATACGAAACGCATATTTTGTTGAACTGGATCTTACAGGGGAATTGTATTGCTATGATATAGAATCTTTGGTAAGTGAAGCTTTTGAAAAGTACCAGAAGGAAAATGCTCTTACATATGAAGACATAGGATATGAGATGAGTGTAGCAGGAAGTAGTGTCGGAAAGTATGTGAGAAAGACAAGAAAAAGATACAATAAAAACGATGTGATTGAGAAGGTTTTTACAGAATTAGGAATGTCGCTGGCTGATCTGGACGAATTTCTTGCAAAAGAAGAGTATAAAACGATATTCGCAATGCTTGGCGAAAAGGCAAAAAAAACTACAGATGATATAAAATTGAACTTAAAGGAATTAGAAAGCCTGCTTTAAGTAAATGTCAAAAGTAGACAAAAGTGAATTTTGAGAAGCGAAATCCATCTGATATAATAATATCATAAATGAAGCAAATTCATTTATGGAACACGATATTGAATAGCCGACTTCCAAACGATCTGTTCAATATCAAATGAACCTTGAAAATTAAATATGGTTGTTACTACTAATTGAAACGGAAATTGCTATCCTGTCATTCATGGTCGGGTAGCAAAGCGAGAAAATCTCTACATCTTCATAATATACTGCGGACTCTGGGATGTCAATAGCAATTTCCGTTTCCACTACAAAGAAAGGAAGTTCAAAATGAGCATTTTGAACCGTAAGAAAATACCGCTTCTGGCGGTATACAGAGATCCGGCGTTCATCCTGTTTTCTATTACTCCGTACTATAAGTACAGCGATGGAACGAAGACGGATGAGATAGCTGGAACTGCATATGACGTATGCGACACCTATTGCTTCGACAAATTTCGGGTGAAGATCCCGAATCAGAAAGTACCGCTTCTTGATAACGACGACCTTCAAACCAGAAGGGAAAACGGGGAACGTTTTTTCGTTGCGTTTGAAAACTTAATCGACGTGCCGTATGAGAGAAACGACTACAAAGGAAACGTCAAAGTAACAACATGGGAAGATGCGTGTACGGCAACTTCCGTAAAACTGGTTAAAGTGGACGGGGGAGAGAACGATGAATAGCACAATGGAAAACGTAATAAAAGGAATCCTTGAGAGAAGCGTGGCTGGTGTATTTAGCTATGCCAAAGTAAGGAAGGTGGAGAGCCGTGCAGAAGGTCAGGAGGTTCTCATTACGATGAAAGCCGAAGAACTTCGAGTTTCTCTCTTCCTTTTGAGCGAGGAGAAATTAGCCGCCTGGCTTGCAAGACGAATGAAATCAGAAACAGAAAAAATGTTCTGTGGTTTTAAGTCAAAGGTGGTTGTGAATGTCGTTAAAAGAATTGAACGCATTGAACCGGAATATGACATTACGGTATGCTGGGACGTTGTACGTAAAGAAGCGAAAGATTACTATATCCGCCCAAAATCCCCACTTGACGAAGAAGCATTGATGGAAATTGCGGAGCGCACGATTCTTCAGATGTTTGAAGATGCCGATTCGCTCCAGTGTACGAATGATAAAAGCGTTCTGGGCGATGGCTGGGTATTGAAAGACGAATTTAAGAGCGTACTGGATAATTACGCTGACAACAAAGAAAATGAGGACTTGGGGGAGGGATATGTTCTTTACCCATGTACTATGCTGGAAAGCTTTCTGGAGCCGTTGGCGGATTGTGTAATAAAGACAGTTTATCCAGAACGCAACATTGCGGTGCAGATTAGTATTTGGCGAGACCAGAAGTATTATCCAGATGAGCTTTATCATGTATCACTTGATTTTCTTGAATTTTAAAAATTCTCATGAAAAATCTAAGATGGTGCAGGGAATAACACCCTGCACTATTTTTAAAATCATATTTAAAAGTATAACAGGAGGAAAAGGGTATGGTGAATATAATATTCTTTTTATTAGTAATATTTTTTTGGTACGGCGTGGCGGTATGTGTCGTACAGACGGTAAAACACTGCACAACCAGAGAAGCCGCATCATTCTGCATTCAGAAGATCAAAGAAGTGTTTGCATGGAGCTGGAAAGAAGCGTTTGCAAAGCCGCCTGTCCAGTATATGACGCATATCGGCTGGGATGGGGAAAGACAGTGCTTCAATCCCAAAGTTGCAGACGAGGAACTTGTGGAGATTGGCAAACTGTTCCAGTTCTTCCGGTGTATCGACATCCGGTATAATGAAAATGTTTATGCCTATCGAATTTCCGTTGTTTACGGGGATGCCGGACAGAAAAATTCAGAGGAATTTAAAACACTGGTCACGAAAGTGCTGGGCGGCTGCCTTGCAGATCATATGATGAAATATAGTATGTGGTGTGGTGAAAACAGTTCGTTGTTCATGGTAACTTTATACCCGGAGTATATGGAGATCGCCATAGCGCGGAATAAAGAAGGCGTAAAAGTAATTGAAAACCTTAAAAAGAAAAAAGAGCGGGCAAAAATTGAAGACCAGAGAAAGGCGCAGGGCATCTGCACACTGGAAGAGGTGTGGGGAGAAAATAAAGGGGATCGGATGACATGGGGATACGATGCAAAAATAGCACATCAGTATCAGACAAAATCATCCATTCAGACAGAGATAGACACCCATTGCCATGCACTGATTACGGGAAGTTCCGGTTCTGGAAAATCAGTAGCGGTTTCGTACCTGCTGGGAAGAAGATTACAGGCAGACCCGAAGACACACATATTCATCTGTGACTATAAAAATTCTGAGGATTTCCGGTTCTTAAATGGTTATGAGAATTATTATACAGATGAACGGTGCTATGACGGCATTATGGCGTTTTACCAGAGGTTCCATGAAACCAGAGAGTCCGGCGGAGCAGAAAAAGAACGGTATCTGCTGGTCTTCGACGAGTACCCGGCATTTCTGAACCGCTTGCAGATGCTGGATAAGCAGAACAAAGAGAAAAGGGCTGCGGATGTCATGAACGCGGTATCAGAAATTCTGATGCTTGGCAGGGGCTTGCATTATGGAATCTGGATTGTAACGCAGCGGGCAGATGCCGCCCTGTTTGCAAATGGCAGCCGGGACAACTTCATGTGCATCCTTGCGCTGGGAAGACTCAGCAAAGAACAGAAAAATATGCTGTTCAGCGGCGAGGAGTTGCCGGAACGGAGCTATCAGCAGGGAGAGGGCGTGATCCTGTTGGATGGTCGGGAAGTAGAAGAAGTTAAGATTCCGTGGGTTACGGATGTTCCGGGATGGAGAAAGCACATGCTGGATACCCTCGAGCAGAGCGCGGACGGTAACGTCCGGCGCGAAGGCTGAGAGGGGATGCAAGCGGGGGTATAGTATTACCCCCGCTTGCACAAAAAAGCACACCACTCCTCAAAAAATCCAGTATCTATACGGCTTTCCAGCCCTCAAAACCCTGTTCGCAGCCCATAAACAAAAGAAACACAAAAGAAATAAAACACGAAAGGCAAAAATTTCCCATGAACCCATTAAGAGAAACCGAAATAAGAACCCGAAGACAATGGAACGCACAAAGGAGAAATAACAAATGGTCGAAGAAAAGACAGAGACAGAGAAGAAAAACGCCGCCACAGAGGAGATAAAGGAAGAACGAGAAGCCACGGAGGAGCCGGAAAAACCACGGAAATCGAGGATGGACGGCATCCAGCGGCAGGCGTTTCTTTTAACCATCAACAACCCGCAGAAGTACGACATGGAACATGAAAAAATAAAACAAAATCTGGTGATGAATTTCCCGACGCTCAAATTCTTCTGCATGACGGATGAAATCGGAGAACAGGGAACCTACCACACACACGTTTACATCCATTTCAATTCCCGCGTACGGATTGGAAAAATCAAGAAATATTTTCCATCTGCCCACATCGACATAGCAAACGGAACCGCGAAAAATAACGTGGAATATGTTAAAAAGAGCGGCAAATGGAAAGACACCGAAAAGGCAGAAACCAGCGTCCCGAATACGTATGAGGAATGGGGGACGATGCCGACACAAAAGGGCAGACGCTCCGATCTGGAAGACCTCATGCAGATGGTAGAAGCCGGATATACGGTAACAGAAATTTTACAGGAAAACAACGACATGATCCTTTACATGGATAAAATCGAGAAAATCCGACAAACGTTTCTGAACGAAAAGTTCAAAGGAAAACGCAGACTGGATCTGCACGTTGCCTATATCTGGGGAGCGACGGGAAGAGGAAAAACGAGATCTATCATGGATGCTTACGGAGACAGCAATGTTTATCGTGTAATCGAAAACGGAGGAGGACACCCCTTTGACCAGTACGACGGTCACGCGGTCATGGTATTCGAAGAGTTCCGCAGCTCCTTTAAAATATCGGATATGCTGAACTATCTGGATGTATACCCGGTGACGCTCCCGGCGAGATACTGCAATAAAGTCGTTTGCTATAACAGGGTATTCATAACGACGAATATCCCACTGGAAGACCAGTATACAGAGGTGCAAAAAGAAAGCCCGGAAACGTGGGCGGCATTCCTCCGCCGGATTCATGAAGTGCAGGTGTATCTGGAAGACGGAACCATTGTGAAATACGATTCGGTCGAAAAATATCTGAACCGGAACAAAGAGTTTCACAAACTGGAACCCGCGGACGAATGCCCATTTAATTAGGAAATGAGGGAAAGAGATGGACGAAAGAAACAAGGACGAAGAGCAGGGCGTGAAAAAGAAAAAATATATCGTTCCGGAAGAAATCGAACTCGAAGAGGGGTTAGAGTTCCGGCGGGTATATGACTGGCTGCCTTATACCTACTGGCGAATCTTGCGAGTGATGAAAGAGCTTGGATGGGATATGATACAGATCTGGCAGGGATACAAGGCAAACCGCCGCCCGGGCTACTGTGAGATATACCGCATCGTGGAGCATGAAACCGGAAGAGTGATCCGGGAAGAGGTAACGATTTACCAGATACAAAAAGCATTCGCACATGCAGAAGTCCCATTGGAAGACAAACAGACAGAGAAATATCAGCGGGACAAGCTGTTAATCGCAGCCGGAGAAAAAGAAAAATGGAAGCCGCGCCCCGCCTATGCGAAAGTATGGAACCCGGCGGCAAAGGAGTTTTACATGAAATACATAAAAGAAGATCCCCCCGCCGGGGAGCCGGGAACAGAAGAAACCAAACCGGAATAAAAGAAAATAAGAGAAAACAAAAGAAAATAAAACGTAAGAGGGCTTATCTGGAATAGACCGGATAAGCCTTTGACAGAAAGGAAAAGCCAGATCAGCACGCCCATCGTAACGTATCGTAAAGCAAAGCAGTAAGGGAAGAAGGATGTTGATAATGGCAGAGCAGGAACATGGCAGCGTAGTTTTATGGAAAAAGCATTGCTCAACGTAAAAGAATTTGCAGAGTATCTAGGCATCGGGCAGACCAAAGCAAGGGAACTCCTACGGGGCTATAACGGCTTCGGGGTAAGAATAGGAAACCGATGGTATGCAAATAAAAAAAAGCTCGATAAATGGCTGGAGGAAAATGCAGATTGATGAATTGTAAGGAACGAAAAGATGTGGTAAAATATTCAATGAATTTATTACCCGGTATGTCTCCAAAGGAAGGAGAAATATATGGGTAAATCATTGAAAGGTAAAGAATTAGGCAGAGGTATCACACAGAGAAAGGATGGGACATATCAAGCTCGTTTTATAAATAGGTTCGGAAAAAGACAAACAATATACGGTAAAACGGTAACGGAAATCACCAAAAGACTGCGAGACGAGCAATATGAAAATGAAAAACAGATCAATGTCGTAAATGACAAGATGACAGTTGATGAGTGGTTTGAAATTTGGATCACAACTTGTAAAGCGCATTGTAGAAATACGACGAAAAGAACATATACAATTCAATATAATAGACTTCGTGAGAAGCTTGGTTGGCGAAGGCTTACGAAATTAAATTTGGTTTCATTGCAGGAAGCATTTAATGAGCTGGCAACGGATAAGATGAGACGAGATTGCAAAGCATTGCTTTCTGACATGTTTAAAAGAGCAATAGAAAATGAATTGATGGTTAAAAATATTGCGATTGGAATTAATACTATTATAGAGAATAAGGAAAGCGAAGAGAAAAGAATATTAAGTGATGAAGAAATTAAAATATTACTTGATAGTTCGAAATCTGGACAAATGTATGCGTTTTATGTGATTGCTCTTGAAACCGGAATGAGAATGGGAGAAATCTTTGGTTTGACATGGGATTGCGTAGATTTTAAAGAAGGAATTATAGACATTCAAAAAACACTATGTTATATACCAAACAATGGGGATGCTATATACGAATTTCATCAAACCAAAACCAAAGCAGGAAAGCGGAAAATTCCGATGACGAAAAAGGTCAAAGAAGTCCTTTTAGAACAGAAAAAACGGAAAAATCAGATTATAATGCGTCATCCTGTTGCATATCCGGGAATGGAAAATCTCGTCTTTTGTAGTAAGACAAATAGACCTGTCCATGAATCAAATATAAGAGCTGCGATTCGATACCGAGTGAATAAAATTAATGAAGAAAATCCGCAGATTGAGTTTAAAGCGTTTACACCGCATTGTCTACGACATACGTTTGCAACAAAGGCGATTGATAAAGGAATGCGACCGAAAACGTTGCAAAAGATTTTGGGACATAATTCTTTACAAATGACGATGGATTTATATTGTCATGTAGAAGAAAGTACACTCAAAACAGAAATGGCATTAATAGGTGAAGTAGTATAAAATGGTGTAAAAATGGTGTAAACGGAGAAAACGCAACTGGGAAAGCCTTATAAATCAAGGGATTTAGGATGTATTACTTGAAATTCTACATTTTCCAGGTTGTGGATGAAAAATAGAAATTCTTCCTCTGCCGGAAGCGCCGAAACGGAAAAGCGAAGTGTAAGAAATGGGAGGAATTGCCATATGATAGAACCAACACCCCATGCACAAAAGAAAAAGCACTCCCGCCAGATGGCCACAAGCTGTGAGTCGTGCGGCAATTTTGTGTATGATGAGGATTATGAGTGCTACACCTGCGAGGTGGATCTCGATGAGGATGAGATGGCACGTTTTCTGCAGGATAAATTTTACAACTGTCCGTACTACCAGCTCGGCGACGAGTATCGGATTGTGCGGAAACAGATGTAGGCAGGCAATGCGTCCGGTATACAAAGCTGCGGCGTTTGCGATAAAAACAAAAAAAGAACAGGAGGATTTTTACCATGAACAACGAAGTATTAAATGCAATCAAAACAAGAAGAAGCATCCGCAAATACAAAGCGGAGCAGATTACCGATGAGCAGCTCGATGCAATTCTGGAGGCCGGAACGTATGCGGCAACCGGCATGGGAAAACAGTCGCCGGTGATTGTTGTGGTACAGAAACCGGAGCTGATTGCAAAACTTTCGAAAATGAATGCGGCTGTTATGGGTACAACATCCGATCCGTTCTACGGCGCTCCAACCGTTCTGATCGTGCTTGCTGACCCGGAGCGCGGAACTTATGTGGAGGACGGCTCTCTTGTCATGGGAAATCTGATGCTGGCAGCACATGCCGTTGGTGTGGATTCCTGCTGGATCCATCGTGCAAAAGAAGAGTTCGCGAGCCCGGAGGGAAAAGCCCTCTTAAAAGAGTGGGGACTTTCCGAAAATTATGTTGGCATCGGACACTGCATCCTCGGCTATCGCGACTGTGAGTACCCGGAGGCAAAAGAAAGAAAAGCAGATTATATTGTAAGAGTATAATCATCTGCGAAAACGGCTCCGGGAGCGGCTGTGCGTTGAAAACACCCGCCCGGAGTCCATATTTTTAACCGAATCAAGCAAGTAGCGAAGCGGATTGCGAATATCCGCTTTGCTAGAGACAACAGAGGAACAGCCATGTATCGAATTATGATTGTAGAAGATGATGAAGTCATCGCCCGCGCCGTGCAGCAGAGCCTGTTTTCCTGGGGCATGGATGCGTTCTGCGTACAGGATTTTTCCGGCGTTCTCGCCGAATTTGCCGTGAAAAATCCGCAATTAGTGCTGATGGACATTCATCTTCCCTTTTTTAACGGATTTCACTGGTGCCAGGAGATTCGAAAAGTCTCTAAAGTGCCGGTAATTTTTCTTTCTTCTGCATCGGACAACATGAACATCATTATGGCCGTTAATATGGGTGGCGATGACTTTATCGCGAAGCCGTTTGATTTAAGTGTCCTGACCGCCAAAGTCCAGGCGATGCTCCGCCGCACCTACGAATTTGCCGGAGAAACGAATTTCCTCGAGCACCGCGGTGCCATGCTCGATACGGGAAGTGGTGTGCTGAATTACCGGGGAAAGCGGATTGAGCTGACAAAAAATGAGTGGCGCATTCTGCAGTCCCTTCTCGAAAATAAAGGAAAAGCCGTCAGCCGAGATATGCTGATGATGCATCTGTGGGAGTCGGACAGCTTTATAGATGACAACACGCTGACCGTCAACGTCACGCGCCTGCGGAAAAAACTGGAGGAGGCAGGACTTACAGACTTTATCCAGACGAAAAAGGGTGTCGGCTACCTGATCGCATGACGGAAGCAGAACAGGAGAAAAAGGATGGAACAACAGAAAGAGGGAATCCGGCAGGAGTTTATGCTTCTTAACTGGTATTTGAAAGAGCATCTTGCATCGGCCGTGCGGATTGCCGCTTTTATAGGAGTATTTTCACTCCTCTGTTTTCTGCGCAATGTGCCGCAGGATGTCACCGTTTATATGATCGTGCTGATGGCTGTTGCCGGAGCCGCAGGTTTTTGCTTTCATTATGGGAAGTACCGGAAACATCATCTGGTCTTAGCACTTCTTGCCGCCGAACCGCAGGGCAAAACAGAAGCGCTTCCGGAGGCGGACGGGCTTCTGGCGCGGGATTACCAGCAGATCATCGCATCCTACGAGCGGCAGTTTCAGGAAGAACAGATTAAGATGGAGCAGAAATACCGCGATATGATGGAGTATTACACGATGTGGACCCATCAGATCAAAACGCCGATTGCGGCGATGCGGCTGCTTCTGCAGGAGGAGGATACGCCGCTTTCGCGTGAAATGCAGAGCGAACTTTTCCAGACGGAGCAGTATGTGCAGATGGCGCTGCAGTACCTGCGCATGGAAAAAATGACATCGGATCTTGTCTTTGCAAGGTACGATTTGGATGCGCTGATCCGCCAGGCTGTGCGGAAATATGCCCCGCTTTTTATCCGCCGGAAAATTATCCTTTCCTACGAGCCGGTGCACTGCGAGGTGCTGACGGATGAAAAATGGCTCGTCTTTGTGCTGGAGCAGATTCTGTCAAACGCGCTGAAATACACGAAAAGTGGCAGCATTCACATCTATCTGTCACCGAATGCACCAAAAACGCTGGTGATTGAGGACACCGGCATCGGCATTGCGCCGGAGGATCTGCCGCGGATTTTCGAAAAAGGCTACACGGGCTGCA
>ENA-ORPH01002182-ORPH01002182.1-human-gut-metagenome-genome-assembly--contig:-NODE-2182-length-16901-cov-3.874866_pt1 | contig 16901 bp, 22 predicted proteins | sample MGYA00242142_ERZ509074 | MGnify/ENA primary metagenome ERZ509074 (study PRJEB26280, sample SAMEA2338724) | human gut metagenome | biome: human gut; feature: human-associated habitat; material: faeces...
CCGCCGCATTTGAATTGAAAAATCTTGCGTCGGGCAGCATCATCGGCTGGGCGCATGCGGACGGTGAACGTTCGCCGCAGCCCATTCGTCTTGAAATTCCGTACGCTGAGGAGTTCGATCCGACTTTGCTCTCGGGCATCACCATTGCCGGCGCTGCTGGTGTGCGTGTGCCGCTATCGTCCATCATCAAGGTCGAAAAAACAACAGCCGCAAGACGCATTGAAAAGAAGGACGGCGTTCGTATGGCGGCGGTGGGCGGCGAAATGGGCTCGACGACACCGACCTATGCCGTGCTGGATCTGAATAATCGTTTAAGGGGCATGGCGCTGCCCGAAGGCGGCAAACTTGCTACCGGCAATCTGACCTGGAGCGATGAACGCCCTGATCTAACCCAGTCGCCGGCCGTTCTCCTGTGGCAAGGCGAAATGCGCATGATGCTCGACAGCTACCGTGATCTCGCTGTGTCACTCTGTCTGTCGCTGGGCTCTATTTTTCTCATTTTTGTCGCGTACTACCGCTCTTTTGCGCTCGCTTTGATTGCGCTCTCGGCTGTCCCGCTCTGCTTTATCGGACTGATCCCGGGTCATTGGCTCTTCGGCACACAGTTCTCTGCGTCCTCTTTGGTCGGTGTGACGGCTTTGGCTGGCGTTGTGGTAAGAAGTTCGCTCCTCATCATTGATTTTGTGCTTGATTACTTGAAGGCTGGACTGCCGCTCAAGGATGCGCTCATTGATGCCGGAGCTGTTCGTCTGCGTCCCATTTTGCTCACCACTTTGGCGATTATTTTGGGAAGCGTGATTTTGATTCCCGACCCCGTATTCGGCGGTTTGGCCATCACTTTCATATTTGGAACGACCGCATCGACGCTTTTTACAATTTTTTTAATTCCAATTCTGCTGAACGTTTATTTCACGAGGCATCCATACCCCACCTCTGAAGAAGGAGCTGGAATGACTGCTGAGGCGAACTAAATAAGAATACACACTTCAAGACTGGGTTGAAGCTGACTTTATTCAGCGCTAAAATCGCGAACCTTTTTTGTTGAGGCTTCTGACGAATCCGTTGTCAGTGCGCAGATTTGAGCTTTGCTATGTTCGAGCAGTTCGGCATCATTAATCCGTGGATCTACATCGCCGGCGCTTTCATGATCGTGATCGCGCCGGGTCCTAATTCACTCTATGTTTTGAAGACGAGTGTTTTGGATGGCCGGCGTGCCGGCTGCGCGGGTCTTCTTGCCGTACTGATTGGCGATGCGGTTCTGATCTTCCTCGCCTATCTGGGCGTAGCGGCAATGATTAAGAGCCATCCGCTCGCGTTCTCAATGGTGAAAATCGGCGGCGGCATTTACCTTGCGTGGATTGGGGCAAAGGTGATTTGGAACACCTTCTTCGTCAAGCGAGCAAAGCCCGCAGGAACTGCTGCCGAGCTCAGTGTCTCCGAACAGACGAAACCGGCCAAGGGTGCAGCACTGCGTGCTTTCCGCACAGCGCTCGGCTTGTCACTTACCAACCCCAAGTCGATTCTTTTTTACGTTTCCTTTTTCGTTCAATTCATCGACAGTTCATATGCTCATCCGGGGATTTCATACTTTATTCTCGCGATGATTCTTGAGAGCTTCAGTGTGATGTGGTTTGCGGTGCTCATTACGCTGGGAGCAGCGCTGCTTCGCAGCCTCGCACGTGTACCGAGCCTGAGAAAGCTCGGCAATACGGCACTGGGAAGTCTGTTCCTCTTTTTTGCGTCAAAGCTCGTTCTGGACGCTTGAATACTCCAAAAGCTTCGACGGAAGCGGGTACATTACGGGCATTAGTGCGAACGTTTGCGTGTTGACAATTGGTCAACCCAAAATGCTTGCGGATCGATTCAAAGGGATAAGACATAGCGCCGAGGCGAGGCGGATATAAGGAGCGCTAGGCTTTAATCGGCTCCTGTTTCTATAACAAACGCTCCTTATGCACGTAGGCAGGTGTCTGCAAATCTCTGCATAACACGGTAAATTTAAGCGATTTCATACGGTTAGCTTAACGGTGCTCTAGTATTTCATTGCAGTGCTAGGCAGTTCAACGCAACCTTCTGTATGAAACCTGTATGAAATTCGCTCTCAAGGATATCAATCGCTTACCCATCGGCATCCACTCCTACGATCGAGGGGTCTATCTTCGCGTCACGCCCCGCGGGATGTCGTGGCTTTTAAAGTACAGCATTAACGGCCGTCGCCGTGAACTCGGCCTCGGCGGGACCGCTCAGCCAATCACGGCGGTGCTGGCGAAAGCCAACCTAGCTAAGGCGCAGGTTGCACAAGGCATCGACCCGCTCGAGCAAAGAGCTGAAGTGCGGGCAGAACAAAAGCGCACAGAAAAGAAAAAGCAAATGCCCACGTTTGGGGAGCTCGCCCCAGAAGCGCTCGAGCATGTTCTTGCCATGCGGCAGTTTCAAGGCAAACATACCGCCACGGGTTGGCGGCGTTCGCTTCGTGAACTCGCCGAACGGTTCGGCACGCAAAAGATCGATGCAATCACACGGGATGATTGCGCCGCCGTGCTGCGAGAGGTGTGGACCACTAAGCCGCGGACAGCGAGAGATTGGCAGAGCCGCCTGCTTGCGGTGTTCGACTATGCAGTTCTGAAGGGGTGGATTGAGAAGAACCCCGCCGCGTGGAAAAACAACCTCGACGCGGTGCTTCCAAGTCGAGCCGTCGTTTTGCGCGGCAAGCCTGAGAACCATCACTCAGCGGTTCCCCCGGAAGAGCTCCGACGGATCGTTCAGCGGCTATGGCAGGAGGATACCGTTAACGCGCTCTGCGCTGTCTTCGGCTGCTTAACGGTGGGCCGTGCGTCCGAATTTCGGTGTGCTCAGTGGGACGAGATCGACTTGGACGCGGCGACGTTCACCGTCCCTCCTGCTCGGCGAAAAGACAAGAAACCGTACGCCTTCGTCGTGCCTCTGTCTCGTCAGGCTAGGGCTCTGCTTCATCGGCTAGATACGTCAGGTGCATTGCTTTTCAGCTGCAGGAACAGTAGACCACTAATCCTTGAGACGGTGTTAAACACATTCAAGTCCGCCACGGATCAGCCCATCACGACGCATGGTCTGCGGTCGACGTTCGCAGATTGGTGCGCGAAGAACGAGAAAAACTTCCTCGTCTCAGAGAAGTGTCTGATGCACGCAGTCGGCAATCAAGTATTCAGAGCTTACCAACGTGACGATTTGCTCGAGCAGAGACGTGCGCTTCTTCAGGAGTGGGCGGACTACCTGCTGCCGGACGTTCGCTGATTTGACTCAACGCCCGTCGACACTATCAATCGGCGGGCTTTTTGATGGGCATCAAACTTGATTGATACACTGTATATTTCATCTTATCTTTTATTCTTGAAAGATGCATACTATCAATCAAGGAGAACACTATGGCGACAAAACCGCATGGAGGCACCCGAAAAGGCGCTGGGCGAAAGCCGGCAGGAACGAGGTACGTTCAGGTCAGACTTACGCCGGGACAACATAAACTTTTTAGCCGCCTTGGCGGATCAGCTTGGATGCAGCAGACTTTGGAACGCACTATGACGAACATTGAAAACACACTGAAGACGATCTTCGATGAGGACGAGTCTGTCCCCGAACAGTTTACGGACGCGTATTGGCGCGTGACTGATCCTAAGCAGATCGCCAAACTTGGGCTTACCCAAGATGAAGCCGCGCAGGTCGCTAAAGAAGTGCGCCGCCTCGCAGATGAAGAAATCGAGAAGCGAGCCGCGGGCTATCTGAAAGAAGCTCGCCGTGACTACGATGATGTGTGGGCGCGCCTGCGCGCTTTCTCGCCGATGTATGAGAATGCGCTCACGCTTTCCGAAGAAGACGAAAACGAAGACTGGTGGACGCAAGAGATTAAAGACAAGGTTATTAACGGCGTATGCGCCGATTGGTATGCCGTTAAGGGAAAAACAAAGTTTGTCTTTGAGAGATATGGTGAGAGTGAAAGGCTTACGAAAATGTCTCTCGAAGATTATTGCGAGCGTTATGATCTGAAAAATTCGTTGGAAGAAGTTGACGATGTGCTTGACTTCGACACGGCAGAAGATGCGCTTATCCACATCAAAGACCTAGAAGACTCCGGCGAAATTGATGCCGAAACTGCCGCTGAAATGCGCGAAGAAGTCAGCCAAAAACAAGGGGATTGAACTATGGAACTCACCATCACGTCGAAAAAATTAGGTCGTACTCTGACGTTCTGGAGAGACGAAGGTAGCGGGAGTGACACTCCCGGAACCCTGCGCCGCATCTTTGTTGATCTCAATGGGAAGGAAGGTTGTTTGGGCGTACAGCTGATGCGGTCCTGCAAAGATAATCCCGGGTGCAGGGCATCAGTTGAAAGCACGGAGGCTGACTTTGAAAGGGTCTGCCGCAACTGGCTGCGGCGCTACATCAAAGAACAAGAACTGTTGCGTGCTGGCGAGGGGTAGCCGCGTCACCTGTAAACCAGAAAGTTGGGAAAAAAGAACCCCGCCTAAGCGTATATGCCCAGGCGGGGTTCTTCTATTTTTGAAGCGTGCTTACGGCGTCGTGTCTGGCTCCGATTTCGAGAGCCAGCTCTCGACCTTCTGAAAGTAAATCGACACTTTCTCGGAGTAGCTTCGTGCACGCGGCAAGCTCGGCTCCGTCAGCGTCGTGGGCAAGGGCTTCGGCTCTTCGCAGGCGCCGCTCGAAGGACTGGCGCATCCGCTCAGCGTCAGCGCGAGCACGATTAAGATCGCCGCTGGCAGAAGCGGCCGCATCCACTGCGGCGACAAATTTTGCATAGTCCTTTCTCCCTTGTTCCGCCCGGACCACGGCCTCAGACCGAAGCAGCTCGGCCATCTCCGCGTCGGCCTTGGCGTCCCTCACGTCATATCCCGCGGCAAAGCCGACGGCCAAGAGGGCAAGTATGCCGGCGGCCTGCCAGTTCACAGTTCGATACCTTCGAACTTGGCCCTGCGGCGCATCGCTCGAATCTGGATACCCATGCCTTTTACCTGCATGAGATACAGATAGCGGGCGCTGGCGGGCACGAAGCCAAGCGTGCCGGCATCCCATTTCTCGAGCATGTCAAAGAGCTTGAGCATGCGGATACGCGTCTGATAAAACTCCGCCTTAAAGCGATCTTTGTAGTCGTCCGACTCCATCAGCTCCACAGTGTCCGCAAACGTCATCTTGCGGATGCGTGCGTCCTGCTCTTCGACTTCGGGAGAGATGTAGTAGTCGTCTTTGCTTTTCCTTTCTTTCATGATTAACTCCTCATGAGTTCTGCTTCTCTGCGGCGACGGGCAACAAGCCCCGCCAGTCCGCCGTTAGTGACGTCAAGAAATTCGTCGGCGGCACCGTCGTAGTCTTTTGCATTCAGCGCGCGCAGCATCTTGGGGCATTTATCGACGACGCCTTGCGCTCCCATATTGAAGGCGAGGCTCAGCAAGGCGATAAACTGATTTGCCGAAACAGGAACGTTGATAAATTTTGCGAGACTGGCTTGCGCGGACTGCAAGTCACTGCGAATCCACGCTTCAGCCTGCTCTCTGGTGCAGGTGTCGCCCTCTTTGATGCCACCCGTGTGGCCCCACCCGATTGTCCATACGCCCTTCGGGCATTTGTATGCCTTGAGGCGCAAGGTCTCTTCGGCCTTGACGAACGCCATAGCCAGCTCATAGCTGTAGCTTCCGAAACTTTGTCGTTCCATTATTTATCCTTGTCTTCAAGCCCGACTGAGTCAAGCTTTTTGTCAACGGCATTGGCGAGCCGTTCTTCGAGGGAGAGGAAAAGCTTCCTCAGCGTTGGCGGCAGCGCATCTCCGTATCCGGCACGCTCGATGTTTTCCACGATCGAGCCGAATTCCCCGCAGCAGTATGCGCAAAGCACAACGGATTGAAAGACTGGGAGACCTTTAAGCACGTACCAAAAGCTGACGTCAAGGCCGTGCGCCAAGATGATGATTGCGAAGGCGATGCCTTTCTTGAACATGCCGGCGTACAGCACTTTCGAAGAAAAGCCGGTCGTCTTAACTCCCGCCCACACACCCGTGATGAGGTCCGCGAGCACAAAAATCGCGAACCACCAAGCCAGCGGCGCGACTGACTGGAGCGTTGCGCTCCATATCAGCCCAAGCCAGCCGCCGAAAATCGCCAGCGCCCCTTCAACTGTCCGCGGAAGGAGGTCATGCAGCATGCCTTACCCCACGAGTCCGTGGAGATACCAACCGGCAATGCCGCATACCGCGGACGACACAACGCAGACAGACACCCAAAAGACGCGCACCTTGCGCCGCGTTTCGGTATCAAGCTGAGCCTTCTGCTCAGCGAGGTAGGCTTCGGCCTTCTTGCGGATGGTATCGCCAAGGCCGGAGAGCACGTCGTTTGCTTCCATGGAACTTCTCCCAAAATACCACGTGCTCTAGCCAACCATTTTAACCTCCTTATTGTGCTGTTCTATCGGCTTGAATGCTTGCGCCAGAAAACGCTCCACATCCTCACGCCGCCAACGCGGCCGACCGAATACGTACGCCGGTGCAGGAAAGCGCCCGGCCTTCACGTGCCGGTCGACGGTTGACACGTTGACACCTGTCAGAGCGGCCACCTGCTTTTTTGTCATCAGTTCAAACGGCTTCATGGCTGAGCCTCCTTCTTTTTCTTCTCAAGTAGGACGTCCATCACGTCTCGCTTGGTCTTTAATCGTTCAAGTACCACCTCATCCATCGTGTCTTTCGCGACGATGTAGTAGACGTAGACCGGACGTTCGTGTCCTGCCTGCTTCTGGCGGGTGGGGCCGATGCGTTCGATGATCTGGTCGTGGTGCTCCAAGTTCCATCCGGCGCTAAAGAAGACGAGAATGTTTCCGCCGTCCTGCATCGAGAGACCGTGGCCGCACGATGCAGGATGCGCCAGGAGGAGGGGGATCTTCCCCGCGTTCCAATCGCGCAGCGTCTTCGGGTTCTTGTCAAGGAGCTTGGCTTTCGGGAAGGACCGCTGAATGCGTACTGCTTCGTGCCTAAACTGATAGCTCACGAGTATCGGCATGCCGCCGGCTTCTTCCACGATGGACCGGAGCGCATCGAGCTTGACCTTGTGGACTTCCTCGAAGGATTCCCCCTCGGTATAGACCGCTCCGCTCGCCAACTGCAGACACTTGCCCGATTTAACTGCGGCGTTCATCGCTTCTATTTCCGTGCCGGATTCAAGCTCCGCCAAAAACTCACGCTCGAGTTTTGTATAAAGGCGCCTTGCCGTGTCGGGCAGGTCGACCGCAACGGTGGAGAAGATCGGCTGCTTCACGTCGAACCACTCCTCCGCATTGATCTTCAGCACGATGTCACTGATCTTGTAGTGGATCAGCCGGTCGGCACCGGGAAGCGGTTCGTAGCGCACGGCCAGCGGGGATGAGCCCACGCGCACCTGGCGAAAGAACCGTTCGTGGTAGACCGTCATCGACTTCCCCAGCCGGGCGCCTTGGTCAAGGAAGTAGATCTGCCCCCACAAATCTTCTAGTCCGTTGGGCGCCGGCGTGCCCGTAAGCTCGATGAAACGGCGGATCTTCGGGAGCGCTTTAGCCAGTACGCGCGCACGCTTGGATCCTTGCCGGGCACGCAAGCCTTTCAGACGCGTGGCTTCGTCAGCTACAACGATTGCGAACGGCCACTCTTTCCCGCGGCGTTCAAGCTCAGCGGTCAGCCACTCCAAGTTCTCGTAGTTCATCGTGTAGATATCCGCGTCCTTATCGAGCGCTGCACGCCGCTGGACGGCCGAGCCGCAGATGACAGAGACCCGAGTGCCCCGCAGATCATCCCACTTGGCGACCTCGTCCGGCCACGTGGACTGCGCCACGCGAAGCGGAGCGAGGACAAGGGCGGGGCCTTCGCCCCACCATTCCTGCAGGTGCCGAACGGCCATCAGTGTGGAGACTGTCTTCCCCAGCCCCATGCCGGCGTAAAGCGCACAGCGCGGGTGCTTAAGGAGGAAGTCAATTGCCATGCTTTGGTACAGCCGAGGAGCGAATTTCATAGCACGCTCATCGACAATACGGAGAACATGGAGCAGGCCGCCAGGGTAAGAAGCACCGCGTTGACAATGACGTTCTCCCAATCACGAGACCGAAGGGCCATGTTCAGCTCAGCTGCGCAAAAGAACCCAAATGCGATACACCCAATGGCCGCAACGATAAGCAGAATAACTGTAAGCAGATCAGCCATGGTTATCTCCAATCAGGATGAATTGAACGTTGCTCGATCGTGTTCGCGATATGCCGAAACACATACTCCACTGAGCACTCCGAGTCACAGACATAAACCCGCGTGCCGGTACGTCGAATGCGCTCATGCTCACGCGCCTGCACTGGCGTCGGCGCCTGACCGGGTGCCTTGCACTCAACAAAGAAGAGCGTGCTCGGCGCCAGCACCATGCGGTCCGGCGCACCGACGCGCCCTTCGTACGTGATCTTTCTCTGCTCCCACCCGCGCTTGTTGCACTCGCGAATGAGCGCTTGCACGACACTACCTTCAGGCGTTGTTGCCATGGGACTTCTCCTTGCATTCACGTTCCCCAGCAAGCCGGCCCAACCCTGCAGCCGCCCACCTGGTCACCTCAATGATCGCCATGAGATACGCCTGGTGCTCCCGCAACGTTTCCGCCGGGGTACCTTTTGGGAAGACCTCCCGCAACATTTTGTCCGCAGACTGCCAGTCGCCGCCTAAGACCGCAAGCGCGAATGCCTCGGGGACAAGGCCCGTCTCAGCCATGCGTTGCGCAAATTTGTTGTCAGACATGCTGTTCCTCCTGACTGTTAAGCCTGGCGATGCGGGTGTTGATGCATGCAATCACCTCAGTTATCGCTTTAGCTTCGATGACGAAGCCATCTGGACGAAGCTTGCACAGCCCCGAAAGCAAGGGGAAATGCCCGCAAAACATCTGGAGATGCACGCCTGCGGTTTCGCGCAGTCTGTACGAGTCGTCGTAGTGGGGGAGGCGATACATCGCCACGTCTCGGAAGCGCTTTAACCACCACACCGCCTTTTCGAGATCCTGTTTCTCCGAGCCCTTATACGGGGACCGCAGGATGTACTCCACCGCCGACGCCAGAGGATGCGGGAGAAGCTCAGTCGCATCGACTGGTTCCAACACAATGCTGCAGGCCGTGTAGTGGGAGGGATGATTTACCATGTCGGTCTTTTCTTCATCCATTCTTTTTCTCCTGTCAGGCTTCGGCCGCGGTCTGAGCATCAGCTTTGCTTCGCACCTCGGCCATCGCTTCTACGAAGGCATAGGCAACGCTGACCAACCCGTCCGCGAGCTCGATAGGAATGCCGACTGCAGCAGTCGTGCGTTCCGCGGCCTTTACAAGGTCCTTCTCCTTACTCGCTCCGACAAGCATCGCAAGCGTCCACAGTGTTCCGCCCAAAGGCTCGGGGTTGTTGATGTCAGCGGCGCCAGGCACTGCGCGCAGTGCGACGGCAAGTTCAGCCACAAGTTTGGGGGGATAACTAAGCTTCCTCTTCGGCATCTGAAAGTCTCTCGTCGTTAATGAAATACGTAGGAGTTGGATCGGTGATGGCAACTTGTGTTTGCTCAAGCGGTATGCGCCAGATGAGTCGACCCAAGTTGTCAGTTTTGTAATAGCCGGGCACCGCTCGGCCGTTGACAAAGGCCACGCCGCGTCGGTGCCAGAAAGCCTTCTGGTCAGCCTTCGAGGTGGAGCTTTTGTCAACCAAGTAAAATTCATGGACGCGCGGAAGCCTGATCTTGCCCGCGGCATACTGGCTGCAGACAAGCTCGCTTCTGCGTTCAGCGGTCTTCGTAAGTTCGAAGTACATATCGATTGCCGCTTGAATCGGCCGCACTAAAGCGACGCGGTCTTCATGCGTGAGCGGCTTGCGTACTGCTGTACCGGGCCGGCGGGTTGCTAACGCGTCACCCGCTCCGGCGTACATTCCGGACAGGCACGACGAGGCCATCAGTGTCAGCACTCGGACAATCGCCGTCTCCTCGAACTGAAGCGCATACACCCACAAGTTCCGCAAAACCGCATCGATGTTCGCGTAGTCGCCTATGTCTTCGGTGCCAAGCTGCACTAAATCGAGCGACTGCATCGCGGCCTCTCGCAGAAACTCACGCTCGCCGTCCGACAAATCCCCGAGCACTACGTCAGCGATCGCCGGCATGATGCGTACCGGCTTCGGCCTGTACTTTTTTCTAGGCTTTCCCATTTAGTCCTGCCCTGAAAAATAGCGGCGTGCGCTTGACCAGCCGCGGAAGTTGCTGGAGTAGTAAGGGGAAAACTTCGCCCATGCCTGATGCTCAAAGGGCGAAAGATGCCCTTCCTCCCACAGACGGTTGGCGAGCGCCAAGTCTTTTTCTTTGTCGGGCGCTTTCCCGTCGTGCGTGAGATACGAAACTCGTGCGCATCGCGCTGCGCTGATCATCGCGGCCACACAGTCTTCGTCTCCGACGGCCCCGCTGACATCCCAGTCGATGTAGGGAAGATGAATGCGGCCGACGACAGACGTGCTCTTATCAATAGCAATACGCATCGCTCGGGCAAGGTCATACATTTCCGGCTGAACGTGCGCTTTATCGAGCCGAAGCTTGAAGAAATTGTCCCAGTCGGTCGCCGTGACGAGCGTGCGGATATACATGAAGGGCTCAAGATAACGGTTCGCCTGCTGTTTGCTGACGCCGCGTTCCATAAGCCGCCGCACGACGGAAGTCGTCATTTGCCGAAGCAGCTTGATGTCCGACGCGATGGCCGCCGCATCCTCCGCGCCGAACGGCTCACCGCCCGCCATGCCCGGCTTGTTCTTAAGCCACTGGGAGGGGACGTAGGGGCGGCGCTCCACCTCTTCGAGGCAGGTGGCGACGGGCGTCGCACGAGAACTGGCCGCATTGCGACTGAACACCCGGTGCGTGAGAAACTCCGCGTGGATAATGCGCGGATAAACGAGCTCGAGTGTCATGATGCGGCCGCCCGTGCGCTCGGCCATCGTGTCAGCGATTACCGTAGCGGTTGCACAGCCGATCACGGTAGTCGTATCGTTTGTTGTGTGGTACATGGTTAGTCCTTCCGATACCGAAGCGATTCAAACCCCGCCGCGGCAAGCGGCAGTCCGGCCGCCCACTTCGGAAGACGGCACATAATCTTTTCCATGCGCTCAGCGCTGAACGCGGCAGTGTCGGGCACCTCACAAATCGCTTCGTCATGGACCGTGAGCACGGTCTGATAACCCTCAGCCTCCAAGTTCAGAAGCGCTTCGCACAGAAGGTCGCAAGCCGCAGCCTGGGTAACGTTTTCACAGTTATGAACAATCACAGGGCCTTCTTCGCCGAGGACGACGAAGCGGTTGCGGGGGCCGCAGTTGGTGAGGTCGTAAACCGTCTCGACACGTCCGGCTTGGCAAACAGCTGTCCCCTCGGAACACCGTGCGCCAAGCGGTAGTACAGCGTGGTTAACCCGATTCCGGTTTCGGCTGACCACTGCGTTAGCGGCTTTCCATCTACCTTCCTTGTTCGCCGGCGATTGTTGCAATTCACTTTTCGTGTTGCCCACCGACAGTTCTCCCGGCTGTACCCCGCGTCGTTGTTGATACGGTCTAGGTCCAACCCCTTTTTCCAAGTAGCCCCCATGTCCGCCCAAAACGCCTTGAAAGAGTGCTCCCACTCCGGGCAAACTGTTATCCCCCGGCCGCCGTAGTTTTTGTATGCCGGGTGCCTGGGATCCTCGCAACGCTGTTTCATCGAGTGCCACACCCCGAAAGCGGGGTGTTTGCTCATGCCGTGTGTTCGATTCTTCCGCGCGATGGTCTCCGCCCGTTTGCATCCGCAAGATGCGGTAATCCCGCGTTTTGCCATCCTCGTAAGTTCCGTCCCCTGAACTACTTTGTGCCGCCCGCAAATGCAGCGGGTCTCCCACAGCGCTTTCTTTCCGTCCGTCCCAACAAAGCGCAACGCTGTCAGGTAGCCGACACGGAACCCGGTTAAATCTCGAATGGTCTTTCGCATCCTTCCACCCTTCAGTAGTAAGTACCTTGTGATCTGGCGTCATCCATACGCCGTAGGCTTTAATGCAAAACTTTTGGCCGTTGCAAACCACCCCGCTTTGCTGAACCCAAGCCACGCCGTCCCATACTTTGTCTGCCGCCGTGATGGCCTCAATCGGCCGCCATCCTTCTTGCGTTAAAACCGGAGTCCCTTTGGCAATGCAATACTTTCCGCCCCATGACCGAATACGCGCCCACTTTCGGCTTACCTGAGCAACGCCGAAGTAGCTGATCCCGTCGTCGTCTATACGCGGAGAGGGGTAGACGAGATATCTGCCGGAAGGCAGACGTACACGCAGGTAATTTCCTTTCTTGTCTACGGTAATGTACCGGCCAACCCGCACGGGACCGCCTTCGATAACAGCCTGCCGAACACCGGCGTCCATGTCGTGCCAAAACTGCACGATCTGGGCGTTGGCTTTGCGCCAAGCTCGCTTCACCGAGTCGCAGGCAAGGAAAACTTCCTTGTCCATGCCTTCGGTGAAGCCGCCCAGCAGCGCCTTGGGGTACCACTCGCACGCTTCCGCCCAGATAGCCGGACTGATCGAAGACTTCACGGCATCCGCCATGTCGTGCAGGTCGATGCCGTAGGCGAGAGCGAACGTACGGAAAGCGCCGGCGCCTCCGCCGTAGCCCATGCCGAGCTCGAGCACTTTGCCCATCTGGCGCTGCGCTTTCGTGACGGTCTCCGGCTTGACGTTGAATGCACGGGCATAGGTCAGCTTGTACAGGTCGTGTCCGACTCCGGTGTCAAAATCGCGAAAAGCCTTGAGCTTCCACTCTTCTCCGGCAAGCCATGCCAGCACACGGCCTTCGACATTTGAGTAGTCAGCGACGACGAGCTTCTTCCCCTTGGGCGCGATGATGAGCCCGCGCAAAAGATTTGAAAGGACGGGCATTGGGTCTTCATAGAACGTATCCAACAGCCCTCCCTTAGTGGCCTCGATGGCGAATTCAATCTCATCATTGCGCATCGTCGGACGAGCCAGATTTTGCGGCTGGAAGATACGTCCCGAAAATCGCCCGGTTCGGCTGGCGCCGCGGAACTGCAGGCACCCGCGCAGACGGCCGTCCTCGCAGGCGGCGTTCAGCACTGACTGAAATTTCTGCACGCTGATTTTGGTTGAAGCGATGCGTACGCGAAGAAGGTCTTTCACCGGTTCCGGAATGCCCGGCTCAGCAATGCGCTTTTCTACCTCAGCCCGTGTGGCTGAGACAAGATCGAGCCCCCACTCAGCGCGGAGGTACTCAAGAAGCGCATCGCGCTGCGTGGCAGCCGATACCGCGCCTCCCGTCAGCTCCCGCGTGCGGGCCGCGAGATGCGTACGATGCCGAGCCGCTGTCTCCACCGCACCCTTCGCCAGTTCTAGGTCGATGCACATGCCGCGCGAGTTGATCACGGCATCGAGCGCCTGCAAACGACGCTCCTGCGCAGTGGCGTTCCATTTCGGCAGCTTCTTGTAAATCGCGCGCATAGACTCGATGTCAAGGCGCGCGTAGTTCTTGAAGCGCTCCCACTCGGCGGGATGCGTCTGCGGCGTGGCTCGAGTCAGCTTGTAGTTCTTCGGCAAAGGCTTGCAAAAGATCTGGATCAGGCGCTTGCCGTCTTTGTCTTTGGCATGGTCGGCATCAAGACGAAAGGCTTCGCAGAGCTGCTCCAAAGACCCGGGCAGTGCGTGTTCATAGGCCAGAACCATCGTGTCGATGATCTTCTCGGCCGGGATTTCGCCAAAGCCGTTAGACGCGAACACCTGCCGGTCAAAGTTCATGCCGTTGTGCATGACAACCCGCGCGTCCGGATCAGCGAAAAGCCTTTCCCACATGCGTTTTAAATCTGCGGGCATCTGCGGATTGCTTACACGATCCCAAACCTTCGCCGGTTCGTCGTTCTCCGCGTAGCTCCAAAGTATGATCTGAGCGTCCTCGGCATAACGCGCCGCGCCTACCCGCGAGAGGTCCTGCGAGCTGAAGGTTTCCGTGTCGGCATAAATCAAGTACATGTCTTTCCCTTTAGTGCAAAAGGATCAAGTCTCGGACGAATGTCATACACTCGCGAGGGCTCGGCATTAGTGCTTAAAAATCAATAGGATCGTGAGGAGGCGAATCACAGTCAGCTCTCTAGCGCCGGAACGCACGCCGCCTTTGATATCGAGGGAGGAGGGACTGCAGCTACGCGACCCATAACCCCGACGCTCCTGGTGTCCCGGTCAGGAGCTTTTGCCTCACGACCCTTGCTCGAGCGTCCTCATGGGGGGAGATGAAGACGCTCTGGCAAGGGCCGTTTAGAAGTACGAGTCCGCTTCGTCGCCCGTGTCGTCGAGCTCATCGAAGTCGTCATCGCTGGCGATCGGCGCGCCTCCGAAGGGTTCACCTTCCTTAACCCACTGCAGGCCAAGGATCGTGGCGCCTACGCCCGTCGACTGGTTGTCGTACGCCCAGAAAGAGACAAGGGCGAAGACCTCTGCGCCGGAAACAAAGAGCCCCGCAGACTGCGGAACGCCGTTTTTCGCACGGTCGATCAGCTTGGGGCAGCCGTCTTCGGGCTTGCGCGTAGCCTTCATAAACTTGTAGGAGTCGTCGTCGTCGGGCTCACGAAGCAGGCAGCAGTTTGGATTGCCGTTGATCTTCTTAAGCTTCTTATCGGCATCGACGCCGAACTTTTTCTGACAGGCGGCGCGCTTGCCTGCCTCGATCTTTGCCCACTCGGCCTTGTCGTATACGCGCAGGATGCACGAATACATGGTCTTCCCGTACTTGTCGGTGTACGGTTCGTAGAGATGGGGGGTTTGCAGGCGGCACTTGATGAGTGCGACGCAAGGATCTTTAATTGCCATTTGCTTTCATTCCTATATAGCTATCGGCTGTTACTGGAGCACGTCGAAGGCGCTTTCCACCTTCGGCAGTGCGGGTCTCGGATCGGATTCCGGCACGAGGGCGTTTTTGGCTTCGGAGCGCGTGATGAATTTCCCGAGCTTCTTCCACCGCGCCTCCCCAAGCGTTCCGGCTTTCATCAGCTTCTCCGCCGAGGTCGGAGAAATGAGTTTCTTTTCATAGATATCGGCCACGCGAAGTCCGCCCTTAAGCAGCTTCGTGACCTGTTCGAGCTGCGCCTTGTCCCACTGCCGCGGGCCGGCGCGGCCTGCAACAAGCTTGAAGCCCGGGATGTCCTCGCCTGCAGAGGCTTTGGACAGGGCGGCGTCGCTTACGGCATCGCACCATGTGCGCACGAGCGGCACCCACTTCAAGGCCTTGGCAAGCTCATCGATCTCCTGCGGAACAGGGATCGCTTCGGGCGCCGCAGGCATCTCCGCAGGCAGCAGTACTTCAAACTGCGATTCGACGAGCTCTGTCACCTGCTCGCGAAGCTTCGGGCACGAAGCTTTCACGCCGCAGAAGCGGCAGGCGCCCTCAGACGGGTTAAGCTGAAGCGCCGTCCCGTGATCCTCGTCGTACTGCCGCGCCTCCCTGAGCGCTTCGGCTCCCGCCTCCTTGAAGCGGGCGCGCATGCCCTCGATCTCCGAGACGGGGAAAACCCACTCATCGATGTGGTCGATGCGCGGCTGAACGATCTGAAGACCAATCTGCTGCACGCCGGCCTGCGCGAAGAAATCGAGCTGGTCGTAGGCCGCAATCGCGTAAATCGAAAGCTGATCGTTATGCTCAGCGGCTACCCGAACGCCCTTGCCGTACTTGAAGTCGATGATCCAAAGCGTGTCGCCTTTAAACATCACGCAGTCCGCAGTACCCGCCGCGCCTTCCTCGCCAGTGATGCCCGAAACGTCTAAACGCTCTTCGACCTTGAGCCAGCTGTACGGGCGCTTGTTCTCAATGGCCTGAAGATACGTGCCGACAGCTGCATCCATCTCCTCGCCGGCTTTGTCGCGGAGCTCAAAATACTTGTCCCGCGCTGCGGCATAACTCATATCTCCGGCGAAGCCATAGCCGTCCGTAAGCCGCTCCGCCTCGCGCCAGTAAGCTAAGGCGAGCTCTGCAAGGCGATGCGCCCGCGTGCCTTCCTCTGCATAAGGACTTGACACGTTCGGCAGATCTTTGGTGAGGGCGACGGAGCCCGGACAATTGCACCATCGATGCGCCGAGCTCGGCGAAAGGAGGGCATGCTTAGCCATTTGCCGCGCCTCCCTGCAGCGCGCGGAAATTGGCGGCCATCTCTGCAACGGCCTGATAAAGCCGCTCCACGGCTTCGGGGTCCGTCGGCTTAATCGAATCGACGCCTGCGGCTTTACAGGCATCGCGCGTAAATTGAAGGCCTGCGGCCGGCGTGAAGGCTTCGGGGTAGTCGCGCTTCAAGGCCGCGCAGATCGTCAGGATATCCGCGTGCGTATGCAGCTCGGCCGGAGAAGCTGCCGCGCCTCCCTGCGGTGCAGGCTCTTCGGCAGATTTTTGCCGCGCCTCCCTAGTGCCCGCGGCGGCTTGTCGGGCTGGTTCGGGAGCCGGTTCCTCCGCAGGTTCGGGGGCCGGCGCATCTGCTGCGTACTCCGGCAACTCGAAGGGAAACGGCGGCTTCTCAGCAGCTGGGGCCGGTTCTTCATCTCCGCTGGTCTTCGACTCTTTTAGCTGTATTTTCGACAAGGCTTTGAGCCCCGCACCCAGCAGCCCCAAACTTTCAGCGCAGGTCACGGCGGCCGGCGTGGCATCGATTTTGATTTGAATTTCCATAGAAAAAACGCTCCGGTTTCAGAGAAAAAGGAAACAAAAAAGCCGCCCGAAGTTTTTCGGACGGCCTCATTTACCTATGGACTTTGGTTTTTAGCGTGCAGATTGAAGCGTCAACCAAGCTTCTAACCTGAACTACGGGATGCCTGCTCACTAAAACAAGGGCAGTTCCGTCAATATCTTT
>ENA-ORPH01002202-ORPH01002202.1-human-gut-metagenome-genome-assembly--contig:-NODE-2202-length-16796-cov-3.272863_pt1 | contig 16796 bp, 8 predicted proteins | sample MGYA00242142_ERZ509074 | MGnify/ENA primary metagenome ERZ509074 (study PRJEB26280, sample SAMEA2338724) | human gut metagenome | biome: human gut; feature: human-associated habitat; material: faeces...
GGTCTCACAGGCGGTGTAGCACATCAGCTGGCCGATGACCATAACGCCCTGGCCGCCAAACCCGCCAAGGGGCTTTATATCCCGGGCACTTATTCGGCCAAGGCAGCCGGCATCGGCGACATCGTCGTTACGATGACCTTTGACGAAAACCGCATCACGGATGTCGTTCTCAATGTTGCCCACGAGACCCCGTCCATCGGTCAGGCGGCTGCCGAACGACTCAAGACTTCGCTCATGGCGGCCCAATCCGCTCAGATTGATGTCGTTTCGGGCGCTTCCATCACGTCGAATGCCGTCATGAAGGCCGCCGGCAAGTGCATTGCGCAGGCCAAGGGTGAAATCCCCGTTGAAGTCGTCTCCAACGGCGCCGATGCCGATGCGGATTCGGGCGATTGGCTCGGCAAGGCGCCTGAGATTGCTGAAAAGAGCATCACCGCGACCTATACCACCGATGTGCTCGTTGTCGGCTGCGGCACGGGCGGTCTCTTTGCGGTCTGCGCGGCTGCCGAAGAAGGCGCCAAGGTGATCGGCATCGATCGTTTCTCGACGGGCACCGGCGTGCGCGGCGACGTGGGCGGTCTCGACTCCCGCTATCAAAAGGCCTGGGGCACGAAGATCGATAAGTTTGATTTCGTGACGATGATGACCCAGTACGCGGCCGGCCACATCAATCAGGACCTCGTCAAGGTCTTCTGCGAGCAGTCGGGCGCCGTCGTTTACTGGTACGGCGACCGTCTCGCCGAACGCGGCGTCGAGCTCTGGCATGAATCAGGCGACAAGGACGACCATACCCGCTACGAACACTTTGCCATCGGCCACTCTCCTCGCTGGGCCGGCAAGACGACCGAAGACGGCAAGAAGCTTAACGGCAACATCGTGCTGGTTGATTACGCCAAGAAACTCGGCGCCCGCTTTGACTACAACACCTGCATGGTGAAGCTTGAAAAGCAGGCGGGCCGCGTGACGGGCTGCATCGCCGAAACGGGCGGCAAGTTTGTGCGCTACATCGCCAAGAAGGGCGTGGTCGTCGCCACCGGCGGCTACGCGCAGAACTACCAGATGCTCGAAGCCCTTCAGCCCTGGAATCTGCGCGTCATCGGCCGCAACGGCGGTCTGCCGGGCGCACGCGGTGACGGCATTCGTGCCTGCCTTTGGGCGGGTGCGGCGATGGATGAAACCCATTCGACGATGCTCTTTGACCGCTGCGCGCTGCGTATTGATCAGCCGACCGGCGCCGAAACCGCCAAGAAGGGCGATTCGGGGTTCTTCTGGATCGGCTCTCAGCCTTGGCTCAAGGTTAACGCTGACGGCAAGCGCTTCTTCAACGAATCGGGCACCTACGAAAACATTCTTCACGCTGACGAATATCAGAAGGGGCACTGCCACTACACGCTCTTTGACGCCAATTGGCCCGAACAGACCAAGCAGTTCAAGATGCACGGGTGCTCGCGCGTGCACCCCTTTGAAAACGGCGCTGATCCCAACATTCTCTGGAGCGTCTTCGCAGAAAAGATGCTCCCGGGTCTGATTGAAAAAGGCTTTGTAGTGAAGGCCGACACGATTGAAGAGCTCGCCCGCAAGCTCGGTCTCCCCGAAAAGACGCTCAAAGCCACGGTCGAGCGCTACAACACGCTCGCCCAAAACGGCAAGGACGAAGACTACGGCAAAGAACCGCACCGTCTGGCTGCGCTTACGAAGGCACCCTTCTACGGCGCCAAAAACACGGGCTACATCCTCTGCACGATGGACGGCATCCGCATTGACACGACGATGAACGCGATCGACACCGACGGCAATCCCATTCCGGGTCTCTACGTTATCGGCAACGATTCGGGCGGCTTCTTCGCCAACACCTACCCGAACCTTGCTACCGGCGTGGCCTGCGGCCGCACGGTCCCCTTCGGCCGTCTCGTCGGCAAGCACCTCGCCAAGGCTTAACGCATGCCGCATTGAGGCCTAAGCCTGCATAAGCCTCGGCTCCCAGCACTCGTTCGAGCGTGACTTCGCGCCGTTCGAACGGGTGTTTTTTTGTGTTTTTTCCTCATCTTTTCAACAACAAACCGCAGCCCCCCGAAAGCTTCATGGCGACATGCGGCCGGGGGTCTCCAGAAAAAAAGGAATAGGCTCATGAAGAAGCAAACCCTCCTCGCCGCCGCGCTCCTTTGCGCAGCCGTCTCTGCCGCCGCTTCAGACATTGAGGTTTACGGCGTTCTTGACTACGGCTTGACCTGGCAGGACCGCACCAACGCGGACGGCTCGGATTCTGCAGCGCTGCAGATGACTTCCGGACAGTACATCGGTTCGCGCTTTGGCATCAAAGGCACCGAAACCCTCGCCAATGGTCTTAAGGTCGGCTTTGTGCTTGAAAATGGTTTTGGCACCGACACGGGCTCTTTGGGGCAGAACGGCCGGCTCTTCGGCCGAGATGCCCGGCTCTTTCTCGACGGGACCTTCGGCTACCTGTCCTTTGGCCGTATGGGCTCCATGGTGGGCGGCAACGGCCCCTACGCCCGCTTTGGGCACGTCGTGAGTCCCTTCTCCTGCGGCTGGGGCGATATCGGCGGCCATCTGCAGGTCGTTTCGCTCGGCTACGAATTTATTGACAATGCCTACACGACCCCGAAATGGGCGGGCTTTGACGCCACGGTGCAGTACTCCTTCGGTTCCGACACGAAAAGCTACGGCGATAAAGGCGTCGAAGGGAAGTCGAGCGTTGAGCGCATGCTGAGCGCTGCCGTGCGTTATCAAAATGAAGCGCTGATGGTCGCTGCCGGCATTGAAAGCATCAACCATGCCCAGCCCGCAGCCGATGAAGCTCAGCTTGACGACGCGTTCTCCTATAACCTCGGCGCGAACTACAACGCCGGCTGGGCAAAATTCTTTGTCTACGGACAGATTTTCGAAAACTACGCGAATGCCGCGAAGACGACGACCTTCCATCAGGATTCGGGCGTTGACGGTTTCGGCGTCAACATCGGCGCAGATGTGCCGCTCTTTGGCGGTACGTTCAAGGCCTCTTTCGGGTACGGCGATTTCGAAGCGAGCCGCGACAGCGCAATCTCGATGAAAACCTGCCAGACTGCCGTCGGCTATACGTATTCGCTCAGCCGCCGCACGACGCTTTATACGGCCGCCGGCTGGATCCATTCGAACAATTCGAGCGCCTATGAGGCCCAGAAGCCCGCTGCTGCCGAAGATATTTATCAGTTCACCGCGGGCATCGTGCACAAGTTCTGATGGATAAGCCTTCAAGGCTTCATTTTTGAGAGCATTAATCTCTTGGAAGCGGTCTGCCCTTGCGGTTGAGACCGCTTTTTTTCGAACGGCGTTTTTCTGAAGCGCTGCCTTCTTTTCCATGCGCCCTGACCGAACAGCGCAGCATCTCTATGCCGCAGGACTTGAAAATCAAGAAGCCGTCCCCATATAGCCCCTATTGATCGGGCTTTTCGGCGCTCTGCGTGAGGACGTGAATACATGAGAAGCCCGCCCAAAAGCATTTTTCGGAGATACAAGAAGAAAATGGCTGCAGAAGTTCATGCTTTTCAAACCAAGGTGAGCAAGCTCCTTAAGCTCCTCGCCAACTCGCTCTACTCCAACAAAGAGGTGTTTCTGCGCGAGCTTGTCTCGAACGCGTCTGACGCCATCGATAAGCTGCGGTTTGAATCCATTTCGCACCCTGAACTCCTTCAGGGCGATCCTGCTTTTGCCGTCCGAATCCGTGCTGACAAAGAGGCCGGCACGCTCACCATTTCCGACAACGGCATCGGCATGACGCTCGAACAGGCCAACCAGCATCTCGGCACGATTGCGCAGTCCGGCACGGAAGACTTTCTCGAGCACCTTTCCGCTGATCAGGCCAAGGATGCGCAGCAGATCGGACAGTTCGGCGTGGGCTTTTACTCGGCCTTTATCGTGGCCGACAAAGTAACGGTCGTATCTCGTGCTGCCGGCGCGGCCGAAAACGAAGCGGTGAAGTGGGAATCCGACGGTTCGGGCACCTTCACGAGCGAACTCACAACCCGTGCTGAACGCGGCACCGACGTCATTCTTCACATGAAGAAGGACGAAGAGACATTCCTCATGCCTTGGACGCTTCGCGAAACGATCACGAAGTACTCTGACCATATTTCGGTCCCCGTCTACCTCTTTGAAACGAAGCCCGCTGAAAAAGAAGGCGAACCCGAGACGACGGAATGGGTTCAAGTGAATGACGCCAAAGCGCTTTGGACGCTTCCGCCCAAAGATGTGACCGATGATCAATACAAAGAATTCTATAAGCACCTGACGCACGACTGGCAGGATCCGCTCTGCTGGGCACACAACCGCGTGGAAGGCGACCTTGAATACACGTCGCTCCTCTTCTGCCCGTCGACGGCGCCCTATGATCTTTATAACCGCGATGTGCAAAAGGGGCTGAAGCTCTTCGTAGAACGCGTGTTCATCATGGACCGTGCTGAAGCGTTCCTTCCCAATTACCTCCGTTTCGTCAAGGGCCTCGTTGATACGAACGATCTGCCGCTCAACGTTTCACGCGAACTGCTGCAGGAAAGCCGCACGGCTGCCAAACTGAAGAAAGCACTGACCAAGCGCTGCCTCTCGATGTTTGAAAAACTCGAGGGAGAGAAAGAGATCACGTTCTGGACGCAGTTCGGACGCGTGTTGAAGGAAGGCGTTGTTGAAGATCCGGACAACCGCGAAGCTGTGCTTAAGCTTCTGCGCTTCGCGTCAACTGCGTCGGAGGGCAGCGAAAACGTCACGCTCAAACAGTACCTTGAGCGCATGCCCGAAGGTCAGAAAGCGATCTACTACCTGATCGCGGGCAGCCGCGAAGCGGCGATGGGCTCGCCCTATCTTGAGGGGCTCAAGAAAAAGAACGTTGAGGTGCTCCTCCTTTGGGACCGCATCGATGAGTGGATGATGGGTTCACTCACCGAATTCGAAGGAAAGAAATTCATCTCCGCGACGGCAGCTGACCTCGAGCTCGGCGACATCAAAACGAAGGACGGCGAAGCTGAACAGGCCGTTGAAACTTCGAAAGCGGATGAAGACGCTGCGGTAGCGCGCTTTAAGGCCGCGCTCGGCGACCGTGTTGCCGACGTGAAGGCCTCTGCTCGTCTGGTGGACTCCGCCACATGCGTGGTCGGCGCTCACGATCAGATGCTCACGCAGCAGATGCGCCGCATGCTCGAAGCCGCCGGTCAGACGGTGCCGGAAGAAAAGTACACGCTGGAAGTCAACGTGGAAAATCCGCTGGTGCAGAAGGCCCTCAAGGAAACGGATCCGGCGAAATTCAGCGAATGGGCTGCAGTGCTCCTCGATCAGGCGCTCCTCGCTGAAGAAGGGTCGCTTAAAGACCCGTCAGGGTTCCTCAAGCGGCTGAACGCTTTGCTGCTGAGCTGACCGCCGGCACGGTTCGAGCAGTGAATCGGCACGGATAAGGTTTAACACTCATTCGTGCTCGTTCAAAGAGACCTCCGCAGACTCCTTTCTGCGGAGGTTTTTGCGCTTTGGGACGTGAGCCGTTTGTTTTGCAAGCGTTCTAGCGGCGGCTTCAGTATTCCGGCCGATGCTGCTGTGTGACCAGCGTCAATCGGACCTCCTCCGGCGGAATGAGGCAAAAGCGCGCAGAAACGCCGATAATGATGCGCTTAAGTTTGAGATGCTGAAAGCTTGGGGGCACGGTGCTTGACCCAAGCCGCTTCAGTGTTTGTTGTCACTCACCGCTAGTTTCTTCGAAGCGCCTGCGCGCGCTCACTGTCGTCATCATGGATCCGAGTTTTTATAAGGTCGTTGCCTTTATCTCCTTCATTACGCTCGGTTGGTGTCTGCGAAAATTCAACGTCTTAAAGCCCGAGGCTTTTCAGGCAATCAGCGGCTTGGTGATGTTTGTGACGCTGCCCTGCACAACCATTACGGGACTTAACGGCACAACCATCGGCGGCGAAATGGCCTTGATTGCGCTCCTTGGCTTTCTCGCCAACATCGCCTTTCTCATTGTGGCCTTTCTTTGGACGATGCGTGCTGCGGATAAAGATGAACGGGATTTTCGCCGGCTCAATACCTGCGGCCTCTCGATCGGACCTTTTGCCGTGCCCTATGTTCAGGCGTTTCTCCCGACGAGCGGACTGGTGACGACCTTAATGGCCGACGTCGGCAACGCGGTGATGGCGGCCGGCGGCACCTACGCAATCATTGAAAGCATGCGTTCGAAAACGTCCTGGCTTTCAATGGCTAAGCGCATTTGCTACAACCTCCTCCACTCCGGACCGATCGTCGCTTTCCTCTTTATGGTGGTGCTTTGCCTCTTGGAGATCAAACTGCCCGAAGTGGTTACCACCGTTACAGGGTTCGGCGCTGCCGCCAACACGTTCCTCTGCATGATCATGATCGGCGAATCGATCAATTTGTCGGTGACATTCAAGGATCTTCTTTACATTCTGAAGATCCTCGCCGTGCGTCTGGTGATTCAGGTGGGGCTCGCACTCTTTTTCTGGTACTGCCTGCCTTGGGATTACGACGTTCGCCGAGCCATGGTGCTGGTTGCCTTTGCGCCGGTTCCGGCCATGAACCTGATTTACACCGCAGCCCTTGAGGGAGATCTTGGCAAAGCGGCTAATTTGAATTCGCTCTCCGTTGCGATGGCAATCATCTGCATGTCGACCGCGATTTACCTGATGTGATCTGATCAGAAGCTTCCTGATTCCAAAAAAACTGGGGCGGCTCGAAGGCATCCTTCGGGGCGCCCCAATTTCATTTCGCGTCCCTGCAGTTGTTTCATTTAACCGGCAGCACCCGCTGCAGGATGAAGTTCAAACGTTCGAGCGCCTAATTGATCGACCTCATTCTGATGCGCAATGACAAAAAAGTGCGTATCCGGGAGTTCACTCTGAAGCACCCGCAAAAGTGCCTCTGCTGAGCGTGAGTCGAGCTGACCAGTCGGTTCGTCGAGAAAAACCATTTTGGGCCGGCACAAAAGCACCCGCGCTGCGGACACTCTTTGTGTTTCGCCGCCGGAAAGCCGTTTGCCCCAATCCATGGGCTTGTCGAGTTCGTTCTCGAGCTGAGGGAGACCAACCAGCCTTAATACGCGCTTGAGCTCAGCGCCGTTCTTCACCTTAGGGTTCGGGTAACTCAGAACGGATCTCAGCGTGCCTTTAGGCAGGTAGGGTTTCTGGGGAACAAAAAAGGCGCCGCGCGAGAGCGTGATTTTCCCGGTACGCCAAGGCCACAGGCCGGCGATGCTTCGCAAAAGCGTCGTTTTGCCGGTGCCGCTCGGCCCGCTGATCCGCACCCAGCCGGGGCGGCGGAATTCGCCTTGAATGCCGGCGGCGAGGACGCCCGCATTCGGTCTCATGAGCGTGACATTTTCAAGCTTCAGCACGGCGTCATCAACACGTTCGCTTTCGGGCGCCTCCGGCAATTTATCCATAGCGCTTTGGAACCCGGACAGACGATCCACAACAGCAGCCAGCAGAATCAGATTGCGGTAGGAGTTGATGAACCAATCGAATCCGTCGACCACATTTGAAAATGCCGTCTGAGCCAGCATCATGCCGCCGAGCGTGATGCTTTTCTGCAGGTAGAGCGGCAGGGTTGCAGCGATGGGAATGAACCACGTCAGCCGCATTTGCAGCGCCGTAAAAGTTTCGACCTTCACTTCCCGCTTAATCAGCGCGCGCCAATTCTTTCGAATATGCCGGAACGCGTCCCGCAGCCTCATGCGGTCCGTCTCTTCTCCGTTCATAAAGGCGATCTCGGCAGCATTTTCTCGAATGAGCAGCAATGCAGAACGGTAGTCCGCTTCCGTATGCTGACGCGTCACATTAAGCGCCCGCAAGGGATTGCCGACCCAGTGCATCAGCAAAGTAGAGACGACGGAAAAACCGAGAGCGCACCAGACGAGATAACCGGAAATTTCTATTTCCACTCCGCCGATGACGGCTTTCTGTACGCCTGAGGCAGCCCACAGCAGTCCGATAAACGAAATGAGACGCGCCATGGTCTGACAGAAACTTTTGACGAGATTGAGCGTCAGCTCTGAGAGCAGCCACAAGTCCTCGGCAATTCGCTGATCGGGATTGTCTGGTTCCCCGGAAAGCTGCAGGCGATACTGACGATGTTCAGAGAGCCAGCGGCGTTCGAACGCAACGGTCATGTGCTCACGCCAGGCAAACTTGAGTCGCTTGAGAATCCAGTTGCCAATGACAATGAGAGCCGTCATTGCCGCGAGGTAAAGGAGATATTCAAGGAGCAGCTGAGGGATTTCCTTGGCGCCGAAATTGGACAAGGCATCGAAAAAGGCCTTCTGCCATCGTGCCACCAGGACAACGACCTGAACAAATAAGAGCGAGCATGCAATCGCAGATCCCAAAGCCAGCCAGGCTTTCCAGCTTTGACGTGTGAGCCAGAACGGAGCAGCGAGTCGGTAAAAGTTGCGCAGCAGATTCATAAACGAAGGGCGGGTGACGGTTGCAGGGAACACGCTGAGCCCGCAATCCTTTTGGGATCACGGGCTCTGGTCCCCTAGGCAGGCGGGTTCATCAGTATTCGGCCGAGATGCGCAGCAGGAAATTGCGCGGATCACCGTAATAGCTGTTCATGCTGAGGGCGCGGTTGTTCACGTTGAGAAAATACCGACGGTCAAAGATATTGTTGACGATGAAGCTTGCTTTGATCTTGTCGGTGATTTTGTAGTGGACCGAAGCGTCGTAAACAACAAAGCCGCCCTGCTCCAGCGTGTAGGGGTATTTGTTAATCGTGTTTTTGGTTCGGCTTTGAACCTGCGCGCCGGCCCCGACCGTCCAGCGGTAGGCCGGTCCGGGGAGCTCAAAGGTCGTATAAGCCCTCAGAATGTGTTTGGCTGTATAGGGACTGTAGGTGTCGCCTTCTTTAGAAGGATCATGTTCGTATGATGAAGTGTTGAAGGTGTATCCGGCAAAAACATTCCAGCCGGGCAGAATTTCCCCGCTGGCTTCAAGCTCTACGCCGCGGCTCACGACTTCGCCGAGCGCAATGGCAATGTCGCTCTTCGGATCGGGGTAATACGCGCGGTTTTTCTGCGACAAATGAAAGATCGCAATCGAGGTGTTGAGCTTGCGGTCAAACCACTCGGACTTCAGCCCGAGTTCATAGTTTTCGCCGACCAATGGATCGAGGAAGTTTCCGGAAGCATCACGATCCGACTGAGGCTTGAAGATTTCGGTGTAGCTGAAATACAGACTCGAGGATTTGGCGAAATCCCATGTGACGCCGCCGTACGGCGTCAGGTGGGTTGTGGTTTGTTCGGAAGTTGTTGTACCGTCGGGATCCGGCTTGCCATTCCAAATCTGCCAGTATGTGTGCCCGCGCGACTTGAATTTGGCATAACGGGCGCCGGCAATAATGTGCCACTCGTCCGTCAGGTTGTAGCGGGTGCCGAGCAGCAGACCCAGATCGGTTCGATCCGCGTCGTAGCTTGTACGATTCTTGAGAATTGAATCGTTGCCCCAATCGGGTTCCGCAATTTCGCTGCCGGTGAAATCCGTGATGTCAAAAGGAGTGTCGTCCCAAACTCGCCGCCAGGTTGAATCACTGTGTTCTCGATTCAGGTTGGCAGTAAGAAACACATCATGTTTGCGCCCGAAAAGCGGATAGACGCCGTTCACATTGAGGACCCCGGCTGCCTGCCATCCGGAATTGTCATAATTTTGATGATTATTCATTTGGCCCAACGGATGCTCGGGATCACAGCCTGCAGCGGGACCGACAAGCGCCCCGAGAACGGTGTCAGAGTCATAGCGCAGATAATTTGCTTTGGCGACAATGCGCCACTCGTCATTGAAGTAGTGCTCCAATTCGGCGAAAAGATTGGTTTTGTTGTAGTGGCTCTTTGTCCAGTCCAGCCCCAGATACGTTTCCTTCGGAAGGTTGAGTGAATTCCCGTTAACGTCGAGCGGAAGCCCGAAAAAATCGGGGGTTTCGGATTTCTTCTGATAAATGGCGCCGAAGGTCACCAAGGTGTTTTCATCAATGTCGGCTTCAAGAATGCCGTACACCGTGCCGGACTGCTCGCCCACATCATCTTTGAAGGAGCCTTTTTTGCTGAGGATGCCGACAAAGCGGCCGCGAAGCGTCTGAGCCTCATTGAGACTTCCGGAGATGTCGCCCACGGTACGATAGGTATCCCAGCTCCCGACTTCGGCGCTCGCCGAAGCCTGAAAATCTGCTGTCGGACGTTTGCGGACTGCATTGATAGTGCCGCCGGGTTCTCCGTTTGACTGCGTCAGTCCCGTCGGTCCGCGGACCACTTCAATGTGGTCATAAATCGCCAGATCGGTGAGCGATTGGGCGTCGCGGTATGGGTTCCCGCTGGCGCCGCCGCTCACTGTGGACGAAACGCCGTCTTCCTGAATCTGGTCGACATAAAAACCGCGCGAGAGAAAGCGAGTCGTACCGGAATTCTGAATAACGGTGATGCCGGTGGTTTTGCGCATGGCTTCACTCATGTCCGTAATCCCCTCATCCTCGATTCGGGTCATCGTGACGTTGGAAACCGACTGCGGTGTTTCCCGAGGCGACAGCGCCAGCCCGGTAGTCGTACTCATGGCAGATGACTTATAGGTCGAATTGCGTTCGGTTCGGGTACTGATGTCAGTGGCAGTGATCGTGACGGCGCCGAGGTCGACCGGATCTTCCTCAGCCCATGCGGGAAAAGAAACACAGGCAGCTGCAACTGCTGCGGCGAGAGCAGATTTTGAGAGTGTCTGATAACGGACAGGCATGATGTTGTAGTTTGCTGATAGTTCGAGGGATTTCATTCAGGACTGCGAATGCATACAATCCCGAATACAAACGTAACTGAATGTTATTATCACAAATACGAATCATTCCCAGCCGCATTTATTAATATTTGTTACATTGTGTAATCCCCTCTTGCAGTCCATCCATTATTAGTAGAAACCGATTTGCGGCTTCTTGCGGCCCTCCTCCTTCATCTCAACTTCGCCCTCGAGCCGAGTCACGAAATCGGCCGTGTTCTTTAATGGATTAAACCGCCCGCCGCGGCGAACCGCGGCAAAATCGCCCGGGGTCAGTCCGTCGAGCCGCTCGAGCCGGGCAAGATCCGCGGCACTGATTTCACCAAGAGCAAGCTTTCCCGCGCAGCATTTCGCAAATTCAACCGTCTGCTTCGTCGTCATGGGACGAAATTCGGCCTTCAGATCAAAGCGGCGCAGCGAAGCACGGTCGATCTCTTTGAAGAGATTCGTCGTGGCGCAGAAGATGCCGGGGAAACTTTCCATTTGGGTGAGGAGCTCATTGACCTGAGACACTTCCCAGGAAGCCCGAGCGTTCGCTCGGTCCTGAAGGAACGAGTCGGCTTCGTCAATGAGGAGCACCGCCCCCTGCTGGCGAGCACTGTGAAACGCGGCGGCAATGAGCTTTTCCGTCATGCCGACATAGGGCGACAAGAGGTCGCTCGCGCGTTTAATCACGAGCGGCATATCCAGACGGGCTGCCAGCCACCGGACATACTCGGACTTGCCTGTCCCGGGCGCCCCGTAGAGGCAAAGCCGCCCCGAACGGGTGCGTTTAAGTCCCTCTGCGATGGCGTCAAGATCAGCGTCGGTATTGACAAACGCAGTGCTGTACATGTCTGACACATTGTTTAAGGCTGCGGGGAGCTCCTTGCCGAACTGCGCCATGAGGGTAGCGTTAATGAGTTTTTCAGCTGTTTCATCCGCATCCACCTCGCCCGACAAAGTCTTCACTACGCCGGCCGTTCTGGCGGCAACGCCGGGTGACAGTTCTTCGCAGGCCGCGCAGCGGTCAATGAAGTGTTCTGACACGGCGCCGTCAAACGCCTTGCGGCAGATGCGCCGGCGCACGCTTTCGGGCGGAATCGGAATTTCGAGCACCACATCGAATCGGCGCATCAGAGCGGGATCCATGGACTCGGTGGAATTGCAGGCCCAAATCGTAGGCACCGGCGCCGTCTCGAGCGTCTTATTGAGCTCAGCTTTATTGGTGCGGGCGGTCGTTGCCATGCCGAAGACGGAAATGAGTCCTGCATTGCAAACGTCATCAGCCTCATCGAGCAGAAGCATCGTATGAGACGTGTTGGCAAAGAGTCGTTCCCCGCAGTGCCACCGCGTCAGGCGATTGTTTTTGTCGCTGCGATAACCGTTGTCCGGCCCGCTTTTGGGACTCACTTCAAAGAGCGCCGACCCCGTTTCTTTGGCCAGCAGGCGAGCGAGCTCCGTTTTGCCCGTTCCCGGGGGACCGTAAAGGAGCACGTTGACGCCCTGCCGATGCTCTGCCAAAGCTTTTTTAAGGTAGGGCAGCAGGTAGGATTCAATTTCCGGCTGATGGCTGAAGTCCTTGAGCGTCAAGATGGACTGCGGCGCCGCGGTGACGGCATGCGCAAACATCTCCTCGAGCGTCTGCGGAATCGTAAAGATGGTGTCGAGCAAATCCCCGTCATCGAGAAAGCTAATCTGATCTTCAAAATCCGGGGTCCTGCTGTTAATGCCGCTGATCAGTCCGGTATTCCACAATGTTTTCGATTTTGAAAAAACAGTTTTGCTGACTTTGCGGCCGAATGCGGCCGAAAGCACTTCAACCACCAAGTCAAGTCCGCGGCGCTCATAGTCATAGGCATTGCAAATAGAGCGCAGTCCGGCAAAATGTTTGACGACCGCCAGAAAGGCCAGCGTTTCAAGCTCATCACGGGTCAGATCAAAAGCTTCGGCAATGAGACGGATGTTCCGGCCGAAAGTGGAAGGCAGCCCGGCAACCATGTCCTCCGCAGACGCCTCCGCTGTTGAGATATCGCCATTGCCGAAGACCAATTTTCGGCAGAATTCGAGCGCCCGCGGTGCCGTGCGTTTAAAGCCCAGCTGCTTCAAGCGCTGCGGGATATCTTTTCCGAGCGAACCAAAATCTTCATCCTCCCAGACGCATGTCACCGCTTCCCCGGCGACTTCAAAATCGGCAAAGCGCTTATCGAGATCCTTTTCAGCAGCGACGATGGCCCGGGCCGTGAGCGGACGCAGCTTGAGTTTGTCGTCGCCGTCATCGTCGTCGTCATCGTCATCTACGCTGAAAGCTTCACTTTCGATGGTTCGGGCCTTGGTGAGTTCCGCCAGCCATTGGAGTTCGATATTGAGAAGCCCCTCGATACGCGTGCCGTGAATCGTCCGCATTCCATCGGCATCTAACCGCATCCATGCTTTGGTGCAGGCCATGAGGCGCACAACCCAACGCTCAATGGTGACCGAATCAGCCAATTTGACATTGCCGTCGGTAACGTACTCAAAGCGCTTGTCATTGCTGCCCAGATAAATAGTGGTACACGTTCTTCTGCGTTTGCGCATTGCTTTTTTCCTTCCGGATGTCGGGTGAGACGACTGCTCAGAGCGTCTCTCCTCACTCCGTGTTTTGATTTATTTCCTTCTGACAAGATCATTATCTGCACGCCTGCGTCGATCTTAGACGCATAAAGACAATCAAAGCATGAAGGCCAATGCGCCCGACTCAAAGCGCTGAGCGGCCCCAAGAGGAAGCGCCTGGTTTAAAATTGCACTCTTTGCTTCAGATTCAGCAGCCGGGCAGTGCGTTGAAACGCCGATTGCGCCTGAGCAAAAATGTAAATACAAAACCAAGGCATAGGACGACGCGCATGGCGACCTTCACGAGCGGCATCAGTTGGGAAACGGATGAGTGGTTCCGCACGTTTTCGGAATCCTTTCCCCAATACACCCAGCCGGGCATCTGGATAGCAGCTGAGGAGCGCCTTGCCTCGCTTCGGGGAGCTAAGCTCGAATGGGATGCCACTACCCGAACAGTGCGCCTGAAGCTTAAAAATTCACGCGGACAGCCTTATACGCTTGCCATGCATTTCTATCCGGGTGCCGTGCATGCTGCCGCCCCGATCGTTGAAGCTGCAGCCAAGATTCCGGGCCTTCTGGAATGCCTTCGGGCGGGCGACCTGCCTGCGCCGCTCCTTGAAGCCATTAATGCTTCTGGGCTCGACATTTTCATGCGCCGTCCCGGCTCGATTCAATTTGATCCCGGCATGATGTCGAGCGAATGCGCGCTCCTCATTGCCGCTTTCATGCATGATTTGGAGCTCGATCCGGGGCGCTGGTTCAAATTTATCGGCATCGACTTTCAAAAGAGCGCCGATGAAGCGCTTTCAGCCGAGGGCGTTAACCATGCTGCTCCTCAGTCTCCAGATGGTCCCGCTGCGGAAACGCTCTCAGAAGCTCAAACGAACGCGGCGTCGGTCGCCCATGCTCAAGAGCCGCTTTTTGCTGCGGGTGAAGCGCTCACAGGCACCTTCCCCTTTGCCGAACTTGAGGATGATGCGCTTCGGCTGAGCGCAGACATTGCACCAGCTGATATTCCGGACTTGGGCGCGGAGGCTAATCTCACGCGTCTGCGGCTTTGGCAGGCTCCGGGCGTACCGATGCTCTCGCCCACGATTGTTTCCGCTCTGCCGTCCTCTGGGCTCTCTGCTGTTCAGGCCAAGCGTTCCTGGTGCGCGTTCGGCGACATTGAGGCGCGAACCTTCATGCAGAACCTCCTCTCGGCAGCATCGCTCACCGCGGACGAAGCCCTGAAGATGCTCGCACGCCGCGAGGCTCGCCAGGAGCGGCTCGGTACCGCTTCTCCCAACAGCAAATGGAATCGGTTTCTGCTCACCACCATTGAGAAGGAGCCGTCTGCAGAACTCCCCTCCTTGAAGCTTCTCTCCGGGCACCACCCCTGGGACCGCATTGTGTTTGCCCTGCAGACGGAAGACCAGTCGATCCATTGGGCCGAGGAAAGCGGCGACATGATCATGGCGCTTCTGATCCCGACCCGCCGGGATCTGGCGGGGGCGGATGCCTCGTTTGTCGTCTGGCGCGCGCTCGCTGAAGCGGCTGCGCAGATTTTGGCGGCGCGCGCTGCCGCTCCCTGCCCCGGCGCATTACGAATCCGACGCTGCGGATCAGTCCGCCGACGGCATGTGTGTCTATTGGCATCCGGCATTGAATGCGCCGGGCGTAAAGAACCTCCTCTCGCAGGTGAGTGCTTTAATCGGACCGCTCCTCCCCCTGCAGCCGCTCGCACCGCAGTGCCGAGCCTTTGCCGGCCTCAGCGATCACCCCGACGCGCCCTATGCGGGCGTTTATCTTGCGCTCACGCTCCTCATTACTTCGCTCATGCGGCATACGTCCAAGCGAAACCGGGAGATCGCGCGCCACCTCGTCGGGCGCCGCGTGCGCAGTACGCTTACCGGCGAAGGGTTTGCGCCTAATGCAGCATCGCTGCCGGACCTGAAAAACGTTTTGGCGGGCTTTTTCGCACTTCCCATCGCCGGCGCGGCGCTTCCGGCCAAGCTGCTCTTGACGGGCGTACTCGAAAACGGCGCACTGAAGCTCACGCTCAGTCTTCCCCCGCGGCAAGGCCCGCGCAAGGGTGAACCGCTCACGCTCGCTGACTGGGATGGCACTGAAGGGAGTGCGGCTGGCGCAGGCCCCAACAGCATTGTTCGTGAGGCCCTGAAGCTTCTGGCGGCGGATTACCCGCTTTTTGCTGAATTCGGTCCGAACTTCGATCTGCCGAGCCGGATTGAGCGCAGCCGCTGGGAATACTTTCTCTTTACCGAGCTCCCGGAGCTTTCTGCCTGCGGTGTCGACGCGGTGCTGCCTGAGAGCATGCGGCGGATCGAAAAACCCGAAATCGTCCTCACGGCGGCGGCGCCCGGCAATGCCAGAATGCAAAAGCGCTTGGCCACTCAAGGCATGCTCAATGCCGCAGCGCTTGCAGACTTCCGCTGGGAAATCGCGGTGGGCGACGAACGCATGACGCTCGCTGAGCTTCGCGCACGCATCAATCAGGAAGGCGAGCTCCTCTCCTCCGGGAGCGCGCTCTTTCACCTCACCAAGGAAGATCTGGACCGATTGGTGGCCGAATGGGCGGAAGCTCAGAAGAAGGAGCTTTCCAACTGGGACAAGCTCCGCGCCCTGCTTTCGGGGTCCTCCAACGGCCGACGGGTAGAAGCCGCCGAGGCGCTCCTTGAGCGCATTCGCGAATCGGCTGCCGTCAAGGAACTGCCGCCCCCAGTGGAACTCAATGCGGTTCTTCGCCCCTATCAGATCCGCGGCTTCTCGTGGCTCGTTCAGAATGCCATGCTTGGGCTCGGGTCCCTTTTGGCTGACGACATGGGCCTAGGCAAAACCGTGCAGGTCATCGCCTGCGTTGCAGAACTTAAAGCCCGCGGAGAACTGGACCGCGGCAAAGTTCTGATCGCCGCGCCCGCGTCTCTTCTCGTCAATTGGGAGCGTGAGATTGAGCGCTTTGCGCCCAGCCTCACGGCGCAGATCTATCACGGCAAGGACCGCACGATCTTTGCGCTCGACCACAGCCGCCCTGACGTCATCATCACGTCTTACGGCATTTTGAAACGCGAACTCCCGCAGCTCTCGCAGATGCAGTTCCGTCTCTTGGTGCTCGACGAAGCCCAGGCGGTAAAGAACGCCAAAACCGGCCAGGCAAAAGCCGCACAGGAATTTCCTGCTGATTCCGTCATCGCGCTCACGGGTACGCCCGTTGAAAACCGGCTCGCAGAGTACTGGTCCATTTTTTCTATTGTGGAGCCCGGCCTCTTGGGGTCGCCCGCGCAGTTCCGACGTGATTTTGTCATGCCGATTGAAGAGCACCGCGACCGCGCAGCGATTGACCGGTTCCGCCGCATTACGTCGCCATTTCTCCTCCGCCGCGTGAAGACGGATCCGGGAATTCTGGATGAACTGCCCGAAAAGAATGTGGTT
>ENA-ORPH01002213-ORPH01002213.1-human-gut-metagenome-genome-assembly--contig:-NODE-2213-length-16755-cov-10.105329_pt1 | contig 16755 bp, 11 predicted proteins | sample MGYA00242142_ERZ509074 | MGnify/ENA primary metagenome ERZ509074 (study PRJEB26280, sample SAMEA2338724) | human gut metagenome | biome: human gut; feature: human-associated habitat; material: faeces...
TGCGCAGGGCCTGCGGCAGCACGATGCGGCGCATGATCTGCCACCAGCTCATGCCCACGCAGTAACCAGCTTCCAGCTGGCCCTGCGGCACGCTTTCCAGTGCGCCGCGCATGGTCTCGGCACAGTAGGCACCCTCGTTGAAGGCAAAGGCGATGACCGCAGCAGGGAAAGCGTCCAGCATGATGCCCACGCTGGGCAGACCATAAAAGATGATGAACAGCTGCACCAGCAGCGGCGTGCCGCGGATGACCCAGATGTAGAACCGCGCGATCTGCCGCAGCACCGGCACATTGGCGTACTGCACCAGCGCAACGGCCACGGCAATGATCATGGCAAAAAAGAAGGAGACCAGCGTGAGCGGGATGGTCATGGTAAGGCCTGCCGTAAGGATACGGGGCAGGGCCTCCGCCAGCACGCTGACCGTACGGTTGGAAAGAAATGCTTCAAACATGAAAAATGTTCCCTCAGAACGGTATTCAAATACTTTGTAAATCGTAAGAACAAAGGTATTATAAGGCTTGGAGTGCGCTTGAAGTCAAGGGCTTTTTCTAAAATTCCTACAAAACCTACCAGAATACTATAGCATGAATCCGGATGGAGTGCAAACGGTTTGCTCAAAACGCGTGATGTGTACAAAAACGGACGACCCATCTGGAAAACTTTGTGCAATGCGGCAAGCGGTTGACGGCGCACCGGCTTTCGTGTACAATGAACATAACAACGCGCACCGGGCTTGGCCCGGCACAGGCGCAAATTCACCGCAGAGGGCGCAGTGCCCTTTGCGCGGTGCAGACACGGAGGACACGAACGTGACGAAGAAAAAAATTGGCGTTCTGGGTGCAGGTACCTGGGGCATGGCTCTGGCACGGATGCTGTGTGTCAGCGGCAATGATGTGCAGGTGTGGTCGGCGCTTCCGGCTGAGGTGGAGAACCTTTCCGCTACGCGGGTGCACCCCAATCTGCCGGGCATGAAGATCCCGGAAGAGCTGCAGTTTACCAAGAGCATTGAGGAAGTGTGCACCGGCAAGGATGTGCTGCTGTTTGCAGTGCCGTCGGTATTTGTGCGCTCCACCACGGCCAAGGCTCGGCCTTACATCCCGGACGGCCAGATCCTTGTGGACGTTGCAAAGGGCATGGAGCCGGACACCTTATATACCATGACTGAGGTCATTGCCGACGAGCTGAACCGTGAGGGCGGCCCCAAAGGGGTAAAGCTGGTAGCACTCTCCGGCCCGACCCATGCGGAAGAGGTGGCGCTGGACATGCCCACCACCATCGTTTCGGCCTGCCCGGATGAAGCCGCTGCCGAGTATGTGCAGGATGTGTTCAGCAACACCTGTATGCGTGTGTACACCAACGCCGACATCAAGGGCGTGGAGCTGAGCGGCGCGCTGAAGAATGTGATTGCGCTGGGTGTTGGCATCTCCACCGGCCTTGGCTACGGCGACAACGCCCGCGCAGCCCTCATCACCCGCGGCATTGCCGAGATCGCCCGGCTGGGCGTGGCCATGGGCTGCAACATCCACACCTTTGCGGGTCTGGCCGGTATCGGCGACCTGATCGTGACGGCAACCAGTATGCACAGCCGCAACAATCGTGCGGGCATTCTGATCGGCAAGGGCAAAAGCCCGGAGCAGGCCGTGAAGGAGGTCGGCATGGTGGTGGAGGGCATCAATGCACTGCCTGCCGCTATGGAGCTGGCAGCAAAGTACAATGTGGAAATGCCCATTGTGCAGACGGTGAACGCCATCGTGAAGGAGGGCATGAGCGCCAGCGACGCGCTGCGCACCCTGATGGACCGTAACCGGAAGAACGAGATGCCGCAGGGCTACGAAAAAGTCTGAATTTTAAGGGAGAAGGCACAGCTGTCTGCAGATGGCTGTGCCTTTTTTGCTGCGCGGCCTGCCCACTGGCCGAAAACACAAAATAATTCAAATTTTTTACCAAAATCAGACGTAAAAGGGTAGAAGGTCGGGAAACTTTCTGCTATACTGAAACAGAACGCAAAAACCGGGGGACGTTTTGTGCACCCTGTCGGAGAGAAAGAGAGGAATCTGCCATGCCGTCAACTTATGCGCACCGCCGCTTTGGCACCAATGTGCTGGAACATCTGCCGGATGAATTGCGTGCTCAGCTGGAACAGAACCGTGAGCTTTATGATATCGGCCTGCACGGGCCGGACCTGCTGTTTTATTACCATGCTGCCAAGTCCAACCCGGTGGGTGCACTGGGCAATGCCATGCACGAGGAGCCGGGGCGGGCCTTTTTTGACCGGGCGCGCAGGGTGGTGCACTGCGAGGCAGACCGGGATGCTGCGCTGGCCTATGCACTGGGTTTTGTCTGCCACTTTGCGCTGGACAGCACCTGCCACCCGTATGTGGAGCAGTTCACCCGGGAAAGCGGTGTGACCCACTGCGAGATCGAGACCGAGTTTGACAACATGCTGCTGCGCCGGGACGGATACGACCCGCTGAAGTTTTTCACAGCCAGCCATATCCACCCGTCGGAACAGAATGCAAAGGCGATCGCGCCCTTTTACGAGGGCATCTCGGAGCAGGTGGCGCTGGACTCGCTCAAGGGCATGATCTCAGTGCACAGGCTGCTGCAGGCGTCCAATCCTGTCAAGCGCTGGGTGGTGCTGACAGGCATGAAGGTGGTGGGCAAATACGACATGCTGCACGGCCTTGTGGCAGATCCGCAGCCGAACCCGAAGTGCGTGGAGAGCGGCAAGCAGCTGGAAGAACTGTATGCGCAGGCGCTTCCGCTGGCAGAAACGCTGATCCTGGAATTTGTGGCAAAGCTGGACACGGACCAGCCCCTGAGCAAGGCCTTTGACCACACCTTTGGGGAGTTTTGAGCGGGCACAAAAAATGAGGGGGCACCGCCCGGCGGTGCAGGGAGAGAGTAAAAATGCAAAGCGAAAAATTCAAGGTGACCCCGCTGGAGCGGTCATGGATCCTGTACGATGTGGGCAACTCGGCCTTTGTGCTGATGATCGCAACGCTGGTGCCCATTTTCTTTAATGCGCTGGCCGAGGCCGGGGGATTGAGTCCGGTGAACTATCTGGCCTACTGGGGCTATGCAAGCTCGGTGGTCACGGTGATCACGGCAGTGCTGGGGCCGATTTTGGGCACGCTGGCCGATACCAGAGGCTTTAAAAAGCCCATCTTCATGCTTTGCCTGTTCGTGGGCGTAGCAGGCTGCTGTGCTATGGGCCTTGCTACTACATGGCTGCCGTTCCTGATCATCTTCATCCTTGCAAAGATCGGCTTTTCGGGCAGTCTGGTGTTCTACGATTCCATGCTGGGCGATGTGACCACCCCGGAACGCATGGATGTTGTGTCTTCGCAGGGCTATGCATGGGGCTACATTGGCAGCTGCGTGCCCTTTGTGGTGTGTCTGGCGCTGGTGCTGGGCAGCGGGGCCATCGGCCTGAGCCAGATGACCGCCCTTTCCGTGGCGCTGCTCATCACCGCTGTGTGGTGGCTGAGCACCACCCTGCCGCTGCTGCGGAGCTATAAGCAGATCAACTATGTGGAGGTAGAGCAGCACGCCATCCGGCAGAGCTTTGTGCGCATCGGCCACACCCTCAAGCATCTGCGCGAGGATAAGCAGGTGTTCTGGTTCCTGCTGGCCTTCTTCTGCTACATCGACGGCGTGTATACCATCATCGATATGGCCACCGCCTACGGCACGGCACTGGGGCTGGAGACCACCGGCCTTTTGCTGGCCCTGCTGGTAACGCAGATCGTGGCCTTCCCTTCGGCGCTGATCTTTGGTCGGCTGAGTGCAAAATACCCGTCCAGCCAGCTTATCCCGGTCTGCATCGCGGCCTACACCGGCATTGCGGTGTTTGCCTTCTTCCTGACCAGCCAGTGGCAGTTCTGGGTACTGGCCGTGCTGGTGGGCATGTTCCAGGGCGGCGTGCAGGCACTGAGCCGCAGCCACTTTGCCAAGATCATCCCGGCTGAAAAATCTGGCGAATACTTTGGCCTGTTCGACATCTGCGGCAAGGGCGCGTCCTTCCTTGGCACCATGATCGTGAGCGTGGGCAGCCAGCTGACCGGCAGCGCCAATGTGGGCATTGGGATGCTGGCGCTGCTGTTTGCAGTGGGCTTTGTGCTGTTCCGGGTGTCCTGCCGGACTGAGGGCGCAAAACAGGTGTAAAAAATACGATTTAAAATTGTCGATGCTTTCGCTTTGGCAATATCAGAGGAAATATTATTTTATAATTTTGCAAACAAGCCAGCCCTGCGGGGCCGGCTTGTTTCCTTTTTCACGGGAAGGGCGCAATGGCAAACGGCATATTGCCGCTGTCAGCCGCGCAGCAGATAAAGCACAAACTTACCCGTACAGCTCGTCGCGTAAGCGACTCGAAATCGGCGGAACACAAAAAATCCTTTAGCGCAGCGATTTGGATTTTTTGTATGGAGCCTAACAGCTTTGGGGTCTAAAAGGGGCGAGCAGCCCCTTTTTCATGGATCCAGCGCGTTGAAATCGCTGTGACCTTGCTGTGCTGAACACACAGCATTTGCTGCGCAAACCGGTCTGCGGCTTAAAAGCCCCACTGGGGCTTTCATGCCCTGCGGGCACCGCCGTCCTTTCTGGTTCTCTTTTGCAACCAAAAGAGAACGTACTCGGCGGCAATGCCTTTTGCAAAAGCCATAGAACCTGCCCCACGCGAAAACGCTCTGCACGGGAAGCAAATCATCAAAAACCGTTCTTCTGGTTATAATTAACAAACCTGTAATTGTGTTTTTTGCCCTCGAATGATACAATAGTGTCAAACGATTTCAAAACCACAAAGGAGAAAACGAAATGGAACGATTTCCCGGTTATACCCTCGTGCGTACCGAGGACTGCCCTGAACAGCACGGAACCCTGACCGTGCTTACCCACGATGTGAGCGGTGCCACGGTGCTGCTGGTGGAAAATGAGGATACCAACAAGGCGTTTGGCATCGGCTTTGGCACCTTCCCGTCCGATGACACCGGCGTGTTCCACATTCTGGAGCACTCGGTGCTGGCAGGCAGCGAAAAATACCCGGTGACCTCGCCGTTCTTGCAGCTGCTCAAAAGCAGCATGGCATCTTTCCTGAATGCGATGACCTTCCCGGATAAGACGGTCTACCCGTTCGCTACGCCCAATGAGACCGACTTCAAAAACCTGATGGATGTCTACCTGAACGCGGTGTTCTGCCCGCTGGCCATGGTGGACAAGAGCGTGTTTGAGCAGGAGGGCTGGCACCGCAGTGCCGACGGCACCGTGAGCGGAGTGGTGTACAACGAGATGCAGGGCGCTCTGGCTGCACCGGATGCTCAGTTGGAAAATGCACTGGAACGGGCCATGTTCCCGGATACGGCCTACGGCTTTGTTTCCGGCGGCGACCCGGCCAGCATCCCGGCGCTGACCTATGAAAAGTATAAGCGGGTATATCACCGCCACTACAGCGCCGACAACTGCTGCATTACCCTCTATGGCAAAATGGATATGGCTGAAAAGCTGGAACTGCTGGACAGGGATTATCTTTCAAAAATGCCCAAGGGCACCAGCCGTCCGCAGCTGACCGTGCAGCACGAGCAGGCGGGTGCCTGCGTGGAACTGCCCTACTATACCGAAAACCCGGAGCCGGACGAGGTGCAGTGTGCTCTGGCATGGTACACCGGTGCCTTTGCAGACCGGGAGCGGCAGCTGGGCGTGGAGATCCTGCTGGATGCCCTGCTTGGCACCAATAACTCCCCGCTGAAGGCGGCGCTGCTGGCCGAAAAGCTGGGCGCAGATATTGACATTGGCTTTGACGACAGCACCCTGCAGCCGGTGCTGGAACTGGTGCTGCGCGGTGCCACCGAGGAGAGCGCCCGCAAGTTTGCTGCCGCTGTGCGCAAGGCGGTGGACGGCATTCTGGCCGAGGGCATCCCGCAGGAACTGCTGTTGGCTTCGCTGAACGCAGCAGAGTTTGCATCGCTGGAGCGCCCGGGCACCCTGCCAGACGGCGTGCTGGATGCCATCAACGCTTCCACCGGTTGGCTGCACACCGGCGACCCCGCCCTGCTGCTGCACACGGACAGGCTGTTTGCTTCCCTGCGGGAAAAGCTGGCCGATGGCTGGTTCGATGAGCTGCTGCGTGAGCTGTTTGCACCGGCTCCGGTGCAGGTGGTGCAGGTGCCCACCCTGCCTAAAAAAGAGGAGGGCGAACCCATCCGCACCGACGGCAAGCTTGTGCTGGAGCACCCGCTGACCGTTGCCGACCTTGGCGACGGAGCAAGGACGGCCCCAGGCGAGCGGGAACTTCTGGCCGGGGCACAGCTGCTGCATCACCCTTCGGCAGGCAGCCTGTACCTGAACTTCTACTATGACCTTGGCAATGTGAAGCCTGAGGACATGCCGTATCTGGACCTGCTGACCGATGTGCTGGACGAGCTGGACAGCACCGAACACACCGCTCAGCAACTGAACACTCTGCGCAGCACATGGCTGGGCGACAGCCGCACCCAGCTGGACATCTGGACTGGGCGGCAGGAGGGTGCACCCTGCCATGCCAAGCTGAGCCTGTGCCTGAGCCTGCTGGAACGCAGTCTGGAAAAGGCTGTGGAGCTGGGCGGCGAATGGCTGTATGATACCATCCTTACCGGCCCGGCGGCAGAAGCTGCTTTTGCACGTGTGCTGAGCCAGCAGAAGTTGAACATGGAACAGCAGTTCATCCAGCAGGGCAATGTATACGCAGCCACCCGCGCCAGTGCCCACTACACGGTGGACGGTGCGGTGAGTGAACGCTGCAGCGGTGTGAGCTATTACAAGTTCTTGTGCGGCGTGCAGGAGCGCGGCAATTGGGCAGCACTGGGTGAAAAGCTGGATGCCCTGCGCACAGAGGTGCTGCAGCACGCGGAGCTGACGGTCAGCCTGTACGGCAGCGAGGACGCCCTTGCAAAGCTGCGCACTCTGCTGCCGGACAGCCGCTTTGCTGCCGAGGGCCGCGCTGCGGCAAAGCCCTATGTGGAGCCGCTGACACCGCCGGTGAACGAAGCGTTTATCATTGACGGCGGTGTGAACTACGATGTACAGGTATGGCCCATGGAGCGCCGCAGCGACCGCAAGGCGCTGGCCCGCGTGATGAGCTACGAATACCTGTGGCACAACATCCGCGAGGTGGGCGGCGCTTACGGCACCGGAATGCTCTCCTCGGACGGCGTGGAATACCTGTACACCTACCGCGACCCCCATGTAAAGGAAAGCTACGACACCTTTGCAAAAGGTCCGGCAGAACTGGCAGCACGGGAGTACACCGAAAAAGACCTGAACGATTTTATTGTGGGTACTGTGGCCAAGCTGGACACCCCCCGCAAGCCGCGTGCTGAGGCCCGCGAGACGGACCGCCGGTATTTCTGCGGCATCACTGATGAAATGATGGCGGCAGACCGCAAGGCCCTGTGTGCGGTGGATGCCGCACTGCTGAAGGAGCAGGCCGCAGAGCTGGGTGCCGCCATGGCAAACGGCGTGCGGGTGGTGTTTGGCAGCAAGGATGCTGTGGAAGCCGCAAAAGACCTGTTTGATACGGTAGAGACCCTGTAAGCAAAGAGCCTTCCATCCCGCCCGGGACATGCTCTGACAGGATAAAAGTGCCTGATGATACGAAAAATGTCATCGGGCACTTTTACTTTTTGTAAAGAAACGGAAAAATTTAAAAAGCAGGGTTGACGCGGCAAAAAAGCAGTGGTAAAGTAATGGGCGGAAAAGGCAAAAAGTGTCTTTTTACAACAGGAAAACGAGGTGGTTGTCATGGAACCTGCTGGCAGTAGCAGCAGTCTTTCTCCCCGATTATTTTATATGATGGCAGCCGCCGTTTCTGCTTTGCGCAGACCCTGCTGTGTGCGAATGCACACGGTGCGTGTTTGCGTTCCCTGAAAAGAAGAAACGAGAGCTGCCACTGAAAAGGAGGCAGCTTTTTTATGTCTGAAATCTCGATCGATACCCTCAAGACCATGCTGGCAAATCTGGACGATGCCAAGAAATACCAGAGCCTGCGGGATGTGATGGAAACTCTGCCCGCGCCCGACCTTGCGGCGGTATTTGAGGATCTGCCTGCAGAAAAGCTCCCGGTGCTGTTCCGTCTGTGCCCGAAGGATCTGGCCGCAGATGTGTTCACCGAACTGGCCCCTGAGACCCAGCAGAAGCTGATCGACGGCCTGACCGATACCGAGCTGAAGGCTGTTGTGGACGAACTGTTCGTGGACGATGCCACCGACCTTGTGGAGGAAATGCCTGCCAACGTGGTCAAGCGCATTCTGGGTCAGGCCGACCCCACCACCCGCCGCATGATCAACGAGCTGCTCAAGTACCCGGAGGACTCGGCCGGCGGCGTGATGACCACCGAGCTGATGGAGCTGCGGCCGGACATGACCGTGGCACAGGCCATGGAGGCCATCCGCAGGAATGGCTTTGACAAGGAGACCATCAACAACTGCTATGTGACCGATGACAGCCGCAGGCTGATCGGCGTGGTGTCCCTGCGGGCGCTGGTGCTGGCAAAGAACACCGAAGAGCCTATCAAGGACCTGATGGATTCCAATGTGGTCAGCGTGAGCACCACCACCGATCAGGAGGATGTTTCCAACCTGTTCGAGAAATACGGCTTTCTGGCTATTCCGGTGGTGGACGCCGAGAACCGGCTGGTGGGCATCGTGACCATTGACGATGCTATCAGCATCCTGCAGGACGAGGCCAGCGAAGATATTGCAAAGATGAACGCAATCGGCCCCTCCGACAAGCCCTACTTCAAGCAGAGTATGTGGGACCTGTACAAGAGCCGCGCACCGTGGCTGCTGTTCCTGATGATCAGCGCCACCTTCTCCAGTCTGGTCATTCGCGGATACGAGGATGCACTGGCCGCTGTGACCGTGCTGACTGCATACATCCCCATGCTGACCGATGCAGGCGGCAACGCGGGCAGCCAGAGCACCTCCACCATCATCCGCGGCATGGCGGTGGGCGATATCCAGCCCCGCGATCTGCCCCGCATCCTGTGGCGCGAGAGCCGTGTGGCCTTGCTGTGCGGCGGCACGCTGGCCGTATGCAACTTTGTAAAGCTGCTGGTGTTTGACCGCATCGCGGCTCCGGTGGCGCTGGTGGTGTGCCTGACTTTGATCTGCACCATCCTGCTCTCGCAGATCATCGGCGGCATTCTGCCGGTGGCGGCAGAAAAGCTGCATGTGGATCCGGCCGTGATGGCTTCACCCCTGATCACCACCATTGTGGATACCACCACGCTGCTGATCTACTTCAACATTGCAAAGATGCTGCTGCATCTGTAAAAGATACTCGGATCGGAATGCCCGGAGGCTCAGGAAAGCTTCCGGGCATTTTCTTTGCAAAAGGCGGGCGGAAGGAACCGGGAATGGCAGGCGATTTGCAGAAAATTGCAGAAATGAGGCGAAAAAATGCGGAAGAACAGGGATGAACTATTCCTGAAAATATTTTTCAAGATATACAAGAAATGAAAAAGCTGCAAAAACCGGACGATGCAACATTTTGTAATCTTTTTGAGAGAAAAATGACATAATTTTTTTGCTTTTGTAGGGAGGTTGCAAATGTATGAAAAATTGTGATGTTTCGAGAAAAGAAATTGGCGAGCCCAAAAAGCATTTGTTGAAATAGCACAAAAGAACTCCTTCAATCTTGTGAACTTGTTCTCTTGAACAGTGGGGTGCTGCAAGGGTATAATACGAACAGGAATTACAGGTGCATGCAAGATTGCTCCTGTGAAAATGCTGAGATACGAATTGAAGGAGAACATTATTATGAAAATGATTTCGCGTCGTGACTTCCTGAAGGCATCTGCTGTTGTTGGTGCAACTGCTGCTATGACCGCCTGCGGCGGCTCTTCCAGCACCTCTACTGCTGCTTCTTCTGTTGCTGCATCTTCTGCTGCTTCCAGCGCTGCTGCAACCAACGGTTCCGCAAACATCGGCGTGTGCATCTATCAGTTTGCTGATAACTTCATGACCCTGTACCGCTCCGATCTGGAAGAGTACCTGAAGGATATGGGCTACGCCGTCACCATCATGGACGGCAAGAACGACCAGAACACCCAGACCGAGCAGATCAACACCTTCCTGCAGCAGGGCGTGGACGTCCTGATCATCAACCCCGTCCAGACCACTTCCGCTCAGACCATCGTTGATACCATCAAGCCCTCTGAGACTCCCATCGTCTTCATCAACCGTGAGCCCGACAAGAGCGTTCTGGACTCCTACGCAGACAAGTGCTGCTACGTTGGTGCTGACGCACGTCAGTCCGGTACTTATCAGGGCGAGCTGATCCTGGAGACCGAGACTCAGGGCGATATCAACGGCGACGGCAAGATCACCTACATTATGTGCAAGGGCGACCCCGAGAACATCGATGCTCAGTACCGCACCGAGTACTCCATCAAGGCCCTGACCGATGCAGGCAAGGAAGTTGAGTGCCTGTACGAGTACCTGGACAACTGGGATCAGACCACCGCTCAGCAGGACGTTGCAAACGCTCTGTCTCAGTACGGCGACAAGATCGAAGTTGTCTTCTGCAACAACGACGCAATGGCACTGGGCGCTCTGCAGTCCATCCAGCAGGCTAACCGCACCGTCGGCAAGGACATCTATCTGGTTGGTGTCGATGCACTGGCTGAGGCTGTTCAGGACGTTCTGGATGGCAACATGACCGGTACCGTTCTGAACGATGACGTGGGTCAGGCTACTGCAGCTGCTGAGGCTACCAAGCTGTACGTCGAGGGCTCCAAGGTCGAGCAGTACTACTGGGTCGACTATGTGAAGGTGACCAAGGACAACGCTTCCGAGTACGTGAAGTAAGACCAAAGTTTTCCTGAAACAATGCAAGGTGCGCAGTGGACCTTGACGGCTTGAACAAAGCTATAAAGCGCGTGCGTGCGAGAAATATTCTCCGCGCACGCGCCTTGTTTTGAAAAAAGGTTTTTCTGCGGCCCGATGATAAACGACAAGGAGGCTCTGCGGAATGTCAGAATACCGTCTGGTAATGAAAGGCGTGGTCAAGACCTTCCCCGGCGTCAAAGCGCTGGATCACGCCCAGTTGGAGCTTCGCCCCGGTAAGGTCATGGCGCTGATGGGTGAAAACGGCGCCGGTAAGTCCACACTGATGAAATGCATGTTCGGCATTTACAAGATGGACGAGGGCGAAATTGAATACGAGGGCGAAAAAGTTACCATCACCACCCCTCTGGATGCACTGAACCGCGGCATTGCCATGGTGCATCAGGAACTGCAGCCGATTCCGGCACGTACTGTGGCCGAGAACATCTGGCTGGGCCGCTACCCCACCAAAAAGTACGGCCCTGTTACGGTGGTGGATCACGCCAAAATGTACAAGGATACGGAGGAGCTGCTGAAAAAGCTGAAGCTGGAGATCAATCCCCGTGCAAAGCTTGGCTCTCTGAGCATCGCACAGATGCAGATGGTGGAAATTGCAAAGGCTGTTTCCGCAAACTGCAAGGTGCTGATCCTGGACGAACCCACTTCCTCACTGACCGCAAACGAAGTTGAGTCGCTGTTCCGCATCATGCGCGAGCTGAAGGCTTTGGGCGTGGCACTGGTCTATATCAGCCACAAGATGGACGAGATCAAGGTGATCGCGGACGAAGTCACCATCATGCGCGATGGCCAGTACATCGGTAAGTGGGACGTTGCCAACATGACCAAGGAAGAGATCATTGCAAAGATGGTCGGCCGTGAGCTGTCGAACCTGTATCCCCCGCTGGAGAACCATCCCTCGGACGAGGTGATGATGAAGGTGGAGGACTTCACCTCCATCCATCCGCGCTCCTTCCGCCACTGCAGCTTCGAGGTCAAAAAAGGCGAGATCCTGGGCGTGGCCGGTCTGGTGGGCGCACAGCGCACCGAGCTGATGGAAGGCATCTTCGGCCTGCGTGCCCATACCTCCGGTAAGGTGTGGATCAAGGGCGAAGAGGTGAACATCAAGCAGCCCCGCGACGCCATCCAGAAGAGCGTGGCTCTGCTGACCGAGGACCGCCGTGCCACCGGCATCATGGGTGTGCTGAGTGTTGCGGATAACATCTCCATTGCATCGCTGGATGCCCTGCGCAAGGGCCCCATCATGCTGGACAACAAGAAGATCCTGGATCTGGTGGCTACCAACAAGGAAAAGATGGCCATCAAGGTGCCCAGCCCCAAGACCCAGATCAAGAGCCTTTCCGGCGGCAACCAGCAGAAGGTGCTGATCGCCCGCTGGCTTGCCAACAACCCCGATGTGCTCATTCTGGACGAGCCTACCCGCGGCATCGACGTCGGTGCAAAGTATGAAATTTACTGCATCATCGCCGATCTGGCCAAGCAGGGCAAGAGCATTATCATGATCTCCTCCGAAATGAGCGAGATCATCGGTATGTCCAACCGTGTCATGGTCATGTGCGATGGCCGTATCACCGGCTTTATCGACGGTAAGGATGCCACGCAGGAGAACATCATGGCGCTGGCTACCCAGTTCGAGACCGCACCTGACGCAGCTGCGGCAAATCAGTAATTAAGGAGGCTGTCTATCGTGGAAGCTACCAAAAAATTGAATGGCAAGGCTGTGGGCAAGTGGCTCAGCAACAACGCCATTATTATGATGATGCTGGCCATCACTCTGATCGTTGGCATCATGCACCCCAACTTCTTCTCCGGCACCAACATGATCAACCTGTTCAAGAACGTGTCCATCCGCTACATCATCGCTCTGGGCATTTCCGGCTGTTTGATCACCACCGGTAACGACCTGTCCGCTGGCCGTCTGGCTGGTTTTGCAGCATGTCTGGCCTGCATCTTTGCACAGACCGAAGGCGCTTCCGGCAAGTTCTACCCCAATATGCCCACCCTGTCCACCCCCGTGGTGTTCATTCTGGTCATTGCCATCTGCGCCATCGTGGGTCTGTGCAATGGTCTGGTGGTCAGCTACCTGAAGGTGCAGCCCTTCATTGCTACCTTGGGTATGCAGCAGGTGGTCTACGGTATCTGCCTTGTGTACACCGGCGGTACCCCCATCGGCTCTTTGAACAAAAACTTCACCTCTCTGGCCTCCAACACTATCATCGGTGTGCCTGTGCTGATCTGGATCGCTCTGATCGTGGCCGGGTGCTTCTGGTTCCTGTACAACAAGACCCGTCACGGCAAGTACATGTACGCCATCGGCGGCAACGAGGCTGCTGCTGAGGTGGCCGGCGTCAATGTTTACGCCACCAAGATCCGCATCTACATCCTGGCCTCCTGCATGTTCGGTCTGGCCGGCTGCCTGCTGGCTGCAAAGTCCGGCGGCGCATCCGTCAACACTGCAATGGGCTATGAGCTGGACGCTATCGCAGCTTCTACCATCGGCGGCGTCTCCACCACCGGCGGTGTCGGCACTGTCCCCGGCATCCTCGTCGGCGTGCTGGTCTTTGAGCTGATGAAGGTCGCTCTGCAGTTCATGAACGTCAACTCTTCTTACACTTACATCGTGCAGGGCCTTGTCATCATCGTGGCTGTTGCTATCGATATTCGCAAGTACCTCGCAAAGAAGTAATTTCCCTAAGAGAGCGCCTATCGGGCCGTCCACTCGTTGCAGTGGGCGGCCCACTTTGTTATAATAAGAGCAGCCCTCTCAGTCTGCTTCGCAGACAGCTCTCCCAGAGGGAGAGCCATTGGCAAGCCGGGAAACTTTGAGCTGACCGCTGAAGGTCTGATATGACGCAAAAGGGAGGGCCTTGCCACAGAGGGCAGATACTTCTGGACAAATCTATTTTGTCAATCTGCTGTGAAGCCAGACAGCGGAGCACTACATTTTCAAAAAACAAAAAACTTGCTCTCCAGTACGAGGTGACCGGCCCTCTCAGTCAAAGCCGGAGGCTTTGACTGAGAGGGCCACAGGAGAAACACTATGACCGAAAAAGAACAAACCGCCCGCGAGGTGGAGCTGGCCCGGCGGGAAGCCGCTCTGGCAGCTCGTGAAGCTCAGCTGGAACAGGAGCAGGCCAAGTTCGAAGCAGCCCGTGCAGAGGCTCCGAAGGGCCGCAAAACGCTCCTCAACAACAATGACCCTGATTTCGTCAACCCGAAAGAGAAGCTCTACGATAAATTCCCGCTGACGGTCCACCAGATGGACATCATCATTGGGGTGCTGTTCGCCCTCATCGTCCTGTTTCTGGTGCTGGGATTCACCCATACCAGCTTTTTCGGGCTGTTCGGCGGCTAAGCCCCCGCAGCTGCCCCCCTGCAGCAGACAACAAAAAACCAGAGCCTCCGCACAAGGGCAGGAGGCTCTGGTTTTGTTTTTGGGGATGGTCCCGGGTTCAGAGCAGGTGCTTACAGCAGGACGTACTTCAGGATGAAGAGAACGGTCAGCACATACATGAGGGGGCTGATCTTCTTCTCCTTGGCCTTGCCGGTAACCACATTGACGATGGTCCAGGAGATGACGCCGATGGCGATGCCCTCAGAGATGCTGTAGGCAGTGGGCATAGCCAGGATGGTCAGGAAGGCGGGAATGCCCTCGCTGGGGTCGGAGAAGTCGATCTTGATGGCAGAACCCATCATGTAGAAGCCCACGATGATGAGGGCCGGAGCCGTTGCAAAGGAAGGAATGGTCAGGAACAGGGGGCTGAATACCACGGCCAGCAGGAAGAGGATACCGGTGGTCATGGAGGTCAGGCCGGTGCGGCCGCCCTCGGTGACGCCGGAAGCGCTCTCGACGAAGGTGGTGGTGGTGGAAGTACCCAGCACAGCGCCGGCGCAGGTGGCGATGGAGTCGGCCATCAGAGCGCCCTTGATGCGGGGCAGCTTGCCCTCCTCGTCCAGCATATCGGCCTTGGAAGCAACACCGATGAGGGTACCCAGGGTGTCGAACAGGTCAACGAAGAGGAAGGAGAACATGACGGCGAAGAAGTTCAGGATGCCCACGCCGGAGAAATCGGTCTTGAACACCTGACCAAAGGTCTTGCCCAGAGCGGAGAAGTCGAAGCTGACGAAGCTGGTGGGGATGACGGTGTACATACCGGCGTCGGGGTTCGGCACATAGATGCCGGTCAGCTCGCAGACGATGCCCAGCACCCAGGTGATGAGGATGCCGTAGAGGATGCCACCCTTGACCTTCTTCACCAGCAGGATGGCGGTGATGGCCACGCCCAGCAGTGCGAGGATGGCGCCTACGCCCACAGAGGAGAAGGTCTCGCCCTTGAAGTGCTGGTAGGTGACGAGGGTGGAGTCGCTGTTGACGATGAGCTTTGCGTTCTGCAGGCCGACAAAGGCAACGAACAGGCCGATGCCCACGCTGACTGCGCTCTTGAGGGTCATGGGGATGGCGTTGAAGATGCCCTCACGGACGTTGGTCAGGCTCAGCACGATGAAGATGATGCCCTCGACAAAGACGGCCATCAGGGCCAGCTGCCAGCTGTAGCCCATCGTGAGGACGACAGTATAGGCAAAGTAGGCGTTCAGGCCCATGCCGGGAGCCAGCGCGAAGGGGTAGTTGGCCAGCAGAGCCATCAGGGCAGTGCCGACGAAGGATGCCAGAGAGGTGGCGATCAGGACGGCATTTGCATCCATGCCGGAAGCGGAAAGGATGCTGGGGTTGACCGCAAGGATGTAGGCCATCGTCATGAAGGTGGTGATGCCTGCCATGACCTCGGTCTTGACGTCGGTGTGGTTTTCTTTCAGGTGAAAGATTTTTTCGAACATGAAAGTTCCTCCTGTTTGTGTGTGAAACTCCCGCCGCCCGCAAGCGGCCGGGAAAGAACAAAGACTATTGTAGCACTCCCGCCGGATGCTTGTCCACCGAAAAAATACAAAAAATTCACAATCTTGCAAAATTTGACGAATGAGTATGACTTTTCGGATGGAGCTTTTGTGAAGCGTGCATGAAAATATCGATCATTGTATTGACAAAACGCGAAACGAGTTGACATTAAAAAATGTCGGTGCTATACTATAAAAATAGAGGTCAGTTCAATGGAGCATAGTGCTTCCGGAATGGACTCTGAAAACAGAATCGTTGTTGGCAAACCTGATGTGAGTCAGGGACGCAAAGCTAGGAGCTTTCTGCTTTTATTTCCTGCAAGCAGAAGGTAGTTCGGCTGCAATAGTTTTCCCCGCGAGGGGGTGGCTGTTGCAGTCTTTTTTTGTGTCTATGGCTTTTTCGGGCGATTGAAGGAAAGGAAAATAATGACAGTTAAGGAATGTTACAGCCAGATGGGCGGAGACTATAACAATGTCCTGAGCCGTTTTTACGATGAGGCAATGATAAAGCGCCTGCTGGGCAGGTTTATCGACGACACCAGCTTTCGTGCGCTGGAACAGGCGATGGCCGAGGGTGACGTGCAGGCGGCGTTCAATGCGGCGCATACCCTCCGGGGCGTTTGTCAGAGCCTGTCGTTTACCCAGCTGTGCGGCACACTGAATCCCATCACCGAGGCGCTGCGGGGCGGCAATATCGCTGCGGCCGCAGCCGACATGGACAAGGCAAAGCGGGAGTATGACGTGACGCTCAGTGCCATCCGTGCCTGCATGGAAAACTGAATCTGAAACAGGAAAAGCCCGGGAAGCTGTGATGACACGGCCTCCCGGGCTTTTTATACATTAAAAGAAAAAGAAATGAAAAAAGAGGTTGACAAATCCAGAAACCTATGATAAACTAAGCAAGTCGTCCGGCAACGGACACAAAAAGAATATGGGCGTGTTCCCGAGTGGCCAATGGGGACAGACTGTAAATCTGCTGCTT
>ENA-ORPH01002218-ORPH01002218.1-human-gut-metagenome-genome-assembly--contig:-NODE-2218-length-16738-cov-15.837499_pt1 | contig 16738 bp, 10 predicted proteins | sample MGYA00242142_ERZ509074 | MGnify/ENA primary metagenome ERZ509074 (study PRJEB26280, sample SAMEA2338724) | human gut metagenome | biome: human gut; feature: human-associated habitat; material: faeces...
AACATTTAAATATAAAAAAAGGAGATGTGCCTTAGTTTTGACACATCTCCTTTTTATTAAAAACTATTGATGTGTTTATTGAACCATTTTTTCGATTTCTTCGAATTCAGGTCCCATATCCAAATTGTAGTATACTCGGTATAAACCATTCAACCATAAATCTTTTTGGTCAGGCTTCAATGCTCTTGCTTTTTCATAGCAAGGTTTTGCTTTTTCATAGAAAGCTTTCAAAGTTGCTTGATCTTCTTTATACTTAGGATCATTTACATCTGCTGTTGCTTTCTCTGAGAAGTCTTGTGCTTGCAGACAGTAGATCAAACCTAAATTAGAAAATGCTTCTGCGTAGTTAGGATCTATTTCTGTTGTCTTAGTATAATACTTGATAGCATTATTGAGTGCATCTGCAGCTTCTTGCTCTTTCTTTTCATTTTTCAGGTTAGTGTACATATTATGATAAAGATATCCTTTTACATACAGATAGAATGTATTATTAGGATCTTTAGCCAACATATCATCAGCAAACTGCATAGCTTCATCGTATTTATTATTATTGCTATAATAATCAATCAAATGACCGAAGAAGAATGAATGTTGAGGATATTTCTGCAAACCTTCTTTTAAAGAAGCAACCCACTTAACAGTATCACCTTGTGCTTTTAAAGCTGTAGAGATGAATTCCATCGCATACTGACCTACTTCCTTATCATTCTGCGCATAAGGAGCATATTTCAGAACGCTAGGGTAATCTTCCATTTTAGCCGCTGCCAAACTTGCATAATATGCAATCTGTGGTAAAATAGTATCTGTTTGCAGGAAATTTTCCTTTTCAAACATAGGATTTTGAGCTATTTCAATGTAAGTTCCAAAGAAATCTAATGCTTCTTTGTTCTTCTCCAAATTATAGTATTGAATACCTCCATTGATCAAGTTAGGACGCTCTGCAATAATTGCAGCAGCGTTAGCCTTTCTGTACTTGTTCTTAATCTTTCCCTTTTCATTTGGAACCTGTGCCAGTTCATCACATTTAAGGTAGTACTTACACATGTTTAATGCACTGTTGTATACCTTAAGAGTATCATAAGGTTTTCTCAAAAATGCGTCTTTCATTTCCTCCTCATTAATCCTTTTTTGAATAAAACCGGCTACATCCCAAGTGTCGGCATTATCCTTTGTTTCAGGATTAGTCAAGGCTTGATTGATGAGCTGTTCGGCCTTATTAAAGTTCGGCTTTACTTCATTCGCAATGCTTTTAGCTTCTTTCACAGTCTTTTCTTGAGCGAAAGTGAAGCCTGCAGCGAGCAATAAAATCACTGAAAATAATACTCTTTTCATGATAATTGTAAAATTAAAATTAATATTATGTCTATTCTTCATCTTCATTATTGATTCCATTATCAGAGTTATAGTCTTTCTCCTCTCCTTCTACTTCATTTATAGTAGGCGGAATCGGAGAATTTTCATCATCAACAGGTATTTCATCTTCCATACTTTCTGATGTAACCTTACATACTGAACCGATCTCATCGTTTCTCTTTTCAAGATTGATCAGACGAACACCCTGAGTAGCACGACCCATAATACGGACATCAGCAACTTTCAGACGAATGGTGATACCAGATTTATTGATAATCATTAGGTCATTATCATCTGTTACAGACTTAATTGTTACCAATTTACCTGTTTTATCGGTGATATTCATCGTCTTAACACCCTTGCCACCACGATTAGTCTTACGGTAGTCTTCGATATCAGAACGTTTACCATAGCCTTGTTCAGAAACGACCATAATGGTTTCTGCTTCAGGATCTTTGATGCAAATCATTCCTACGACTTCATCTTGTCCGTCTTCGTCAAGCGTCATACCGCGTACACCAGTTGCAGTACGTCCCATAACGCGTACAGCACTTTCGTGGAAGCGGATAGCACGTCCGTTACGATTGGCAATGATAATTTCGTTGTCACCGTTAGTCATACGTACCTCGATAACGCGGTCGTCCTCACGGATAGTAATAGCGTTTACGCCATTTTGGCGAGGGCGGGAATACTGTTCAAGTAATGTCTTTTTGATAACGCCATTCTTGGTACAGAATAAAACATAATGGCTGTTGATGAAATCTGTGTCAGAAAGGTTCTTCACACGTAGATATGCATTTACAGCATCATCAGAATCAATATTCAGCAGGTTCTGAATAGCACGTCCTTTGGAATTCTTGGTACCTTCAGGGATTTCATATACCTTAAGCCAATAGCACTTACCTTTTTGAGTAAAGAACATCATGGTATTGTGCATGGTTGCTGGATATATGTGTTCAATGAAGTCTGCATCGCGGGTATCTGTACCCTTAGAGCCTACTCCACCACGGTTTTGAGCACGGAATTCGCTCAATGGAGTACGTTTAATATAGCCCATATGAGAAATGGTGATAATCATTTCGTCATCTGCATAGAAATCTTCCGGATTGAATTCTTCGGATGAGTAAACAATCTCAGAACGACGTTCATCTCCGTATTTTGCTTTTACTTCAATTAATTCATCAGTAATAACTTTGCGGCAAAGTTCGTCATTTGAAAGAATTTCTTCGTAATAAGCTATCAGTTTCATTACTTCTTCATACTCAGCGTGAAGCTGATCCTGCATCAGTCCGGTTAATTGACGCAAACGCATTTCTACGATAGCACGAGACTGAATTTCAGTTAATTGGAAGCGTTCCATCAAGCCAGCAATGGCATCATTAGGTGTCTTTGCAGCACGGATGATGCGGATTACTTCATCGATATTATCTGATGCTATGATTAAGCCTTCCAATATATGAGCACGTTCTTTAGCCTTGCGCAAGTCATATTGAGTACGACGGATAACTACCTCATGGCGATGTTCTACGAAGTACTTAATCATGTCTTTCAGATTCAGCAAACGAGGACGCCCGTGTACCAATGCTACGTTGTTCACACTAAAAGAAGTCTGTAATAACGTCATCTTATAGAGCTTATTCAAGACTACGCTGGCGTTGGCATCACGTTTGATATCAATCACGATACGCATACCTTCACGGTCAGACTCATCATTGGCATTGGAAATACCTTCTATTTTCTTATCATTGGCTAAATCAGCGATATTCTTGATCAGTTCCGCCTTATTGACACCATACGGGATTTCCGTGATAACAATTTTGTCATGTGTAGAACTGGTTTCAATTTCTGCTCTTGCACGCATGATAACGCGACCGCGGCCTGTAAGATATGCCTCGCGTACGCCACTCATACCATATATATATCCTCCTGTTGGAAAATCGGGAGCTTTCACATAGTTCATCAACTCCTCTATCTCGATATCGTTGTTCTCGATGTATGCGATGCAAGCATCAATAACCTCTGAAAGGTTGTGTGTCGGCATATTGGTTGCCATACCTACAGCAATACCAGATGCACCGTTTACCAAAAGGTTTGGAATACGGGTAGGCATAACGGTAGGCTCCTGCAAAGAATCGTCAAAGTTGTTCTGCATATCAACGGTTTCTTTGTCAAGGTCTTGCATCATATCTTCACCAATCTTGCGCAAGCGACACTCGGTGTAACGCATAGCTGCTGCGCTATCGCCGTCTACCGAACCATAGTTACCCTGGCCATCTACCACCATGTAACGCATTGCCCAAGGCTGTGCCATACGAACTAATGCACCGTAAACGGAAGAGTCACCATGCGGGTGATACTTACCCAATACTTCACCTACAACTCTGGCTGATTTTTTATAAGGTTTATCAGACGTATTTCCCAGTCCCATCATTCCGAAGAGAATTCTACGGTGGACAGGCTTAAAACCATCTCTAACATCCGGAAGGGCACGCGAAACGATGACCGACATGGAGTAGTCAATGTACGATGACTTCATTTCCTCCTCGATGTTAATCTTTATAATTCTGTCTTGTTCAAGCATTTAAAAAGATTATTAATTATACATACTTTGGTTCATGAAAAACCACGCTAAAGTACTGCTTTTTTACGATATACAAAAGTTTTCGCCCATAAACTTTATTTCAGAACCATTCTCTCACCTACTTTGTTCTTATAATATATAAATAAGGTATTAATAAGGAGCTTTTTCACAAGAATGAAAGCATTTTAGTATGATACTGATGAACGGATATAAACTGTGGCACGGGTTTTGTATATAAATAATAAATAAAACGATAGAATACGTACTGGAAATTATAAATGCGTATCTTTGTATTAAGTAACACCTTAGAATAAGGAAGGAGAATATTAAGTATGAATAATCAGTTTTCACAAAGAGTTTCTGACATTATCACTTACAGCAAGGAAGAAGCTAACCGGCTGAAGAATAGATATATCGGTCCGGAGCATCTTCTACTCGGCATGTTGCGAGACGGCGGAGGGAAAGCTATAGAAATATTGCAGAAACTGGATATAGACCTAAACAGAGTTAAGAAACGTCTGGAAGGTTTTTTAAAAGAGATTGAAGATGATAACTTGTTGCCCGATGCAGACATTCCATTGTCTCCTATGGCAGCTAAGATATTGAAAATGTGTATACTCGAGGCTCGTCTGCTGAAGAGTGCCACTGCTGATACTGAACATGTATTGCTGGCTATCTTGAAAGACGGTAATAATTTGGCCGCTACGGTATTGGAAGAAAATAATATAGATTATAAGTCAGTGTTCGAACAGCTTTCTATGAAAGCCAGCCCTAACGCAGGTATGGGATTTACGGAAGATGATGACGAGGAAGAAGATGAAATGAACATGTCTTCACGTTCTTCTCAAAGTGGTAGTTCACAGTCTTCTACGCAAACAGCGTCTAAGAAACCATCCAATGATACTCCGGTATTGGATAACTTTGGTATGGATATGACCCGGGCTGCGGAAGAAGGTAGACTGGATCCTGTGGTAGGTCGTGAACGTGAAATCGAGCGGTTGGCTCAGATATTGAGCCGTCGTAAGAAGAATAATCCGGTATTGATAGGCGAACCTGGTGTAGGTAAATCAGCTATTGTAGAGGGATTAGCATTACGTATTGTTCAGAAGAAAGTATCCCGTATTCTGTTTGATAAACGTGTGGTAATGCTTGATATGGCTTCTGTAGTAGCCGGAACTAAGTATCGCGGCCAGTTTGAGGAACGTATTCGTTCTATCATTAATGAGTTACAGAAGAATCCGAACGTTATTCTGTTTATTGACGAGATTCACACGATTGTGGGTGCCGGAGCAGCTGCCGGTTCTATGGATGCTGCCAATATGCTGAAACCTGCATTGGCACGTGGTGAAATACAATGTATAGGTGCTACTACCCTTGATGAGTACCGGAAGAATATAGAAAAGGACGGTGCTTTGGAACGCCGTTTTCAGAAAGTGATTGTTGAACCGACTACTGCCGAGGAAACGCTCCAGATATTGAAGAATATCAAAGAGAAGTACGAAGACCATCATAATGTGACTTATACGGATGAAGCGCTGGAAGCATGTGTCAAGTTGACAGACCGCTACATTACTGATCGCAATTTCCCGGATAAGGCTATTGATGCTTTGGACGAAGCCGGTTCGCGCGTCCATCTGACAAACATTACTGTTCCGAAAGAGATTGAAGAACAGGAGAAGCTGATCGAAGAAGCCCGCCAACAAAAGGCGGATGCAGTGAAATCGCAGAATTTCGAACTTGCTGCCAGCTTCCGTGATCATGAGAAAGAGTTTTCTGCTCGTTTGGAAGAGATGAAGGCTGAATGGGAAGCTCGCTTAAAAGATGATCGCCAGATAGTTGGTGAAGAGGAAATTGCGAATGTGGTTTCTATGATGTCCGGTGTGCCTGTACAGCGTATGGCGCAGGCTGAAGGTATCAAGTTGGCGGGTATGAAAGAAGAGCTGCAAGCTAAAGTTATAGCTCAGGATCCGGCTATTGAAAAGGTGACGAAAGCTATTCTGCGTAGTCGTGTAGGATTGAAAGATCCTAACCGTCCTATCGGAACATTCTTGTTCCTGGGGCCTACGGGTGTAGGTAAAACTCACTTGGCGAAACAGTTGGCGAAATATATGTTTGGCTCTGCCGATGCGCTGATACGTGTGGATATGAGTGAATATATGGAGAAGTTTACCGTTTCTCGTCTTGTTGGTGCACCTCCGGGATACGTAGGATACGAAGAAGGCGGACAGTTGACAGAGAAAGTGCGTCGTAAACCTTACTCTATCGTATTGTTGGACGAGATTGAGAAAGCCCATCCGGATGTATTCAACATCTTGTTACAACTGATGGATGAAGGTCGTCTGACTGACAGTTATGGCAGAACTGTAGACTTTAAGAATACAGTGGTTATCATGACTTCCAACATCGGTACACGTCAATTGAAAGACTTCGGTCGTGGTGTAGGTTTTGCCGCTCAGAATCGTACGGATGATAAAGAATATTCACGCGGCGTGATACAAAAGGCTTTGAATAAGTCGTTTGCCCCTGAGTTTCTGAACCGTGTCGACGAGATTATTACTTTCGACCAGCTTTCGCTGGATGCTATCGAAAAGATTATCGATATCGAGTTGAAAGGCTTGTATGAGCGCGTGGAATCTCTTGGATATAAGCTTGTTATTGATGCTAAAGCCAAGACGTTCATGGCATCTAAAGGATATGATGTGCAGTTTGGTGCCCGCCCGTTGAAGCGTGCCATCCAGACTTATCTAGAAGATGGACTTTCGGAATTGATTATTTCTTCCGAATTGCAGACGGGTGATACGATTTCTGTCTCTTTGAACGAAGATAAAGGAGAACTGGACATCAAGAAAGCCTGAAAATGAAGTCTTCTTAGAAGATGATAAACAGTCAAAATGTCAGTCCTTATGGGCTGGCATTTTTTTTGCATTACACTTGCCAAACGATTAAATATATAAACTTAAAAATATAAATCATAAGTAGTATGCAAAAAGGAAATATTGGGGTAACTACCGAAAACATTTTCCCCGTTATCAAAAAGTTCTTGTACAGCGATCATGAAATTTTTCTCCGCGAGTTAGTTTCTAATGCCGTAGATGCTACGCAGAAGTTGAAAACCTTAGCCTCTATTGGCGAGTTTAAAGGTGAAGTTGGCGATTTGACCGTACATGTGTCTTTAGGAAAAGATACAATTACTGTTTCAGACCGTGGTATTGGTTTGACTGCCGAAGAAATCGACAAATATATCAACCAAATTGCTTTTTCAGGTGCCAACGATTTCCTGGAGAAGTATAAGAATGATGCTAATGCAATTATCGGTCACTTCGGTTTAGGCTTTTATTCAGCTTTCATGGTGGCTAAGAAAGTGGAAATTATCACGAAATCTCATAAAGAAGGTGCTCAAGCAGTGAAATGGAGTTGCGATGGCAGTCCGGAGTTCACCATTGAGAACATTGATAAAGCTGACCGTGGTACAGATATAGTACTTTACATTGACGATGAAAGTAAAGAATTCCTGGAAGAGGCCCGCATTTCTTCTCTGTTGAAGAAATATTGTAGTTTCCTTCCCATACCTATTGCTTTTGGCAAAAAGAAAGACTGGAAAGATGGAAAACAGGTTGAAACAGACGAAGATAACATCATCAATGACAGCAATCCGTTGTGGACATTGAAACCCAGCGAACTGAAGGATGAAGATTATAAGAAGTTCTATCGTGACCTGTATCCGATGTCTGATGAACCTCTGTTCTGGATACATCTGAATGTAGATTATCCGTTCCATCTGACAGGTATCCTCTACTTCCCGAAAGTAAAGAGTAATATCGAATTGAATAAGAATAAGATACAACTTTATAGTAACCAGGTATACGTTACGGATTCAGTAGAAGGTATCGTACCTGACTTCCTGACACTGTTGCATGGTGTGCTCGATTCTCCGGATATTCCGTTGAATGTATCCCGTTCTTATTTACAGAGCGACTCTAACGTGAAGAAGATTTCGACATATATCACAAAGAAAGTATCTGATCGTTTGCAATCTATCTTCAAAAATGATCGCAAACAGTTCGAGGAAAAGTGGAATGACCTGAAGATTTTCATCAATTACGGGATGCTTACTCAGGAAGACTTCTATGACAGAGCAAAAGATTTTGCCCTTTTCACCGATACGGATGGTAGATGCTATACATTTGAAGAGTATCAGAAGCTAATCAAAGATAATCAGACTGATAAAGATGGCAATTTGATCTATTTGTATGCTAATCATAAAGATGAGCAATTCAGCTATATCGAGGCTGCTAAGAACAAGGGATATAATGTATTGCTGATGGATGGCCAACTGGATATTGCTGTAGTAAGCATGTTGGAGCAAAAGTTTGAGAAATCTCGCTTTACCCGTGTAGATAGTGATGTTATCGATAATCTGATTATCAAAGAAGATAAGAAAGGTGAAACTCTGGAAACAGGCAAACAAGAAGCTCTTTCTGCTGTGTTCAAGAGCCAGTTGCCTAAGCTGGAAAAGGTTGAGTTTAATATCACTGCGCAGGCTTTGGGTGAAAACTCTTCTCCTGTGATGATTACCCAAAGCGAATATATGCGCCGTATGAAAGAAATGGCTAATATTCAGGCTGGTATGAGTTTCTATGGAGAAATGCCCGATATGTTCAACCTTGTGCTGAATTCAGATCACAAACTGGTGAAAGAAGTTCTTGCAGACGAAGAAAAAGAATGCGACTCTGCTGTAGCTCCTATTCAGCAAGAAATGAATGACGTAGACAAACGTCGTAATGAGCTGAAAGATAAACAAAAAGGTAAGAAAGACGAAGAAATTTCTACTGCTGAAAAAGACGAAGTGAACGGATTGGATCAGAAGTGGGAAGAACTGAAAACAAAGAAAGACGAAGTCTTTGCCGGATATGCTGCTAAAAATAAAGTTGTCCGCCAATTGATTGACCTGGCATTGCTGCAAAATGGCATGCTGAAAGGTGAAGCTTTGAATAATTTTGTGAAGAGAAGCATCGAGCTAATCTAAATACGCCCTTTATTCACAATCTATATGCCGGGAGCATTGCAACTTTTATAAGAGTTGTAATGCTCCTTTTTTCGTATATTTTGTGTGGGAATGCTTGTTTTTTAGCGTTGGATACGTCCAATTTCGAAACAATTGCATATATTTGAGCTTTGATAATAATATATTTTCAGCTCGGAACTTTGAAGTATGAAAAGAATTCTTTTGCTTTTATCGTTTTGTTTCTTGTTGCTGCCCATGTTGCATGCCCAAAAAGTTGGACTTGTATTGAGTGGTGGTGGTGCGAAAGGTATGACGCATATCGGCATCATTCGGGCTTTGGAAGAAAACAATATCCCTATCGATTATATTACCGGTACATCCATGGGAGCCATTATCGGTTCGTTGTATGCCATGGGATACTCTCCCGATGATATGGAGGCTTTGTTGCGTTCAGAAGACTTTAAACGCTGGTATTCGGGAAAAGTAGAACCTAAATATGCCTATTATTTCAAGAAAAGTATTCCCACACCGGAGTTTTTTAATATCCGCTTTGATTTTAAGGACTCCTTGAATGTCAAACCGCAATTGCCAACCAGTATGGTTAACCCCATCCAGATGAATTTGGTATTTGTGGAGCTGTTTGCCCGTGCTACGGCTGCTTGTGACGGTGATTTTGATAGGCTGTTTGTTCCTTTCCGCTGTATTGCTTCTGATGTATACAATAAACGGCAAATAGTGTTAGGGAAAGGTGACCTGGGAGATGCTGTCCGTGCTTCCATGAGTTTTCCGTTTGTTTTTAAGCCTATTGAGATAGATAGCGTGCTGGCTTATGATGGTGGTATTTACAATAACTTTCCAACGGATGTAATGCGGGATGATTTTCATCCGGATATTATTATTGGTAGTGTGGTGGCCGCTAATCCATCCAAGCCTAAAGAAAATGACCTTATGAGTCAGATTGAGAACATGGTGATGCAGAAGACGGACTATTCTATTCCGGATTCTGTCGGCATCCTTATGACATTTAAGTATGATGATGTGAACTTACTTGATTTCGACCGTCTTCAGGAACTCCATGATATAGGTTACAATCGCACTCTTAGTCTGATGGATTCTATAAAGGGACGTATTCATCGTAGGGTGAATGCAGATAATGTGCGTTTACGCCGTCTGGTTTATCGCAGTAATCTGCCGCAGCTCTATTTTCAGAAAATTTATATTGATGGAGCTAACCCCCAGCAACAGGCTTATATTCAGAAGGAATTTCATGATGAAGAAGATGAACCATTCACCTACGAAGATTTGAAGCGTGGATATTTCCGTTTACTTGCGGATAACATGATATCGGAAATCATTCCGAAGGCGGTATTTAATAAGGAAACCGATATGTACGATTTGCATCTGAAAGTAAAGATGGAGGATAATTTCTCTGTCCGCTTAGGGGGGAGTGTGTCTACGACGAGTTCTAATCAGATATATCTGGGACTGGGCTATCAGAACTTAAATTATTATGCCAAAGAGTTTACGTTTGACGGCCAATTGGGTAAAGTTTATAATAATGCCCAACTGATGGCGCGTATAGATTTGCCTACTCATATTCCTACTTCATATCGGCTTATTGCGTCTATCAGTACTTTTGATTATTACAAGAAAGAGAAACTGTTCTCTAAAAACGATAAACCTTCCTTTAATTCAAAGGATGAACGATTTCTGAAGTTGATTATTGCTTTACCATTCTTAGCGAATAAACGGGCTGAATTTGGCTTTGGTATTGGAAAATTGCAAGATAACTATTTTCAATCCAGTGTGATAAACTTTGAAGAAGACCGTTCCGACAGGAGTTTATACAGGCTTATAGGCGGTTCTATTAGTTTTTATGGAAGTACACTGAATTCTCGTCAATACGCTACAAAAGGGTATAACGAGAAATTAATAGCTCAGATTTTTACGGGAAAAGAAAGATATAAGCCTGGAAATCCGGCAGAACAGCCTGTTACACAGGAACGGCAATCATGGTTACAGATTTCTTATATGAAAGAAGCATATCATAGTATGGCGCCTAAGTTTGTTTTGGGGTGGATGGCAGAAGCGCTGTATTCATCGAGGAATTTCTCAGAGAATTTTACGGCGACGATGATGCAGGCTGCAGAGTTTTCGCCGACTCCGCATAGTAAGCTGATGTATAATGAGGCTTTCCGTGCCAATCAGTTTTTGGCTGCCGGTATCAAGCCTATGTTTATTTTCAATGATATGTTTCATCTGAGAGGAGAATTTTATGGATTTATGCCTATTTTTCCTATCGAGAAGAATACGCAAAACAAAGCATTTTATGGAAAAGCTTTCTCAAAGGTAGAATATATGGGAGAAGTTTCTGTTATTTGCCAATTACCTTTTGGAGCGATCTCTGCTTATGTAAATCATTATAGCTCACCGAGAAGGGAGTGGAATGTGGGGCTGAGTATCGGCTGGCAACTGTTTAATTACCGTTTCATCGAATAATTTTCTTCAAAAAAAGTTTGTAGAATGCTTGCAGTTTCGGAAAAAGTCCGTATCTTTGCACCCGTTAAACGAAAAGGCCGCGTAGCTCAACTGAATAGAGTAGCTGACTACGGATCAGCCGGTTACAGGTTTGAATCCTGTCGCGGTCACAAGTTTTCATAATTTTTTTAAGGGTCGCGTAGCTCAACTGAATAGAGTAGCTGACTACGGATCAGCCGGTTACAGGTTTGAATCCTGTCGCGATCACGAAAAACCTCTGCAAAGTAATTTGCAGAGGTTTTTTGCTATACACCGTAGGGTAACAGTTATATCTGTGTAGACTCATGCAAATATGTGTGTGAGTTGATACAGATATAACCGCGTGCTTGTGCAGATATAAGTATAAATTTCTTCCCTGAGATGAGTAAATCCGTCTCATGAGACAGTAAAAATCAGCTTATGAGACGAAAAAAACATCCCCTGATATGAAATAATCCTCAGGGGATGTTGTATAAAGAAGTATCTTCGTTTTTTCTTAGCACTTAATATTTAACTCATCCAAAATCTTCCGCATGGCTTCAAAAGTAGTAATCCTGGTAGGCACAAGCGGGAGGCGAAGTTTATTCTCAATCATTCCCATAACGTTCAACATTGCTTTTACGCCTGCCGGATTGCCATCCACAAAAAGAAGCTTGAATAACTCGGCAAATTTATGGTGGATAGTCAATGCATTTGCGTAATCTCCTCGCAATGCCAGTCTTACCATGCGGCTAAATTCGCGTGGGAATGCATTTCCGATGACCGATATGATGCCAACAGCTCCCAAGGTAATCAAAGGGAAGGTAATACCATCATCTCCCGAAATAACGTCAAAATTAGCTGGTTTATTCTTGATGATATCATCCATTTGAGTGATGTCACCGGAAGCTTCTTTGATAGCAATAACATTTTTGAAGTCACGGGCAATGCGCAGCGTGGTTTCTGCTTTCATATTTACACCGGTACGGCCGGGAACATTATAGAGTACAATTGGAAGCTCTGTAGCCTCTGCAATTGCTTTATAATGTTGATAAATACCTTCCTGAGAAGGTTTATTATAATAGGGAACAACAGACAGAATGGCATCTACTCCGGTAAAATCGTCGTTTTGAAGCGTATTCACAATGGCACGCGTATTATTTCCACCAACACCGAGCAGGATAGGTATCCGACCATTTACGCGTTCGATGACCATTTTCTTGATTTTCTTTTTTTCTTCTTCCGTCAGTGTCGGAGTTTCTGCTGTGGTGCCCAGCACACACAAAAAATCAGTATTGTTTTGAAGTTGATAGTCCACCAAACGTATCAATGCATCGTAATCAACGCTTTCATCCTCTTTAAAAGGAGTAATCAGCGCTACCCCCATTCCTTTCAATTTAGTCTGTATCATGAGTGAAATTTAAGTAATCTCTAATTAAATGACTCGCAAAAGTACGAATATTTTCGATTTCTACAGCAAATATAAGCTATAAAAAAGATTTCACTGGAAAAATGTTACGAAATGAGCGCTAAAAACTCATCTTCGCTCATTATCTGTACACCCAACTTTTGCGCTTTTTCTAATTTAGCGGGTCCCATATTTTCTCCTGCCAGGATAAAACTGGTCTTGGCAGAAATGCTACCTACATTTTTTCCTCCATTCTTCTCTATCAAATCTTTATATTCGTCTCTGGAGTGATGGGTAAACACGCCGCTGATTACAATAGACTGTCCGACAAGTTTATCGGTATAGCCGCTCAGGTCTTCTTCCTTTCGGCTAAACTGTAATCCGGCAATTTTCAGTCGCTCTATTAATTCTCTATTCAGAGGATTAGCGAAGTAGGAAATGATACTTTGCGCTATTTTCTCACCGATCTCATCGATATTTATCAATCTTTCAAGATCTGCATTTTCCAGTTCTTCTATGTCAGTGAAGGACTTAGCTATTTTCTTTGCTACAGTTTCACCGACAAAGCGGATACCTAGGGCGAACAATGCTCGCTCAAAAGGCACTTCCCTACTTTGGGCAATACCCTTGACGATATTTTCCGCCGACTTATCTCCCATACGGTCCAGATTCTTGATATCGTCTACAGTCAGCTTGTACAGATCTGTCGTATCCTTAATGAGTCCTAATCGGTAGAACATATCCACAGTTTCCGGGCCTAATCCGTCAATGTTCATAGCCTTCCGGCTGATGAAATGCTCGATCTTTCCTTTTATCTGAGGCGGACAAGCCGTTTCGTTGGGGCAATAATGCGCAGCTTCTCCCTCGTAACGGATTAATTTGCTGCCACATTCAGGGCAATGAGTGATGAACTTCACTTTTTCACCTACCATCATACTCCGGGCATCTTTATCTACTCCGGTAATTTTGGGTATGATTTCACCGCCTTTTTCTACATAAACCATATCGCCGACATGCAAGTCGAGCCCTTCAATGATATCTGCATTATGCAGAGAGGCACGTTTTACGATTGTACCCGATAATTGTACCGGATCCAGATTGGCAACAGGGGTTACTGCTCCGGTTCTTCCCACCTGGTAAGTCACCTTGTTTAAGCGGGTCAATGCACGCTCTGCCTGGAACTTGTATGCGATGGCCCAACGAGGAGATTTTGCGGTGAAACCGAGGTTTTTCTGTTGTTTCAGGCTATTTACTTTCAAAACAATGCCATCCGTGGCTACAGGTAAATTCTTCCGTTCTGTATCCCAATAATGGATGTAATCGAACACTTCCTGCAGGCTGTGGCACTTCTTCATATGGTCGGAGATTTTGAATCCCCATTGTGCAGCTTTCTGCAGGTTTTCATAATGTCCGTCGCAAGGAAGTTCTTCTCCTAATAAATAATAAAGGTAGGCATCCAGTTTGCGGGAAGCAACTATAGCAGAGTTTTGTAATTTCAAAGTGCCTGATGCAGCATTACGCGGATTAGCGAAAAGAGGTTCTTCGCGTGCCTCTTTTTCGCGGTTTAGTTCCTCAAAGACTTCCCACGGCATTAGTATTTCCCCTCTGATCTCAAATAATTGGGGATAATCACCATGCAAAACAAGGGGGATAGTACGGATTGTCTTCACATTATCTGTTACATCATCGCCTTTTTCACCGTCACCACGGGTTACAGCACGTATTAATTTGCCGTTTTCGTATGTCAGCGAGATGGAAGTACCGTCATATTTAAGTTCGGCACAGATTTCAAAATCTTCGTTCAGGGCTTTTTGAGTGCGATCATAAAAGTCAGATACCTCACCTTCAGAATAGGTATTACCCAACGAAAGCATTGGATATTTGTGTGTCACTTGCGTGAAATTCTTATTCAAATCGCTTCCTACGCGCATGGTTGGCGAAGTTTCGTCCTGATATTCAGGATGTTCTCGCTCCATCTCCTGCAATTCCCGCATCATGTCGTCGAACTCTTTGTCGGAGATTTCGGGAGCATTCAACACGTAATAATTGTAGTTGTGCCGATGCAGTTCGGCACGGAGCTGATCTATCTTTTCTTTTGCAGTCATAGCTATTTCAGATTGTTTGAACGCAAAAATACAGGTTTCTCCTCTAATATTTGTACTTTTGCAGAAAATTAAAATTAATATGCGCATTGATATAATAACAGTTCTACCGGAGATGATTGAAGGCTTTTTCAATTGCTCCATTATGAAACGTGCTCAGAATAAAGGGCTTGCAGAAATACATATTCATAATTTACGTGATTATACTGAAGATAAATATCGACGGGTGGATGATTATCCTTTTGGCGGTTTTGCCGGAATGGTGATGAAAATAGAGCCTATAGAGCGCTGTATCAATGCCTTGAAGGCAGAACGGGAGTATGATGAAGTCATTTTTACGACTCCTGATGGTGAGCAGTTCAATCAGCCAATGGCCAATACACTTTCACTTACCCAGAACCTTATTATCCTTTGCGGGCATTTTAAAGGTATCGATTATCGTATTCGCGAGCATCTGATCACTAAAGAAATCAGTATTGGGGACTATGTGCTGACCGGTGGAGAGCTGGCGGCAGCAGTGATGGCGGATGCTATTGTCCGCATCATCCCCGGTGTTATTTCCGATGAGCAATCAGCGTTATCCGACTCGTTCCAGGATAATCTTTTGGCTGCTCCGGTTTATACAAGACCTGCCGATTACAATGGTTGGAAAGTTCCGGAAATTTTATTGTCCGGGCATGAGGCTAAGATTAAAGAATGGGAGTTGCAACAGTCTTTGGAACGGACGCGCAGACTCCGCCCGGATTTGCTGGGAGAGGAATAAATCAGTTGTATAAAAATAGAAAAAGGACATTCGCTATGAATGTCCTTTTTTATGTAAAATAGATGCGAATGATATTCACTTGTTATTAGTTATACCTCAAGCGCACCAATAATTTCTTTCACGGACTTATATCCGTGTCTATCGAGGTAGTCGTTTATACCTTCCGCTACTTTAATTGTAACTGCCGGATCGATGAAATTTGCCGTACCGATTTGGATGGCTGAAGCTCCGGCAAGCATAAATTCCATTGCGTCTTTCCAGTTCATGATACCTCCTAAACCTATGACAGGTATTTTTACCGCCTGAGCAACTTGCCACACCATGCGGAGTGCGATTGGTTTTACTGCTGCGCCGGACATACCACCTGTTATGGTAGAGAGTATAGGACGCCTGCGTTCCGCGTCTATAGCCATTCCAAGCAGTGTATTAATTAATGAAACGCTGTCTGCACCGCCATTTTCTACCGCACGGGCTATTTCAGCGATGCTTGTCACGTTGGGAGACAGCTTTACGATAAGTGTCTTTTTGTAAGCTGCACGCACAGCTTTTACCACTTCTTCGGCTCCTTTTGCGGTGACGCCAAAAGCCATTCCACCTTGTTTCACATTAGGGCAAGAGATGTTCAATTCAATGGCAGGAATTTTGTCAAGTTCGTTAATGGCTTCCGCTGTTTTTACATAATCTTCTATAGCAGAACCCGAAACATTTACAATCATATTGGTTTCGATGTCCTTAATACGCGGATATATCTGTTCAACAAAGTAATTTACTCCCTTATTTTGCAGTCCCACAGCGTTTAGCATACCTGACGGAGTTTCTGCCATACGCGGATATGGGTTACCTTCACGTTTGTGAAGAGTCGTGCCCTTTACAATTATACCACCTATTCGCGTAATATCAATGAAATCGGCAAACTCTTCACCATACCCAAATGTACCGGAAGCCGTCATTACCGGATTCTTCATTTGTAATTCTCCAATATTTACACTTAAATCTGCCATAATAGTTTGTTTATATTAAAAACCGGACC
>ENA-ORPH01002230-ORPH01002230.1-human-gut-metagenome-genome-assembly--contig:-NODE-2230-length-16671-cov-2.301577_pt1 | contig 16671 bp, 9 predicted proteins | sample MGYA00242142_ERZ509074 | MGnify/ENA primary metagenome ERZ509074 (study PRJEB26280, sample SAMEA2338724) | human gut metagenome | biome: human gut; feature: human-associated habitat; material: faeces...
CCGCCACCACAAGAGTAGCCGGAAGCATTTCCGCCTTGACCAAAAGTAGCCTGAGTGCCTGTACTCCAAGTTATACCACCTGCAGTTTGTGAGGCACTACCGCCAGATCTATTTTGACCAGTAGTATAAGAACCGGTAGTGTTATTATAATAGCCATCTCCACCATATTCTCCACCGCCACAACCACAAGGATTAGCATTGGCACTTGTTACACCAGCTCCGCCGCCACCTCCGGCTACGATAACTCTTGAATATAGAGAATTTTGACCTATACGAACATCTGTAGCTCCTCCACCACCTCTACCAGAAGAAATACCAGTTCCTCCACCATTGAATCCTGCAGCAGTAGAAGAGGAAGATCCAGCTCCGCCAACAGATACATAAACAGTAGTCGTTTTAGTAAGAGTAATTGTGCCTTTGGAGTAACCACCGTATCCGCCTATGTAATAACCACTGTAAGTTCCTCCTTGACCACCCCAGCATTCTATTGTATATGTACCTGGTTTTAGAGTCTTAGATTGTGTAGAACCTGTGTAATTAAAATCCATTATGTCATTATTAGCATGAGTAAGGTATATTACATCTGTTAATTTAGTGATTCTTACGTAGCCATTACCTGAATGGCCTGTTTCTGTACCACCTGTTGGTGAAGAGAATGATTGGTTGCCAGCAATGGTTTGAGCATTAGAAAGATAATAAGCAGAATTTAATAAACATCCAGAAGGATAATTTGAAGCAGTGGTAGGAGTATAGACATAACCTGATCCACCACCAGCAGAATCACAATGTAATCCACCTCCGTACCAGCCACCGCCTCCACCAGGCGCTACATCTGTAGAATTACTGGCTGATGCTCCACATCCGAATTTAGCTTGGACGGAATACCTATTAGGTTCCTCTGATGATCCTCCTGTACCAAAAGTAGTTTGTTTTCCGCCAGTGCCATGATAAACGCGGTTTGATAATCCATCTTGTCCTGTAGTCCCTCCGCCAGCACCACCATTAGCTGCATTATTACTAACGTCATATCCTGCAGATCCTCCGCCACCTGCAACAATAATTCTACTTAATAGTGAGTTTGTATCTCGAATGTTATTTATAAAATAAGATGAGTGTGAAAATACAGGACTCATTAAAGAAATATCAGAAGCTCCACCACCTCCGCCACCTACGCCAGAGTTGTTAGTGCCATAACCATCACCGCCGCCATTAAAACCACCAGCAGTTCTAGTATTAAAGACGCCATTTTGACCTTGCCCTCCTACTGTTATATATATAGTGGTATTAGTTGAAACATTTAAAATACCAGTAGAATAGCCACCTTTTCCACCATTACCATAAGTTCCGTTTGATTGATTGCTATTTCCTCCCTGTGCTCCCCAACACTCAAGTTTATATCTACCAGGAGTCAATGTAGCAGTCTGGACTGATCCAGTGTAATCAAAATTCATAACTGCACCATTAGAATTAGCAGAATCAATACCGTACATTTTGTTATTATTTAATTTGAAATAAAATGCAGTAGCCTTTTTCATTGAATTGTTTATTCTGGTATATAGTGCCGTATTCTTGCATTCAATAACAGTAATTCGACAATAGCCGTTACCAGAGTGCCCTGTCTCAGATGAACCTGTGGGAGAAGCAAAAGAATTATTGCCTGCGATTGTTTGTGCGTTAGAAAGATAATAAGAAGAGTTTAATAAACAACCTGATGGATAGTTTTTAGCTGTGGATGATGTGTAAACATAGCCTGAACCACCTCCACCGCCTTCAGAATCAGATCCAGTAGAGTATGATGAAACGGAGTATCTACTCGCTCCACCGTACCATCCTCCGCCGCCAGCTCCGCCATTATAGGTATTACCACCAAGGCCAAAGCCAAATGAATTAGTTCCACCAGAAGTTTGAGAAGCTTGTGTTAATGAAGTGTTCCCCGATCCTGCGCCACCGGTTTCACCACCACCATATCCGCCAGTTTCGTTATCTTCACCTGAACCGCCACCACCACCAGCAACAATTACTCTTGCATATAATGAGTCTTGAGCAATTCTTACATCAGTAGCTCCGCCACCACCATTTCCAGGTTCACCTGTACTCTCGTGAGAAGCAAAACCACCGCCATTGAAACCTCCTTCAACTTTCACATTACCTGTAGAACTAGACATTCCACCTTGCCCACCGACATAAATATAACAAGTAGTTAATTGTGTTAAAGTTAGTGTTCCAATAGAATAACCACCAAGTCCAGAACCTGTAACTGTAGCAGAAGCACTATCTTGGCTCCGATTTCCCCCTTGAGCGCCCCAGCATTCCAATTTATAAGTTCCTTTAGGTAATGTGACACTCTGAACAGCACCAGTATAATCAAAGTTTAAAATATCACCTGTTTTAATATTACTCATCGCCATACACCACCCACATATCACCAGGTTTACCATCAGTTGTCTTAGGTTCTTCAGCAGAAAACGTCACATTCCTTAACTGAGATTTCATAATATCTGACTGATAAGCAGTTACAGCTCCATTAACGACCGGTTTATTCTGTAATCCATTATAATCAGTTGTACCCGGATCACCTTTATCTCCATAAACACCTATAACTGTTGGAGTAGTGTACAAATGATTATTGTTTGTCAAAACAAATTCATGATAACACCACAAATATTTGTTTGTAGATGTCATAACCTGAGCAGAAGTCGCCCATCCAGTAGTTGATCTGGTCACTCCTTGCGATTTAGGATTTGCAAGATAATGAGGGATAACGCTTGAAATTCCTACTCCCTGATCTCCTTTAGGTAATGTAAAATTCAATATAGCATCTGTATCAGTACCAGAATTAGTTACCGCAGCCGAAGTACCTGTTTTAGCAGTACCAATTTTAATAGTTGCATTCTTACCAACTCCAGCAAGACATTGTTCACCTTTATAAATTGCCATGTTATCGCCTCCTTTTATAAATCATTTCTTATAACAATAGTAATGGGAATATCTACAGTTGGTTTCTCAGTTGCTTTTATAGTAATTTGATTTGTAGTCTGTCCTCCGTCAGCTAACATAGCGTTCTGATATGCCTCTATTGCTTGAGATGATGCGTTAGAAGCATAATTAATTTCTACTATATTTGAAGTAGTCGCGCCAGATACAGGTAATACATATGTATACGGAGCAGAGGAACCAGTCCATTTACTAGCTGTGAGAGTAGTAGTAACAAGTGTACTTTTCTTCGCATATGTTTTTTCTGATTTAGTACTTGAAAACGCACTGTTGGCTGTTACAGATGAGTCGTTAATAACATTTGCAGAATCATATTCATCAATAACATTGTAATAGGTATTTGCGTTTAAAGTTCCAGCTTTCTTTTTTGCAAGATAATCAGCCTTTGTAATTTCAACAGGAACATTAAGTCCCATCTGAGATAAAGTAATATCAGCAGTGCCATCGAATGAAGCACTACCAATCTTTCTTGCATTAGCTAATTTTACAGCTGCGTTCGCATTTCCTCCAACTGAAGATGATCCAGCATAATTATGTGTGTGTCCAGTAGCAGATTTTCCATTTAGGGCAGTTGTAATAGCATTTTGAGTCATGGTACCATCTGTAGCCGACCCTGTGGAAGTATAGAGTTTAGTTGTACCGGAATAGCTTGTAGTACCTACAGAATATGTCGTATTTGTAGGAATTACCCATGTACCATCTGCACGAAGAAATTTTAATTGTTCTCCTATATTAGGTGCAGGAACAAGACCAGCACTTCCGGCGGAAGAAGAAGTAGCACCCTTCATGTTTCCATAAGTATGATCGGTAAATAATGCATCTGCAGGCACTGACTTACCAAGTGTATATGAACAAGCTACTGGCTTACCACCTGAGAAATATACTGGCTGAGTTGATGATCCAGCATTAGAAGTAAGAGCAGCGGCAGATGATGCGCTACCTGCAGAAATAGCATATTTAACACTTTTTGTGGCATCAGCAGTATTGTCAACGTTGCCTAATCCAACTTCACTTTTAGTATGCGTATGTACTTTTGTAGCTTTTTCAGCTAATTTACTATTCATCTCAGTCTCGGTATAATAACGTTCATCATGATTATGAGATGCTGGTGGATAGCTGCTAGGCTTTTCAGTAACTCCAGACCATGGTACAGAAGTAGCAGTTCCGGCAGTATATACTGAATAACCAGCCTCAGAAGATAATTTGCTCTCATCAACAACATAATACATTTTTTCAGTCTTAGTTACTTTTACGGTATCACCAAGCTGAATATTAGCAGTAGTAAGTTTAAAACGTGCAGTATCATCTTCAACAATAACCAGACGTTCTAATGCTCCATGGGGAAGCCTTGCAATATCAATTGTTCCAAAGAGTTTACTTGCGTTGAGAGAAGTAATAGTTGAATCATTATGATTATGCGCAGAAGGAGTATAGGTAGAAGGTTTTCCTGTAATGTTACCCCATGCGACACTACTTGCAGTCGCAGCATTTCCTGTAACATTTACTGTCAGATTATTAGTAACAGGATTATATTTAAACTTATCGCTGTATGCTCGCTTTGTCTCTGTGGTAGAGTCAGAAAACCAAACATGTCTAGCTGCATCAGCAGTACCTTCTCCAGCGGATACATTTGTAGCTGTTCCTGCAGTAGTTGCACTATCAGCAGTAGTTGCATGTTTTACACTCTTATTTGCATCTGCTGTATTATCTACATTACCAAGTCCTACCTGAGCTTTTGTATGAGTATGCCCGGCAGAAGAGTAAGCACTTGAATTTGTATATGCAGCAGATCCTAATCCGTGAATAGGAACAGTAGTTTTATTACCATCTACAGTGAGTGTGATTTTTCCGTTTTCAGTACTTTCTGAGATAGCAACAGACTTTACGGCTTTTGCTAGAGTAATATAAGTTTTGCTTGAGCTATCCCAACGATAAATAGTATTCGTAGCAGTATTTATATAAATAGTATTTATATCTCCAACAGACGGAAATAACTTATTGGAAGCATATGGAAGTATTTCTTTATGATTAGCTATACTTGTCTTCAAATAACCAACCAGTTCTGTTAATCCAGTGAGATTAAGAAATTGTTCTTTCATTTTGCATTAGTCACATCCTTCCATTTTTATTTTTAAAATAGAAGGAGAGCATTGCAGCTCTCCTCCCAATAAAATCAATTGTTTTTTACGCAGTAAATAAACCTTTGATAGACGCACTTGGAATTGCTTCATATCCATCTCCAACAAGCCCCTTAAGAGCGGTGATATCAGATGTGTTCTTAGCAATCTTCGGTTTTTCAGTAGCAAGATCTTTTTCTACAGCAGTAATTTTGCCTTCTGCTGTATCCATTCTGCCTTTAACAGCAGTAATATCTTCTGCATTCTTTTTATCAGCAGCTTCTAATGTAGGTAATTTCTTTTCAATAGTATCAATTCTTCCTACAGCAGCTTCAAGATCAGCAGCTTTTGCATACTGAGAAAGATCAGAGTCTGCGAGAGCTTTAGATACATACTCAGCAATATAGCTTACAATATCTTTGGATGTAGCAGATTCTGGAAGAGTACCGATAAGAGTCTTCAGCTTTGTGATATCCTCTTTATTTGTTTTGATCTGAGAATTCATTGTAGCAGCATCAGATGTATGTGTAGAAATCCAATCAGAAATCTCTTTCAGTGTATCATATGCTTCTGGAGCATCTGCAACGATTTTAGCGACTGCATCTGCAACAGCTTTCTTTACTGATCCGTCACCAGTGCCATTCAGTGTTCCAATAGCTGCTGTATTAGCTGCAACGCTTGCTTTTAATGCAGAATCATCATACTGACCAGTAGTAACAGCTTCTTTGATATAAGCAACTACATTTTTAGCTTTTGCATCAGCAGGAATGGTACCAACATAAGACATTACTTCTGTTTTTGCTGTGTTAGCAGCGCCAGCAGCATCGAAATCTGCAACAGTCTTTCCAGAATCTACCAGATTACCATTTTCATCTAATCCTGCAAGATGACCTTTTACTGCACCTTTTACTTTGTCAGCTTTTCCTGTTGGCTGAGGAATAGTAATAGTAAATGCTGCTTCATCAATAGTTACTGGAGCAGTTTTTGTGTAGAAATAAAGTGTGTATCCGTCTTCTGACTGAGATACTGTTTTAATTGAGTTTTTGACAGCCTCACTGATTTTAGAGTCGATCTGTACGTTATGCAGATTTAAAAACTCCTGAAGATTAGAAAGTGTAGCGAACTGTAATTTTGCCATAATTAGTTTCCTCCTTGAAATATATTTGTTAAATCTTCGGAATCAATACTTCCGAGTTTTCGATCTAAAGCAGCGTCAATATGTTCATCTAAAACATCCAGAACAGTTTCTTCAATAATATTTGAAACATATTCTTTTACAGAATCAGCACTTGCAAAATTCTGTTCATTAATCCAGCTTTCAGTGATATAACGATCAGTCGTATATTCACCATCTTGCTGAATGAAATACAATGTAATAGATTTTCCTTGCATTTTTGTGATTGTTGTGCTGGAAGTATCAGCATCATGAGATACAAGATACAGAACATCGTCTGCAGAAGATTGAACAGTAGTATTGTTTCCGCCAATGATACATTGGCCTTTTACTTTATAAATACCATCATCGAGTGATGATATCTTCACAGGAACAGTAAGTGTACCTATAAGATTTACAATAGGTACGTCAAATAATTTGTTATAAGATAAGCTGTTGATATAGTCTACAACAGTGGACTTATCTTCAAGATTACCGATTATATTATCTAAAAGAGTAGAAATCTCAGAAGATTTGACATAATTATCCAATCCGATTGTTTTCTTGACTTCTTCAATAATATGATCTTTATCTTCATCAGTCATAGATATGTCATAAGAGAAAAGCAGTTTATCTCCAGAGAAAAACATAAGATTTGATCCGATGCATTTTACATCTGTAATCTGTTTATCTCCTTTGACATATTCTAATGTGTTGTCGATGGTCACCCACGCTATACTCTTACTGTCTTGGATGTAACAAAGTCCTGGGTATTTTAGCACCCCTCTTTGTAAAGCCTTTTCTGCAATTTGCTTAGTTGATGCAGAATACCAGGTTGGAATTAACGCCATGCTGTGATCACCTCTTCAATTTGTCATATTCATATTTTGAAATTTCTTTTATTGCATAAATGTCATTATCAGGCGGAAAATTATAGAGACCTTCAATGTGCCATCCATATTTTCCGTCTGAACTTAAAATAGCCTGTGCTTCTGTGATATCACATAGAAGCAACAGACTATGTTTTTCCTGATATTTGATATACAGGATATGATTAAGGACATCTACGACTTCATCATTTTTGATTACTTTATAATACATGTGATATCCTCCTTATAAGATGGGAATGGTTACCCCTCACTTGAAATTGAGAACATAAGTAAGATTCCAGAATTCTGTCCTGGATAAGAGAACCCATATGTTTCACCGGCTTCATTGACTGTATACAGCCAGTTTGCAACTGTAGCATTTGGAGATCTGGTCCAGTAAGATTTATACTCCGTAGGAGTAGAAGAATTTGCTTTCTTTCTGGTATCATCATCTGTGAAATAAGCAATAGGAGCATTTGTTTCAGAAATATATGGTTCAGAAGTAGCAGTAGGATCAATTTCGTACAGAGATGGAACATAGAATCTGCAATTAGATACAGAAGTGTCATTAGATTTATTACCAATAGAAGAGTATACTTTTACAGGTTTGATCAGAGCTTTCCATAAAGGAGAAATAGCTTTAAGCAAACGTGTATTCAGCCATGTGTTCAGAGAAGATTCAGCCCATCCACCTGCATTTGTGCTCTTATTATTATAAGGCTTTTCAGTACCTAACAGGTTTGAAGCAACAAATGTAATGTTAGCTCTCTTTGAAGCAACGTCAGACAGATAATATCCTTTAAACTTAGCCACTTCCATAGGGATTATTTCGTGGATCCATGCAGCAATATCCATACATTGTTCTTCACCAAGATCTGCGTACCAGACTTTAGCCCAATGTATAGTGCCTTTTGCAAAGTTTTCATATGCTCCATCGTCAGCTTTAGAACATCCAAATACGAGAGTGGAACTATGCTCTGGAATCCTGATCGCATTCAGAGTAGTAGAAGATACTTCTTTCCCAGTCATGTTTGAATTGTATACATAAAGCTTCTGACTTCCAGCTTCATGACGGAATACAATAATCTCTCGGTTTGTTCCAGCAGATGGAGTTATACTATCAGTATTCCATGAGAAACGAGGTTCCTGAGAATACCAGAGTCTAAATCCATTAGAACCGTCACCTTGGAAGCACTGTGCAAGAGTAGAATTTACACTATTGTCTGTATCGAATTCAAAGTCAATAGCAATCGTAAAGTCTCTGTCTTTTTCCATGATCTTTAATCCGGTGTCAATATAGTTTGTTCCATCAAATTTAGTCGCAGCTGAAATAACTTCATGCTCTTCAATGTCGCCATAGCTATAATCAACACCAAGTTTGAAATCTAATGTATCTTTTAATGATAATGATTTTGCTTCAAGTCCCATTTTCATAAGAGTATAAAGCTCAACCTGTGTCATATTGGCCAGATCCTTACCATCAAAGTATCCATCTACGTATTCGCAGGTTTCATATACTGCATTGATCGTTTTATTTCCATCGACAAATCCGGATTTATCCCAACCTTTGAATAAGTTGTACTTATAAGCTGATTCCTCAGCAGTATAAGTAGGAGTGTCACCTTCATACTTAATATAAGAACCATACTGTCCAGTAGACTCCTGCAGAGTTAATCCTTTAGAAACATATTTTACTGTATATTCACGCACTTTGCTATTGTATACAGCTTTGATAGTTCTGTCAGCGAAGATTCCAGTTAGAGATCCATCCCAGCCTTTGAATGTATAATCAAGTTTGATTGTGCTTTTCTTTGTAGGAATAGGAATCGGATTAACTTCTCTTGTAGTAGGATCAACAGCGTTTCCACCTTTATCTACGTACTGGATATCAAGGATAGTATTACTTTCATCATCATTTATAAATGTAACTTTGAACTGAGTAATGATTGAATCGTAAGTAAGAACAAGGTCTGTCCAGATACCAGGTTCATTTTCAGAACCAACAAATTCTTTATATTCCTGCTGTCTGACTACAGGTACATGTACGGTTCCAGTAAGAACAGACTGCTCTGTAGTAGCTCCATTATCATCAATACCAGTAAGCTTTGCTAATTTCAGAAGAAGCGTAGTATCGTCAAGATTCCATGAGATACCAGTAATTGTTACGGTACGAAGAGTATTAATAGCAGCATTTAAGATAGCAAGAGCATCTACGATAGAATTCTGACATACAAATGTCTGTAAATTATCGTATCCTGCAACCTTAAGATCAGTTAAGTCTTTGAGGTTCTTGAGTGTAAGAGTGTTGATAGAAGATGGAAGAGAAGCATGAGCAATCTTACCATGATTAGCAAATAATACAGATGTTACAATAGTTCCATCAGCATAAAGATTAATAAGATTTTCACATGCAGATAAGTTAACAGAGCCTGTCAGATTTGGACAATTACGAATATCCAAGGTCTCAAGAAGAGTATTATTACCCATATTAAGAGATGTCATAAAAGTATTCTGATATCCAGCTGTATTATTACCAATGATAAGAGTTTTCAGCTTAGAAGCCTTTGAGAAATCATTATCATGAATATAACAAGCAGAGAGGTCATTTAGTGCCTCAATTCTTGATGCAGCATAGATAAGAATAGCTGTATCATCCATATTTGTTAAGTCCGTAGTAATCTTATATTCTTGTCCGGCTTTTGCACGTACCTGAGTAGTTTCTGGTGAATTACCATAAAGGACAGAAATATACATATCAGAATAAGGAATGATCTTCAGAGTATAATCTGGTTTAACTACAACTTTCTTAGGTGTATTACATCTGAACATAATCTGATCAGACTTTACATCTGTATGTAAGAATTTCGTTCCCATATAAATATGCTGGTCACGTTCCCATTGTCTGAGATGATATTTCCCACGTCCATTCATCATCTCATTAAGGAATCTTACTGTTCCAGCACGATATGTTCTTATATACAATCTTTCATAGTGGATTCTCCACAGTTCTTCTGGGAACTGATTCTGCCATGCTTCATACTCATTGATTAAGTGGGAGTCTGACCAACAGTTAGAGTCTACAGACTGATACATGTTTCTTAATTCTTGTGTAAATACATCACGTATTCTGCACCACAATACAGATTCAGCAGCATTGAAAACATAACCAGATGAAGGATTTCCTTCTTCTTTATAGTCAGTATCTTCCTTACCATATGGGAATGACAGCTCACCTGAATTATTAATACCAAGCTGAGTGTCCATATCATATGCCCATAGATCAAATCTATAACCATTATGCAGAGCAGCCGCATCATCATCTATAGTATAATATTTAGCTTTATCACCCATAGTTGTAGCTTCTTCCTGAGTGATATAATGTTTTGCCCAATGTGGGAAAACATTCTTGGCTCTATTGTCAATCATACTATATCTGAGTGTAACTAAATAGAAATAGAGCATTGCATCCTGAATACACCAATCTTTCAAGCCATCTTTAAATTCTTTATCACTAGACGTAATTACAAACTCATAGAAGTCTCTCCAAATCTGTTTGTTATCTGTACGTATTTTCTTTTTTGCTTCATCAGAAGTAAGAGCAGAACCATCCTTAGAATCGCCGCAACAATCATATCTGAATTCAAATGATCCATCCCAGTTATTATACAGAGCATCATATGCTGTATTACCAGTTTTCCATTCAGCTTTACTGATAGGATATTTCATAGTTCCATCTTGGTTTGTTATACCGGTCTGGAATGCAGAGTTTGGAAGAGTATTATCACTGATCTCAATACAGAATTCTTTCATATCCTCTGGATCATAAGCTCTTGTAATATCAGTCTTCTTTGAATCTCCCATATTACCGAGAGAGTAGAAGTGCCAGTCTGTATCCTGAAATTCTCTATGAGTAGTAATATCAGGATCAGATTCTTTAATAAAGATTACACAGTTGACAAATTCCATAGAGTTTTTAACTTTAGGATCTCTACGTACCGCAGGACTTTCATATGGTAAAAAGTCGTTGAATCTCTTCTGCCCTAATGCATTAGTTGCCATATTTGAAGATGCTACATTTACTTTAAAATTCCACCAATTATTTGGAACAGAGTTTCTTGTAAGACTAATCTTACCAGTTCCGTCCTCATATTTTGTGCCATCACCAAGAACTAACTCTGTCTTATAGTTAGGATCAAGAGGAATCTTACTATTGATCTGATGTACACCATCCGCACAACAAATAACATCAATATTTCTGGCAGCAAAACCATATTCATTACTTGTAGTTCCCTGTCCGGCGTGGAAACAGTTAATAAATTTCCAGTTATCTAATTTAGGATCCCCATTCTTATAAATACATTCCATAGAAGTATTTTTAACAAAATCCTTCTTATCATTTGTAAAGTGAGGGGCTTCAATTTTGATTACTCTTAGATTCGGGCAAGCATTAGCTACAGAATCTGGAGTAAGAGCATTGTTGTCATTGTAGATCTGGTTTCTATTATATCTTGCAATCATTTCATCTGAATCTCTAGCATCTGCAATAAAGTTAGCAAGGATATCTGAATCAGTCAGAGAAGCAGAATAAGCTTTCATTCTATAAATCAACACATCACAATCCGGAGAACCAATAGAAATTGGGGTAGGAGAATACTGGTGCAGTCTATGAGAATTATCATAAATAAGAGGTCTTCCTCCAACTCCGTCTTCATAAGTCATAATGATAGAAGTTGCAGATGTGTCTTTTGTATCAATTGTATTGATATTATATTCAAATTCAATAATATCCTCTTCGCTATATGGAAAATATAAGCTGTCAGTAGAAGTGTTCACGTATGCTTCATGAACATCCATTTTAATACCTACGTCAGAGCCTTCAGCACCATCAATACATGATAAGAAAGTAGCAGAAGCATTGCGAACATTCTGAGTCTTAAATACAAATTTGAATTCAGAACCAGTCTGTTTCGGGTCTTTTCCGAAGAGATTATAATTAATCTGAGCAGTTGTTCCAGCTTTTACACAGAAATACTGGTTTCCAGAAGCATCAATCTGGTATCCACCATTATCCCAGTCAAAGTTATCTGATACTGAAAGAGTAATAGCAGAGTTATTTTTATCGGTCCAGAGTCTGTCAGTATCTCCATTGGATTTTCCAACAGGGTTAAAATCAAATGCTAAGTTGGCTGTGATTGGTTCAACATCAATATCAAGTTTAGTGATATTAACTGATAAAATCTTAGTCACTTTACGACATGAGATGGTCAGGTTATGTTTCCCTTCAGTGGATGACTTATAACTCCAGATTTGAGCAGAACGATTTACAGAAAGAGTGCTCTGTACTTTACCATCAATTGATAGTTTTACAGAGGCTGGATTGTGATCAGGATCATATACAACATATTTAATACTTGTTGCCTGGTACTGTTGTGCTGTAAATTCCTGTTGAGCACATCCAATAATAGGAGTTCTATTTGTAGGATCAACACAAATAATATCCTTACAAATAGTATTTGAGGTTATTTCTTTATTGTTAATTGTCGCAGTCATATATACTTTGAGTAAATGGCTGCCATGTTCCTGTTTAGGAATATTATAAGACATAATTCTGCCGGAGGACTGAGTTTCAACAGTGCCTAAGTCTTCACCATCAAGAATAAAATGAAGAGTCTTATTAACGTTTCCATAAGGTGTATATCTAAATACTACATCTGTATTTGTATATAACAAAGTATCATCAAATGTGCTTTCAAGTTTGAATTCTACAATAGTAACAGTCCATGTCTTAGTGGCAAGTGTCCCAAAACTGTCGGTAATAGTTAATCTAATAGTATTTGCACCGACATTAAGATATTCAGTGATATCAAAACTATTGTTTCCTTGCGCAGCCGTATTCGTAGCTACAATAGTATTACCAACTTTCCACACAGCAGTACCGGCTCCAGTTGTATCACCAGTATTATCTACAGATGAAAAACTATATTCAATAATTGCTTTTGAACCAAGTAAGAAAATAGCATCTGCATTTGTGATTCTTTCAATAGTAATAGTAGTAGTATCTGAGGAAGATCCTCCACCACCTTCAATTTTAAAGCTTTTCTGGATTTCTCCATCCTTTAAAAATGTAAAAATACTATTTTCGTATGTAACATCGTACTCTGCAGCCGCAGGATTTTTCTTGATTTCTTCAATAGCGGCCTTAACATCTGTAATATCTGTATTAATTCCTTCAAACTGAGTATCATAAGAAGTCATATTTTGTTTCAAGATATCTACAGCATTTTTGGCCTCATCAGATTTTGTAGTAGCACTTTCTACTTTCTTCTCAATGTTTGAAATAGTAGTTTTTATCTCTGAGACAGCAGTAGTATTAGCATTTACATTCTTTTCGATTTCAGTTTTAGCTGTTTCAAGTGGACCAATTCGATTAGAGATTACTGTATCTTTCTCGTCCATTTCTGCTTCAAGTTCCTGCTTCAATGCAGCTCTCCACTCAGCAGATGGCTCAATAGAACTAAGTTCTACAGTCTGAATAATAGTTTCTCCATCTTTGAATACTAATGAACCTTTTCCATTGATAACAGAATACTTAACTATAAGGTTTGCAAGACTGTTAATAGTAATAGGTTCTCCAATAGGTTCCGTTCCATCTTTAAACACTAAATTTCCAGTTGTGTTGTCATATTCAACTTTTAAGTTCTTCAAACTGTCAATACCAGAAATAGCAGTGTTTAATTCTTTGACTTTTGTATCAACTTCTGTTTTTGTATAATATGCTTTCAGAGATTCAGTTACTGTTCCATTAAGATCATTCATAACAGATGTTTTTACATCTGCTTTTATATCATCTACATTAATAGAAGCAGCAGACTCTTTAGCTTCATCAGCATACTGTTTTGCTTCGGCTACATGACCAAGAATCATATTTACAAAACTTGTATACCAATCTTCAGAAGGTTCAATTATTCCGTCATAATTTAATCCTTGAAGAACAGTAAACTTACCATTTGGTCTGGTTCTCCAAATATAATTGTTTCCTTTTTCATTTACGCCAGTAGCCATAATTTCAAAAATTATATCTCCGGCATTTGCTGTAACAGCAGCATCAATCAGCCAACCAAATCGAATATAAGTATTGTTGGAAGCTACATTGATAACTGTCGCTACTTTACCTTTTTTCTCAGCTACAGATTCATATCTTATCTGGATGAGCATATCCATAAGATCCATACCATCCCAATATCTTGGAATCCTAAATGGCATATACTGGCTGTTTTCTTCCTGCATAATATTAATCTGTGTAGCATCAACGGCAATATTTTTTAAGTTATCCACTGTTGAATATGCATTGTCTTGATATTTGGTATATACTTCATAACGACCATCAGTACATAATGTATATTCCTCAGTGTCCACGGCTAACTCAGCACTCAAAGTCATTGCCGAATTAGCCGCAGCAGCAATTTTAGAATCTTTAAATGACATATCATGACTCCTTTACTTTAATAATTTATCCAGATCGACAACCTGATCAAGATGAACAACTCCATCCTGTGTGCCATCAGGATCTTTACCTGTCATATCTTCGGCTACCATAGCAGAAAGATTTTTTACAACGATACCATTTCCGGTATCTTCACCATTTCTGTCTGTTAAAGTGATTTTTCTGTTTTCTGTATTAAGACGAATATCTTTCACCATACCTTCATAAGTTGCTTTATTCTGAGCATTGAGATCTTTAATCATTCCTTCCATAGCAAGGAGTCTCTGATCAATTTCAGTAAACAATTCAGAAGGTTCATATTTATCAAATTGTACAAGTGGAGTAATATGAATAACACCTGATGTGGTTTTTCTAATATAAGAAGTGTATGTTCCATCTTCATTAGCAACAAGTTTTAAGAACGTGAAAGATACTTCGATATCCCCGGCTTCAGCAGTAAGTGCTGCATCGACAGGGATTAAATACTGGATATAATTCTGTTCATATGCAAGATCATTCGGAATCAGCTGTGTCATTTTAATTTTGCCTGACACTGGAAGCTTATACTTCATATAAACAGTTGTATCTGACATATCAATCTGTTCCCGGTACATTTTACTTGTTACAATCTGAATCTTATCTACATAATTGCTTCTTTCCACAATTGATTCTTTGACTGTTGTTACAACAGTATTTTCATCTGTAATTTTTAGTGTATACATAACTGCCTCCTTCCTTATTTAGTCTGAGTTTTTTCTAAAGCTTCAATTCTAGTCTGTAGTGACTTAATAGTTTCCTGCAGTGTTGTGACTGATGAATTCGCATTATCAGCACTTTTCTTGATCTCAGCAGTATTCTGAGTCAAAGTAGTAATATTGTTCTGTATTGTTTCGATATTATTGGTCATGCTAAGTAATGATGTATTGATCTGTTCAATTGAAGTGTTAGAAGAAGAATCTGCAGACTGCAGATCAGAGATAGATTTCTGTACGGCAGTCATAGATTCTTTCAATTTATCCACATCAGCTCCCAGCTGAGTAAGTTTTCTTCCAACAACAAGGGCATCAGCGAATGCACCCTGTTTAGATAATGTCATATCTGATTCAGGGAGATTAGCCAGATAATTATAATCATACTTAACAACACCAACAGAGGTTTGAATTCCCTGAATATATGTTGCCATTATTACTCACCTTTTTCTACAAATTCATATAGTACTGTCATATCAAGCATAGACAGTTTGTCTTCATTAGATTTAAGCATTTTCTTGAGAGATTCCTCTGGAATCATCTCAACATCAAGTTCACATGTTTTATCATAAATTCTCTGCAGACCTTCTTGAATTTCAGGGATGATTTTATCTTTTATGTCATCATTAAGAGCACGATTTCCTGTTTCATTACCGTTTTCGTCAACAATAGAATGTGAGTTTTCCTCTGTAAAATAAGAATCAACTAACTCCTGCTCAACCTCTGAGATTTTATCTACCTGCGCCTTAAGAGTCTTCAGGTTCATTGTATTCGCCCAGAATACATCAACATCTCCTGCGATTAAATCCGCACGACTCTTCATAGAATTTAATGTTTTATACATTGCCATAATGTCTGCATTTACAATAACTTTTTTCATAATCCTTGTACTCCTTTTATATTAATATGTAACTTTATTTTCTCTGACGAGTTCTTCAATAGCATCATTTAGATATGCTTCAAAGTCAGAATATAATGTTTCGATAGCCGCTTTAGAATCTTCTGTAATCAAAGCCTTAGCTTTATCAATAGCCATCTGTTTAGCAGTTTTAGCAGCTTCCTCATCAAATTTACCCTGTTTCTTTAATGAATCAACATAGGTCTGATTAACTGCGAGCACTGCTTTACTAATAGCATCAGTGGCAGCGTCTATATATTTTACGAGCTGGTCGTTCTCCAGGTTCTTTTCCTGTTCTTTAATCTTTACTTTTAAGAAGAGGATTCCATAAGTAATAAGAAGTGGAAGAACACCAGTAATGATCAGATATAATACGTCCTGAATACCCTGTTTAATATTCATAATTTC